>JAABUM010001226.1_pt1 | contig 39226 bp, 36 predicted proteins | sample 5559161 | NCBI WGS metagenome assembly JAABUM01 (sample SAMN10711868, study PRJNA513369) | rock metagenome | isolation source: Antarctica rocks | place: Antarctica: Victoria Land, Siegfried Peak nord
GCGGCGCAGGACCGGGCCGTTCCCCTGCCAAGGTCCCGGACAGCTTGACTTCGAGCGCTCCTATGATGCCCAAAAGCGTGCTCAGGCTTGGGTCCCCGTCCGGCCCGAGTGCCCTGTAGAGCGCTTCGGGGGTGACACCAGCATGGCTAGCGACGCTGGACATTCCTCGGGCGCGAGCCACGATGTTGAGAGCGTGACTGATATACGCGGCATCGCCGGACTCGATAGCATCGGCTACGAGTTCGGCCTGTCCCTCGGCGTCGAGGTGTTGGGCAGCGTCGAAGGGGAATGTCTCGAGTGACATGTGAGCCTCAGGTTTCGCGAGCCAGGGCCTTGGCGAAGGCGATGTCTCGGGTCTGGCTGCCCTTGTCGCCGCCGCAGAGTAGGACAATCAGCGCATTCCCGCGACGGGTGAAGTAGAGTCGGTAGCCAGGGCCATAATCCACGCGCATCTCGCTCACCGTCGCCAATTGACTTCACATCCCCGAGCAGGCCGGCTTCGGCCCGCGTGATGCGAACCGTGACGCGATTGCGGGCCTTCCGATCTTCCAGAGCCGTCAGCCAGGACCGGAAGGAGGCTGAAAGCCGAACCTCGATCATCTGCGCACCATAGTTGACGGGTACAAGCCTGTAAACGGTGGTTCACATCATTGAGTTATCCGTCGGTGACTGTCTTCGGGGCGATGGGTCGACGAAGTTGAAGCGCGGAGGCCAGTAGCCTCAAGCTGGCCGGAACGGCTGAACCTTGCAGACGTCCCATCTTCTTTCAAGAAACCGGCGCCGCCTCTTGCAGAGCTGCATGCGGAAAGGCCGCGCGCCAATTCCGGTCCACAGACCGCCATCGTCGGCATCTGCCCCACAACGCTGCAGCAACAGCTGCGCGACATGGCGCGAAGTAACGAAGCGATATTCGAACCCGGTGAAGGCCTGTGCCGAAATCGTCGTAAATCCGTCAACCCTGACGAAGCAGCACGAGGGCGCCGTCCGTGAGGAACGGGCTCGTCGTCTTGAGCGACACCGTCTGCCGGGCGCCTTGCGTCGCGATCACGACTGTGACCTGCGCGCCCGCCACATTGGTCGCGAACCCGAGCCTGTCCCCGCTGGCGCGCCCCGAGACCATGCCCGACGTCCCGAACCCCTGCTCGGACCACGTCCCCGAGATCGTGCCGCGCTCATCGACCACGGAACCTGTCAAATTCAGCCTAAAGCTCTCCGTGGCACATTTGAAGGTCAGCTTCGCGGCGCTGGCGGCAACCTGGTAGGAGGCCGTGCATGTGGCGTGCTCGACCCCGCCGAGCGTGCTGATCGTGCCACGCCCTGCCCAGGACCCCGCCAAGGCCGCGAAAGGGCGCTGGACTTCCGTTGCCCCGAGAGGCTGACCGGCGGCCAGCAGGGTCGTGACCGCCGCCGCGCGTGAGGCGAGCCGCACGACCCTTGTCAGGTGCAGGACGGAGCCGAGGCGGCGAGGGTTGGACATGGCGGCATTCGATCCGGGTCAAGCGATCCGCGACGCGCGGGCGACGGCCTGCGGTTCCCGGTCGATGACGATGAGAAGCGTCCGCGCGCCCGGTTCCGATGCGGCACCGTTGCTCCCCAGACGTCGCAGTCGACCGTCCCCGTCAGCCGGCGCCGCAACGGAGTTCGTCCCCCGTCAGCGCGAGAACTTCTTGTACTTCATCCGGTGCGGGATGACGCTGTCGACGCCGAGGCGGCGCTTCTTGTCTTCCTCGTAATCGGCGAAATTTCCCTCGAACCATTCGACGTGGCTGTCCCCCTCGAAGGACAGCATGTGGGTGGCGATGCGGTCGAGGAAGAAGCGGTCGTGGCTGATGATCACGGCGCAGCCCGCATAGGCCAGCAGCGCCTCCTCCAGCACCCGCAGCGTGTCGACGTCGAGGTCGTTGGTGGGCTCGTCGAGCAACAGGACGTTGGCGCCTTTCTTCAGCATCTTGGCGAGGTGGACACGATTACGCTCACCGCCCGACAGCATGCCGACCTTCTTCTGCTGGTCGGAGCCTTTGAAGTTGAAGGCCGAGCAATAAGCGCGGGAATTGATTTCCTTCTTGCCGAGATAGATGATCTCGTTGCCGTCCGAGATCTCCTCCCAGACATTCTTCTTGCCGTCGAGCGCATCGCGCGACTGGTCGACATAGCCGAGCTGCACCGACTCTCCGATCGTCAGGCCGCCGGCATCCGGCTTGTCCTGGCCGGTGATCATCTTGAACAGCGTCGTCTTGCCGGCGCCGTTCGGGCCGATCACCCCGACGATGCCGCCCGGTGGCAGCTTGAACGACAGGTCGTCGATGAGCAGGCGATCGCCGAAGCCCTTCTTCAGGTCATCGAACTCGATGACGTTCTGGCCGAGCCGCTCGGCGATCGGGATGACGATCTGGGTGATCGAGGGCACGCGCTCCTCGCTCTTGGCCAGCAGGTCCTCGTAGCGCTGGACGCGGGCCTTGGACTTCGACTGGCGGGCTTTGGGGGAGGACGAGATCCACTCGCTCTCGGCTTCGAGCGCGCGCATGCGCGCCTCGTCCTCGCGGCCCTCCTGCAGCAGGCGCTTCTGCTTCTGCTTCAGCCAGGTCGAGTAATTGCCCTCGTAGGGGATACCCCGTCCGCGGTCGAGTTCGAGGATCCATCCCGTGACGTTGTCGAGGAAGTAGCGGTCATGGGTGACGATCAGGATGGCGCCCGGATAAGCGCGCAGGTGCCCCTCCAACCACGACACCGTCTCGGCGTCGAGATGGTTCGTGGGCTCGTCGAGCAGCAGCATCTCGGGCTTGTCGAGCAGCAGGCGGCAGAGGGCGACGCGACGGCGCTCGCCTCCCGAGAGCGTGGCGACGTCGGCATCCTCGGGCGGGCAGCCCAGAGCGTCCATGGCCTGGTCGACCTGGGCGTCGAGGTCCCAGAGGCCCTGGGCCTCGATCTCGTCCTGGAGCGCCGTCATCTCGTCGGCGGTCTCCTCGGAATAGTTCATGGCGAGTTCGTTGTAGCGGTCGAGGATCGCCTGCTTGGATGCGACGCCCAGCATGACGTTGCCCCGCACCCCGATGGCCTCGTCGAGCCGCGGCTCCTGCGGCAGATAGCCGACGCGAGCTCCCTCTGCCACGAAGCCATCGCCCGAGAATTCCTTGTCGATGCCCGCCATGATGCGCAGCAGGGTCGACTTGCCGGAACCGTTCACCCCGAGCACGCCGATCTTGGCGCTCGGGTAGAAGGACAGGTTGACGTTGTCCAAGACCTTCTTGCCGCCGGGATAGGCCTTGGTGAGACCTTGCATGTGATAAACGAACTGGGGGCCTGCCATGGGGGACCGTGGGCTGTCGCGGGGCGTGCGCGCATGTGGGGATGCAGCGCTCCCCGTAGCAGCCGCCCCGCCCCGGTTCAAGCGTGGGCCGGGCCGGCACGGACAGGGCGCCGGCCCCGGTAAACCGCTGAGGCTCAGGCTCAGGCTCTAGTGGCTGAGGCCCTGCTCCTTTGGCCGGTCTGCAAGGGCGCCAGCCCGCTCCGGGGCGACCTCCACGGGCGGCAGTGCCAGCTCGACGGGCTGCTGGCCCATCAGACGGGCCGGGTCGATGGGGTCGCGGCCGAGCCGCATCCCGGGTGCTTGGCCGGCGGCCCCCGCCGCCGCCAGCGCCCTCGAATGCGCCCACCGCCGCCGGTGCGGCGGAACCGGTCGCCGACAAGTCTCCGTCGACGACCGGTGGTGCAGCGGCCAATCAGCTGCCGGTACGCTCCGAGGTCCAGCCCTTGTAGTCCTTGACGTTGTCGCGTGTGACAAGCGTCGAGGGGATCAGGGTGACCTTCTGGGCCGGTTCCTTGCCATTCAACAGATCCACGCCGATAGCGACCGCCTTGCGCGCCATCCCGTAAGGATCCTGGCTTCCCGACGCCTGGATCATCGGCGTGGCCGGGTCCTTCAGCGCCGCCTCGATGTCTGGCGCTCCGTCGACCGACGTGATGATGATGTCGCTGCGGTTCAACTGCTTGGCGGCCAGGTTGGAGCCGAGAGCCTGCGGGTCGTTGATGGCGAAGATCGCGTCGACCTTCGGGAAGCGCGTCAGCAAGCTTTTCATCACGTTCAGGCCGCCATCGCGCGAGCCCTTGGCGTCCTGGTCGCTCGACAGGAGCTTCATGTCGGGCGCATCGGCGAGCGCCTTCTTGCAGCCGTTGACGCGGTCCACAACCGAGGACACCTGCGGGCCGTTCTCGATGATGACGTTGCCCTTCTTGCCGAGCTTGTCGATGAAGTATTGGCAGGCGATCTGGCCGGCCTGGACGTTGTCGGTGGTCACGGCGGCGTCGGCGCCTTCCGCGTTGGTGTCGACCGCCACGACCTTGATGCCGGCCTTCTGGGCCTTCTCGATCGCGGGCCTGAGCGCCTTCACGTCGCCGGGGTTCAGCAGGATCAGGTCGACGCCGGCCGCGATGAAGTTGTCGATCTGGTTGACCTGCTTGCCGAGGTCGTATTCGTAGCCGAAGGTCAGGAGCTTGACGTTCGGATTGGTCTTCTTGGCCTCGAATTCCGCGCCCTTGCTGAGCGCGATGAAGAACGGGTTGCCGAGCGAGCCGAGCGAGACGCCGATCGTCTTCAGGTCCTTGGCCTGGGCGCCGCCGGCCGCGAACGCGACGGCAGCGCCGGCGAGCAAGATTCTCTTGAGCATGATGTTCCCCTTTCGATTGTGGTCCCCGTGCCGCTTTTTCGCGGGCACGCTTTGTCCCCTCTGGCCGCGTGCCGGAGGAATGCGATAAGCCTCGAACCAGGTCCGGACCGGCGGCTCCGCCTGCCGGTCCGGAGGGTGTCGAGCCTGTCAGGTGCGGGCACCGCCCTGGTTGCGCAGCCGATCGAGCGCCACAGCGCCGATGATGACCAGGCCCTTGATGATGTACTGCCACACATCCGACACGCCGGCCAGGATCAGCCCGTTGGCCAGGACCGCGATGATCAGGGCGCCGATCAGCGTCCCGATGACCGAGCCCACGCCACCGACGAAACTCGTGCCGCCGAGGATGACGGCCGCGATGGCGTCGAGTTCGTAGCCTGTGCCGAGCTGCAGCCCGTTCGCGGACTGGAGCTGAGCGGCCTGCATCAGCCCGGCGAGCCCTGACAAGGCGCCGGACGTGCCGTAGACGAACAGGAGCACCGACCAGACCTTGATGCCGCTGAGGCGCGCCGCGGCCGGGTTGCCGCCGACCGCGTAGATGTGGACGCCGAGCACCGTGCGGCGCAGGATGAACCAGGACACCGCGACCACCACGATGGCGATCACCACGAGCCAGGAAATCGAGCCGACGCCGGGTATCGTGAAACTGTCCGCGATGCCCTTGAAGGACAGGTCGGAGTTGAACACGGTGGTGTCATTGCCGAACAGGCGCGCGAGGCCGCGCACCGCGGTCAGCGAGCCGAGCGTGACGATGAACGGCGGCAGCTTCAGTGCCGAGATCAACGTGCCGTTGATGAGGCCGAAGCCCGCGCCGACCAGAAGCCCTATTGGGATGGTGAGGATGCTGTAGTTCACGGAACTGGCCACCAGCAGGGCCGACATGGCCGACACCGCCAGGATCGAGCCGACCGAAAGGTCGATGCCGCCGGTCAGGATCACGAAGGTCATGCCGGTCGCCAGCACCGCGTTGATGGCGGCCAGTTGCGCCACCACCGGCAGGTTCTGCTCGGTCAGGAAGCGCCCGATGCCGAAGTTGAACGTGCCGGTGTCGCCATAGGCGCTGAGGAACTGGAACAGGATTGCCAACAGCACCAGCACCGGCAGCATGCCAGCCGTCTGAATGAAGGAGCGCATGCGCTGCTTGGCAACGGCGGAACTGCCCGAGTCGGACCTGGCGGGATTAGCGGTACTCACGTTTCCTACCCCGTTCATCTATCATCGTGCCGATACTGGGCCGTCAACGCATGTCAGGCTGTTGCTGACCTGCGCCAGCCTCGAAAGCGAGCACGTTCACCGTGCTCTAGTGCGCGGTCGGGGACGATGCCCCAGGATCATGGCCGACGGCGACCTGCCCGGCGGCCGCCATCTCCTCCAGGCCGAAGTCTGCGGGGCCTTGTCCGGCGGGCGCCTGCTGCTTGGCCGCTGTGGCCAGCGCGATGATCGTTTCCTGGTCGATGTCGTCGCCCGTGACCTCGCCCTCGAGATGGCCTTCCCGCATCACGATCACGCGGTCGGCGATGCCCACGACCTCGGCGAGTTCAGACGAGATGACCAGCACGCCGGCCCCTGCCTTGGCGAGGTCGTCGATGATCCGGTAGATCTCCGACTTGGCGCCGACGTCGACGCCGCGCGTCGGCTCGTCCAGGATCAACACCATGGGTCGGGTTTCCAGCAGCCGCGACAGCAGGCACTTCTGCTGGTTGCCGCCCGACAGCGAGCCGACCGTGATGTCGGGGCCGGCCACGCGGATCGTCAGCGCCGCGATGGCCTCCTTGCAGCGCTGCATCATCTTCTTCAGGTCGAGGACGCCGCCGTGAGCGTCCTTTCGGCAGATCATCAGGTTGATGTTGTCCTTGGCCGACATGTCGAGCAGCACGCCTTCGGCCTTGCGGTCCTCGGTGAGGTAGACGAGGCCGACGTCGATGGCGTCCTGCGGCGAGCGGATGCGGATCGGCGTCCCGGCGAGCTTGACCTCGCCCGCCGTGCGCGGGTCGGCACCGAACAGCATGCGGGCCATCTCGGTGCGGCCCGCGCCGACGAGGCCCGCCAAGCCCAGCACTTCGCCGGGGTGGAGGTCGAAGGACACGTCGTGAACCCTTTTGCCGTCGCCGATGCCGCGCACCTCCAGCACCGGAGGGGCGTTGGGCCGGAAGCGATGGCTCTTCTTGTAGAATGATGACAGGTCGCGCCCGACCATCATCCGCACCACCACCTCGGGCGTCATCTCGTCCCGCATGATGGTGCCCACATAGGCCCCGTCACGCAGGACCGACACGCGGTCCGACAGTTCGTAGACCTCCGCCATGCGGTGCGAAATGTAGATGATGGCGAGCCCTTCGCGGCGGAGCTGGCGCACGATCGCGAACAGTTTCTCGGATTCTCGCGACGACAGCGCGGTCGTGGGCTCGTCCATGACGATGATGCGCGAGTTGGCGTGGACCGCGCGGGCGATCTCTACCATCTGCTGCTCGGCGATCGACAGCGAGCCCACCAGGGTCGCGGGGGTAAAGTTGGCGCCGAGCTTCGCCAGGACGCCTTCCGATCCCTTCAGCATGGTGGCGCGGTCGATCAGGCCGCCCTTCCGCGGCTCGCGGTTGAGGTAGATGTTCTCGGCCACCGTGAGGTTCGGCGACAGCGCCAGTTCCTGGTAGATGATGGACACGCCGGCTTCGCGGGCCTCGATGGGACCTTTGGCCACCATCGGCTTCCCGGCAATGCGGATCTCGCCGCCCGGATCGGCCTGGTAGGCGCCCGACAGCGTCTTCATCAAGGTCGACTTGCCGGCCCCGTTCTCGCCCATCAGGGCGTGGACCTCGCCCGGGAAGATGGTGAGGCTGACGTTCTGCAGCGCCTTGACACCGGGGAACGTCTTGGAAATGTTGCGCATCTCCAGAATCGGCGCGATATCGGCCTTGCGGCCGGCAGTTTCTGCCATCGAGGCGTTCCCCAGATCACTGAACAGCTTGCGTTCGCGTGCAGTTGACGTCCCGAACCATGCTGGACGCTGTCTTCGGTTGTCAACGTCGCCGAGGCCCATCCCCGATCGGCAGCAGCATGAAACCCCCGACCTGCTTCTGGCTTCGCATGCCGGCCGGGCCGTCTAGCGCGCGCCGCCGTGCCCCACACCGTTCGCTGCAAGCCGCCGAGGGTGCGTTGCGTTCGGATCGAGCATGCGCCATGGTTTCGCAGCTCTGTCGGACGAGACCGGCGCGACCACGTTCAACCCGGAGACCCATGTGGGCATCCTCGACCTTGAAGCCTTCGACGCCAAACCGCTGACGCGCGACCCGTTCGACTTCGTCATCGTCGACAATTTCATCCGGCCGACGATGTTCAAGGACGTGATGGCCGATTTCCCGCGTATTCCGGGACCCGGGTCGCATCCCCCGGCGGAGCTGTCGATCAAGGGCCGCTTCAAGGCTCTCCTGGACGAACTGGAGGGACAGGCATTCCGGTCCGCGGTCGAGCGAAAGTTCGATCTCGACCTCTCGGGCCGCCCGACCATGTACACGGTGCGAGGCTTCGTGGCCGAACGGGACGGCCGCATCCACACGGATAGCAAGACCAAGATCATCACGGTTCTGCTCTATCTCAACGAAGGCTGGGAGGCCGATGGTGGTCGGCTCCGCCTTTTGCGCTCCGGCGAAGCGCTGGACAATCCGGTCGCCGAAGTATCGCCCAACGAGGGAACATTGCTGGTTTTCCGGCGCTCGGATGTGTCCTGGCACGGCCACAAGACCTTCAAAGGACAACGTCGAGCCATCCAGATGAACTGGGTGACCGGGGCCGACGTCGTCGCGTCCGAGCAGCGCCGCCATGCCTTCGCGACGCGGATCAAGAAGCTGAAGAACATGTTCCTGCCCATGACGGGCTGATCGGAGTCGCGAGGCGGCCCTCGACGACCACAGCTCGCGCTGTCGCGGCCATGCTGCAATCCGCCTCCGCCCGAGTGGGGAACCTAAGCATCGGCGTTGCGTTCACCCGGACGAAAGTGTTGTGAGCCTTCCCAGATTGGCTGTGCAGTGTCGATTAGGGCGAACGCCTGCGTCTAAGGGCGTCCTGTGGATAGGCTCAGCGTAATTCACCCGTATCGGGTGGTAGTGCGAGGCCGCGCATGTGTGTTCGGGACGGTCGTAGTGGCCTTGCTGAGCTTCGTCTTTCATCGTCTGCATTGAGATCGACCGATTTCAAGACAGACATGGCTTGCGGCTCGTGCTCGCTTTCGGCGAGATACCTCTCATGAGGGATCCCATGCCAGAGTCTTTGGGGCATGGCGAGCGAGGCGTCTCGCCCTCGGAGCCGCATCTGCACCCGGAACGCCTGCGCTTCGCCTTGGACGTCGGTCGCACAGGCATTTGGAACTGGCGAGCACCGGACCAGGAGTTCTGTGGCGATCGCGGCCTCGCGCTTCTCTGGGGCCTTGCCGACGGCCAATCCATGTCGTCGCGAGTCCTGAGGGAGTCGATCGAGCCCGAAGACGCGACGCGTGTCCTGGACGAGTTGATCCGGGCCTCGGCGAAGAATGGACCCGAGCGCTGCCAGATCGAATTCCGTATCCGCCGACAGAGTGACGATGCCCAGCGCTGGATCCGCCTGCAAGGCCGGCGTTTTCCGTTTGCGGCAGCCGGCACGCCTGTGCCGGTGTCCAACGGTTCGGTCGAACTCATCGGCATGGCGCGGGACGTGACATCGCGAAAACAGCGCGAAACTCACATGCATCTGCTGATGCGCGAAGTCACGCACCGCTCGAAGAACCTGCTGGCCATCATTCAGGCGATGGCGCGGCAGACCGTGAAGGACAGCCTGACCGCCACCGAGTTCGAGCAACGCTTCTCGTCCCGGCTTCGCGGACTGGCGGCGTCCCATGACCTGCTTGCGGCCAGAGACTGGCATGGTGCCGCCATCGGGGATCTCGTCCGCTGGCAGTTAGGCTCCGCGCTCGACGATGCCGGGGGCCGGGTCGTCATCTCCGGACCCGATCTCTTCCTCAATCCGGAAGCCGCGCAGAACATCGGTTTGGCGTTCAACGAACTGTCCAGCAACGCCCTGCGCTTCGGCGCTCTGTCGAGTTCCGAAGGCCGTGTCTCGATCGCGTGGTCGATCGACCCGTCCGGGGCGGAACCGCGCCGGTTTCACATCAGTTGGCTCGAGTCCGGGGGCCCCGAGGTCAGCGAGCCGCGTCGCATGGGGTTCGGCCATAAAGTGATGGAACGTCTGGCCGCTCGCGCGCTCGACGGCAATGTGAGCCTGACCTTCGCGAGTTCCGGGCTGAAGTGGTCGCTTCACATTCCGGCTTCGTTCGTGGTCGACGACGACGCCATGCCGCGCGTGAACTGAACGGGGTTCAGCGGAAAAGCCGCGACACCCATGCCGGCGCGACAGGATCCGAAACTCGGCCCGGACAAGGCCTCGCGTCGCGCAGCGATGTCCCTCTCGGGTGTTCGGTCCGTGTCGATGGAACCGGGATGGTTCCCGCCATGGCGGCAGGCTCATCGGCGAGCGTTGAAACCACTACTCATTTGGCCCACATAGACTGGTGGCGAGGGGCGGGATGGGCCAAGGATCAGACTGGGTCGAGGTCGACCGGGACAACCGGGTGAGGCGCGTCGAAGCCCTGTGCGGCGAGCGCGGCGTGCAACTGACGGCCCTGCGCCGGCAGGTCATGGGGCTCGTGGCGGGCAGTGCCGCGCCCCTGACCGCCTACGCGCTGATCGATGAACTCGCACGGCTGCAAGGTCGGCCGGTCGCGCCGCCGACCGTGTATCGCACCTTGGATTTCCTGGTCGAGAACGGCTTCGTCATCAAGGTGGAGAGCCGCAACGCCTTTGCGATCTGCGATAGGCCGGGCCACCACCACCACGGCATCCTGCTGATCTGCACCCGCTGCGGCACGACCGACGAGGTCGACGACCACGACCTGGACGCGGCCTTGTCGCGGCGTGCGTCGGCCTCGGACTTCAAGATCGACAAGCAGATGGTGGAACTCGAAGGGGTCTGCGGCCGCTGCCTCGCGGGGTGACGAGACACGGGCATCGATGGTTGGGATGCCACGAAGGGCCGAAGTCGTGACGCTCACGCGGTTTCCGTTGGCTCCGGCATGGCGGTGCTGCCGGCCATCAAGGCCTCTTCCTCGGCGTCGAGCCGGGCTTTTTGGCGCTCGTCGAGACCGAACCGCAACGCCACTTCGGGCGCGTAGCGCAGCATGTCGGGCTGAGGCGGATCAGTGCGAGGTCCTTGGCCTTGGCTTCGATCATCACGTCGAAATCGCGGTCCGCCACGCCCCGCATGAACCCCATGAATTCGAACGGATGCACGTAGTCGGCGTGTCCGGTCCAGACCGGCGCTACGTTGACGGTCTTCGTCTTCCCGGTTTTTCTGACCTTGACCGGAAAACCGAGGCGCAGCTTGCCCTCGGGTCTGGCCGCTGGGAGGCCCGCGTCCTTGCGCTTGATCATCTCGCCATGTCGCCCAAGTGCCGCCGGTTGAGTGTGCATGCCGGCTCGCGACGCCGTCTGCGTAAGGCGCTTCGCTCCAGCTTGATAATGCGAGCAGATCCATCGGGATGGCATCGGGAGGCGATCCATCTGATCCGATACTGCTCCAGCGCGCCTTCGAAGCGTCCTCAAGGCTGCGGGCCGAACCCATCCCAATCCACCACGAAGGCGCGGTAGTCGCAGGTGATCTCGTCGCCCTTGCGGATCGCCCGGTGCGCCACGGTCTCGAAGGGCCGAAGCGCAGTATTGGGGTCGTCACTGTGGTTCAGGAACCGGGCGTGGTCGCAAGACAGCACCATGGCGTCCGGGATGTCGGCCGAGCAGTAAGCGTAGGTATCGAGATGATGCCGGAAGCTGTCCGGCAGGGCCGCAACGCGGTCGGATGGAATGACGAGATCGAAACCCTCGGCAAAACGCCAGATCGGTCGGCCTTCGGCGACGTCTTCGTCCGCGAAAACGCCGACGCCGTGGATCTGGCTCGGACCAACGATCGTGCGGATCAGCAGCATGGCGAGCGGTCTCCCTCAGGCCGGATCGAGCAGGCCGAGCGCCTCGACCCGGGCGAGCGCTCCGCCGACGAGCTTGTCGCCGATGTCACGGCGATAACGGAGGTTGGGCACCACCATGCGGTCGGCCAGCGCATAGGCGCGTCCCTGCGCCGAAGGAATGTCCAGACCGGTCCCGGTCACCACCGCGGTCCATCCGTGATAGCCGGCCGTGACCATCTCGCCCCCGTCGAGCCCGGCCTCGCCCCAGTGGATGTTGCGCCGGTCCTCGTCCGACAGGTCCCCCTCGAACATGATCGGCAGGCCGACCGGTTCGGGCACGAAAGTGCGGACGTAAGGGAAAGGTCGCGTCGTCATGACGACGCCGACCGAGAAGCCCGGCCGCGTGCGGAACGGTGCGCCCGATCGCGTCACCATGGCCCGGAACAGATCGCTCCAGCTGGTTTCCTGCAGGGGATCGAGGATCGCAAAGCCCGGGTAGCCGAACCGGCAAGTAAACTCAAGCGGCCAGATTCCCCGCTCGTTCACGATGGTGTTGAGGTTGATGTAGCCACAGTAGCGGTTGGCGGCGAGCAGCGGCGCCATGCGGGCGAGGGTCCGGGCGAAAAAGGTCGAGGTCCGGTCGTAGGTCACGACGGTGCCCATCTCACCCGTCAACTCCCCGAGGTCGCCCGGGAAGAAATGCTTGTGCTCCCAATCCAGACAGGCCGGCTCCATGAAGCGGGCTCCGTCGAAATAGGCCCCCACGCCCATTTCGACGCCTTCGACGTGGTCCATCAGGACAAAGCTGATGCGGTCGTCCCCGGTCTGCCGGAACTTGGCCGCGATCATGGCCCGGACATCGCGGCCGTCACTCAGGCGCCCGACGTAATTGTCGGCCGCGCCGAAGGCGGCGCCGTTGAACTTCAGCACGTAACGGCCGGGATGGGCACCGAGGAAGCGCGTGGCCGATGCCTCGTCGTCGAACGCGTGCACGGGCGCGACCGGCAGGCCGAGGTCGGACAGCACGCCTTGCGCGTAGGCGCGGTCGTTCTCGAGCCGATCGCCGTAGCGACTGCCGCCGACCACGTTGTAGCCTTCGGCACGCAGGTCGTCCTGCACTGCGCCTCGGTCGTAGCTGACGTTCTCGAACAGCACGATGCCATCGGAGCCCGCCGCGCGGACCCAGTCGAGCTCCGCGCGCCAATCGTCGACGCGCCGCACGAGCCCGGCCAGCGTGCCATGGCACTGCGGCTCGCTGATCGCGACCCTGACCTCGTGCCCAGCCTCGGTCAGCCGCAGGTACAGGGACGCAAGGTCGCAATAGTCGCCTATACCGAGAAAACGCATGCCGATCATCCCCGCAGCCCTGTGGCGGAGACGCCCGGCACCCCGATTCGGTTCGGCCGGTCAGGCGCGGGCCGGCAGGCGCGTCGTGCCCTCGGCCGGAGCCTGCTCCAACGAGCTGTCATGGCCGAGCCACATCACGATGCAGGCGCCCACGACGGCGCAGGCCGCGAGGAACATCAGGCTGGCGACATCGCCGCCGGTGTTGTCCTTGAGCAGACCGAAGACCTGAGGGCCGAAATAGCCGCCGAGGTTGCCGATCGAGTTCACGGCCGCGATGCCGGCCGCGGCGCCCGTCCCGCTGAGCAGCGCCGTCGGCAGCGTCCAGAAGACCGGCAGGATGGCGAAGAAGCCGAAACCTGCGACGCACAAGGAGGCCATCTTGAGGCTCGGGCTCGGCATGACGGTTGCCAGCATCAGGCCAACGATCATGGCGGCGAACGGGACGATCACGTGCCACTTTCGCTCGCGGGTGCGGTCCGAGGATCGGCTCCAGAGGATCATGCCGATGGCGCCGACCGCGTAAGGGATGGCGGTCACGAAGCCGACCTCGAAGTTGGACAGGCCGCCAAAAGCCTTGACGATTTGCGGCAGGAAAAAGCTGAGGCCGTATTGCGGTATGTTGCACGCCATATAGACGAAGCCTAGCGCGATCACGCGCGGGTCGACGATCGCCTGACGCCAGCTGTGCCGGTTGCGCGACTCGCGCAGGGCGCGCTCGGCGTCGAGCCGCTCCTGGAGCCAGGCCCTTTCCTCGGGCGCGAGCCAGGCGGCGTCGCGCGGCCTGTCCGTCAGGTAGAGGAAGGTCGCGACCGACATGAGGAGGGCCGGCACGGCCTCGAGCAGGAACACCCACTGCCAGCCGTGCAGGCCAGCGGCGCCGTCGAGCGAGAGGATGAGGCCCGAAATCGGCGCGCCGATCACGGTCGAGATCGGGATGGCGAACATGAACAGGCCCACCACACGGGCCCGGTAGGCGGACGGGAACCACAGCGTCAGGAAGAAGATGATGCCGGGAAAGAAGCCGGCTTCCGCCACACCCAGCAGCAACCGCACCACGTTGAAGCTGGTTTCCCCGCCGACAAAGGCCTGGGCGCCCGAGATCAGCCCCCAAGTGAACATGATCCTGGCGATCCACAGCCGCGCGCCGAACCTATCCAGCGCCAGGTTGCTCGGGACCTCGAAGAAGAAATAGGCGATGAAGAAGATGCCGGCGGCACCGCCGAAGGCGGCTGCCGTCAGGCCGAGATCGACCCGCATGGTGGCGCCCGCAAATCCGACGTTCACCCGATCGAGATAGGCCACGAAATAGCAGAGCATGAGGAAGGGCACGAGCCGGCGCATGACCTTGGCCATCGTGCGGGCTTCCAACGCGTCGATCGCGCGAGCCGCCTTCATGTCGTCCATAGTTTCCAGCCCTTACATTATCGGTTGGGCCGGATGATACACATCGAGGCGGAGGGCGCCAGTCCCGATCGCGCGAGGGCCGGGACCTATCCCGCAGCCTCGACCCCCTCCCGACGTCGCGCCGTGGATGGACCCCGGCGACGACGCGCCCCGCCCGGGCCGATCGCCTCGCGCCATCAGTCGCCGTGTCGGTTGCTGTTGATGTTGCGCTGGACCTGGTCGATCACCGCGTTGTGCTGCTGGTTGGCTTGGTAGATCTGGCTCATCGCCTGCGCGTGGGCGCCCGTATAGACGCCTGCCGCACGAGGTCTCGCCATGGCGGCCGGTGCGCCGAAAGCCGCCACCGCTAAGACGGTCACGACGAAAGTGCTTTTCACGTTGCGCATGACACGTTCACTCCGAGCATCGATCTCGACAACGCGGGGCCGAGGATCCCGTTCGCTTCCGGTGAAGGCGTGCGGCGTTTCGGACGTTGCCTGCCGAAGTCAATACGGCAGCGACCCCGGCGGAAGAGCCTCGTCGGCGTCCCTTCCGCGAGCCTTACAGGGTCCGTCCTCGGCCATGCCGTCGGAACGGTCACGGCATCTCTCGCAGTTCGGAGCGCGACAGGAGGGCGCGCGCCGCAGACGGGCCGGCGACCGATAGGCCCAGCGACTCGGCCATGGCGCAGAAGGCCGCGATCTGGCTCGCATTGTCGGGCGCCACGCTGCCGTCGGTCCGCCACAGGTTGTTCTCGAAGCCGATCCTGACGTCGCCGCCCAGCATCGCGGCCACCACCATGCAGGCCTCCTCGCGCGGCCCGAAAGCGCAGACCGCCCAGGGCAGGTCGGGCGGTCTGGCGTCCTGCCAGGCTCTCAGGAACGGCAGGAGGTCGGCCGGGGCCGAGCGCTGATCGACGGCGTAGCGGCCGAGAACGAACAGCACGCTGGCACAGGTCGGTGGGATCAGCCCCCGCGCGACGAGGGCCGTGAAACGCCCGACGTCGTCCGCATCGTAGAGAATGTGCTGGACGAGGACGCCGGCGGCGGCCTGTTCGGTCAGGAACGCGGCGCCGGGTGCTTCGTCCCGCGGCCCGGCGAAGAGTTCGCGCAACGCGACCGAGAAGGCGTCGGGCGCCAGCTCCTGCACGGCGGCCATCTGCTGGGCCGGGCCATAACGCCCGACCGATTCGGTCGTGACCTGGCAGATCATCTCGGGGCCGGCCTCGCGCCGCACCGCCGCGATCGCGCCCCGGTAGCGGGCGACGTCGAGGCTGTGACGCCCCTCGTCGTCGCGGACGTGCAGATGGATCATGGCGGCGCCGGCCTCGCGGCATCGGGCCGCCGCGAGGCCGAGGTCCTGGGCGGTGATCGGCAGAGCCGGGTGATCGGCCTTGGTGCGGCGGGCACCGTTGGGTGCGACCGCGACGATCACCGCCCGGGTCACGCGGAACGCCTCGGCGCCGAAGCGCCGCTTTCGGGCGCAGCGCCTTCCGGCGCCGCGCGGTTGGGCGCCACGCCGTTGGGCGCCACCATGGTGCGGGCCTTGAGGATGTCGATCAGCCCGCGGTCGCGCCGCGCCTCCAGTTCCGCAATGCTTCGCCCACCCGACTCCTCGGCAATGCCGGCCACGATCCTGGCCCGCACCTCCTCGGTCAGGGTCGGATCGCCGAGCGACGCCCAGCGCCTGACCTGGCTCGGCCCGAGGTGCGCGAGATAGTGCTCGATGCCCCCCTCCCCGCCCCCGAGATGGTAGGTCATGTGGGGTCCCATCAGGGCCCAGCGCAGGCCGGGGCCGTTGCAGAGCGCGGCATCGATGTCGGCCACGCTCGCGACGTCCTCGGCCACCAGGTTTACGGCCTCGCGGTAGAGCGCCGAGGCGAGCCGGTTGGCGATATGGCCCGGCATCTCGCGGCGCAGCACGACGGGACGGCGTCCGAGCCCGCGGTAGAAGGCGCAGGCCCGCGTCGCCGTCGCGCCATCGCCGGCAACGATCTCGACCAACGGCACGAGGTGGGGCGGATTGAAGGGGTGGCCCACGATGACCCGCTCGGGCGTGACGCAATCCGCGACGATGCGGCTGCGCACCAGCGCCGAGGTGCTGCTGGCCACCAGCACACCGGGAGCCGCAAGGCGGTCGAGGTCGGCGAGAAGGCGCCGCTTCAGGGTCTCGTCCTCGGGTGCGTTCTCCTGGACGATCTCGGCGCCGTCGACCGCCTGCTCGATCGTCGCGACGAAATGCAGGGCGCCCCGACCATCGAGGCCCAAGGCGTCGAGCTGAGCCTGCGCGCCTGCCACGAAGGCCCGCAGCTTCTTCTCCGCCTCCGGCCCCGGATCGGTCGCCGCGACGGCAATGCCGTGCGCCATGAACAGCGCGGCCCAGCTGGCCCCTACCGTGCCGCAGCCGATCACGGCGGCCCGCGTGATGTCCCCGCCTCTGTCCACGCTCGACGCGCCTCCCTGCCCCATGCGATCATCATCGCGAATCGAAAGCACTGTCCAGCCTCTGCCGGCCAGGCCCGAGGTGGTCGCCACGAGCGGCGAAACCACGGGACAAAATCAGATCCAGGGAGGGAACACCGACATGCCGACGAGAAGCCTCTTAGCCGCGACGGCGCTCGCGGCATGGGCCGCACTCGCACTGCCCGGCGCCGCCCACGCCGAGATGTCGATCAAGATCGGCGTGCTGAACGACCGGTCCGGGGTCTATTCCGATACCGGCGGCGAGGGCTCGGTGGTGGCGGCCAGGATGGCGGTCGAGGATTTCCACGCCGCCGACAAGGGGATAAAGGTCGAGATCCTGTCGGCCGACCACCAGAACAAGCCCGATACGGGCTCCAACATCGCCCGCGAATGGTACGATCGGGACGGGGTCGATGTCGTGGCGGACGTGCCGAGTTCGGCCGTGGCCTTCGCAGTGGCGCGCGTCACCCGCGAGAAGAACAAGATCTTCCTCAACTCCGGTGCCGGCACCTCCGACCTCACCGGCGTGCAATGCTCGCCCAATACCGTGCACTGGACCTACGACACCTACGCGCTCGCCAAGGGCACCGCGACATCCATCGTCAAGGAAGGCGGCAAGAGCTGGTTTTTCCTGACGGCCGACTACGCTTTCGGCCACAAGCTCGAAGCCGACGCGACCGATTTCATCAAGGCCGCGGGCGGCACGGTGGTGGGCTCCGTCAATACGCCTTTCCCGAGCAGCGACTTCTCGTCTTTCCTCCTGCAGGCGCAAGGGTCGGGCGCCCAGGTGATCGGCCTCGCCAATGCCGGCGGCGACACGATCACCGCGGTCAAGCAGGCGTCCGAGTTCGGCCTCGTCAGCGGCGGACAGAAACTCGCGGGCCTGTTGGTGTTCATCTCGGACGTGCACGCGCTGGGCTTGCAGGTCGCCCAGGGCCTGAACCTGACCGAGGCCTTCTACTGGGACATGAACGACGGCACGCGCGCGTTCTCGAAGCGCTTCGCGGCCCGGGACGGCGGCAAGATGCCCACGATGGACCACGCCGGGGTCTACAGCAGCGTGATCCACTATCTCAAGGCCGTCGATGCCCTGAAGAGCAAGGACGCGCTGCCCGTAATGGCCGAGATGCGCCGGATGCCGGTCGACGACGTGCTGTTCGGCCACGGCCACCTCAGGATCGACGGGCGCGTGACCCACGACATGTACCTGTTCCAGGTCAAGACGCCGGCCGAATCCAAATACCCCTACGACTACTACAAGCTCCTCGCCACCATTCCGGGCGACGAGGCCTTCCGACCCATGGCCGAAGGGGGCTGCCCGCTGGTGAAGTGACGCCGGCCGGCATCGCTCGGCTTCGCCGGCCCACTATGGTCCACGGGCGGGATGCTCCCGGTCGTCTGGTCCCTGATCGGCGACGGGGACGATCATCGACGGTCCCGTCGATCGGCCGGTTGCCGATCGCCTGCCCCCTCGGCCACGATCCTGCAGAACACTTAGCCGAGCCTAAGGAACAACGACGGCGCCCACGCCGTTGTGACGGCGTCGAACGCAAAGTCTCGGCCGCGGGTGGCGAACCTCCGAAGTGATTTCGCCCTCATCGTCGGTTGTCGTGCCGGTGCTCGCAAGAGGCGTCGAGCTGGTCCGACCTTCGGGTGTTCCCATGCCGGCGCGACTCTCGTCATCGACCCGTGACCCGCGCGTCGACCTGCTTCGGGGTCTGTCGCTGCTGTCGATCTTCGTGGATCACATCCCGAAAAACCGGCTCGCCGAGTTCACCTTCCACAGCTTCGCCTTTTCCGACGCCGCCGAGATCTTCGTCATCCTGGCCGGCTTCTCGGCGACCTTCGCTTATGGTCGCGTCTTCGAACGAGATGGCCTGCGCGTCGGTTTCGCCAAGGTTCTGCTGCGTTGCCTGCAGATCTACGGCGTGCAGGTCCTGCTCTTGTTGTCGACGCTGTGGTTCGTCGCGGAATGGGATCGCCTGCGTGGCATGCAGTCCATCATCGTCGGACCCATGCTGCGGGATGGCTGGCATGGCACGATGCGCGGCATGATGCTGGCGGCACTGCCGAGCTATCTCGACATCCTGCCGCTCTACATTCTGCTCCTCGCGACCTTTCCGCTGATCAGGTTCGGCATGATGCGCAGCGTCCCGGCCACCATCGCGGGCTCGGTCCTGCTCTACGGGCTGGCCAATGTCCTGCACTGGAACCTGCCCAATATCGTGGATCCCACGGACGCGGCCCACTGGTACTTCGATCCGTTCACCTGGCAGCTGATCTTCGTCCTCGGTTGTTGGCTGGCCATCGTGGCCCGCAACCGGCATCCTGTCATCGCCAACCCTCCGCCCCTGCTCGTCGCGGCCTGCTGGGCCTATCTCGTCTTCGCTTTCGTGGCCCTCGATGCCTGGAGGTTATGGCCAGCCCCGTTCGGGTCGGATTTTCCAGGTATGGGTCCACCCTTCGCGATCTTCGGCAACGAACCCAAGACCTTCGTCACGCCATGGCGCCTGATCAACGTCCTCGCCATCACCTACCTGGCCTTGACGTCTTCCGGACTGGGGACGGTCGCGCGCAGCCGGCTGCTCGGCCCCGTCGTGGCCTGCGGGCGAAATTCGCTGCACGTCTTCGCCTTGGGTTGTATTCTGGCGCTCTTCGGCCGCATGATCTACAAGTCCTACGAAGTTACGGCCGCGACGGAAATCCTGGTGAACGTGACGGGACTGACCGCGATGCTGGTGCTCGGCGTCGTCCTCGACAGGATGAAGGCGGATCGGCCCGTGAGGCGATACGATGGAGTTCGGTTCGATGCGGGCAAGGTCGTCGATCGAGCCTAGGAGAGCGACAGCGGGGGCGACCGGCGCCATGCTGCGCGCACTCGTGATCCTGGTTCTCTGCGTCCACCCTCTCGTCGCTTCGGCAAGCTCGGCCCCCGAGCCCGCGCAGCCGATCCTGTCGCGGCCCGATGCCGGACAGAACACTGCAGCCTTCCGCATCATGGCTCTCGGATCTTCGTCGACACGAGGCACCGGTGCCACATCGGTGTTCGCGAGCTACCCGGCTCAGCTCGAACGCTTGTTCAACGACACCGCGCGCGGGCGCTTCGCCGTAGCGGTCGCCAACCGCGGCATCGGCGGCGAAGACATCGACGATATGATGAAACGCCTCGCGAGCGAACTCCTGTCCTGGCGGCCCGATCTCGTGGTCTGGCAGGTCGGCAGCAACGATCCTTTGCGCGGCGTCCCGATCGACCACTTCAAGGCGGAACTCAGGAGCGGCATCGCGGCCATCCGTGCATCCGGTGCCGAGGTCGTCCTCATGGAGCCGCAGTGGTCTCCCAGGCTCGTGGCCGCCGACGCCCCCAATCGTTTCGTCGAAGCGGTGCGCGACGTCGGCGCGACGCAGCACGCCGACGTGGTGCGTCGGTTCGAGATCATGCGGCAGTGGTTGGCCGACGGTCTGGTGTCCCGGACGGATCTGATCGGACCCGACGGCCTGCACATGACCGATCAGGGCTATGCCATGCTGGCAAAAGCCGTGTTCGGCGAGATTGCCACACGCTCGACCGCGTATCGCGCCCGCGTGGCGCAGGCGACGGCGTCGAAGCACCCTTGATGGCCCGGTCTTGGCGGGAGGCCGCAGGCCACGACGATCGCGACCTGCGGATCAGTCTCTGGACGTGAGCTGCCGCTCTTCGAACCGTACGATAATCACGGTAGCGCTCGATGCCACGGGTGGACCGCGGGCTTCCAGCCCGCCCTCAACCGAACAGCGGATGCCCGGCCCGCAGGAACAGCACGTCGTAGAAGAGCGGCCGGCGCTGCAGGCGCCCGAGGACGTTGTAGAACATGAAGCCCTTGTCGCGCATCGACGCCACGAGGTCGCTGAACCCGTAGCCCTCCACGAACCGCGCCCGGATCGAGGCCTCGCAGATCACCCATTCGACGCGGTCGCGCTGCAGGTCCAGGCCCGCCACGATCTCGGCCTCGAACCCCTCGGTGTCGAGCTTGATCCCGACAGGGCCGACGCCGTCGAGCCCGCCGATGACGACGTCGAGGGTGGTGACCTCGACGTCGTAGCGCGCCACCGGACCGTCGGCGGTCAGCGCGGTCCGCTCCAGCAGGCTCGATTTCGCGCCGTCATCGCTGAGTCGCGCCCGCCCCGGCTGCCGTCCCAGCGCCTGGGCCAGGAAACGATAGTGCCGCGGTCGGGCTTCGAGCAGCGCCTCGCCGCCGCGCTGCGGGTCGATCAGCACGAAACGGCGTTCCGGAAAGGCGTCGTAGAGTTCCTTCGTGCCGGTCCTCACGCCGACATCGAGGATGGTCTCGGCCGCGAGCCCGAGACCGGCCAGATAGCCGGACTCGAAGAGCGAAGGTGCCCGTGCAAGCGACGGGCGAGTCGCGGCGGGCTGGGCGGGCGTGGCGTCGGGCGGCACGAGGCCCTGATGGATCAGCCATTCCTCGCGAGCGACCGCCAGCGCGCCGGCGCCGATCAGCGCCGCGCGGAAGCGCTCGGCCGCCGCGACGATGCGGGCCGCCAGGCTGCCGTCCGGGACGCCGCGCGACAGCACCTCGCCTGTCGCCCAGTTCGCGTCGACCGGCAGGATGTCGTCGTCGAGGTCGGGGTGGCGGCACCAGGGCCAAGTGTCGGAGGTCGTGGCCTGGCCCAGCGCCAGGGTCAAGGCCTCGTCGAGGCTCTTGTTGGGCGTGGCGTCGCGGCTCCGGATGCCGAAATAGACGTTGTTGAAGCTGTTGTCGGCCGACTCGATGCGGAACGGCAGGCCCGACGCCCCGCTGAAACGGAGCGCCAGCCCGGGCCATTGGCCGTCGACGTTCTCCTCGAAGATCCAGCGGCGCTCGGTCGCCAGCCTCGACAGCTGAGCCACCAGGGTGCCGATCAGATCGCGGCGGGCGAGATCGGCCGGCACCGGGCAGCCGGCCGCCGTCAGACCCTGCACCAGGGCCGCGATGTTGGGCACACGGTGAAGCACCGCGGCGGTACGCTGGCCGCCGCGCTTCGTGGCGTCGAGAAAGCCCTCGGTCTCGGCCGCCCTGTCCGCGGCCGGAAAGCCGAGGTGCTCGAGGATGGCCGCGAAGCCGCGAGCCCGCGCCCGGCGCTCGGCGAGGTACAGCGCCTCGAAGGTGACGTCGACGGGCACGATGCCCCGCTCCATGAAGGCGCGGCGCAGGGCCGCCGTGGCGTTGCGGGCGTGTTCGAACTGCGCCACCGCCTGATCGACCGGCACCGGCCGGAGTTGACGCCGCTCCGCCCCGACCTCGGCATAGACTTCGCGGGCGTAGCCCTCGAACCAGGTGCCCTGGGCTTCGGCGATGAACTTCGAGATCAGCCGGGCGCCCTCGTCCTGGCGCAGCAGCAGCAGGTGACGGTACCCGGCCCGCGCCGCGGCGTCGAGCAGGGCCAGGTTGAACGCCATGGGGAACAGTTCGTAGCAATGCTTGACGAGTGTGCCCCGCCCCATGATGCCGTCGAGGTCGCGCGCCAGAGCGGCATCGTCGCGGCTCTCGGTCCAGCGCGCCACCACGGGCCAGAACGGCCGCGGCCGGTCGCGCGACCAGTTGAAGGGCTCGTGTTCTGCACGCGGATGTTCCGACAGCGTCATGAGCCGCTCGGCCAGCGCCGTGCCGCCGGTCCGTTGCAGGGTCCAGATGACGAAGGGATGGGACATAAGATGATCCGGCCGGTGCTGTGCACCGACGTTCTAGCGCATGTCAGGCTGTTGCTGACATGCGCTAGAAAAACGAGCCTTCCCGGCCCGGCGTGTCGTCCGTCCTCCTCATGCTGGCCCGGCGTCAGGGCACGGTGCCGTCCCAGGTGGGCCGGATGGACCGCAGGCCGTGGTTGCCCCGGTAAGCCCGATGGGCGAACTCCGGTTCCGACCAACCTTCGAGGAGGCCGGGGTCGATGCGGTAGACCTCGGCGCGGAGCGGCCGGCAGACATCGAGCGGGTCGCGGGCGTCCGGACCCCACAGAGGTACCGACAGATCGCCGCCGGGGCATGCTGAGAGCGCGCAGAGAAGGTCGGTCTCGGCGAAGAATTCCAGGAAGTCGCCGGGCTTCGCCGGACAGTCGCGCATGAAATACTGGTCCTGGCGGTTCAGTCCCGTGCACTGGAACACGTTCAGCACGTCATGCACGTCGGCCTCGGTCAGCCCGTAACCCATGATGGCGCGCGTCAGGTTGGAATGGCAGCAGAAATCGAAGTCCTGCCCGGTCAGCATGCGGTTGACGTAGGGATCGCAGCGGGTCCCGAGCAGGTCGTGGATGCGTCCGCCATAGCGGTCGACGCCGTAATCCGACAAACTGTCGGCCGTGATCGTGACCAGCGGGCGCAGATAGGGCAGCGTCGACCAGAGCCGGTCGAAGGTCGTGACATGGGCGGCCTGGAGCTGCCGGGTCCGCGAAGCCCAGAGCCGCTCGCGCGGGTTGTGCCGGTTCCAGATGTTGAGGTCGCCGACCTGTGGTCCCTCGGGCGCGACGATCCGGAAGACGTGGCCGGCCGGCACCGTCCAGGCCCGCCCCGAGCGGATCGGCACCTCAATGGTCTCGACGAGGCTGCGGGCGTCGCTGCCGGAGGCGATGCGGGCGTAGAACGTCCTGTCGAGCGCGAGCGCGGAACCTTCCGTCGCCTGATAGGCCGCGGGGGCATCGAGCATGGCATTGTCCTCGTAAGCCATCTGCGACCTCTAGGCCGTGAGGTCGGTCGTGGAGCGGCCGGTGATGGTGTGGTGCGGGGGAACTGATTACGATCGAGCCCAAGGGGCTCTGCGCCAAGCAGGTCCGCCACCCGGACGGATAAGGTCAGGGTGTCAGAACCAGCTTGCTCTCGACCGTGGAGTCGGGCTTGAGCCGGTAGACGATCGGCACGCCGGTTTCGAGTTCCACGCCCGGGATGGTCTCGGGGGAGAGGCTGTCGAGCACCATGATGAGCGAGCGCAGGGAATTGCCGTGCGCCGCCACGAGCACACGCTGGCCGGCGAGCACGCGAGGCAGGATGCGCTGGTTGTAGTAGGGCAGCGCACGGGCCACGGTGTCGCGCAGGCTCTCGCCGCCCGGCGGACTGACCGCGTATGAGCGACGCCAGACGTGGACCTGTTCGGCGCCCCACTTCTCCCGCGCCTCGTCCTTGTTGAGGCCCGAGAGGTCGCCGTAGTCGCGTTCGTTGAGGGCCTGGTCTGCCAAAGTCTCCAGCCCCTGCTGACCGATCTCGCTCAGCACGAGATCCAGCGTATGTCGAGCGCGGGTCAGCGACGATGTGAACGCGATGTCGAACGGCCCGACGTTCTTCAGCGCCCGGCCGGCTGCCCTGGCCTCTTCGATCCCCTTCGGCGAGAGGTCCGGGTCCTTCCAGCCGGTGAACAGGTTCTTGAGGTTCCAGTCGGACTGACCGTGGCGGATAAGAACGAGCAGCCGTTCCATGCAGATGTCCATCGCTGAGTGTCAGAAGTCGGCAAGGTCGAGCACGTCGGCCATGCTGTAAAGCCCGGGCTTGCGGCCGCGCGCCCAGAGCGCCGCCTTGATGGAGCCGCGCGCGAAGAGCCCGCGGTCCTCGGCCCGGTGGCTGAGCGTGATCCGCTCGCCGTCTCCGGCGAAGATCACGGAATGGTCGCCCACGACGGTGCCGCCGCGCAGCGACGCGAAGCCGATCGTCGCGGGCGGGCGGGCGCCCGTCACCCCGTCGCGGGCCCGCACGGCATGGCTGGCGAGCGCCACGTCGCGCCCTTCGGCGGCGGCCTCGCCGAGCAGCAGCGCCGTGCCCGACGGCGCGTCGACCTTCATGCGATGGTGCATCTCCAACACCTCGATGTCCCAGTCGACTCCGAGCGTCCGAGCCGTGCGGCGCACCAGCGCGGCGAGAAGGTTGACGCCGAGACTCATGTTGCCCGACCGGACCAGCGGGGCGTGGCGGCTCGCGGCCTCCAGGCGGGCCATGTCGGCCGGCTGCAGCCCGGTCGTGCCGATCACATGGGCGATGCGGGCCTGAGCGGCGAGGGCCGAGAAGCCGACCGTAGCTGATGGCTCCGTGAAATCGAGTACCCCTTCCGCCCCCACGACGGCTTCGAGCGCGTCCTCCGTCACCGGGAGGCCGATCGGGCCGAGGCCCGCCAGGGTACCGGCATCCTGGCCGAGGGCGGGCGAGCCCGGACGCTCCAGCGCGGCCGACAGCGTCACGCCATCGGTGGCCTGCACGGCGGCCACGAGAATCCGGCCCATCCGCCCCGCGGCGCCGGTGACGACCAGCCGCATATCGGACATGGCTGAATCTCCATCGAGTCGCTTCGACCCCGACCATGCGGTGTCGTGCGTCGCCACGCGCCTTCTATCGGTGTCTGCGGTTTTTGAAAACGCCAAAGGCGGGACAGCACGGGTCTGATCGGCTTGCGGAAGCGTACCGAGCCCAACGTGCTGAGCCAACGTCCGTTGCCGACCGTTGCGGAGCTTGCAAATCGGGGAGCCCGGTTTCCGGTTCGGCCGCGATGCCGCCTGAGCTCCAGGCTTAGCGAAACAGCACCGGCGCGCTCATGCCTTCCGGTACGGGCGCGCCAATCAGCGCCAGCGCGGAAGGAGCAACCGACAACTGGTCCAGCTCGGCGTCAGGTTCGGGACCTTCCGCAGATCCGAAATAGTAGAACGGCACGTTCCGCACCATGGGCTCTGTACCACCGTGATGTCCGTCGGCATTCATACCGTGGTCAGCCGTCACAAACACCTGATATCCGGCATCGAGCCAGAGCGGCAACGTGCGGGACAATGCGTTGTCGATCCGCCACGCCTGCTGTCGGTACTCAGCGGAGGCACCTCCAAAAGTGTGGCCCAAAGTATCGGCCGAGCAGGTGTGGAGTAGGGCGTAATGAGGATCATGGCGGCGGATCAGCCCCGTGATCTGGGCGCACAAGTCGATCTCCGCAGATGCACAGGCGTTTTGGCGCCCGTAGCCCTCCATCGAGTAGAAGCGGGCGTGCTGGATCGTTTGCGTTTCGTCGTCCACTTCGACGTCGGCCAGCACATCGTAAGGGCGACCGTTGTAGAGCGTGAAGAAGTAGGAATGGGCGACCGCTGCCGTTCGACCGCCGTTCGACCGCACGGCTCCGAAGATGTTGGGATGGCGGGTCGGTCGCAAGGCCTCGTTGCCGACGATGCCGTGCGTGGTCGGCGGCAGGCCGGTATGCAGTGTCTCGTACAGAGCTGCAGAGATCGTGGGCAGTGCGGCCCGCATACGCCAGCGGCGCGCCCTTCCTGTTCCCACCATGCCTTCCAGAAAGCCGCATTCGGCAACGGCGGTATCGTGGCCCACGCCATCCATGATCACCAGAACGAGCTTGCTCTCCAATTTCATCTCCGACGAGCGACAAAGGATGTAGGTCCGGTCACGAATTCTCCCCGGAGGCCGTCGCAACTGGCTGTGCCGGCTAGGGCTGAGCGCGCCTCGATCCCCATCTTGGCGGGATGAGCGGTGTCTCGAATGTCTGGGAACGAACGACCCTACCGTCCAGCTTCGCCCGGCGCCCGTGCCTCGATGGCGAGGGCGTGGACGCCGTCGGGATGCAGTTCTCCGGCCAAGAGGCCGTTGACCATGCGGTGCCGGTCGATGCGGCTTTTTCCCGCGAAAGCCTCCGACGTCACCTGGACGCGGAAGTGCGTCTCCCCGCCGGCCCGCGAGCCCATATGGCCGGCGTGTTGGTGGGATTCGTCGAGCACCGCAAGAGTGGTCGGGGTCAGCGCCTCGGTCAGGGTCGCCTCGATTCTGTCCTTGACGGTCATGATACGGAGTCCTCGGCATGTCTCGGGAGCGGCGGAGCAGGGATGCGTCGTGACCTGCCTTGCGGCGTTCGCGATCTCCCCCATAATAGGCCGGTGATGAACCTCAACTCGCACCATTTCGACCGTATCCGCAGCAAATCCGTCGGCCGGCATGCCAAGGCGGCGGCGGTTCCCTCGACGACGCCGTGCGATCATCCGGGATGCGACAGGACCGGCGACTTCCGTGCACCGCGTGGCCGCGATCGGGAAGGCCAATATTTCTGCTTCTGCATCGACCACGTGCGGGAGTACAACGCCACCTACGATTATTTCAGCGGCATGAGCGATGCAGCCGTCGCGAAATATCAAAAGGAGGCTATCGTCGGCCATCGGCCGACCTGGAACATGGGCGTCAACCGCGCGGCCGGGGAGCCGGCCTCGGCCGACGACCTCCACCCCGATAGCCTCGGCATCTTTCGGGCCCGGGCGCGCCAAGCCCGCGCCGAAGAGCCGCGCCCGCGCTATTCGCAGGCCACAACTCGGGCCCTCGCGGCGTTGAACCTCGACGAAGCAGCCGATGCCGCGGTCGTCAAGAGCCGATACAAGCAGCTGGTCAAGCAATTGCATCCGGACGCGAACGGCGGAGACCGCTCGAACGAGGACAAATTGCGCGAGATCATCCGGGCCTATAACTTCCTGAAGACCATCAAGCTCTCACCCGCGACCGCCAAGGCGGCGCAACCCTGACGCCCCGAAGCGGGCACCGCCTTGATTTCCGTGGCGGGCTCGGAGGACCGATGCAGCACGCCACTGAAGCCATTCCGTCCCTGCCCGACATGAAAGTCTCGGTGCGCCAGGTCTTCGGCATCGATTCCGACATGCAGGTCCCGGCCTATTCGGCTGTCGAGGACCACGTGCCCGACACCGATCCGGATTACATCTTCGACCGGGACACCACGCTGGCCATCCTGGCCGGGTTCTCGCGGAACCGCCGCGTGATGATCACGGGCTATCACGGCACCGGCAAGTCGACCCATGTCGAGCAGGTTGCGGCCCGCCTGAACTGGCCCTGCATCCGCATCAACCTCGACAGCCACGTGTCGCGCGTCGACCTCGTGGGCAAGGATGCCATCGTGTTGCAGGACGGCAAGCAGGTCACGGAGTTCCGCGACGGCATGCTGCCCTGGGCGCTGCAGAACAACGTCGCGCTGTGCTTCGACGAATACGATGCCGGCCGGCCCGACGTGATGTTCGTCATCCAGCGCGTGCTCGAACTTTCGGGCCGCCTGACGCTGCTCGACCAGAAGCGCGTGATCAAACCCCATCCCGCGTTCCGGCTTTTCGCCACCGCCAATACGGTGGGCCTCGGCGACACGTCCGGCCTCTATCACGGTACCCAGCAGATCAATCAGGGGCAGATGGACCGGTGGTCCATCGTCGCCACCCTGAACTACCTGCCGCACGACCGCGAGGTCGACATCGTGCTGGCCAAGGCGCCGCACTATCGCGGCACCAAAGAGGGACGCGACGTGGTCAACAAGATGGTCCGGGTCGCGGATCTCACCCGCAACGCCTTTACGGCGGGCGACCTTTCGACCGTGATGAGTCCGCGCACCGTGATCACCTGGGCCGAGAATGCCGACATCTTCGGCGATATCGGCTTCGCGTTCCGCCTCACCTTCCTCAACAAATGCGACGAACTCGAGCGCTCGCTCGTGGCGGAGTTCTACCAGCGCAGCTTCGGCAAGGAACTGCCCGAGAGCGCCGTGAACGTCGCACTGAGCTGAGGCGGGAGCTGCCGTCGCGAATGGAGCGGGCCGATGGACCGAGCAAGCTTGCTATTGCTGCCCGAGGCCGAAGAAGCCGGACCCGCCCGGGTCCGTGTCCGCTATGAGGACGATGCCCATGCCTGGGCTCTGGAACAGGCCGCCTTGCTCAAGGCAGGGCGGTTCGCCGATCTCGACCTCCCCAATCTCGCCGACGAGGTCGAGGACGTGGCGAACCGTGAATACGACAAACTGGAAAGCAACTTGGCTCGTGTGATCCAGCATCTGCTCAAATGGGATCACCAGCAGAATCGTCGCAGCCGAAGCTGGGTCAACTCGATCAGAGAACATCGGAGGCGGGCAGCGCGGCAGCTCGACAAGTTCCCGAGCCTCGACGGCCGGAGGATCGAGGCTCTGGCGGAAGCCTATGAACACGGCTGCGGCGATGCGGCCATCGAGACTGGATTGCCGGACGGCGTTCTGCCCGAGACCAATCCTTTCTCCTGGGATGAGGTCATGACCCGCCCCGTCGACTGGCCTGAGCCGTGACGGGCGAACTCCGCCACGTCCTCGGCCATTGCTGCCATCACCTGACCAAGGCCCCATGAGCGCTCCCAGCAATCGCAAACCCGCTTCCCCCGCCGAGGCCCCGCAGGAGCCCTTCAAGCGTGCCGTCGCGGGCTGCATGCGGGCCATGGCACGGACGCCGGAACTCGAGGTCTCCTTCGCGCCCGACAAGCCGAGCGTGGTCGGCTCCGGCGACAGCGCGAAGGCACGACTGCCCGAACCTCCCCGAAAGCTGACGGCGCGTGAGGCCGCCATCGTGCGCGGCCATGCCGATTCCATGGCGCTGAAGCTCGCGTGCCACGATACCGCGACCCATCGCCGGCTGGCGCCGGAAGCGCAAGGCGCCCGCACCGTGTTCGACGCGGTCGAGCAGGTCCGGGTCGAGGCCATCGGGGCGCGCCGCATGGAGGGTGTCGCGACCAACCTCGCGGCCATGCTGGAGGACCGCTATCACCGCGGCAACTTCGCCGAGATCACCGATCGGGCCGATGCCCCGATCGAGGATGCTGTGGCGCTCATGGTGCGTGAGCGCCTGACCGGCCGCGCCCCGCCGGCCGCGGCCCAGACCATCGTCGACCTTTGGCGGCCCTGGATCGAGGACCGGGCCGGCGCCGACCTCGACAAGCTCGACCGCGCTCTGGAGGACCAGCGCGCCTTCGGCCGCTCGGTGCACAAGCTGCTTCAGGCGCTCGACATGGCGGATCCGTCGTCCCTCGATCGGGACGAGGACGACGACGAGTCCCAGGATCAGGCGCAGGACGATGCCGACCAGTCGGACGGAGAAGGCCAGGAGTCCGAGAGCGGCCAGACGCTCGAGATGGACACGGCCGAATCCAGCGCCGAGGACACGGAAGAGGGCGCCATGGAGAGCCCCGACGCGCCGGCCGGCGAATCGCTCGAGGACTCGGACGACGGCGAAGCCGAAGAGGCCTCCGAGAGTCGGCGGCCGCAGACGTCGGCGGCCGACGCCCGCGGCCCCGACTACAAGGCCTTCGTCACGAAGTTCGACGAGGTCATCCCGGCCGAGCAATTGTGCGACGCCGAGGAACTGGAGCGGTTGCGGGCCTATCTCGACAAGCAATTGACCAACCTGTCGAGCGTCGTGGCGCGGCTCGCCAATCGGCTGCAGCGCCGGCTCATGGCACAGCAGAACCGCGCCTGGGAGTTCGATCTCGAGGAGGGCATGCTCGACCCGGCGCGGCTATCGCGCGTGGTGGTCGACCCGCAGCAGCCGCTGTCCTTCAAGCGCGAGAAGGATACGGAATTCCGAGACACGGTGGTGACGCTGCTGCTCGACAATTCGGGCTCGATGCGGGGCCGCCCGATCACCGTGGCGGCGACTTGCGCCGACATCCTGGCCCGCACGCTGGAGCGCTGCGGCGTCAAGGTCGAGATCCTGGGCTTCACCACCAAGGCGTGGAAGGGGGGATCGTCGCGCGAATCCTGGCTCCAATCCGGCAAACCCGCTTCCCCGGGCCGCCTCAACGACCTGCGCCACGTCATCTACAAGGCCGCCGACGCACCCTGGCGTCGCGCGCGGCGCAATCTCGGCCTGATGATGCGCGAAGGCTTGCTCAAGGAGAACATCGACGGCGAGGCGCTCGAATGGGCCCACGGGCGGCTGCTCGGCCGACCCGAGCAGCGCAAGATCCTGATGATGATCTCGGACGGTGCGCCGGTCGACGATTCGACGCTGTCGGTCAATGCCGGCAATTACCTCGAACGGCACCTCAGGGCCACGATCGAGGAGATCGAGACGCGTTCGCCCGTCGAATTGATCGCCATCGGCATCGGCCACGACGTGACCCGTTACTATCGGCGCGCCGTCACCATCGTGGACGCAGAAGAACTCGGTGGCGCCATGACCGAGAAGCTCGCGGAGCTCTTCGCCGAATCCGGTCCCGCTCCGGTCCACCGCGCCGTCACCGGGCGCCGCGCACCCGTCCTGCATTGACGGGACGCGTGATCGAGGCCCCGACCGGCACGGCACCGAAGCGGCTGCCCGGACCTCGACGCCGGGACTGGCTTGGTCGGGTCCCCCAACATGGCCGGCTTGCCGCTCCCGTCCGGGGTTCGGCGTACGGGGGCCGCGAAACGAACTTGAAGAGTGCGATGGGAGCCGAGCGATGGGCGAGATGGTGGACGGTGTCTGGCGGAGCGACGAAGACCTCGCTCATGCCGCAGACGGGCACTTCCTGCGGCCGCCCACCCGGTTCAGGAACACCATTGCGGAGGGTGGCCCTCATCCGCCCGAGCCGGGCCGCTATCACCTCTATGTTTCGCTGGCCTGCCCTTGGGCCCACCGCGCCCTGATCGTCCGCAAGCTGAAGGGGCTCGACGAGATCGTCAGCCTCTCGGTCACGCATTGGCTGATGCGCCAGGACGGCTGGACTTTCGCGCCCGGTCCCGGCGTCGTGCCGGACCCGTTCGGGGCGCAGATGCTGCAGGGGGTCTATCGCCGCGCTGATCCGCATTATTCGGGGCGCGTCACCGTCCCGGTCCTCTGGGACAAGCAGGCCGGCACGATCGTCAACAACGAATCCTCCGAGATCATCCGCATCCTCGGCTCCGCCTTCGACGCCGTCGGGGCGGTGCCGCTCGACCTCTACCCCGTGGTCCGCCGGGCCGAGATCGATGCCGTCAATGCCCGGGTCTACGACACGCTGAACAACGGCGTCTACCGGTCCGGCTTCGCCACCACGCAGGCCGCTTACGAGGCCGCCGTGGTGCCGCTGTTCGAGACGCTCGACTGGCTGGAGGCGACGCTGGCGCGCCAGCCCTTCCTCTGCGGCGACGCCCCGACCGAAGCCGACTGGCGGCTTTTCACGACGCTGGTGCGCTTCGACGCCGTGTACCACGGCCACTTCAAGTGCAACCTGCGCCGCCTCGTCGACTACCCGGCGCTATGGGACTACGCCCGCCGCCTCTACCAGTGGCCCGGCGTGCGCGAGACCGTCGACTTCGCCCACATCAAGGGCCACTATTACGGCAGCCACCGCGCCATCAACCCGACCGGCATCGTGCCGCTCGGGCCGGTGATGGACTGGGAGGTGCAGAGCGGGAGGGGGTGATACCATCTCCCATGCCGTCCAACGGCTCCGATCTTCGTAAAAGCCGCGACTCCGGCCCTGGCCTTTAGTTGGTGAGCCGCGCTGCCTGCAATGCCTGCGCGAACATGGCCTGCATGGCGTTGTTGATGTCGGCATCCGAGTTGGCCGTGAAGAAGAAGCCCGGTGTCGCGCAGGCCTTCAGGTCGTCTGGGATGAAGGGTATCACGGCGTTGACCTGCGTGTCCTCGCCGGCCCTTGCGGGCTGGATGGGCACGTACGGAATGTACAGAATGGAGATCGTGACACCGAGTTGCTGCGCATATTGACAGTAGCCGAAGTTGTTCGGTCGCTGAGGCTGCGGTCCCGACCAGTTGCCGTTGCCGTAGTAGACCTGGTTGTCATCCGCCCCGTCCGTCACGATGAAGAGGAACGTCTTGGCCTTCTGCGGGCTGGAGCCGTCGCCGCCGGGCGATTTCACGTAATTGTTGATCCCCGGAAGAACGTTCTCGAAATGCGTGCCGCCCGACCCCATCGCAGTCGTTGCCGGATTGCTCAGGCCTTGATCGAGGTAGCTGTCCGCGAGACTGTTGGCCGTGGCCGTGGCCTGCGTGAAGTTGTACGAGATCGGCGCCGCCTCCATGAGGTTGACGATAAATGGATAGATGCCGACCCTATATTGGTGGGTGAGCGTCTGAGTGCTGGTGGCGGTCGAGATCAGGTTGGTGACGGCCGATGCCACCGAGTTGACGCGTAGCGTGATGTGTTTCTTTTTCGCCGCATCATAGCTCTTCATGCCGGCGAAGTGGCAGGCGAAAGCACAGCCGCTGGCATCCGGGTTGAGGTCGGCGAGCGCCGTCTGCCCCTGGGGGCTGGTTGCCAAGCCCATCGAGCCCGACACGTCGAGCAGTAGGTAGAAGTCGAGGTAACTGCCCATCGTCAGGCTGGATCCGGAACTGCCCCCGATGTTAAAGTTCGTGGTCCCGAACAATTTGCCGAAGGCCGTCGGCAACTTGGCCTTATAGCTCACTGCGGCCGTAAAGCTCTGGCCTTTACGGGTTACATTGATGGTGGGGGTAGCCGACGTTCTGGTGACTGCCGCACCCGCATTGACCGGGAAAGCCTTATACCCCTGCGCTTCGCCGGCCGCCTTCGCACCACTGGTGAGGGCGGGATCGGGTTGGGTCTGGATATTGGCGTTGTAGTAGGCCTGAGCGGCCGTGATCGCGGCAAGGGCGGCGCTGTCCGCGGCGGCGTCGAGCCGGGCTTTGTTCGATAGCCCCGACCAGTAATCGACGCCGAGCCCAATCAGTCCGATGGTCGGCAGCAGGCACAGCCCGAGCATGATGGCGGTATTGCCGGCTTCGTTGCCCCACACCCGGGACAGATGTCGGCGAAACCAGGTCAGCAGGGCGACGGTCGCATCGAGCGTCATGGTCGGTGCCTTTCGAAATTCAGCAGTGCTTGGCGATGCCGTTGTCCCCGGTCACGACCGTGTAGTCGATCGCGGGGACGTAGCGAGGTGCAACGTAGTAGGAGCGGGCGATGGGAATGCTCGACATGAACCTCGGCGCGATGGTCGGTCTGAAGTTGAAGGTCAGATCCACGACGATCAGCGATCCCGGGCCGAACACGTCGGCCGGGAGCGTGGTCGGCGACGGGGGCGCGGTATCCGAGACCGGCGTCAGGACGGCCGTGCAGGATCGCGGCGAGCTCCCTCCGCTCCACATCATCTTGGGAACATAGGTGCAGTTGCTCGTACACCCGCTCGCGGTCGAGAACTGGATGCTGGCCATCGAAATGCCAATGTCGTTCGACCAGGCCACGTTTCGCTGTTTCGCGTCGGCGAGGACCTGGGGAAAGATCACCATCGCCGAGTCGTGGTCGAACTGCAGGTCGCTATAGGCGACCGAGCCCGATTGATTGACCGAGATCATCTGGCCGATGGTAGCGGCGACGTTCTCGATCCGCTTCGTTGCCGTAATGTAGCGGGTCGTGTCGACGCCCATGAGCAAGAGCAGGATGACGACGGGAGCCCCGAAGGCGAACTCGATGGCGGAGACGCCTCGCCGGTCCCGCCGAAACGTCCCGATCAGCCTCGGGGTGAGATCCATGATCAGCATGCGGCGGCCTGGCCGGCCTGGAAAGGCTCGTTCCTGAAGACCGATGCGGCGCCGACGAAATGCGCCAGCGCGCCGTTGAACATGGTGGCGCCGATCATCCGCCAAGCCGGGCTGAAAACCGGCATCGCGTAGTAGACCTGAGCGTAGATCACCGTGCCGGTCGTCCCCGCGCAGAAGTTCGTCTGCGTATTGTCCATGGTGGGTGGGATGATGGCCGACTGGTCCGCGGTCACAAAGGCGTAGAAACCTTGCGACGAGGGATCCTGCGATACGCTCCGCAGATTGGTGATCACGTTGGAGCACGGCATGGCGGCGGGCAGCAGCGGGCAAAGGATGGTGGTGCGGAACTGCGTCGCGGTGAGTCCGCCAGTCGCGACGTTGCCGGTCAGCACTTGGCGCATCGCCTTCGCGGTCGCGAATTCAAGCGCGCCGGATGTGTAGAAGTAGAATCCTGCCTGCATCGTCTCGACGATGAGCAGGATGCAGAGGAACCCGACCAAGCCAAACTCGACGGCGGCGGTGCCGTGCGTATCGTCGCGAAGGCGGCGAACGAACGGCTTCGCGAGAGCAGGACACCGGGAGAGAATGAAGCTTGCAAGCAACGGACTAGAACCTGTTTACTGGCATCGACATCCCAGGACTGGCATGCCGACGATTGAGAAAGGGTTTCACAATCCTGGTGAGGGGCGGTCTGGCCCGGAATGGCAGCCTCTGTTGCGTCGTAATGGAAAGATGGCAAATCGCGTGTGCGGCCATGCTCGGCTGAAATGTTACTGCCGCTTCATCATGACCGCGATGTCGCCGGCTGACCCGCGCCGCTCGAGGTCCAACTTTGCCGCCACCTCGACAATCAATAGCAGATGGCGCCACTCTGGTTCGACATTGCCGTGAGCGGAGCCGTTGCGATGACCTGCCCGGTCGTGCGCGGGAACATGTAGCTCGTCCGGGTCATCCCGCCCGAGAAGTCGATCCACTGCGACGAGAACGGCCCTTGATAGGTGTAGGACACGTCCGCGATCAGCATGGGGACGGGGTTCGGCAATTGGGGAACCGGGGGAACCATGTCCCACGAGACCGTAGTGGGCGAGGGCTTCTGCGTTGGGCTCACCGGCGTGAGGTTGACGTTGCAGGGCCGCAACGTACCCGATTGCGTATAGCTCCATCGCACCTTGAAGCTGCAGCACATGTTTTGCGCGTTATTGACGATATCCACGGCCGAGATCGTCATCTTGAGCGAGCTCAGCGAAGACGGCGCCATGATGGCGGTCGAGGCGCCGAGGATGGTCTGGAGGATAGCCTGAGTCGTGGCATTGGCGGGAGCGGGCGCCGAGGAGGTCTGGTTCGAGGTGGGCTGCTGGGAAACGAGATCGGCCAGAGTCCGCGACAGCGCCTCAACCTTGCGGCTCGTCATCACGGCCTGCGACACCTCGCCCGCCCCGACATAGAGCAGGATGAACACGGGCGCCAGCAGCGCGAACTCCAGAGCTGCGACTCCGCGGCATGCGCCGGCGAATTGGACCAGGGCGCCAAGCCATTGCGGGCCACGCGAGCCAACACGCCGAGCCGCGCAGATCGGGAAAGATCTGGTGTCCTTAGTGCCTAACATGTGGGAGAGCTTCCGCTATAGTGCTCGGTCTTGAAGACGGCGCTTCCCATCAGGATGTGCTGCCATCCCGAAACGTTGGGAACGTTGTTGGCCAGCCCGATATATCGATTGTAGATCGATAGCGGGAAGACCGACGCGAGCGGATAGACGACCCGCAAGACGACGATGGTAGCTGGGTTACCGAGGCAGTATTGCAAGGGACTCGTGTAGAATGTGTTCGTCATGTCGGCCTTGGTGAAATCCGCGGCTGTCCGAACATCGACGAACAGGTTCGAACAATTCCAGGAGTTCGGTATGAGCCTCGTGCCATCGGTCGGGCAGAGAAGTTTGTTGGCGAAGTCCGCGCTCGTCTTTACGTTATTGCCCTGAACTTGGCCCGTCATCACCTGACGGGCAGCCTGGTTGACGGCGGCCTGCAATTGTTCGCTGTTGAAGCTAACCCAGCTGACCTCGACGATGGCGAAGAGCAGCCCGAAGAACGGCAGCGCCAAAAGCCCAAATTCGAGCGCGTGAACGCCGCGATCGTCGCGTCTAAAGCGGCCGAGCAACGTCCGGCATCTGACGCCGAGGCCCAGCGTGGTGGATCTATCGTGATGCGTTGTCATTGCGTCAGCTTGCCGGAGGAGACCGCCTGATTAAACAGGTCGTTGATGGCCTGCTGGATGGCTGGGCCCTCGTTCGCCTCGTAGTACCAGCCGGGCGACGCACATTTTTGCAAATTGATCGGGATCTGTGACGCGAAAGGCGCCACCAGATCTCTGTAGCTCTGGATGTTGGGGAACGGGATGTAGGTGGTGTAGATGACGCCGACCGTGACACCCTTGCTCTTTAGCGACGTACAGAGATTATAGTCGAAGGGTCCAGTGCAATGGCCCCAATTCTGACCGCTCGGCGCAACGCAGTTCCCGGGAACGTCGGTGACGCCATCGGTCATCAGAAAAACGAAGCTTTGCCGGCTGTTCGTGCTGCTACCGTCCCCGGATGCGCTGACAGCGCCTGCGAAATCATTGAGCGACGTCGGGTAATTGGTGTCGCCGTCCCCGGCTGCCCGGTTGGGACCCAAATCGATGCTCCCTGCAATGTTTTGCAGAGTTGTATAGTCGGTCGATGGAGAACTCAGTGTCGCGTAGTCCTTTTGTAATGTATAGAGGCCGATGCTTATTGTCGGGCTCGTGCCTCCTGTGTTGCTAGCGGAATAAATCATGTTCTGAATGGCTTGTTTGATGACGTCGATGCGAAGCAGAATATTATTGTTATGAGCGGTCTGTTCATTAGAAATCGATGCGTTCTGTGACACATGGCAACCGAAGACGCATCCTCCCGTCAGGCTTGCAAGCTGGTCCATGTAGGCCTGCGTCGAAGCGATGCCCATCGACTGCGAGATGTCGGTCGCGACGTAGATGTTCATGTATTTGGGTAGATTCAGGCTCGACGCTGCCGCTCCCTTGGTGTTCAGCGCCTTAGTTCCGAACATCTTGCCGAACACGGTCGGCGACTGCGCCGTATAGTTGCCGGTCGCCGTGATGGTGAGGCTGCCGGGTTGACGGTCGACCTGAAGGTTGAGCGTCGCAGGCGTCACCGTCCGCACGGTGGCGGAATTGGCGGCGAAAACCATCTGGCCGGCCACGCCGCCATAGTACTTCGCGACCGGGGTCGCATCGTAGTTGGCGGTCGACTGGGTCTGGATGATCTGCATGGCTTCCGTCGCGGCCGCCAGTAAGGCTGCGTCGGTGCTGGCGTCGAGCGCTGTCTTGGCTCGGAGCGCGAGGCTGTAATCGATGCCGAGGCCCATGAGGCCGAGCATTGGCACCAGTGCGAATGCAAACAGGATGACGAAGTTGCCGCTTGGGTCTTTCGCGAAACGACGGAGAAGGAATCTTGGCATGGGCTACAGCTTTGGCCAGCGACGACGTGTCGGGTCAAGCACTGCTCGCCGAGCGTGAATAATGCGATAAGGCTCGACCGTGATCCGGCATGGAGGCCAGCCTAGAAACCGTTTTATCCGAATGTTTGACGGCATGGTTTTCGACCCGTTTCGGTCGCTTGAGCCTGCTCGGCGCCGCAGTCCCGGCGGAGGGCTTCGGCAGCATCACCGGCGTGCCCTCGGCGATCACGATTTTCGCCGATCCTCCCGACGGCAGAGACAATCGACCCTGCCTCGGCTGACCCGCGCCTTCTAGGAGCGCCTCGGCATGCCGCGTCACCTGCCGGCTGTTCGGCCTCGTCTGGCGCACCAGCCCGGGCTTGGCGCTCCCCAGTTTGGCCCTGCGCCTGTCGCACGCCGTGCTGCCCACGGCGGCCCTCGACCTGGGCGGCTCATCGTCGACCCGGCGGCGGCCAGGCGCCCCCGTGGCCAGGCCCCGACCATTGGATCGCGTCAGCGGAGGAAGGGTCGGCGGAGAAACGGCCGAGGGGCGCTGGTCCCTGCCAACGATCTGCCCTTCACACCTCGCGCGGGTCGAGCGCGTCGCGCAGGCCGTCGCCGAGGAGGTTGAAGCCCAGCACGGCGAGGAAGATGGCGATGCCGGGCGAGATCGACATCCAGGGCGCCTGTTCGAGGAAGTTCTTGGCGGTGTTGAGCATGGAGCCCCAGGACGGGGCCGGCGGCTGCTGGCCGAGTCCGAGGAAGCTCAAGCTCGCCTCGGCGATGATGGCGCCGGCGATCGCCAGCGTGGCCTGGACCACGATGGGCGAGAGCGCGTTGGGCAGCACATAGCGCAGGATGATCCAGCGGTCCGGCAGGCCGATAGCGCGGGCGCCCTCGATATAGTCCTCGGCCTTCACGGCCAGCACCTGGCCACGGGTGAGCCGAGCGAAGATCGGCATGGCCGAGAGTCCGATCGCGATCATGGCGTTGCCGAGGCTCGGGCCCAGGAAGGCGCCGAGCGCGATGGCCAGCACCAGGAACGGGCAGGACAGCAGCGCCTCGACGACGCGCGACAGCACGGCATCGCTCCAGCCGCCGAAGTAGCCCGCCACGAGCCCGATGGGCACGCCGAGGGCCAGCGCGATCGACACCGAGATGGAGCCCGCCAGGAGCGATGCCCGGGCGCCGAAGATCAGGCGGGACAGGATGTCCCGCCCGAGGTCGTCGGTGCCGAGCCAGTGGGCGGCCGAGGGCGCCTTGCGGATCAGGAGGAAGTTGGTCTTCAAGGGATCGAAGGGCGCGACGAGCGGCGCCAGCACGGCCGCGGCCACGAACAGCACGACCACCACGGCGCCCGCCACCGCGGCGCGGTTGCGCAGGAAGGCCGCGATGGCGCGGTTGGGCGGGCGCCCGGCGGCCGCGGGTTCGATCACGATGGCGGTCATCCGCCGACCCTCATGCGCGGGTTGATCAGCACGTAGAGCACGTCGGCCAGGAGGTTCAGGAACACGAAGGCGCAGGCCACACAGAGCACCACGCCCTGCACCACGGCGTAGTCGCGCGTGAAGACGGCGTCGACGATGAGCTTGCCGAAGCCCGGAATGGTGAAGACCTGCTCGGTCAGCACGGCGCCGCCGATCAGTTCGCCGAACA
>JAABUM010001227.1_pt1 | contig 39221 bp, 76 predicted proteins | sample 5559161 | NCBI WGS metagenome assembly JAABUM01 (sample SAMN10711868, study PRJNA513369) | rock metagenome | isolation source: Antarctica rocks | place: Antarctica: Victoria Land, Siegfried Peak nord
GATGGCGGCAGCAAAGAAATGGGGGACGAATGGTGGCATGGAGGCAAAGGGAATGATGGCAAAAGGAAGAAAAAGAAAAAACAAAAACAAAGAAAAGTTGACAATGGTGTCCGCAGCGGCAGAGTTAACGCAGCAACTCCTTTTCACCAGGGTTTGACCGATTTGGGGTGCTCAATTTTGACCTTTGTGAACACTAATCAGCCTGAGTGAGGCTGGGACAGTGTAATATCTCTCTCTTGGAACCCTGCTGCCCACGGTCAGGTCAGCCCTCTTTTCTCTTCTAGACTGCTTGGGACAGCCACCGGCCCTACAACACCCTGATCAAGCCTGCTTGAGTGCGTAATGCCCGGCTTGCACAGTGATTCACGTTTTCGCTTATGTAAGGACAGTACTTGGCCTTTGGGCTGTACAGCGCCGCAGCATTACTGCCGTATGCCGCCTTCCCTCGCTTTTGCAGCCTTGTAGCCCCCTACCAGTGTTCATGTATTGAGGCGCCTGGGATGTAATGTCGAGAAGATTCAAATAGGGACTGTCGCTGCTGTCACATCACCGAGAGCGAGTGCGGCGTCGGCGGCGCTTGCTCTCAAGATGCCGAGCACCGCTGCCCGTGACGCCATTATTGGCCATTGCTCACGGTCAGTGTTCCACACATTGCCCCTTGCGCACACAGCGAGCTAGCCGCAGCATTTCTGCTGTTTGCCGCCTCCTGTTACTGCGCAGGTTTGTAGCTAGGTAGCCCGTATGAGTGGTCATGGTATTGGTGAGCCTGGGAGGCTGTGAGGAGGCGAAGGCACAACAGGGTTATTTTGTGAGCTGTGTGTGTGATGCTTTATACCATGGTTTGCTTAAAACGCGCCACATCCTGGAAGGTGTGGCGCGCCTAGCCGGATACTCAATACAAAAAAGAGCACAGGGTAGTCCGACAAGCAAGGACATGCGTTCTTCTGAAAACCTCCAGTCTGCGAGTTAGCATGTGCAGCCCAGCGCTCGCCACTGCGCTGAAGACTGATGTAGTGCGCCGCAGGTGAAGCCCGAAAGTATTGACTGAAGTGTTGGGAAATCGCTCATTGCTGCAGACAACATTGCTGGCGCGCACGCCGCGCATCACGGTGTCCTCTGTCGCCTCACGACGACGCCAGCTCCGAGCGCACATAGAAGGTGGGGGCGTCGGCGGCGTTAATGCCGTTGAAGTTGGAGGCGCCGCACAGCGTGTATGCGCCCATGTCCGGGAAGGCCAGCCAGTCGCCGTTGTGCAGCTCCGGTAGCGGGTACGACTGCAGCACAACCACAACACAGTGTCACGACACAGGGCCAGCGACATATTGAAATCATCTATTGGAAGCCAGCTGGGAAGCGTAGCGATGTTTGACCGGCAACGGTGGCCACTAGCGTCTGGAGGCAGGGCTGCCCGCAAGTTTTGCCGTGCACTGTCAAGCTCAGCATGCACCAGGACAAAGAAGGAAAGAGAGAAAACGGTGTCAGGAGAGTGCAAGCCGCATTCAGAGGTGTGGCAATAGTCACCTGGAACAGCGTGTCCAGGCCGTCGCAGGATGGGCCGAACACCGTGGACGGGTACAGCTGCTCGGCGGCCGCGCCGCCGACGCCGTTGTCGGGCTTCTCCAGCGTCGGGCAGCGCAGCGGCCGCGCCGTCGGCTCTGCGTGGTCGTACATCACGCAGTTGAAGGAGCCGTACAGGCCGTCCGTGATGTAGTAGTCAAACACGGACGGGGCTGTGGGCGCGGCGGGATCACCGGCTGCAGCGGTGGCGGCTGCAGAGTCGGCAGCGGCAGCTGCCGCCGCCGCCAGGGCCCTGGGGCTGCGCTTGCGGCGGCCGAAGACCTGGCACACCAGCGTGGCGCATGCCTCCGCGAAGAACCTGCGGCAGCAATTGGAGTGACAGGGTTCAGCAGATATGTTATTGGTGGGTGCTGTAAGCTCAAGTGCAGGCAGCCACGTATGAACAGGAAGCATGGAGGTGCAGCACACGGGGCGACCAACAGGTCGGACTGCCGAAGGGGATGTTGAAGCAGCAGCTTGTGCATGCAACAATCAAGAGACCTTCTACCTAGTTCCTGGGCTACATGCCACAAAATGCTGACCTGCCGGGCTCAGCGATGATGTCCACACCGCGCTGCGGCGGGAAGTGCGCCTCGAGCGCCGCATTGACGGCCGACGGCACGCGGCCCAGGTCCACGCAGCCGGCGGCGTCGATGCTGCCGCCCGGGAAGCCGCCGCCGATGTCCAGCACCCTGCAGTGAAACATGCACAGTTGCATTACTCGAGGTGCGTTGATACGAACATGTTGACACCTCAGAAACTGCAAAATGCAGACATTGTGTGCCGGGAGGAAGATTCCACAGGAGGACACATTGCAGAATCAACGCGTCAGTGGCTGCCTTAAACACAAGGTAGATGGTCTGAGCAAGGACGCACCGCATTGCAAAGCCCAGGCGCTCAGCGGACACGAAGACGGCGGCGGCGGCGGCGATGCCCTCCGGCAGGGCGTCCGGGTTGGAGGCGCCGCTGCCGACGTGGAAGGAGACGCCCGCCAGGTCCAGCCCCAGCTCCTTTGCCACCGCCAGCAGGTCTGCGTGTTGAAAACGTATTTGACACTCGTGTTTGTTTATGATGGTTGAATCATCAGATGCTGGGCGATGCTAGGTCCAGCCCCAGATCCTTGGCAAACGCCAACATGCCTGCATGTGCCAATATCACATGAGGTTGTTTCGTTCCCAGCGGGGGCTCTGATTATATGAGGAGTGTCACGCACGCCCTGGCAATAAGCAGACAGCAGCGGCGACAGCTACGCGGTGAGGAAGCAGCTGCGGAAGTCAGCAGCATCTGCAGTGGCACGGTGCATCCTCATCTGGCCATGTCACATCCACTGTGCGAAAGCATGTCCACAATGAGCTCAGGAAAAGGGCTGCCGCACCGTCAATGTCGTCCGGCTCGGCGCCGTACTTGTTGCCCAGCTGGCATCGCGCCGACGGGTCGTCCTGCCGGATGCGCAGCAGCACCTGCACAACCGCGCAGGAAAGATTGTTACATTAATTCGTCGATGGACGTTTGTGACAATGCACTGTACAGAGCACGAAAGGTACCTCAAACATGTTGCCCAAATCGACACAGAAAACCGTTGGCACCTGCGCGCTTGGGTCCAGCTCAGCGATCTTGCGCAGTTCCGACTCCGAGTCCGCCGTCGTCATCGCCACGCCCGCGGCCTTGGCCGCCCTGTGGTGACGACAGTGAGGACACGTTTGTCAACAGGGTTCTCACGAGACACTTCTGACGGAACACATGTGCGGCTTCCAGGAAAGCACTGCAGAGCGCTCCAGTGCATCAGCTGCATCCAGCTGCACCAGCCGACGCTGTTTCAGTGCTGCTTGCGCGCGAATGAGCGGTCCCCAACACAGGCGCGTGCGGCGGCTCCGCTGAAATTGAGAGCACGGAACAACTAATTTGTGGCAGACATGAAAGGGGTGTCCACCTGATGTCGGAGGGGCGCTTGCAGGCGTTGGCAAAGATGATGCGGTCGGGCGCGACGCCGCTGCCGACGACAGCCTGGATCTCCGCTTCCGAGGCGCAGTCAAAGCAGGCGCCCGCGGCGGCGAGCACCTCCAGCAGCGCCGGGTCGCCATTGCACCTGTTGGCAAGGCAAAATTCCAGGCTCTGAAATTGCTTTTGACAGTTTTTAAGGCACTGGAGGGTGTTCGTGCTGATAAGGACTTCCTGCCTGTGTCAACTCAGCATGCCGGCCAGCACGCAGACACAAAGTTCTCCAAAAAGCCTGAAGACATTGGCCGACCCAAACTGGAGCATACAGTTTTGACACAGCAGTGAAGAGGCAGCTCACTTGACGGCATAAAAGGGGCGCACGCGCGGCATCAGCCGCGTCCACGCGGCCGCCAGCGCCGCCACCACGCCCAGGTCCAGGACGTAGAACGTGTCGTCCAGGCCGTGCGACTTGATTAGGGCGCCTATATGGCCGTCCAGCGCGCCGACGTCCACCGCCGGCACCGGCACCGTGCCGTGGCGCACCATGACTGCCTCCATAGCCGCGGTGTACGGCCCGGCCGGGGCACTCGGCGCCGAGTCGGCGGGCCGCGCCGCCGCCGCCGGCGGCAGCGCCTCGAACGGCTGCGGCTTGACGGCGGCAAAGCCGCCGCTCAGGGAGTCGGTGCTCTCGCCGGCGTCGGTACCGCCGTTGTCGGTGCCCTCCGAGTCGGAGCTGTAGCTTGACGGCTGCGCCTCCAGCGGCTGCGGCACCGGCGGGCAGGGCGCATCGCTCGCGACGGAGCCCGCCGGGGACGCCGGCCGCGCGGGCGGCGCAGCGTCCGTCTCGTTGGCTGCGGCGGCGCCGCCCTTGGCAAATGCGGCGGCGACCGGTAGGGTCGCTGGCAGCGGCGCCGGCGGCGCTGCGGTGGTGTGGGCGGCGAGGGTGACGTACGTCACGCGGCCGCCGGCCGACACGTCCTGGATGGTCTTGCTGGCAACGGTGTAGCCGGCCGGGGCGGACAGCGTCGCACCCCAGGAGTGGTCGCCGGCGGCGCCGTCCACACTGGTGACGACCGCCATGTCGGTGGGGCGAAAGATGTCGGCAATTTGGCCCACCAGGCGCTCCGCGTCAATGTCGTCCAGCGCCTGGTTGTGCGGAAGTGCATGGTCAGATCTTGCATGTGGTGTGTAAGCCAAGCCCCCATGCAACGTGCGGCAGTGCAGCACAATGCCAAACCTGCACGGACATCGGAGATGCTGATACACAGCTTCAGCAAACAGATAAGTGGATCAGAAGACTGCAAGCACACTGCCGATCAGAAGCAAAACAGAGCGCAGCAGATGGTGGCACACGCTGCTCTCAGTTTTTGCCAGATGACTGGATGGCGCACCTGGCAGGAGACCTCCACGCTGGAGTAGGAGAAGCCGTCCTCAGGCGTGATGTGGATGGTGGAGCACTGCGGCCCCACCATGCCGTTCATGGAGTAGCCGCACGGCTCGAACCTGCAGCAAGCAAGACGTATGGGTTACGATCTGAGCACCGTGACAGAGTGTATACACTGCAGCAGCTGTTTGGGCACACATCAAACACAAGCCAAACAAGAGTAAGTCACAGGATTTAGGTGTACAGCCAGAGCCAGAAGCAACGACACAGCCGCGCCTGCTGCTTGAGAATGTGCTCTGGTGCAAGTGCTTACACATAGTCGTCGATCTTGGCATCGGGCAGCAGCGCGCGGATGCCGCTGGCCTCGGTGGTGGCCTCGGCGGAGATGAAGCCGGGCCCACGCGCAAACTGCGCCGCCTTCTCGGGGTCCAGACCCGTCATGCACACCTCCAGCGTGTACGCCTGCGATTGGATGTAACATGTTTCTCACAACCGCAGAGAATCTGTTCATGACATCAGAAAGAACTTCTGTTGCCCCGCATGCATGTCGAATCAATCAGCATGGCACGGTACAGAGTCTGGTAGACCTGCATGCAAGCCACATGCTTGACAGGACCTCAAGAGCAAGCATGTGAAATGACCGGTGTGCATGCAGGTGGTACAAACTGCAAATGGTAGGTACGCTCACCGGCTTGTGCCAGGCGGCGGCGGCGGCGCTGTGCGCCACAAAGACGTGCCACTGCAGTCCCCTCAGGGCGTCACCCAGCACATAGGCGCCGGAGATTCCGCCCATGGTGGCGAAGGTTGACTGCAGGAGGCGCGTCTCATGCGTGAAGTCGGCGTGCATCTCCGGCTGCGTGGGTACAAGAGGGCTTGTCAGCAAGGCATGTGTACGGCAGGGGTTCAGATCTTAGGCCCATCATGCTGCCGCATGTGAGCTACAAACAGAGCACAGTGCTCCAGCTGAAAGGCCAGCTGAGAGCGTTCTCCACAGGAACTTGAAGCAAGCTAACAAGTACATGCTGCGACGTCCAGCAGGCATATGCATGCACCAAGGCATTCGACTGCGCCCTACAACAGAGCTTGCCCACAGCGCAGGACAGCAAGCATCAGGCCGCACCTGCTGCTCGGGGAACAGGTAGGAGGCGCGCGAGTACTTGGCGCGACAGGGCTCCAGGCCGGCTCCGACGGCCGCTTCGACCAGCGCCGGCACCGCCGCCAGAAGCTTGGTCGTGCCGCACGTCTTCAGGATGGCCTTGCGCGCGTACAAGAACAGGCTGCTCTCCGACAGCACGTAGGCGTCGAAGTCCTTGCCGTGGCGGGCGGACACAATGCAGCAGGCCGCCAGGTCGAGAATGGCGTCCAGCTGCTGGCGGGCAATGCTGCGGAGGCCGCCCGGCGCCGTCGTGGCACCCGCTGCGTGCGCGAAATCGATCTCGATGCGCTTCTCCGAGCCCTCGAACACGGGCGTTGGGAAGACTTCTGGGGCAGCGGCGGCGGGGAGCGCCATGCCGGCTGCGTCTATGACTGGTGCGTCTGATGCAGAAACCACGAGCTGGGTAATGCGGCAGCGGCCTGGCGCCGCTACGGTTCTAAACTAGATGCGCCCGTGCCCTGTCAGCTGGGCTTCTTCACGCACTGCGAGCAGAAGGCACGGAGGACAGTCAGTAACTTGCACACAGATCAAAACCACTAGTCTCGTAGGCAACAGCCCGCTGCAGCCGGATCGATCAAGCACTCCCTTCAAACATAGCAGTTGGAACAGTAGAATCTTCCATGCCGACGGCAGGTGGCAACGATCGGATCAGACATACCGCCGCCGAACAGCACTCCTGTCTACCCGGCAGCTTCCCACGATGCAGCAAATCAAGCAGGCGCCTTGGTCAGTGCATGCTGATTGTGCATCATCCATGCAAGGAGGAGGCTAATTTCTCGCACGTCGCCGTAATCCGGGGCAAACTTGCGGGCTCCAGCCGGTAGCAAATCCTCCAGCACCCAGCCAAGCGGCGGCTCGTGGTGCGTGCGGCTGGAACAATGCACGCTGCTGCTGGAGAATTTACTACTACTATTGCCGTCTTCCGAATCTGACATGCTGGGGTACAGGGTTGTCCAGCTTTGCTGCCGAGTGAAACTAGTGCGAGCGATGCGGCTCGCTGCGAGGCGGACGCTTGCTGAAACGGATGCAAAATTCGCGTCTTGGGTTCGACAGTGGAGAGAACAGGGGCTTGTTTGCTGGCGCGTCTGGAATGCAAATCAGCAGGTGCGACCAACATGTGTGAATGGCTGTTGTTGCCGCCGCACATCGTTATGGGTACAATATCACATGCTGAGAAAAGGGTTTTAGGCCTTGCCGGCAGTACTTTGCAGATGTGACATGGTTCACACCCATCTCACCGTGTACGACCAGAGCTCAGGGCTGACTGACTTACTTCCGCGAACTGTGATGAGACGCACAGGCAGTTGGATTGCTCTTCGCAATTCGATAGGTTTTGGGCCTTTTCCTTCGCTCATGGCCAACCCCTCGCCTCAGCATGGCGGGTCGCCGTTGCCGCCGCCACACCGCCGCTCGAACTGAACAAATGTAAGACGCTAGGAACGCAAGCGAAATCACAGTGCATCACTCCCAAAAAAACAAGCAAGGACATTCTGAAGGGTATAAGGCGGTTGCTATCTTGCATCCGACGTATGTGATTACCCGGCCGCCGCCGGAAGGGTGCCAAATGCGGGCTTGCCGCCAATGCCGGTGAGCAGCCCCGTGTCGATCAGCAGGTTCGCCCCCGTGATGGCCGCCGCCTCGCTGCTGGCCAGGAAGGCTATGGCGTTGGCCACGTCCTCCGCTGCTGCCGTGTGGCCTTTGAAGCTGGACAGCTCTCTGAGTTGCCGCTCGACATCGGCCGCCGGCGCGCCTCCGAGGATTGCGCTCGTCATCGGCTGCACAGTATTGCCCAGCGCTGTTGGACTGATTGTCTCAAGAAGTTGTCTGAGCAGGTGTCTACACGCAGCTGGAAGGATGACAGCTGAGAAGCGACGGACGCACTGTGCTGACGTACGCTGGTGCGACCGAGTTGACACGGATGCCGTGACCAGCGAACTCGCAGGCCGCCTGCTGCGTCAGTGCCACGACGCCCGCCTTTGACGCGGCATAGTCTGCTGGGCTGAGGCCGCCGCGCAGGCCTGCCGCGCTGGTCACATTGATGATGACGCCCTGTACACCCGCGGCCTTCATCGCCCTGCGGCAACAATAATGCAGACTCGGCATCACGGCGTGTGTCTGTGTGATCTTATTATCTTGACATCATCATGCGGAGCAAACTGTTGTACTGATGCTTCCAGGCAGCAGGCGGCAGGAATGGGCGGCCATCCCGTTCACACCTGACGGCATGCTTCGTGCCGAGAAACACGCTGAGCAGGTTCACGCGCAGCGTCCTCTCGAAATCTAAAGCGGTGGTCTCGTCCAAGCTCGACATCGCGCCCATGATGCCGGCATTGTTCACAAGTAGGTGCAGGCTGCCGAAGCTCTCCTGCGCAAATGCCACCGCATCGGCGATGTCATTCTCCTTCCTGCATGTATTCACCTATTTTCACTGCAATGTCGTCTGTTTCTTCCTTTAGGTTTCAGCTGCATGTCCTTGACACTACGATGCAGATCTTGATGCCGAAAAGGCGCTCACGTGACGTCGCAATGGCAGAACGAAGCTCCGCCTCTCAGATCCGAGGCGAGAGCTTCTCCTTTGTCATTCGATACATCAGCTATGACAACTTTGCAGCCTTGGCTGACCAGCTTCCGCACTGTTGCCTCTCCAATGCCTGCGCACATACATGGGCGCTGCTCATGGTATGGTTTGCGATCGCGCGCGGCTGGGGGTTGTCGGGCTCACGGAGAAATCAATAAAATTATTGCAGTAATCTAGGTTATCATTTCGGCGCGCACCCATTGCTCCGCCTGTGACGATGGCAACCTTGCCGTGCAGGCTGCTGTGCGGCATTTTCGCCGAGCGAGCTTCGCGGAATGTGACTGAGCGCGCAGGATTATCACTCTACGTACATAAAGCTGAGTTGTGCGGCAGACACCAGGAACGCCTGCCACATGCTCCGACTCTGCCAGGACGAGTTTTGAGGCGCGAGCAGGGGCGATGAGACTGCGACCGGGGGATGTCGCAATAAGGGCATGCGGCGCGTGCTGCGCCCCAAAGCTGCCATTTGTAGTTTGCGCCCACTTTACGGACGAAGCTACTGGAGTGCTCGGCTTTCCATTCGCCACATGCGTCTGACCCTGTTGGTGTGAGTACCGTCCCTGCTGCCAGCAACTTCCACTTTGAATTCAAGGTCTGGCCTTTCCCAGCGTGCTCACCAAGCATGTGCTTAGCCTTTCCAGTGCTCTTGAGCATGTGAGCATGCAAAAGGGATCTCCATGTGCACACGCGGAAACCATCTGTGAGGTCCACCGGGGGTAGGTGAACACAGGGCTGGCTGCGGATGCATCGTAAAAGATGTAGCCTTGTCTTACACAGCCTTGGTTTGTTACTGGGTTTGTTACCGGGTTCATCTCACCGCTGGGGATCCTTGACCCGCTGCCTCGCCTTCCTGCCGCGCAGCTACAAAGGCCGCTCGGCAGCTGCTGCTGCGCCCGGCACAATGGCCGGGGTGCTACGAGCCATCAGCGAGCAGGCGAAGAAGAACACCGCGGCGGGAGGACCGGACATTCCGCTGGGCAGTGGGGCCACCGCCATCGGCCGCAACGTGGCAAAGGCGCCAGGGCTGCCCATCCCTGGCGACTGGGCACAGGTGTCCGGGAAGCACTGCCGCATTGTGTGCAGCGCCGCAGAGGTGCGCGGCTTCGTGGCAATGTTGCCACGGCGAGATGGAATGCTGACTTTGGCGCGCGCTGCTGACATTAGTCAACGACTAAGTGTGCATGCGTTGCCTGCCTTCGCACCTCCTGACACAGCATGTGACAGGCACCCCATCCCGCAAGCCGCAGGCCCCAACATGAAGCCGTCTTGTGCATAGGGCGGACCATCCTTCACCGTGTTTGACACCAGCACCAATGGCACCTTCATCATCAGCGACGGCCAGAGCACGCGGGTGCCCAAGAACGGGTCACTGCCGTTGCTGCCGGGCCAGACCCTGCGCCTGAGCATCCTGAACAGCAGCGGCCCCTCCACCGTCCTCGAGTGCGCTTCCGCCTCTGCCTCCGATTTTGATGCAGTATCCGACTTTCGATCATTCTGTTCAAACCAGTTGCCGTTGCATTGAAGCACGTGTGTCTGCGCACATATACACATTCTCACTTCTTTCGCTTCACCACCTGTGCTCACGTTTTGCCGTGCCAGGCATGTGCAGCTGCAGTGCTTGAGAGTGTTCACCTGGCTCTGGTTGCATTATATGTGTGCATTGCATGTGTGACGCGCAAACCCTGCTGCACAGGTACCAGCTGGAGCTGGCGCTGGACGACAGCCGGGTGCGCAAGGCGGCGGACGCGCATGGGGAGGTTGGGGCGACGCCCGCCAAGCGGCTCTGCTTCTCGGGCGTCTCCGGCTCGCCCGAGGCGGCGAGCCTGCCGGAGAGCAAGACGCTGCAGGACCTGCGGCAGATCAACAAGGTGCCGTGAACCAGACCCTGAACCTGCTCGGGGTCGTTTCTTTTGTAGCGAGGTGTGGAGGACCAGCAGTGCTGGAGGTGAGAACTGCCGCAACGGATCAGCAAGGTGCCGACATGAAGTTGAAGGCATGTCACGGCCCACACGTTGCTGTGGAGCGGCAATTCTGCAGCAGCTGTCACCCACGTGCGCTGAGGTATCAGCAATGAATATGGACCGCTGCAGATCCTGGTGCTTGTGGGTGCGATCGCAGGACCTGCAAGTGAGGCTGACGACCGCACAGGGCGAGAATGATGCGTCGCGGCTGCGGCTGAAGGAGCAGGCCGCTGAGGTGCAGCAGCTGACAGCGAACCTGGCAGCTGCGCACCAGCAGGTGGGGATTTGGTGTCTGTTTCAGTCGCGTTTCCGGCTGCTGTCTCACTTGCCAGATTGTTTATCGACTTGCTGCTTGCAACCCCGGAGGCTGCTCCGTCCAGTGCGTGCAGATTTCTCATGCCGTGAGTTAGGCCACTGGTGGTCGCGGCTTCGATGCCGCGCGTGGAAACGCCAGCATCAGTGGACGGAGTGCTGCGCCCGTGTGGCTGCAGGTGCTGGACACTACAACCGCGGTGAAGGCGGAGGCTGCGACGCAGTACGAGGCCAAGCTCGTTGCTGCAACAGAGACTTCTGATGGCTTGGCAGCGCAGCTCAAGGAACAGCAGCAGGCGGCGCAGGCAGCCGAGGCCGCCAATTCGGGCCTGACCGCGGACCTGACCACATGTCGGGTGAGCGGCATGGCGACTTGTGCTTGTGATTGCAGGCCTGCTCTGCAGCTCAGACCATGTGGCTGCCTGCACTGCGACGGAAAAGACACATCAATGCTGAATGCGGCTCCCGTTCCGTCAGCGGCGCTGAAACAAAGGATGTGCCAATAGACTGCAGTGTGCACGAAGCCAGCATGAAGTCGTGCTTGGCTCCCGAGATACGCTTTGTTGTCAGCTACACAACGGCATGCTTCAACCCAGAATCCAATCGCAAAAGCCGTCTGCGTGACTTGGCTCAGGCAAAGCTGGAGGACGCGCAGCGGCGGTGCGCGGACACGGAGCGGCAGCGGGATGAGGCGGCCGCGGCGCTGGCGGCGGAGCAAAGCGAGCTACAGGACAAGCTGGAGGCGGCGGGCGCCGAGGCGGCACAGCTGCGGGAGCAGCTGGCGCAGTCCGCCGGCGAGCTGGAGGTGAATCTGGGACGCATGGTTTTGTAATGTGGACAGTGGACGAACGAACGCCCAGCGAGATAGTGGGCATGACAGTTCCACCTTCGTATTGTGGAAGTGGTGTGCCTTGGCGTGGAGAGCTACCCATGTTGTTGACAGATGTCTCCCCACTGGGTAGGAGTCTGCGAAGCCCTGCGGCAGCAGTGGCCTGGCGCGTGTTTCATATTCATGCCGAGCCGTGATGCACTCAGTACAATCGCAGGATGTGTATGGCACAGCGACGCCGAAGTGCCGCCAGGCAGTTTCGCTTGGACCATGGAGTACTGCCTCGCTTTTTGCAAGTGGCCGAGCACAGGCACCTCCCAAGGAAAGCGCCTCCCCTGCTGCACTCGGGCATCAGTTGAGCCGCAAGGGACTGTTGCGCCAAATCTAAACAGGCAGCAAAGGCGCAGGCGGTGGACGCCACTGGCGCCGCGGAGCGGGCACACGAAGCGGCCGGGGGCGCTGCGCCAGCAGCTGAGCGACTGCAGTGGGAAGTCTCTGCCACACGTGTTCAACGTTCCACATTACTTTGACTCTCTGTTTGGCCATTTTCCAGGCGGCACAATCGCGGGCGGAGGTGGCCACTTGCGCCGCGGAGCGGGCGCATGAAACTGCGGTGGCGCTGCGCCAGCAGCTGAGCGACTCTCAGAGCGAGCTGCACTCAGTCCGGGAAAAGCAGGTGCCTGTTCTGCCACACGTGTCGCCTACATTGTGCGACGTTGTCGAAGGGTGCACTTGGAAAGTGTGAGCTCCCAATGTGCGACTCGTGTGTGCACCAGTGGCCTTTGGGTGCTTGTGCCCGGAAGGGGCGTAGCATCGGAGTGGGTGTAGAAGATTCTCTTAGTAAACGGCAAAGCATTTTGCACGTTCACAGCACTATCAAGCATTTCAGCGCATGAGCCGACCACGAAAGCGATCTGCTTTCTGCTTGCAGGACCACCTGGAGATGAACCTACGGATTGCTCGAAACGAGCTGGACGGCAACAAAGACAACGCAACTAAGCAGCAGCTGCAGTGGGCCAAAGTGCACGACGCCCGGCAGCGGTGCGCACTAAGCCCTACAAACAAGACATGCTGACAGTGAGGCGGTTGTGGAACAGCACAGTTCTCTCTCGGTGTGGCCAGGGTTGCCAGTGGCGTATATAGCGGTTGCAGCGTGATTCTGAAGCCGCATCTGCCCACGGCCATGCCGTTGCGCATGGGGTATGTGGCAGGTTCCCATCTCTATGGCATTGACGATGCGAGTACTCACGCCACAACCCTTGCGAACCGCAGCCGCGACGAAGCCCGGGCCCGCCTGGCGGAGCAGCAGCGGCAGGTCGACGAGCGGGAGCAGTCGCTGGCGCGCGAAACAAAGAGCTTGGGCTGCGTCCTGGCGGAGTCCTGGCCAGGTGAGCAGCGCAGTGCTGAGTCTCACTGGCATGCAGCAGGATCGCATCCAGACGTCGGGCATGCATCAGCATGCAAATGTCTCGCGTGTAATGCAGTTTCTCTGGTGCACATCTGACAGATGCCTGCCTGAAGCTGGCATGGTGGTGTGATCGTTTCGCGTTGCCAGCATCTACCTGCATCACCTGGCGAAATGAGCAATGTGCCCACTATCTCCGCGCAGCCGAGTGCAACGGGGTGGCCACAGCCGCCCACAGTGCTGGGGGCACCATACTGCACACGGCGACGCAAAATACTGTGGAGGTTTTCGGCCCGCTGCAGCCCATTGCCGCGGCATCTGGCGCGACCTCAGTCGACGCCGCTGCCGCGACGGCGATCGAGAACACGCAGGCTCAGGCAGCGAGTGCGCAGCTGCCGCAGACGGCCGACGGCATCGCCAACGGCGACGCCGCGGCCAGCGCCGGGACTCCGCCACGACAGCCGCGGTCGCCGCCGCCGCCGGCGCCCGGCACCCAGCAGGCCGCACCGGCGGCGACGCCACAGGCCGGCAGTGGCCCCGCAGAGACGCCAGCCGCGCTCGAGGACGGCGGCGACATAGTAGAGACGCCAGCTGTGCTCGAGGAGGGCGGCTTCATCCTTGACGGCGGTGGCTTCGAGCCGGGCCAGGCGCGGGACACGCTGGGCGTCGGCGTGGAGACGGAGCGGAACGTCGGCGGCGAGACATCGGCTGAGTGGGCGTCCGAGACGATGCTGCCAGCTGCGGCCGACAAGGCAGCTCAGACAGCGGCCGACACAGCGGCCGAGGAGCTGCCAGACGAGGATGCAGACATGGAGGTGAACCAGGACGGGGACGAGCAGGCGGATATGGATGTGGCCGCCGCCGGCGATGGCGACGGCATCAGTGGCGGCAGCGACAGCGACGGTGGCAACAGCGGCGGCAACAATGGCGACAACAGCGGCGGCAGCGGCGGCCGGCAAGGCGCGGACGGTGCCGTCAGCACAAGTGACGACAGCCTGGAAGGCGACGAGAAGGATGACGATGAGTAGAAGATGCTGAGCGGCACCAGCAGGGCAGCATAAGCTCGTGATGAGGGCAGCAAGACTCCCAGCAGCGTTTTGCTTTTTGCATGGCCGCACGGCCATGGCCGCAAGGGAGCCGCACAAGTGTCAGCGTGGTGCGTGGCAGGCTTGCAAACCCTCTGGCTTGATCTGGGGCGCTTAGTAGCTGCGTCATATTTCATGTAGCATTCAGTTTCCATGCCTTACATGTGACATGATGGTCTTTCAGTTTACGAACTGCGAAGTAGTTTGTAACATCTGGCGTACCTACTCCTGTTGCACAGCTAGGACTAGCGCAGTCCCACTGGACATCCTCAGCAATCTGCACACTGCTGGCGGCTTGTTTCACACGGCTTGTTTTGCGACAGCTAACTTCACGATGACAGGCGACCTCACGCACCTGTACTGTCACCATCTGGCACCCGAATCATTCGAAAGGCATGGCAGGTACATCGTCCTAGTCTGCTCGACTGCGCTGCACGGCGTCTGAGCTGAAAACAGGGCACCTCGCTGTGCTGCTGCGCCAGCGGAAAACCCGTGCTCTAAGCACAAAGGTGTCTTCATCGGTGTGCTTGAAAGTTATTTTTATGAGTCAGCGGCCGCCGAAGCCGGCCTCCAGCCTGCTCACCAGCTGCCGCGCTTCGTGCAGCCGGCACTTCAGGTCGATGGTCGACCGCGACTGCGCCACCCAGTCCTGTGCCGTCCGCTCCGCATGGTCTACGACCGATGCACGGCTCCTGCACGGTCACACAATGGAATTGCGTCCAGCTGCCTGGCGTGGCAACGGCATGCCAATATCATATCTGTCTCACATGTGATGCCCCTATCAGAACGAGCCTGGGTGTGACATTGTGCAGCGCACACCCTGGTGAAGCAATCTCAGTGCGTCGGGTTACTGTAACAACATAAAGATACACACAACAAGCGCGCTCACTCTTGCATCTTGACCAGGAACGCCTCCCTCAGGCGGTCGATAAACTCGATGCCGGCGTCTCTGAGCTCGTCGATCTGCAGACACACACACACACACACACACAATGCATCAACATCAGCTGCGTGACAGCGGCGGATGTATCATGTGTGCTGTGCAGCAGGGAGGAGCACGCTGAGCTGGGTGAAGTGCTGCCCCAACAGCATGGCATTTGCAGCCCAGACAGTTAGTTATGGCGCATACGGCATTCTGTTCGTGTTAAGGTGGAATAGTGCATGTCGCAGCCGTCGCCCACCTTTGCGGTGATCTCGTCGGCCCGGAGAGCGAGGTCGTGCAAGCCGGCCTGGAGGGTGGGCGTCAGCTCCTGTGCAGCCGCGGCATGCTCCTCTCCAGGCACAACATCCTCCTCTCCCGGCGCAGCATGCTCCTCTCCAAGCGCCGCAGCTCCCTCCTGCCCGCCGAGCGGCAGGTGCTCATCCTCGCCGCCCTCGCCATCAAGCTGCTGCGTCTGCGTGTCATTTTGTGGGCCCTGCGGCTCGTCTGCTCCGTCAAACGCCATGTTGGGGCACCTGCAGTGGCGTCAAACCCATTGTGAAGTCACCAGCATGACAGTAGCAGGTGCATTCACGCAGATGCATTTCGCCGTACGCAAAGCCGCATGCATGCTGTGCAGCAGCTTCTGATGATGACCGCACCTGGACTGTGTGTCTCCTTGAGGTGTATGGCTCTCTGCAGCGTCCCTCGCGACAAAGATGACCGTGCTCGAGTCCTTGAGCTGAGGTGCTTTTCTGCCAGCGAGGCCTTCAAGCATTCAAGCCTTGCAGCCGAGCCAGACCGAAGGTGCAGGTGCTTCGCGGCGTCAGGTGAAGCTTGGCAGCTGAGAAACAACCTGAGCGTGTGCCTGTGCAGCAGCAGCAGCAGCAGCAGCAGCACTTTGGGGCACTTGTTTGCAGCAGCAGCGCTCTCGGCTGTTTGGCGAGGCGGCCGGGGAATCCTGAAGGGGTGCGCCCATACACTTCGCAGTGGCTCTTGCGGCGTTGTTGCAACCATTCACGCCTGCACAGGGCCTCAGGTCACTAATCTTGCCCCGTCCTAGTTCCACCGCCCTCTGTGCTCGCTGAATTGCAAAGTTGAGCTTCGGATTGACTCGTATTGTTTGTGACTAAGAGGCGTGACAGCGACCTGCTGACAGCGACAGGCGCACAACAAACAGTACATAACATACAGCTCAGCCCACGTCCTGAGGGCTCGAAACAAGGCCGCTTCACATTGCTCCCAAGTGATTGGTCCACTGGGTGCTTTGTGCAGGCAGCGGCTGTGGCACAGGGCGCTTGGCTGATTGCGCGACTCAGCTCAGGAAACGGGCACGTGTTGTGCAGTTGATTTCTCTTCGCATCAAACATGCATGAGGGGCAGCGCATCAGCATGTAGCCTCGCCGCCTGCCAAACTTGGCCAGTCTCTCCAATACCATGTCCGGCCTCCCTGGAGACGACAGCGACCTCGAGGAGGGCGAGATTCCGCCATCGCCGCCACGGCAGGTGAGTCCGGCCACATGCGCTGCGTAAATGTGGAGCCGCTATTAGTTGTGCAGCAAAAATGCAGGGACGGATGCTGCAGCGCGCATCATTACGACGGGCGAACGACTCCCTGAACACAGGTACCTGTCAAGGCTCGCTCGCCGCTGCCGCCGCCGCCGCCGCCACGCCGCAGATTGATCAGCCCGCCCAGGAAGCGCAAGCGCAGTCGCTCAGCAGACCGCGGCAGGGCGGCCGTCACCAATGGCGCCCATGGCCCGGTATGGTGGCACACCGGCTTCCTGCACACTAGCATTCAACACAATCTGGATGTACCTGCTTGTATCCTACAGTCAGAGCATCAGGCGCCGCAGGCCCTCCGTGCTCGAGTTGGGGCGGTGATCGGGTCTCCAAGTAGCCCCAGTGCTGCAGAAAACTCTCATCAATAACTCCGTCCTTCCATCAAAACTGGACTCCCATGGCCTTCCAGGCTCAGCCCAGGCGCAGGAGCCGGTCTGCGCGCCGCGTTGAGCCCCTGGAGCGGGCCTCGACAGACGCCAAGCGGCCGGCGCCGCCCGGCGCAGCCCCAGGCGGCAGGCAGCCGGCGGGGCCGCTGCCCGACGGCGGCGGCGGCGGCGGCAGAGACCGAAGCAGGTCGCGACCGCGGTCGCCGCCGCGCCGCCGCAGCCCGCTCCGCTGCTGCACGCAGCCAAAGCCGCGCAGCCCGGAGCCGAGGGCGTGCAGCCCGCCGCCGCGGGAGACCGTGGCCGATCTGGCGGCGGAGGTGCAGCGGCTGGCGCGCGACACCAGCATCCCGCAGGCCATGAAGTGAGCCGGATCCCACGAACTCCTCCGCCCCACTGCTGGCGCGCATGGCTGGCGTGTATGACGCTGGGCTCTGCCAGCCAACAGCAGCGGGATGCATGCCGACCTCCATGTCTGTGCGCATGCTCAAGATGCATAGTCTGACAGGGTGCTTAATGGAGGCCGTTTCCATTTTTGCTATGTCTCCCTCTGCAGATCGGTGGAGACGGTATGCAGTCAGCTGGCATCTGCACTTCACAAGCTGGACAAGCTCGCGTCACTGGTGAGCGCAGCCATAAGCACGTGCTCTTGGTGACGGTGTCAATGCTGTGGGGCTTCTCTGAGGCTGCAAGACCCTGCACCTCTGCTACAGACAAGGTGAGCAGCCCCAGCACCCTCCTTGCCCAACCCACATATGCTCAAAAGAACAGCAAAAAGAACAGAAACCCAGCATCCTATGCCCTCTCAACACCTGCAGGAAGAGGAGGGCAGCGACGGCGTGCAGCAGCCGCCACCGCAGCTGGCCGCGGCTGCCGCCGCCGTGTTTGGCGGCCTGCGCTCGGCGCATGTCGCGCTCGGCACGGCGCAGGGGCAGGCCGCTGCCGGCGGCGCAACGCGGGAGGCGTTTGCAGCGGCCATGCTGCAGCGCGCACGGCTTTTCACCCCGGGGCAGGCGGGGACGCTGGAGGAGTGGGTGCTCACCTCCAAGGCGCTGCGGGAGGAGCCGCCCAGCAGCAAGGTCAGGATTTATACACCAGAATTTTGAAATGTTGCCAGCCTTTCAAGCTGTGCAGTCGTTTGATTTGGGGCGCAGGTGTTGAATGTGTGAGTTTGTGAGAGGGTGCTGAGATTTGCCTCGCCCTTTGCCTGCTGCTCATGGCGTTGCTGACAGAGGCAACGATTCGTCTGGCTCCTCCCTTTCTCGCTTGCAACGAGCACCTCTCTTGAATGTGCAGGCCGTCGCTGCTGCAACGGACAGCGACAGCAGCAGCCCAGCCAGCACTCCTCATGCCAAGCCCAGCAGCCGGGCGGGCGCCAGCGGAAACGGCTCTGACGCCGCAGCTGAAGCGCCTAGTGGCGAGCCGTCTGCCAACGGTGCCCTGATGCCGCCGCCGCCACCGCCGGCGTCGCCGCCGCCGCCGCCGGCATCACCCGAGCCAGCTGCGGATATCCCAAGTGCGGCGGAGACAGCAGCGGGCCTGACTCCAGCGGGAGCGGCGGAGTTGGCGGCGGCGCTCGCAGCAGAACAGCAAGATGTTGCCAGTGAGCCGGCGGCAGCACAGGGGATTCCGGGTTTGGACGCAGAGTCTGCGCCGACGCAGCCTGGCGCAGCAGCGGCTTCGGCGGCGGCAGCCGTGGCAGCGGTCAGCGTGGCGAACCCGAGCGCGGTCTCGTCTGCCATATTGGGCGACGTCAACACGCTGCTCCAGTGAGGCCACTCCTTCCTGCTGTGATGATGATAGCATTTTGTTTACTCAATAGTATGAAATTTGTTGGTGACAGCGCTGCGCCTCCGCATGCAGGCGGCGGCAGCTATGTCTGGTTCTGGACCTGGTGAGCCTCCTGGGCGTCAAGTGTTGATTGCATAATTCAGGCGCTGCTTTTCAAGATGGTCAGATACACAGCCTCGGCTGAGCTGGCCGTGTTGACATTGTCAAATCCCTGGGCCTTGCAAATGGCGCCAGAGGCATAATTTCCGCTCTGGTTGCAAAGTTCCCCAAAACCCGGAACGCAGGACCACACGCTGGTCAACTCCACACGCTTTGCGGAGGTGAGCCCAGAGATGGAGGCGCGGCTGCGGGCACTGCTGGCGCTGCCCAACGCCGCCGACCGCCACCTGCACGAGCTGCCCCACATCCAGGCGCGCCCCAGGTTTCCAATCTTCAGCAGAACCACGACAGAGTGGGCATGCACGATTGAAGAGCACCCTGCCGCCAAACAGTCAATGGTGCAGGCGAGTAATGCAAGAAGCATCTCAGGCAGAGGCTCCGTTGGGTTTCGATTCCTGGCTGGGGCCTTAGGAAGGCAATATGCATATCATACACCAAACAGATGTGTATATTCCTGCACCGAAATTCCCTGCTGCTGCCGCAGATGTGGACGAAGCTGCGGCCGGGCGTGCAGGACTTCCTGTGCCGTGCAGCGGCCTGCTTCGAGCTGTGGATCCACACCAATGGCAGCAGGTGCGGAGTTGGGCCGCGCGGTGGTCACTCCCGACTTCCGCTGTTGTGGAGTGGTGTCGCTGCAGATGTGTGAGGCTGGCACGTTCGAATGCTTCACATTGGACACTGCAGCGACGCCCTTGGCAGCGAATTTTGCAGGTCGTACGCCATGGCGATCGTGGAGCTGCTAGACCCCACTGGCAAGCTCTTTGGACCGCGCATCATCGCGCAGGTGAGTTTGCAAAAAGTACAGCATGCGGCGCTTGTGCAGCTCCTACCTGGAGAAAGCGAGTCAGGCATATGCAGACAACTCGACAGCACGCCTCGAAGCAGTGGTCATCCCCGCACAGCCTCTGCCGCCTTCTCGGCAAAGCACAAAGCCCAGGAATTGGTCCCCAGGCCCCTTTCCCTGAGTGCAATTCCCATCGCGCCGGCCACGCAGGGCAGCGGCGACTCGAAGCAGGCGGAGCTGGCGAAGCGGCTCAAGGCGGGCTTGGAGGGCCGCGAGATGGTCTCCATCGTCGTCGACGACACCTCCTCCGTGTGCGTAATGGTGTTTCTGTGGGTCTGTGTTGCTGAAGTTTAATGCTGCTGAACAGCCGTCCCGCGTCGCACCACAGGCCGGCAGCAGGAGCCAAACATGCTGACAGACATGGTTTGTGTGCCTGCTGCTTGACTTCACTCCTTAACTGGATTCATGATGGAAGGTGGTCGGCGCACCCAGAGAACCTGTTCCTGGTGGAGCCCTACGTGTACTTCCCAGGACAGCGTGTGGCGGCGCGCTCCCTGCTCGACAGCGAGAGGTGCGCTCGCTCCCGCACTCTGCGCTCGCATCGCGCCCTGGGGTCACAAGTGGGACTGTCTCCAGGCTGCTGCGCCGTGCAGAAGCCATTGTACACTCCCACCCTGCAGCACTGCCGCCGACCGCCAGCGACTGCTTGCAGGCTGGGCGACCAAGGATCCCGAGCCACAACCCCCTCCAGCCCTGAGCCCCGATGCCTGCAGGGACGAGGTGGCGGAGCGCGGCATGCTGCGCATCGCGTGCGACACACTGCTGCGCGTGCATGACCACGTGTTTGATGCGCTGAGCACGCCCCCGGCGCCGGGCGCCGACGGGCAGCTGGTGTACACGCGCTGGGACGTGCCCCACATCCTCAACCTGGAGCGCCTTGAGGTGCCTGCAGAAAACTGTCGAGTCCAGAAGGTCTTTGGGGTTTTGGAGGGCCGACGGGCAGCCGGCGGATGCGCGCTGAGACGTGCACTAAACCTTAAACCCACATCCTTCACCTGGAGCGCCTCGAGGTGGCTGCAGGAAGTAGATGAGCTGCCGGCAAATGCAGCTGCTTCCACATCTACTTCGGGGAAGTCAGAAAGACTCAGATGGAGACAGCGGTAGGGTGTTGAGAAGTGCATGTGTCGAGGGCGCCGGCAGCCGCAAGCACTGCAGCGAATGCGGGCGCCCACGGCTCGGCGCGCCTGTACCCCGCGCCGCAGGTGCTGAAGGGCGTGCGCACCACGCGCAGGACTCTAGTATGAGCAGGAGCCGCCTCCTGGTGCAGCAAAGCCCTGTCATCCCAAACCCGCCACAGGCGCTGAAGAGCGTGCGTATCATGCACTGCCGCATCATCTTGCTGGCAGTGGGGCCACGACTTAGCACAGCAAACCCCTGACATCCTGCTGAAGCCTTCACGTTGCAGACCCCGCGCCGCAGGTGCTCATGGGTGTGCACATCATGTTCAGCCGCATCATTCCGCTGGATGAGGAGGTGTAAAACAACACAGCAGAAATCTAACCTCCTACACCCGCGCCGCAGGTGCCGAAGGGCGTGCGCATGATGTTCAGCCGCATCATCTTGCTGGAGGTGGATTCACGACAGCAAAAAACATGGTAGCAAAACCCTGAGACATAACCCCATGACATAACATACCCTCTCCGCAGGTGCTCAAGGGCGTGCGCATCATGTTCAGCCGCATTATCCCGCTGGAGGAGGAGCCTCGGCAGCACGTGCTGTGGGTCATGGCGGAGCGCTTTGGCGCAACTTGCACCGCGCACATGGGCGACGACGTCACCCACCTGGTCACCAACACCCAGCACACGCTCAAGGTGAGTAGAAGCAAAAAGGATGGCTGGAAAAATGTAGAGAATGAGCCAAGCAGGAAGGCGCAGGTCCTGTATTTCACATGTGCAGCATAAGCGCGTGAGAGTCATGTACATGTGCGGCGCCTTCTTTGGCTTGGCTCTGCTGTTTTGCACGTCAAGGCAACGGTGTCAGCATCACCAGTGGCACATTTCAACAATGTTGATCATCAATGCCGAGTCTCCATGCGCCGTGCATCATGTGGCGCCGATATCGATGCCTTGACACATGGCTGGTGGCACAGGCGCAATGGGCCCGGGACAATGGCAAGTTCATCGTCACGGCTGGCTGGTGCGCCTGCAATGAATGCTATAACAAGCATCTGCATCTGCAGCCCCACCGAGATGCAACACTTCATCATGCCTGCTGAGCTGCAACATCAGATCATGATACCTCCTGTCCACAACACCTGCATGCCCAGCATCCTCAAAGCAATGCCTCTGTCTTTGGTGACCCGAGCGGTGTGCTCCCAGGCTCAAATGCTCGTGCACGCTGTGGCGGCGTGCGCCTGAACCAGAGTTCTGCGTTCCGGATGTCCAGCGGTGACTGCGCGGCGCTGGCCCAGCCGCTCCTGGCAGCTCGAAGCGGCGCTGTCTGAACCAGTACTGCAGCCCTGCAGCGAGATTGTTCAGCCTGCAGCACAGTGCACTCTGTGCAGCCTCAGCAGCGAAGTTATCAGCTGGTGTATGTCAGCCGGGTTCAGCGACAGAGCAGCCCCATGCAGCGGCATCGGCGTGCAGGTGCGGATTCTCCAGGTATGTGAGCCGCAGAGACTGCCATGGGGTTGCTGCACATTGCAGCTGTTTTGCTGCGAAAAATCCCACTTGTGTGAACGCCTGCAACTCGCAAAGGCTAGTGGGTGAGGACCTGCCAGTGTGGCGTGCACCTCGAGAACAAAGGCCGCCGCCGAATCGCTCATTACGCAACTGCGCTCATCAGCTGCTGCTCCGAGAGACTGAGAGCATTAGGGGATTGAACGGAGCTGCACCGACACCGCCGGTACGCTGCCATACCGTCAAATTGCAACACGGCCAGGACGCCGCTTCCAAGTCTGCCGGAGTGGCGACTCACAGCTGCGGCGGTCAACCCGTCGGGCAGGCATGAACTGCCGGTGAAGAGCGGCGGACAGGGCTGCACTGTGACGTGCCTGCGACGCTGTCAGCGCCGTGTTGAGGGGCGATGCATTGGGAGCGCGAAGGAAATTATATGGAAGCACAGCATGTTGCACGATTGCATTTGTGGGAGTCAGGACTCTCAGGACAACTTCACATCACGTGCACAGGGATACGCTGGTGCACGGACTGACATAGGCACTTGTGAGTTTTTGGACGAGCAAAGCATCTTCGGCAATTCCACAGCGCAGTTGCATGACCAGCACGCGCAAGTGATGGTGCAGGCGTGATCCAGATCCGTCGCTGGCTGAGAGGAGACGAAAGCCGCAGCCAAGATGTCTTCGCTATGGCGGGGCCTCGCATACGTGTTCTGGCCCGTTGGTGCGCGATCCCACCATCTTGAAATTATATGTGCAACTCTTACTTCAACTTCGTGACCTCTCGTGCATGCCGCTCAGTCCGCTGGCTGAGTGATGCGAGACGATGTTCGGTGCAAAGCATGCAACATAGAGCAAAGCAGCGTCACTTGACGCTCTAGGACTCCACTGGAAGGCAAACACTATCGCCTGTTCTTAGCTATTGAACATTGCAGCAGACCCGGTGGTTGCACGTCTGACGAAGCTGCCTTGCTTCTGCCGTGCAGTCAAGTGCCTGGAGGCCACCGGCTTGAAGCAGGCCGAGCATGATCCGCCGGCGCCCAACAGATGTCATGACGCACGCGCTGTGAGCGACAATTTCGCACAGGCGACCGCCCGGGTGAGCACCGATTCTGGCGCGCCCGCCACGCCGGCGCAGCAGCAGCGGCCGCCGTCCGCGTCCGAGGCAGCCGCGCCGTCGACTCCGGTAAGTCCAGAGCCTGAGCTGTCACGCGAGTGACGCCAGCATTGCATGATCAGCTAGCCGCACGGCGAGTCGCACACCATCACAGGGCCAACAGCTTGCGCTTGCAAACCAGCAACTCAGCAGCATTGATCTGCTAGTCGACTTGTAGCCCACTCTGGAGGTGATCATCACATCTGATCACATGCTTCTCAACTATTGCGTGCAGGCTCCCCGGACGCCCCAGCCGCAGTCCAGCACGCCGGCACCAGCGCGGCAGCCGGCCAGCCCCGCGCCTGCAAGCTCCGCGCCGTCCAAGGGCGTTGGCCCGGCGCCGCCCGCAGACAGCCAGCCCACAGACAGCCACTCCGCAGGCAGCCAGCCGGCAGACGGCCAGCCCGCAGACAGCCAGCCGGCGGTGAGCGCGTTTGCGGCGCTGCCCGCCCAGGCGCAGGAGCCGGTGAAGGGCGCTCCGACGCTGGCGGGCAAGCAGGGCAGCGGCGACGCCGCGGCCAGCAAGCCTCCAGCAGATGCCGGCAAGCCCGCCGATGTCGTTGCCAGCAAGCCTTCCGCAGATGCCCGGAAGCCCGCCGCCGATGATACACCCGCCGCCAAGCCGCCCACACCTGAGCCCGCCAAGCCGCCCATGCCCGAGGCCGCCAAGCAGCCCATGCCGCCGCGGGTGAGCTTCAGCAAGGAGGCTTCGGCGCCGTCGGAGAGCGGCAAGCACCGCCACGAGGAGCCCTCCCCGCGTGACACCTCGTCCAACCGTGCCCAGGTACTATCTGATTTGAGACAGACACATACACCCCCTCTCTTCTGATGTAGTCCAGCAGATCCACGTGATGTTTGCTTGTTGACAACAGGGATCCGCCGACAGGATCTACCAGCTGCAGCATGCTGTCGAGCTGGTGCTCGAAATTCGATGCCATCGACCCATGTCAACGTTGCACCGCAGAAGAAGCGCCGGTCGGCTGGCGACGGAGAAGAGATCTCGACGGCGATCGCGTCCGAGCTGCTGCAGGTTGCTGCGCCAACGGAAGCGCCAAAGTCGGCGGCGCCGCCGCCGGCGGACGAGAAGCTCGTGGAGTCCGGCAAGGGCGACGTGAGCTGTTTCTCCGCACTTACCCGTCCTCAACCACTCACAGTGCAGTGCCCATATGCTCGTGAAGGCAGCCTGCTGGTGCTTCTAGGCTGTCGAGAAATATCCAGATATCAATATAGCAGCCAGAAGTATGTCAGGGCCAGCATGTGTTTGAAAGTCACTGTAGTTGATGGAGTCGATGGCGGCAACTTCTGATTGTCTTCGTGTGGCGACCCACAGGCGCCCGCCGCAGCCAGTGCGGCGCCGGCAGCGCCGGCGATGACGTCCGGGGCCCCCAGCGCGCCCGAGCCCGCCCAGACCGCCCGCAAGAAGAACCGCAACCACAAGCGGAAGAAGAAGAACGGCGCGAAGTGAAGAGGATGACTCCTCACGGCTGCATCTGCGCACAGCTGCGACGGGCGGCGACATGGCTGCGGGCAGCGTCGCTGCGAGGGCTTTGTGATTTCACAGTGACAGTGAGAAGGAGTGGCGCGGCTGCTCTGAAATCCCCCGAAAATCCACCCCTGACCAGGGGAAGCTGATCGCTGCAACCATCGTGATGGGCGTGCATCAAACGTAAAACGAAACACCTTGCTCAGGCAAGCGCAGTGACGATTGTGGTGACATTCACTGCGTGTGACCGTCAGGGGACTGAGCTGATCTTTAAGAATTTGACAGACCGCTAGGACCGGTTCCACTCTCTAGATAGCTGAAACCAGATGCTGTAACCTTGGGATTCAAACCTAACCTCCTGGCAATCACGATTCACGTTGAGTATCTAGTCCTACGCCCACTGATACACCCGAGCCTGCACCCTACACCTGGCCAGACCGCCTTGAGCACACATTTGCCCTTCCTGCTTACTGCTCACGAAAAATCCACACGCACACCGCCGCCTCATTTCAAGCGCTCCAGCAGGTGCTCGAGTGCGGCGATATAGGCGGTGCACCGATGGTGACCCACCATGTATTCGTTGAGCACAATGCGCTGAAACCGCTGATCCGGTGGGTCCGCCCGTCGCAGCTCGTGCGCCGCGTCCGGCGGGCCTGTAGCACAGACCATGACGAAGCGCCGTCTCAGTTGTTCAATGTGGCAATGGGAATATTTTGCATCCACTGGCGATACATGCGTGCAGGGATTGTGCTGGGCGGGATCTGGGTCACTGGTTCTGCAAAGAGATTGACCCTGCCCAGCAGCATGTATGCCAGCTAACACACCTGACGTCTGCCGCAGGTACAGCAGGCGGCCAGGCGCAAACAGGTGCGGGATCTCCTTTGCTTCGCCCGCCTCCTCGCCAGCCGCCTCGGCGCCGCCCTCTGCCTGCGTACGCCAAACCACAACGTCAAAGACTGGCCTCGGAGAGGATTGTGAGTGCAACCGGCCAGCGGGCTCGGAGGCCTCCCGTCACGTGTCGAATATTCTGTCCCCGCTGGGCCGGGCCCCAGCGAGGTACAAGCAGGTGTGTTGGTGGCATCTGTCGACTGTGGGGAAGCTGATGTCCGCCACTCCAGAAGCTCTGCCAACGCGCACCTGAGAGTCCGAGCCTGACCCGCCGCCGTCAGGCGTGGCGGCCTCCCGGGCGGGCTCCATACCAGTTTTCAACCGAGATTTCGCAGCGCACCTGGAATTTCAGGCGGAAACGCAGCGCACCTGGGATTCTGAACCCGAGCCGCCGCCGTCGCCGGTTGCAGCCTCGCGTGCGCGTTCAACGCCAGCGCCGACGCTAGCGCCCACCGCCGCCGACTCTGGCGCGCTGCGCCCCAGCTTCGCCTGAGGCAACAAAACTTGTGTGAACATGAATGAAACCCACTCGGACAATATAGTTGGTGGAGGGTGCGCGCTCCAAGGCCGGGATCGACGCCGGCGCCCGCCCCAGCAGCACACAGCGCCCCCAGCCTCCGCCTGATCTTGAAATTATCACTCGAGCAGCACTCCACACAAACTCCAGCGCCATGACGGCGTTCTTGGCGCCGGCGAAGGCGGAAGCCACGGCACGCATCTAAGAATGAGAACCTGTCCAGCTTGGTGTACAACAGTAGGCAGCAAGCTTGAATAAGAACGTTCAGTTCTACGCACCATGACGCCGGCGAAGGCGGAGGCCACAGCGCGCATCAGAAAATGAACACCATGCACTTTGAGAATCCACTTTCAGTACTTCAACAAGATTGCCAGCCTGCACACCATGACGGCGCCCTTGGCGTTGACAAAGGCATGGGCCGACGGCGCGCATTCGGAAACGAATCATGTCCAATATTCCAATTCCAATTCCAATTCCTTCATTCCGCAAGAATTGCGAAACCCCACCATGACGGCGCCCTTGGCGCCGGAAAAGGCGGATGCAACGGCGCGCGCGGCCTTCTCCGAGCGCCGCCTTAAACCCTCGTCGATGGCGTCCTCCAGCGCCTTGTCAATGCTGGAGCGCGCTTTGACCGCCAGCTGGACAGCCTTGTGCGACTTGAACTGCGTGCCAACGCAACAAAGGCTGACCCCTGCAGTCGTGGCTCACCTGCTGGTTTCCATTGTTCAGGCATCCCCGAGAGAGCCTGAGCTGTACAGCGCGGCGTGTGATGCGCAGCTCTGGATGGAGCTAGCCGGCTCGTGTTGCCAGAAGCACAGAAACCAATGAATCCCGAGTAGGTGGGCCGCTGGGTGTCCCATGCCCCTGCGCCCACTGCGCCTCGTTTTGTTGGGTGCACCAGCTGGTATGATTCAGGATGCAGATGCTCAGATATTGAGATGCGGTAAAAGGTAGAAACTTCCCAGAAAACGAGCGTACGTCGGCTGTAAGGTTGTCCTCCCACTGTGTTTCCAGCATCTCCTGCCGCAGTGCCTCGAAACTTGCCAGGCTGGCACGCGGGACGACATCGTGGTGATGCACCACCGTTGTGACGTAGTCGCACTTTGTTGCCAGCGCCTGCGGCCAGGAGGGCAGACACTGCGGGTGAATGCGCAGTTGAGGCGGCTGCGGAGAAATGAGGCTGACGGGCTGAAGGAACCTGCAGGTGGGTCCTTTCTGGGGCCACGACGGCCAGGCAGGCGCAATTCTCCGCAGCCAGGTTGCGGGGTGCCGGACTTCGGGCGAGGTGGCCATTGCGCACCATGGAGATTGGGGATCGCAATCAGGGGCACACCTTGGTGACTACGGGCGGCGTGGCAAAGGCGGTGCACACCACCTCCGGGCGGCCCAGTTTCTCCATCACCTGCAGACACACACACTTTCTGCTGACAGGATCCGCTTGACATACCTGTTCCGATAAACAAAAAAGTGGAGCCATGTTGGGTGCAGCGGCCAGCAGGGACAGGGGGGGCTGCAAGAGGGGAGCGATAGTGACTTGGACAGGAGCACGAGCGAAAGCGAGCAGGGGGCGCGAGAAAGGGCGCGCCTCCTCGTTGTTGTGCACTAGCATGGCCACCAGCGCCGCCGTGCCGGCGCCCAGAGAGTGGCCCACGACCTGTGCGCACGGCGTCAGTCGCCCATCAGATGTGCTGCTCCAGTTGCAAACTGAGCGGCATCAGCACCTCGAAGCCTCGGCCGGCAACATGAAGCTTCCACCGCACGAATGACACCTGGCACATCCCAAGGTCATCATCAGCAGCGGCACCTCGAGGCGGCAGCTGGGGTAGTGCGCCAGCAGTTCGACGAGGTTTCGTCGTGCTGCACAAACTCGTACGGTATTGACATTTGCGAAATCAGCCAGCGTTCATGATTAGCTGCACCTTGAGTCGGTAGCCGGGATTGTCCGCCAGCAGCTCAGCGAGCGTGTCCGTCTCCGCATCCAGCAGAGACTGCGCAGCGCGCAGGATGCCGTGGTGCGCCATTTGCTGCTCTGCCTGCTCGTTGCTCCGCTCTTCGCGCTCTGCAGATGCGCCGCCGCCGCCGCCGCCGCCGCGGTCGGCTGAGTTGCTGCCGGCCGAGTCTTCGTCGCTGCCGGCTTCAGTGGACGACATCTCGCTGCCGGCAAAGGGCACCAGGTGGCCTGACAGATCTGCATTTGGAGGAAATCGGAAGCAGGTCACAGACCACAGGCTGGTGGCGAAAGCACAGCATTCCGCCAATGGTCCAAGAGTCGGCTGGGGAATGCAGGACTGCGTTGGGCATGGCAGACGGCACCTGTGAGAGCGTCAGCCAGAGAGGTTGTGCCCCGTATCACCAGAACCACCTGGCGCAGCAGCGATGGAGACTGTCTGATGACTCTGAACAACGAGCAGCAACGACACAAGGACATAGAAGACCGCCTCGATTCGAGATCACTTGTCGTCGTTGCAGTGAGTCAGGGCGGGCGTGGCACGGCAGGTAGCTGCCGGCTGCTGAAGCCATGCATGCGGCGCCCGCGGCGGCGCCTGGGGACATGCCCATGTGTCGGCAGTCTCTCCACACCGACGAGCCATCAGAGATGTGCAAGCACACCTGATGAAGACGCGGTGACGATTCTCACCTCCTTGCAGGCAGGTCGCAGCGCGATGGCGAACGCGGTCTGGAAGTGGTCCGCCTCGCCTTCAAACCTTACGATCTCAGCACGGTCCAGCACGCACATATCTGCCATCGCATCAGGATCGTCCTGGTGAACTGCCTCCGCTATCCACACATCCTCCAGCAGTCGCTCCACAAGTTGCCTGCATTGTATGTTCAGTTTTGAGAGCTCAGTCGCCCGAATTGCACAGACTCCCCTATCTGAACACCCTCCAGCAGCCACTCCACGAATCGCCTGCAAAAACACTAGAAATTTGATGCATCTTTGAGTGCGCGTCGTCCTGGTGCACCGCCTCCGATACCCACATATCCTCCAGCAATTGCTCCACGAGCTGCCTGCAGGAGATGTGGGACAAGTGAAAGCGCAGCAGTGTGCAACGGCGTCATCCCTGATGCACCGCCTCCGCCATTTACACATCCTCCGCGACCGTCGCACAAACCGCCCGAGTTTGAACCAATGGCTCGCAACAAAGCGCTGCGTGCCTGGGGCACAACCCACGCTGCACTGCTTGTGCTCGTTCAACAAGTCAAGCGAGTGGCGCCTGTGCGCCTGCATGCCTCCCCAAGCCCCGCAGCCAGAGGCGGGCTGTGCGCACGCCAGCATTCGATCTTGGGTCCCGCACAAGCAACGCACCTGTCTGTGACAGCTGGCCCCTCGATGGCGTCCTCCACTTTCTCCTCTGCATGTTTCTCCGCCACCGCGCGCCTGTAGTTGCCAGAATGTGTTCAGCTCCTGCATTCGCTGGTGGGCTACGCACCAGATGGCCGCGGCTGATGGAGTGGTGACCGGGCGCTGTACGTGCACAGACTGTGTGCACAGCCTTGTGAGATGACGACTGATGCAACTGTCAGTGCACATAAGACAGGACAGTCACTCAGAGGAGGATGCAGCGCACAGGCCGAAGGCGAGGTCACCGAGCGACCAGGGCCCCACATGCTGAAGGCACGCCTGCAGAGACAGCGTCACAGGCCGCTCTGAGACTTCTGCCGCTGCCAGATCATGCTGCCAGGAAATGTCCTCAGCACCAGGAGCAGTAGCAAAAGCGCGTCAGGGATGCCGGCGGCTCATCGATGCTTGCGCAGCAGACAGCACCGACGATGTGGCTGCCTCGCGGCGCAGGCATCTGCTGCACCTGCAGCGACTTGGAGACGGCTGACCACTTCTGTAGCCGCTCATCCTGCAGGATGCGGTCCAGAATGCCCTGCTGCGCAGCGGCCGTTGATGCTGTGGACGTCTGCAGTGAGAGCACGACATTCATCATGTGCGTGCATGTGCGCATAACCGTGTGCTTGGGATCCAAGTGTCTGGGCGGTTGGTATGCAGCGTGAACATGCTGTCCATGCATGCATGATGGCCCATCTTTGGCACATGGTAGATGTATGTCATCAGTCCACCTGATGCGTGCTCTCGCAGAGAGCCACCGTGGTGCCGAGGGGCAGCGATGCGCCCCACAGCAGGTGCCGCCAAGCGGTTTGGTGCACGATTGCCGCTGGCGGCATGACGCCGCCAGCCGCGGAGATCGCCGGGAGCTGCCTCCATGGCGCGGCGCGCGCCAGGCGCAGCATGGGTCCCCTACTCTTCGCACCTTCGCGCTGCTGCCAGTGCGCTTGTATCCGCTGAAGTGTGGCTCACAAGGTGTGCGCCGCGGAAAGGACCGCCGCGGAAGGAACGCTGTGTGTCGGCAGAACCACCACCGCGTGCAATGCAAAATCACGCTGGGCAGCGAGATCTCGGCTGAGCGTTCGGGTTGGCAACCGTTACGACACCAGAAACTGAAATTGCTTGTCGCGCTCACTCCGCAGACATGCCGAGGTCAAGGACTGACAGGGCGTGTGCAATGCTCTACAAACGATTGTGATGGTTTATCCCACCACCTCGTAACGTGTGCCACAGTTCCAATCCACTAGCACGTTGTTTCCCCTCCGGTGATGGATTGGTGCAACTTCAGCTCGATGTTTGACGGCTTCCGAAATTTGATTGCACAGCGTCAGAGCGAGTTGCAAGTAAAAGTCCGTCACGATGTAATTCTTGTTTGCGATTGTTGACAGGCGATTGCACACTATCGAATCAGACAGCATGATGCACGACACTCCCGGAAGTCGTCAAGGCTGGCACAGCTTCTTCGCCACTGCCGGCAGGCAGAAATCACAGGAGCATCCGACGAAACATCGCCATGCGATCCGTCTCTCGTTCAATGCCAATACGCCCACAGCGATGCAGCCCCCGCGCGACTCCTAAAGCCAACGTCGTTGAACCGGCACCTGAGAGCGGCATCCGCCAGGGTATCAAATTCCTGCAGGCGCAAACTACATAGGTATGGACTGCAGGATTAAGATGCACATGCATCGAGAGGCATCCGTCATTCAGTTGGAGGTGGCCACGCTTGCAAGCGTGGCGGCAACATGCAATGTGCACACCAGACCGCAGGCAATCATGGCCTGCGTGGCGGGCTTGCCTGCGCTCGGATGAGGTGACCCAAACATCCTGCAGAACGGCACATCGAACATCAGACTACAGGGATGGCACGGCGCATTGGCTACTTGCTGCTGCGCACAACGCAGTCATCAGATGGTGATGCATGAAGGTCTATCGGCATGTGACACCTGCCACAATCTGTTTCGTTCTATGTTCATTTTATCATCACTTGACTGCAGCGAAACATGCATGCTGTAAGGAGATGCCTCAATTGGCCGCTCCAGACTTGCCTGCTTGCTTGGAGAAGGAGCACGGCTTTCCATGCACAGTGCGCGCAGGCGCTGCAAATCCAAGCGTCGCCGCTGCTTCCTCAGCCCTTGATCGAAGCTGCTTGCAGCACCGCCACGGCATCACCTGCACATGAATACCGAGTTTGTTGCCGTTCGTCATCCTCAATGTCATCCTCAATGAACATGCAGCTACGGCACAGGCGTGCATTTCAAGGCATTTACACAGCTGGGATTAGGAGCGCATCCATTGCATCGTCTTGCCCACGCACCAGTGGCGCAGTCTGCCGGCGTCTGGCCATGTCGGTCGCGGGTCATCAATGACTCAGGACTCGAATGCAGTACCGCGGCAGCCACAGCTCCGTGCCCCTGCAGCGAGCGAGAGCCAATGGAATAGGTGTAAGGACCTCAATCTCCTGCCGTGAGGAGACATTCACGCGTGCGGAGGTGCATGTACTTGATATTGACATCATCGGGCATGTGAATGCTTGCGTTAGCAATACAGGTTTGGGCGCCTCATTCCAAATTTCTGCATTAGGCTCCCACGGTTGGGTCGAGTCCAAAGTAACTTTTAATCATTGGCGCCGACCACTCTTGTACACAAATGCACATAGGACATGCAGCTGAATCCTGCAGAACTCTCAACTGGGCGGATGCCTTGTGAAGAGGGTTCTGTCCGTCTGCGTCTTGGGTGCCTGCTCGGGCTCCATTCTGCAGCCTGCAAAGATGCAACAGGACACTAAGCATCTCGGATCAGTACCTGGTGAATCTGGACCTGTTCCTTTGTAACTGCAAAAGATAGTTTTCATCGAGGCTTGCTTCTTGAAAACCGCTCACAGGAGTTTCGCGATATCCAGATGGCCCATGAAGGCTGCTCTGTGCAGGGCGGTGGCGCCGCCAGCCCGCGTGCTCGCGTTTACATCAGCGCCTGCGCCAAGTGAGTGCCAAATTCACTGTAGCAACCTGACGGATATGCAGGACGATGGCAGCTGCAGCACACTTGCGAATGTTCCATGCATATCTTGGATGCATGTTGCAAGACTCACCACTCTGCAGCAGGAGCCGGACGGCATCGACATGACCTTCCCTGGCCGCATAAATGAGTGGCGTGTAGCCGCTATCACCTGCATGAAATAATACTAGAGCATTTCCGGCCGTCAGAGAGCGAAACCCGATGCTGCGCATCTCGTTTCTGCAAAAGGAACAACATGGCAAGGTAGCGCAGACAGTGTAACGTGCACCGCACCTCCACTGCCATCTGAGTGCAAGCTGGACGGCTGCTTCTCGATGCAGCGGCGCAGCTTTTCGATATTTCCGGCCTTGGCGGCGGCGCACGCGCTCTTCAGGAAGGCGAGCTCCTCGAGATTTTGCTGTGCAGGCGTCGCCGCCTTGCAGCAATCGCAGTTCTCTGGGTGCCCCTCTTCAGCGGGCTGTCTGCTGACCGTGGAGATGCGAGGCATCGATTGCACATTCTTCGAGCCACGCTGCTGCGTCTACCTGCTGGGCCTGCGCAGCCCAACGGACTTAAACCTGCTCAAGTGGTCATTCACGCATCGCTGATGGGGCGCAGCCACTGCGCCGAGATCAAGCACTGCTCATGTAGGCGTCGATTGGAGAAACATGCGAGGAAAACATTGCTGTGCTCTCTGTGCACGTTCGCGTGCCAGACCTTTGATGGCTGCTGGCAGGGGCATGTGGCTGGCCGAAACGGGGCTTTTCTCTTCTGCCCGCCGAACGCCGCCGAATGAAACACTTGTGTGCGAGTTCCGACTCGAAGCCGGACCTGCACGCCAGCACTGGACCCGGCTCAGAAGCACCTGGCAAAGAGAAAATTGGCGCGCACAGCTGGTGTTTTTGTGCCTGACCCAGCACCAATTGCACTTCATTGGCCAGGCTGTGCCCACGTGAAAGGCACGTCATCAGAGATGCTTGGTCGAAACTGCAGCTGCGCGGGTGCAGTTACATAGCACTGTTCCACCTTCATTTGCCCTGTCTCCACAATGTGTACAAGAAACATGGCTTCCACATCCGCTATGACGTCTCTGCACACGGTGCGAGACGCCTAGCGCTTCTGGCTGGTTCAAGTACACTATACCTGCCAAATGGGCTTGCGTGCCTGCGAACTCTCGGGACGCACTGCAAACTCTGCATTTGATCATTGTATTGCTTGCAGGTCTCCTCCTCTCGTCTCCTGTCCACGCCTCGCACGCAGAGCCGCCGTGGCTCACGATTCACCGTGGTCAGGGCAGAGGACAACAAGCAGCGGCTGGATTTTAAGCCCAACCAGCGATCGGTAAGTCGCACAAGCTCAGTACTTGGTGCATCCACGAGCTCGTTTGCTTCCGTTCTGTGCACCGATGCACAGATGAGCTCGACGTTCCCATGCAATTCTTGCTTAGAGCCAGCGCTCTCCCGCTTCAGGGGATCGGCTACCTGGACGAGGACTCGGCAGGACAGACAAACATCTTCGCTGTGGAGGTGGGAGTCTTGCCTGCAAGCCCAGCCGCGGCACAGTGCCGCCTTCGTCATGCGTGAATCCGCAGGGAATTGGACGGTGCAACATGCGGCTGACGATTGCTGAAGCCCAGTGGTGTGTCAACCGCAGCCCCGGACATACGTGAAGGGCAGCCAGCGGGACGACGCTAGCGGCACGACTCTGCTCGTGGGTGGCGGCGCGGCAGCCATTGGCGGTCTGATCCTGGCAGCCGGCCTGCTCGGCGGCAGCGGCAACCCCGCTGGCCAGAGTGCGCCTCTCGGATGTCACACTGTCAAAGTGCATCATGTCTTCTGATGGTGAATCAATACCCATCTGACCGCGCTGGCGCACATTGCATTCTCAAATATGCTGAAGGTGGAATGCACTATGCCACCGTAATGGTCCCTCGCTCCAGCATCTGCCACTGCCCCTGGCAGCCTTCTTGCCACGTTTCACCAACGTGATGCCAAGCGCTTTGTGCACTGCAGACTCGCCGGCCGATGAGGGCCTCCAAAGTCTCAGCCAGTACAGCCAGCAATTCTCTTCAGAGGGCGCGGCATCGGCTCCGTCGCTCAACTGATGCGACTCCAAAATACAGAATCATATCAGAGCTGTGAATGGATGCTGGGGCGTAATGGGACGGCGCCGTCCTTCAGTTTCAGGACACCTCAGCTTGCCGCGTGTTGCAATGGTCTCGCAATTTCATGCGCTGGACTGCCCAGAGCGGTAGCATCTGCACCACCGGATCTTGTATTTGCAATTGTTTTGCCAGGCCCTGTTTCTGCTACAGAATTGTAATGCTGTTCTGGACTCGCTGCCCGGCGGCACACACCTCCGCCATGCTTGATGATAAAGCCAATGATGCAGACAGTCGAGCCCTGCAAACTACAGCAAACGGTGCATGAGGATTGCACGGTCGTGGCAAGGGCACGGGTCTTCTGCGCCAGTAACAAGCGAGGCCAGGCCCGCTGAGCTGCGGTGTAGGCCTCGGCCGGCCATTGGACGATTAATGCACAACACGATGCTCCTGTATTAATCGTGAGGTGCGCCATTGGACACGTCTATGGCCTGAAGTCTGTGACTGGACAACAGTCAGCTGGCATCTAGACGGGCATGGATCCCTACATGATGTTACAAGCTGCCACGAGTTGCGGCAAAGTGCTAGACGATCCTATTTGACAATCTTGTAGTACAAGATGAGGCCAATCGCTGCGACCAGGCAGCAGATCACCCCAACCATGATCAGCTTGTTGGTCATCAGCCGCCGCGACATGACCGCCAGCACCCGCCGCGCCGTCGCGATGTTGTCGTCGGCGCCGTGAAGCGTGTCTCGCGCGTGCGTGATCGTCTGCCGCTGCCGGTGCAGGTCGTTCAGGATGCTGACGCCCAGCTCCTGTGTCAGGCAACAGTAGGCACTGAGCGTTCTGCCTTGCTGCAGCATAATGCAAAACCTGCGCAAACTTCCTTTGGCCCCCGGGACCAGCAAGTGCATGGCAGGAGTATGGCAAGATGAGTCCTGGTGGGTCTACAACTCCGGTTGGCAAATGAGAGCCGCTGGCAAGTGTGCACATATGAAATTTTTTTCATGCCGTACAGGTGCAGCCGGTCTGATTGGGGATCCAGGCAGCCGCCTCAGACCGTCAGGCTAGTGGCGCCCACCTCTGTCTCCAGCAGCTGCTGCTGGCCCTGCTGGATGCGCGTGCCCGTCTTGTTCAGCCGCTCGGTGCTGGCCAGCATGCGCTCCCGCTGGCCCGCCGACGTGGAGTAGTAGTCGTCCTCCAGGCCCAGCTCCGCGCGCGCCGCGGCGCCCGGCGCCGCCGACGACGACACCTGCACACGAGATTGGGAAACTCCTTGAAACACGGCCTTTCCATAAACCATGGCTCTCCTTGCGACCAGCCAGTCGCGGCCATGCCTGGCAGGTGCAGCATTCCAGAAGAGGAGAGCAGACCTGCAGACACCTCGAATCTGTCTTGTGCATGCGGGACTGTGCGCACGGCGTGCGACCCTGGCGCCATGCAGCCCTAATGGCGCACCTTCTTCGCGTCTGCCCGCAGCGCCGCGAGGTCTGCCTTGTACTCCTTCACCTTTGCCAGCAGCACGCGCGAGCGGTCCGGAGAGAAGCTGCGCGCCTCCATCTCCATTCGCTTGATCTGCGCCCCAGTCACAGCGGTTTTGATTGTTGCTTTACCGGAGAGCGCAAGTCGTTCGATAAGGAGCATATCATCGGCTGACCGGCAACAAATCACAGAAGTGAGGCGGATGTCGTTGAGAGACGCACGATTTGCTCGGCATCTTTTACTGCTGCCTCTGTTTCCCGCAGCTTCCCGCGCCGCTGTTCTGTGGCTTAGCAAACCGACGAACGTCAGCCAGTGTGGAGCAGCAGCACCGATAATACTCTTGGAAATCTGCAATGCCGGTACCGAGGCAGCTGCCCTGCTCACCTATGCTAATGGTGCTTATTGCTTGCAGGTTTCTGGCAATCTCTGTCGAGTTGTTGCAGTACTCTGTCTCGTACTGGCTGAATAGCGCGTTCTGGTCCCCCATGGTGATCAGCTAGTGAGACCCAGCGCGTTGCAGAATTTAGCAATCGCAGCACAACGCTGCAGAGTTGCAATGCAACCCTTTCAACGGCGGCCCCGAGATCAGGTGGCGTCCCCGAGATCGGCCAGGTCAGGAGAAGTGACCTGGATGGTCAAAATCGAAACGCTGGTTGACACTTCAAATCAGGCACCGCGACCGCAAGTCAGGCTGCCGTACTGCGCACAGGATGCTGTATCGAACGCTTCGAAAGTTACTGTCGTTGCGTACACTGCACAAGTGTGGTCAACTGCAATTTCCGACATAACGCGAAGGAGGGGACGCACAAAACAACGTGCATGAGAATGCAGCCCTGCAAGTAGGGTTGGCCAGCCCGACACTGTCCGGCACATGTCATCTTAGCCGCGTTTTTGCAAGGTATCAAGTGGTTGAAACAGTCCCGGCGTGAATCAGCGCTGCGGCGTCGGCCGTGTGCGCTCTCAATCTGCTCCGAATTTCGATACCTTTTCCACTCTTCGACACCTGATCGCGCTCAGCGGCACAGGCTTTCGCATAGCATATCACTAGGGTGGGCTCTGCGGCGGTGTCGCCGCAGGAGCGACAACCATGGCGCTCGACGATGCAGAGGCATACGACCAGGTGGAGCTCTTCTCACACAAACAGGCTCTTGTGATCTGTGTCGTTGTGTGATCGCTGCGCACACGCCGTGCCCTCTATAGCCCTGTGAGGTCTGTCATCTGAAACATGCTCGTGCTCTGAGGGTTGGTGTCGGTGTGCAGATCGACCAGATGGTGAGGTTCATCAAGCAGGAGGCGCAGGAGAAAGCCAATGAGATTGGCGTGTCAGCAGAGGAGGTATGCTGGATGAGCTGCTTCGTATCCAATGCATGCGGTGTGCTTCCGTGCTGCAAGGCAGAGCACGTATGATGCGGCGGAGGGTACCGCTCACCGCACACGCACTGCGCCAAGGGGCTTTGAACACTGCCTGCATGGCACGTCATTATCAAGACGCTTTGCAGTGCTCGATTGGTAGCGTCCGGACGTCCGCAGTCATCGTCTGTACAATGCACGGTGGCCGGGGAGCAAATAGGGCAAAAGACCTAAAAAGCCAGTCCCAGGACTTGCCCTGGGCGTCCTGGCAGTGGCATGCCACATTCGACGCATTTTCTCAACTTTCTCCTTTCCTACGTTTGACACATGAACTGTGCCATGGCACTTGTGCCTGGCTGTCCTTCGTGACACCGCGCCGCTGTTGCACCCCGCAGGAGTTCAACATCGAGAAGCTGCAGCTGCTGGAGGCAGAGAAGGGGCGGGTGCGGAAGGAGTACGAGCGGCGGGAGGGGCAGATCGACGTCAAAAAGAAGATCGAGTATTCGAAGCAGCTCAACGCGTCGCGCATCAAGGTGCTGCAGGCGCGCGAGGACGCGGTGCACTCCATCCTGGAAGAGGTGAGCTTCATCATATGACTTCATGACATCAACAACAATAACAATGCGCACCACAGCAGCATCCAGGTGCTTCAGGCGCGCGAGGACGCGGTGCACTCCATCCTGGACGAGGTGCGCTGCTCGATTGTTACCATCCTCACCTTGCCCTGTAGGAACACGCACCTGGCCACAGCGCCCTGCCAATGTGACACAGCGCCAGCGGGTGCATTCCATCCTGGAGGAGGTGAGCGCTGTTGAGTCAAGGTTCAATTGACAACACCCATCTGGCGGCAGCGCACTGCAATGTGGCCCGGCACCAGCAGAAGCTGCCCAGCGCCTGGCATAGGCACTGTATGAGACGAGCGGCATTGCCAGTTCTAAACGCAAGGGGGCACCAGTTAGGTCTGTCATCGGAACTTTCCGTCATCACGACATGCTGCTGCACATTCATGCTGCAAGTGGACCTCCTGCTCATGTGGCTTCATGTCCGTGCGCAGGCCCGGAAGAAGCTGTCGAGCGTCTCCTCGGACAAAAAGAAGTACGAGGGACAGCTGACGGAGCTGCTGGTGCAGTCGCTGGCCAAGCTCAAGCAGCCGGCCACGATCGTCAAGGCGCGCAAGGTGGGGCGCGCTGATCCCTCTGCTTGCAATTCTGTGCTGGCTGGCGTGCACACACACCTGTGCAGCTTGTGAGGCATCGGCGTTTCGTCAGTCCTGCACTTAAGGGACTCTGGTGCAGGAGCCGGCAGGCACAGCGTTCAAGTCACGTTTTGCCACAACTGCAATGAACTGACATCTTGAAGAGCGCAAGCTGATGTCAACCTTTGTGCTGCCTTGGGCCAGGTGGACGGCGACATCGTGAAGGGCATCATTGAGCCGGC
>JAABUM010001228.1_pt1 | contig 39183 bp, 31 predicted proteins | sample 5559161 | NCBI WGS metagenome assembly JAABUM01 (sample SAMN10711868, study PRJNA513369) | rock metagenome | isolation source: Antarctica rocks | place: Antarctica: Victoria Land, Siegfried Peak nord
AGAACCGGCGCTTCAGCAAGGATTTCGAGCGCCTCGGTAGCACCGGCGAGGCGCTGATCTACATCGCCATGACGCGCCTCATGGTCCGCCGCCTGGCCCGCACCTGACGATTATTCAGACGGTTTCTTAGGCGAAGACGGCCCTCTCACTCGATCCCGATCAGGCCGCATCGCACGTCACCGCGCAGCGCGGCGCAGCGTTACAGAGGGTGGTGCGGCGGGTGATGCGGCGGGTGATGCGGCGCTGACGGCGAACCGCCGTGGTTGGGGCGTGGGGAAAACGGGACGAGGAGCGGTGCGCGCACATTCACGACGGAACCAGTGTTGGCCGCGTCTCGTGGCGGCCCTCGGCATGGCCCTCGTGCTGGCGGGGTGCGGCTGGGACGCCGATACAACGCAGCGACCCGGACCCGGGCCGCTGGTCACCGCGCGACGGGCGACGGCCAGCGCGACCCCGCTCGTCCGCGACCCGCGTGCGCGCGATGGCGCGGCGCTGATCGTGCAGGCGTTGACCCTCCTCCGCACAGACACCGCCGACCCGCGCGGCAGCGCCGACCTCTACGGCACCGCCTATGCCGGGGCGGTGGCGGAGTTGCGACGACGCGGCGGCCCCCCCGGCGACGCATCGCTGGCACTCACCGATGACGTGGCGACCGATGAAGCGCTCTTCACGGCGGCCTACCTGACGCTGGCGGGCGCGCTCGAACCGGGCAACGATCAGGTCGGCCTCGCCTACGCGGCGATCCGCGCCGTCACCGGGCGGCTCGACGAGTGCAATACCTACCTGCTGACCCCCGCCGAGGAGCGGCAGCGCCAGGTTGCGGCGACGCAACAGGCGAGCGGTTACGGCGGCATCGGGGTCAACCTCCGCGCCGACGCTGCGGGCGCGACGATCGCGATCGTCTACCCCGATACCCCCGCCGCCCGTGCCACCCTCCGCCCCGACGACCGCATCATCGCCATCGACGGCACCGCGCTGGCAGGCTCCACCGCCGAGCAGATCGGAGCGTTGCTGCGCGGGCCGCAAGGCTCGACGGTGACACTCACGGTCGTGCGCGCGGGCGCGGCAACGTCGAGCACCATCGGCGTGACGCGCGAGGGGGTGCAGCCCCCCACCCTGACGAGTCGGAGCGTCAGCGCCGCCGACGGGCAGACCGTCGGAGTGATCCGCCTGACCGCCCTCACCAACGGCTCGGCGGACGAATTGACCCGCGCCCTCGCCGACTTCGCCGCGCGCGGCATCACGAGTTGGCTCCTCGATCTGCGCGGGAGTACGGGCACCTCGCCCGACGCGCTCCTGACGTTCGCCGCGCCCCTGCTCGGTGCCGGGGCGACGGTGGCATATCGAGTGCATGATGGGGTGTCAGCGCCGATCGTGACGACCGCCAGCGCGGCTACAGCGCCGAATCCACCTCGCGCCGTCCTGACCGACGGCGGCACGGTCGGCATGGCGGAAGCCCTCGTCGCCGCGCTGATCGACAGCACCGGTGCGCGCGCGATCGGGGAGACAACGGCGGGGTGCGTCTCGTTGCGCGAAACCCGCCCGCTGCCCGATGGGGCGGTCCTCGCGCTCGGCGTCGCGCAACTGCGCTCGCCACAGGGACGCGCGCTGGCGCGGGTCGGGCAGCGACCGCAGGAAACGGTGTTGAACGATCCGACCGGGACGACCGATCCCCCGCTGCTGGCGGCGCTCCATTAAGGACTGATCACCGACTGAAAGGGCGAGTGATGAGGGCGGATCACCGGCCAAAAAGAGTGACCAAAACGCCTCGCACGGCGTACTATTGGGGAAGACCGTTGGTGCGACCGCGCGCCGACCGACAATCGCGTAAAGGGACGACCCGATGAAGCGCGCCCTCTCCCTCCTCTTCGCCCTGTTGCTGCTGACCTCGTGCGGTACCAGTTCGACAGTCAGCGTGGCGACGGCCGCGCTCAGTCCGGCCACCCCGTCGCCGCTCGCGAGCACCGTGCCGACCCAGCCGATCGTCGCCGGGACGACGCGGACGCCGGTGGCGACCGTGACCGGTCGCGGCACCGCCACGACCGGCACCGCGACCCCGGCCCGCTCCGCCGTCAACGTGACGGCGATCGCCAACACCACCCCCGCGGCGGGCGGCGCGCTCGTCGATCAAGCGATCGGCGAGATCCTCGACAATTATGTCGACAAGCTCCAGTCCAACAATCTCTACCAGTACGCCTACGATGGCGCGGTGGCGACCCTGAAGGCGTCCGGCAAGACCCCGCAGGTGCAGGCGTTGGCGCTCACCGGTAACCGCGATCAGGACGCCGCAGCCTTCAAGACCGCCTATCTCGCGCTGACGCAGAATGCCGGCAGCACTGTCAACCAGTCGGTCGTCGCCTACGAGGCGATCCAGGCGGTCGTCGATCACGTCGACGAGTGCCACACCTACTTTCTCAACCCCGACCAGAACAAGCAGGCGAAGGCGCAGGAGCAGGGGCAGACCAACTACAGCGGCATCGGCGTCCTGATCAACTCCGCCCTGAAGCCCCCGACGATCGCCAAGGTCTATGCCGGTTCCCCCGCCGAGAAGGCCGGGCTCCGCGCGGGCGATCAGATCACCACCGTCGGCGATACCGATGTGACCGAGCTGCCGATCGATCAGGTGAGCCCGCTCGTGCGCGGCCCGGAAGGGTCGCAGGTGAAGATTACCGTCCGCCGCCCCGGCGAGGCGAACCCGCTCGTCTTCATGATCACCCGTGCGACGGTCAACGTGCCGAACTTCGAGAGCAGCGTCGTGAACGGCCCCAGTAATGAGAAGATCGGCTACATGGCCCTCTCCTCGTTCTCCGCGACGACGACGCGCACGGGGGTCGGTGATGGCGTGGAGAAGGACATCCAGGCGGCGCTCGACGCGTTCCAGCAGCAGGGCGTCCAGTATTGGATCCTCGACCTGCGGAACAATCCGGGCGGCTACGTCGAGACGCTGCGCCGCGTGGCGAGCCGCTTCATCCAGAACGGTCAGCCGGTCGCCTACTACGTCCGCGCCAATGGGCAGCAGGAGGCGATCAACACCGACAAGAGCGCCTACGTCAGTGCGCAGCACCCCTTCGCGGTGTTGGTGAACGAGGGCTCCGCCTCATCGAGCGAGGCGTTCTCCGCCGCCGCCCAGGATTACGGCTTCGCGCGCCTCTTCGGCCAGAAGACCTCGGGCTGCCTCGCGGCGGCGCAGTCGTTCGACCTGGCCGACGGCTCGGCGCTCAGCATCACCGTCGAGAAGGTCGTCTCGCCGAAGAAGCGCGAGATCAACCGGGTCGGTATCACGCCCGACGAAGTCATCCAGACCGACCCGGCCAGCCTCGCCGACCCGGTGCGCGACGCCGCGATCAAGTGGCTGGTCGCCCAACCGCAGCCCAAGAAGTAAGCACTGCATTCAGTCGGAGAGCAAGACGATAACGTGGGGTGGACGCTCTATGATCGAGCGTCCACCCCTCTTTTTGGCACATTGTCCTGCGGCTCGCCCGTCAGACCGCACGGCGCGCCGCAAAGTGAGTGACCCGCAGCGCCAGTCCCTGACAATGGTCAGTGCTTCTAAGCCGAGCCGGGGAGGGCTTCGCAGGCGCTATCGAGCACCCGCCGCCAAGGGCAGTGTGTCCCTCATCCCGGCTACCGTGCTACCGAATTGACGGGCTAACCTTTTACTCGCCGTGCTAGCGCATCACCTCGGGCAATACGAAGAGGCCATCGTACCAGCGCGCGAGGTACGACGGCATCAGCGCCAGATCGCCCATCGTACCCGAGGCGAGCCCGGCGAAGCGTTCCGGGTCGTTCTCGAACATCCCCGGAAAGCCGATCCCCGGATCGCCGTACTCGTACTGATGGGCCAGGAATTGCACCCGCCCATAGCGCGGATCGGGCTCATCCGCCGCGCGATGCACGTCGGCGCGGAAGGGCCGGTGCAGGATCGGCCAGGGCGGGCCATCCGCCGCACGCTCCTGGTAGAACCCGGCCAGGTCGGCCCAGGCGTGGGCCAGTTCGTGGACCGCCGCCTCATCCTGGATCCCTTCCAGCTCGATCCGCCGCCCGTCCGGGCCGTACCAGCCGCCGCCACCGACCGGTGCGGACAGATTCTTCACCGCGAACGGGACGGTGCGGAGGATCGTGGCGGCGGCGGGCGTGAAGGGATAGCGGGCCAGCACGTCGTCGCGGAAGGCCGCGCCATCGGGGAACCGTCCGCCCGCGGTCGCCCGCCCCGGCTCCGCGCCGATCCCCGCCCCGAAGAGCGCGCGCAGCGTGCCGAGCGTCCGCGCCAACCAGCCCCGATCTTGTTGCCCCATCCCGACCCCTTTCGTGCCACACCTAGCCGTAGGAACATCCAGAGGGATGCGCCACAACGTCGGGGGCATCCGGTGATATGCCACACTACCGCCCCATTCTACCGCGCTGATCGTATGGGCGACGATCGGCGCGGACGATGGCGACGCGCAGCAGAGGAGGAGACGACCGCATGGATTCGATCCGGCGCTATCCGACCGTGGCTTTCTTCACCCTGACATACGTGATCGCCTGGCTCTTCTGGGGGCTCGACATCGCGCTCGGCGGCGCGGCGCAGGGGCTGATCACGATCGGCCTGTTCGGGCCGTTCATCGCGGCGCTCGTCGTCATCGGCGTCACCGAGGGGCGCGGCAGCGTTCGCACCTTCCTCGGGCGGCTGCGCCGGTGGCGTGCCAGCGGGCGTCTCTACGCCCTGGCGCTGATCGGCCCGTTCGTCCTCGCCTTCGCGGCGACGCTGCTCGACGCCCTGACGGGCGGTGACGCGCCCAGCGTCGCCCGCCAGGTGCCGGCGGACGTACCCCAGGGCACGATCGTCGTCATCCTGCCGCTCATCTTCGTCTTCGGGTTACTCTTCGGCGGGCCGCTCGGGGAAGAACCGGGCTGGCGCGGCTTCGCCCTGCCCCGCCTCCTCACCGGTCTCGGCACCTGGACCACCAGCGCCCTCCTCGGCCTTCTCTGGGGCCTCTGGCAGCTCCCGCTCTTCCTGATCCCCGGCACCACCCAGGCAGCCCTCTCGTCCGGGGCCTACTTCTTCTGGACGATCGGCCTCTCCTACCTCTTCACCCGCCTCTACCAAGCGAGTGCGGGCAACCTGCCGCTGCTGCTGATCTTCCGCACCGCGCTCAATGTCAGCGCGGCGTTGCTCGTCCTCCCGGCGGGCGATCTCCTCTCCGCGCGCCCCTTCCTCTTCCACATCGGCCTCGTCTGGCTGGTCTGTATCGTGCTGACGATGACGGCGCGCTTCGGCCATGCGACGCCGCCGGGCGCGACCGATGCGGCACCCGAGCGCGCCGATGGCACGGAAGCTGCGCCATTAGGCCGTGGCGGAAGCCCTGATGTAGTTAAGGAGTGGGAAACGATGAGCGGCGTGGATCAGGACGACAAGGCGAAGGAAGCGGAGCGCGAGCGCACGGCGCGGACACCGGGCGTGGCCGGGACGATCTTCGGCCACCAGCACGATCAGTCCGGCAAGGACGAGGATCGCACCGGCAAGTACGGCGGCGATGACGGCGCGCTGGAGCATGAGGCTGGCGAGACCAACACCCCCGAGGACACCGGCAGCAAGGTCGAGCCGGGGCGCAAAGAAGGGCGCTGACGCCGCGCCACCAGCGACCGTACGCGACGCCAATATCCCGCCGAGCATCTTGCTCGGCGGGTTTTTCACGTCTGCACACCTGGTGCATATCGGCCATGACCAGCAGAGTCCGCGTCGATACGGAGCGCCAGATATATACCAACGCTGGCACGGTATTAGACGCGATCGGGACTTCTTGGGGATAGTCGCCGTCATGTCGTCGATGTAAGCTACTGACACTTGCAATAACATCACAACTATTCCGCTACATAGTCGTCGACCAGTTTTATGACGCTGCGCCGGCATTAGCGATCGGCCGATCCATCAATTGCAGAGGGCAAGAGCGGCATGGCGACAATAATTGAGCGGCCCGAGACAGCGAGCGAGAATAGCCGCGGTCATACCCCGCTCTGGCAGAACTCTCGACAGCGGCAAGCAGCGCCGTCACCGCCCCATCCTCAACACTCCCTATTTGCCCTGCTCGATCGCGCGGAGGGACGCGCACTCTGGATCATCTTCGGCGTCGCCCTGCTCCTACGGCTCGCCTTCCTGGAGACGGTGCCGAGCAACGTGACCGCCGATGAGTTGGACTTCGCGGGCAACACGCTCCAGATCTTGCACGGTGGCGGACCGGGCTTTTTCGGGCTCGACTGGACGCAGCTACCGGCAGCCAGCATCTACCTGATCAGTTGGTCATGGCAACTCTTCGGGGCGACGATCTTCGCCGAGCGCTTGGTGTCGGCGCTCCTCACCGCCCTGGCGATCTTCCCGTTCCATGCCCTGTTACGGCGTGTGATGAGCCCGCCAGCGGCGCTCGCCGCCACAGTGCTCTTCGCGGCATCGCGCTGGTATCTCCATTTTTCGCGCAGCGGTTGGACAAACGGGCATGTTGTCCTCTATATGCTCCTGGCCGCTTGGCTACTGACGCGCGCGCTCGAAGGCGGACGCTGGCGCGATTGGTGCGGCTTCGGCGGGGCGCTCGCCCTCTTACTCTATGGCTACTCCTCAGGGCGTATCGTCATCCTTGCTTGCTTCATATCTATACTACTCACGCTCTGGCAGCGGCGACGACTTAGCGGCGACCGCGGGTGGCGGCGAATTCTCCTCGGAGGACTCGTGGCGTCGATTATCTGCACCCTGCTCTTCGCACCGGAGTTACGGACAATTTCCCGAAATGTCGCGCTCTTTAACCAGCGCACGAGCGCGGTGCTGATCTTCAACGAGCCACGATCGGAGAACGAGTCGTTGCTCGGACTCCTGGGGCGACAGACCTGGACCACGATCCACTCATTCATCCTGATGGATACCGCGACCGGCGGGGGGCGCTACAAAGGGCCACAGCAAGCGTGGCTCGATCCGGTCAGCGCGATCCTCTATATCGGCGGACTATTCCTGGCACTGCGGCGAGGGCGCGCTGTGATGTTATGGTGGAGTCTGCTACTACTCCCCCTGGGGTTGACGCAGATCCTCACCGCCAACATCCCCGATGGGGCACGCGGCCTCATCGGGGTCGCACCGATGTATTTCTTCGTCGCCCTGACGCTCGATGCCATCTTCACGCGCCGCTGGGCGCGCAGGCCGCTGGCACAGGGCTTCTTTGCCTGTTGTATCGTCGGCATCGTAGCGCTCAACGTCTGGGAGTACGGAAGTTGGATGGCGCTGCCACAGGCGCTCGCCGTGCGCGAGCCGGCGGTTTCCTCCGCTGGCTTCTACCTCTGGCGCGATTTCCAGATCGGCCGACTGGAGGCCGGGCAAGGGATCATGAGCGCCGACGAATACAATGCGCTTCCTGCTGCAGCGATCGCGGCGAGCGTTACCGATACCGCGATCGCCGCGCGGAAGAGGGCGACAGGAACGGTACCGCCGCTGCCGGAAATACCCCTGCACGAGATCGCGAGCATCGGTGTACCCGGCGAGACGCTCGGGCAGTTATCCAGGCCGCATGCTGTCGCCGTCGACCGGCAGGGGTATGTCTATGTCGCCGATTCGTTCCGTGACACGATCGTGCGCTTTGCGCCCGATGGCCGCTTCATGACCGAGTGGCCGCTCATCGGTGCGACGGGTCATCCATGTTCGATCATCGTAGCGGCGGATGGCACGATCATCGTGCTCGCCGCCGAGGACGGGATGATCACCCGCTACGATCGGCAGGGGGGTTATCTCGGGGTCGTCTCCGATCGGGGCGGCCCCACCATCGCGCGCGGGATGGCGATGGGAGCGGATGGCAATCTCTACATCGCTGCCACCGGCGCGAGCACGCTCTTCAGGCTCGACATGAACGCCCCCGGCGCACCGCCTCCAAGCGAACAACTCCGCCCGGAGATCGGATATACGCAACCAACAGCCGTTATCGCCGAAGCCGACGGGGCGTTCATCGTCTATGAACCCGATAGTAACCGGCTTCGCGGCTTCACGGCAGATGGCCAACTCCGCTTCACACAGTTGGCTCCACGCATCGATACTCTCGGGGCGGGCAATCTGGCGCTGCTCGGGGATGGGCGCATTCTCCTTGCCGACCCAAATGGGCGGCGGCTCCTATTCTTCGCGCAGGATGGGACGCCGCTCGGACAGTTTGCGATGGCGGGCACGCCTCAGGGCCTCGCGGTCACCTCGACGGGCGACATTGCGGTGGCCGATACAGAGCGTCATAGCATCCATATCTACGCATTCGGCGACCAGCCCTAAAACGGCTGCTATCCGCTCGGCCTAGCCCTAGAAGTCAGCGACCGGACTATCCGACACATCATCGGACAGAGCCGTGTATGATAGCGGCGGCGAATGAGCCTGACGCGGTGGGGCGTCGGCACGTCAGATGAGCGGAGGAGGACAGCTATGAATGTCGCGGCGGCGATCGCAGAGATGCTGAAGCGCGAGGGGGTCGAGTTCCTGATCGGCTATCCGGTCAACCCGATCATCGAGGCCGCCGCCGAGGCGGATATTCGCACGGTCATCGTGCGCCAGGAGCGGATCGGCCTGCACATGGCCGACGCGGTCAGCCGTATCACCTCCGGCGAGACGATCGGGGTCTTCACGATGCAGCACGGTCCCGGCACCGAGAACGCGTTCGGTGGCGTGGCGCAGGCGTACGGCGAATCGTCGCCGATCGTGGTGCTGCCGGCGGGCTATCGCCGCGCCATCGCGGGGGTACAGCCCAATTTCAGCTCGTTCCTCAATTTCCAGCACGTCAGCAAATCGGTCGAGACGGTAAATCTGCCGAGCGCGATCGGCGACGCAATGCGCCGCGCCTTCACCGGCGTCCGCAACGGTCGCCCGCGCCCGACGATCGTGGAAGTGCCGACCGATGTCTACACCGAGGAACTGCCCGGCGAGCTGCACTATCGCCCGGTGCCGCGCACGCGCAGCGGCCCCGACCCGGACGCGGTGGCCGAAGTGGCGCGCGTCCTGATCGCGGCGGAGCGCCCGGTGATCTACGCCGGGCAGGGGGTCCACTACGCCAAGGCGTGGGACGCCCTGAGGGAATTGGCGGAACTGCTCGAAGCGCCGGTCACCACCAGCCTCGGCGGCAAGAGTGCCTTCCCGGAGACACACCCGCTGTCGCTCGGCACGGCGGGGCTGGCGCTGCCCCGCCCGGTCCACGACTTCTTGCAGGCGTCCGATGTGATCTTCGGGATCGGCTGCTCCTTCACCAACACCAGCTTCGGTCAGGCGATGCCGAAGGGCAAGACAATCGTCCACGCCACCCTCGATGCGGCCGACATCAACAAGGATCAGGAGTGCGACTATGCGCTCGTCGGGGACGCCGAGCTGACCCTGCGCGCCCTGCTGACGGCGATCCGCGCGCAACTCGACGGCCCGCGCGGACGCGCCGAGGCGGTCACGAAGACGATCGCGCAGGGACGCGAGGCGTGGTTGGCGGAGTGGATGCCGCTGCTGACCTCCGAGGAGACCCCGATCTCGCCCTACAGGGTGATCTGGGAGCTGCTGCACACGGTCGATCTCGACAACACCGTCATCACCCACGACGCCGGGAGTCCGCGCGATCAGCTCTCCCCCTTCTGGACCAGCACCGTGCCGCTCTCCTATCTCGGTTGGGGGAAGACGACGCAGCTCGGCTACGGCCTGGGGCTGGCGCTGGGCGCGAAGCTCGTCCGCCCCGACAAGCTCTGCATCAACGTCTGGGGGGACGCAGCGATCGGCTTCACCGGGATGGACTTCGAGACGGCGGTGCGCGAGCGTCTGCCGATCCTCTCGATCCTGTTCAACAATTTCTCGATGGCGATCGAGCTGCCGATCATGCGGACCGCGACCGCCAAGTACCGCTCCACGGACATCAGCGGCAACTACGCCGACATGGCGAAGGCGTTCGGCGGCTACGGCGAGCGCGTCACCGATCCGGCGGAGATCCTGCCCGCGATCAAGCGCGGCATCGCCAAGACGCAGGAGGGTACGCCGGTCCTGCTGGAGTTCATCACCGCGCAGGAAACGCGCACGTCGGTCTTCAACAAGAAGCAGGCGGCACCCGAGGTACGCGGGCGCTAGATTTGGAATTTGCGTCATCCTGTACGCGGACACGGCCCTGGCAACACATGTGCTGTGTGCGTTGCCAGGGCCGTGCTATCAGTATGCCTAAAGGCCCGAACTGTAGCGAATCGAGAGAGTCTCGACCGAAAGGAGATGCCACCCGATGTGGACCTTGACCGGCTTCGCCGATGAGATCGACGCCAACCTCGCGACACAGCTCGACACGCTGGCGGCGGAGGAGATGCGCTTCCTCGAACTGCGCGCCGCGTGGGGGACGAATGTGCTGAAGCTCTCGGACGCGGAGGTGACGCGCGCCAGGACCGAACTCGCGGCGCGCGGCGTCGGCGTCTCGTCGCTCGGCTCGCCGATCGGCAAGATCGCGATCACCGACCCTTTCGCCCCGCACCTGGAGGCGTTTCACCGCGCGCTCCACGTCGCGCACGAGCTACACGCCCCGTTCATCCGCATCTTCTCCTTCTTCATTCCGCAGGGCACCGACCCAGCCATACACCGCGCGGCGGTCATCGATCGCCTGGGGGAGATCGTCGCCGCCGCCGAGGGCGCGGGCGTGACGCTGCTGCACGAGAACGAGAAGGACATCTACGGCGACACCCCGGCGCGCTGCCTCGACATCGTACAATCGATCGATTCGCCCCTCTTGCGCGTCGCCTGGGATCCGGCCAACTTCGTGCAGTGCGGCGTCACCCCGCACACGGAGGGTTACGCCATGCTGCGCCCGTATATCGCCTACGTCCACATCAAGGACGCCCTCCTCGGCTCGGGGCAGGTCGTCCCGGCGGGGCAGGGGGACGGGCAGGTGCGCGAGACGATCGCCGCATTGCGCGCATCCGGCTTCGATGGCTTCTTCTCGCTCGAACCACACCTCGCCTCGGCGGGTACCTTCTCCGGCTTCAGTGGCCCGGACCTCTTCCGCACCGCCGTGCAGGCGTTCAAGGGCATCCTGCGCGAGCAGGACATCCCCTGGGGCTAGGGAGGGGCTTGTAAGATGGGCAACATGATGCACTTCGCCGACACGTCGCGCGGGCGACCCTTCGCGAAAGACCCGGCGGTCGTCCGCTTCGGCGGGCGCTACCTCCTCTACTACACCATCGCCCCGTACGGCGACGGTCGCGCGGGCGATGGCTATGCGATGGGGATCGCGGCCAGCGACGATCTCGACCGTTGGGAGCCGATCGGCGCGATCTTGCCCGATCCCGCCGCGCCGTACGAGGCGAACGGCCTCTGTGCGCCCGGCGCATTCGTGCATGAGGGGCGCGTCCACCTCTTCTACCAGACCTACGGCAACGGCCCGCGCGACGCGCTCTGCCACGCCGTCTCGACCGATGGCCTCACCTTCACCCGCGCCGCGACGAACCCGATCTTCGCGCCGACCGGCGACTGGAACAACGGGCGCGCGATCGACGCCGACGTGCTGGCCTGGGGCGACACCCTCTTCCTCTACTTCGCCACGCGCGATCCGGCGGGGCAACGCCAGTTCCTCGGCGTGGCGACCGCCCCGCTCGCCTCCGACTTCGGGCGCGCGGCCTGGACGCAGCGCTGCGCCGCCCCGATCCTCGCGCCCGAGTTGCCGTGGGAGCAGGAATGCATCGAGGCCGCCGCGACCTGTCGGCGCGGCGACACGCTCTACCTGTTCTACGGCGGGGCCTACAATAACCGCCCGCAGCAAATCGGCTGTGCGAGCAGTGACGATGGCCTGACGTGGCGACGTCTCGGTGATACGCCGTTCCTCGCCAACGGCGTACCCGGCAGTTGGAACAGCAGCGAGTCGGGGCACCCGTTCCTCTTCACGGATGATGACGGGCGTACCCAGCTCTTCTTCCAGGGGAACGACGATGGCGGGCGGACATGGTATCTCTCGCGCGTCGAGATCGGCTGGGATGAGCAGGGGCCGCGTTTGTTACCATAAGTCCTGGTAGCGAAGCATCGAAGGAGGTTCGGTGAGCACACAGACAGATGCCCCGCAGGATCGCGACGAACTCCTGGCGCGTATCGTCGCCACGCGCGAAGCAACACTTGCCTTTCTCGATCGCCTCGATGACGCAACACTCGGCGACCCGCGAGACGCGGCCGGTTGGAACGCGCAGGATCACTTCTACCACCTCGCGGTATGGCGACAGATCCTGCTGGCGCGGCTGCGGGGCGAGCCCGAGTACCGCGTGGTCGGACTGCCGGATCAGGCCAGCTACCGCGCCCTCTGCGACTCCGAAGATCTCCGTGCGATCAACGATCACATCGCAACGCGCGGTCGAGCGCTCGGCCGCGACGAGGTACGCGCCCTGCTCATCGAGGTGGATGATCTTCTCCAGGCGGACGTATCCGGGCGCGACTTCGCCGATCTCCGGGCCACTACCCGCACCGCCAGCGGCACGAGTACGTCGCTGCTCGACGCGATCGCCGGCGACACATATGCACATGATCCCGAGCATCATACGTATATCCGGCGGATCATCGGCGAGGAATAAGGACCGGGTCGCCGTAAGGATGGACGTAGGGCATGGGCGAACCGGGAAAGATTATCTACCTCAACGGCACGTCGAGCGCGGGGAAGACGACGCTCGCACGCGCGTTGCAGGATCGGTTACCCGTGCCCTATCTCTCCGTCAGCCTCGATACCTTCACCCCGATGTTCCCGAGGCAATACGTCGCCGTCATCCCCTTCGATCTGCCGATCCCCCCGCTCGCGCGCGAAGGGATACTGCTGCGGCACGAGTTGCGGGATGGTCGTCTGCTCATGGAGAATCCGCTCGGTCCAGCGGCACGCCGCTTCATCACCGGTTTCCGCCATGCCATCCGCGTGCTCGCCGCGACCGGCAACAACGTGATCGTGGACGATGTGTTGCAAGAGCCGGAACTGCGCGCCGAATGCGTGGCGATCCTGGCTGGGCTGCCACTCCTGTTCGTGGGGGTCCGCTGCCCGACGCCGATCGCCGCGCAACGTGAGCGCGAACGCGGCGATCGCCTGCTCGGCCTCGCGGCGTGGCAGGCCGAACGAGTCCATCGCGGCGCGATCTACGATGTCGAGGTCGATACGTCGCTGCTAGACCCCGACGAGTGCGCGGAGCGGATAGTCGCCTGCCTCGCGAATCCGCCAACGCCCACTGCGTTCGAGCGTATGCGACAGGCACCGACGCAGGAGCACATCTGAGCGCTCCCATTCGAGATCAGCCCGCGCGCAGGACCGTGCCGAGACGACGCGCGGCCTCGGTCAATTCCGCCTCCTCGTAGAGTCCGAAGGCGAGGCGCAGGAAGCGTTCGCCGCCACCGTCGAGGTGGAAACGCTGACCGGGCGCGTAGCCGACCCCCGCCGCGACGGCGCGCGGCAGGAGCGCCGCCGCATCACGCCCCTCGGGCAAGCGGACCCAGATGAAGAAGCCCCCCGCCGGCAACGCCCACTGCCAATCCGGTGACAGGTGCTCCGTGAGCGCCGCCGCTAGCGCATCGCGGCGGGCGCGGTAGGCGGCGCGCAGATGGTCGCCCTGCGCCACGAAGCCGCCGTCCTCGCAGAAAGCCGCAACGGTGTTTGCCGTGAAGTGGTTGATCCCGTCGCCACTGTCGAGGACGCCACCGCCCCGAATGCGCTCGACCGTCGCGGCGGCGGCGGTCAGGTAGCCGAGGCGCAGGCCGGGCGCGACCGCCTTGGCGAACGAGCCGAGGCGGATCACGGTGCCGGTCGGCGCGAGGCTCCACAAGGAAGGGGGCGCGGGGCCATCGTACGCCAACTCGCGATAGGCGTCATCCTCCACGATCGTCAGCCCCGCCGCCACCGCCACGTCGATCAGCGTGCGCCGCCGCTCGGCGCTCAGGCTGACGCCGGTGGGATTGTTGAAGGTCGGGACGGTGTAGAGGAAGCGCGGCGTGCGCCCCTCCCGGCGCAGGGACGCAATCGTATCGGCCACCGCCTCCGGGCGCAGACCGGAGGCGTCGCTCGGGACGGCAACGAGGTCGAGCGGGTGTTCGCGGAGGATGCGGACGGCGAGGTGATAGGTCGGCTGCTCCACCAGCACCGTGTCGCCGGGGCGCGTCAGCAACGTGCAGACCTGATCGAGCGCGTGCGAGATGCCGCCGGTGATGATGATCTCAGCGGCGGCGGGCGCGCGTCCCTCCCGCTTACAGATGTAATCGATCAGCCAGCGCAGCAGCGGCCCCGGCCCCTGCTGGTTCCCATAGGCCAGCGCCGCCGCCCCGTACCGATCGAGCGCCGCACCCACCGCATCGCGCAGCCCTCCCACCGGCAATAGCGCCGGATCGGGGTGCCCCCACCCCAGGTCGAGCACGCCCGGTTGATGAACGATCTGGACGATCGGGAGCGCGGCGGCATCCGGCATCGTAACTCCTGGTGCGTGGGCGAAGTGGGCCAGTGGGCGAGTGACGGAGAGGATTCCGTTGCGCTTGAGAGATACCCGCACAAGGCATGAACCGCCACGCGCGCCTCCCTACTGGCCCACTGGCCCACCCCGCCCACTTCGCCCATGCAGATAGTCATCGATCAACAGGCGCGCGATGCTCGGTTTGCCGGGGATACTCGGCAAGGTATCGGCGGTGAACCAGCCCGCCTCGGCCAACTCGGACTGATCGACCGTGACCTCGCCAGCGGCCCATTCGGCGGTGAAACCGATCATCAGCGAGTTCGGGAAGGGCCACGGCTGCGAGGCGAAGTAACGGATGTCCTTCACCGCGATCGCGACCTCCTCCATGAGTTCGCGGCGCACCGTCCCCTCCAGCGATTCCCCCGGCTCCACGAAGCCGGCCAGCACGCTGAAGAACGCGGCCGGGAAACGGGCGTTGCGCGCCAGCAAGATCTCGTCGCCGCGCGTCACCCGCACGATGATCGCGGGCGAGAGGCGCGGATAGGTGCTGAGGCCGCACGCGGGGCAGCGCTTCGCACGCTCGCCGGGGATCGGCTCGGTCTCCGCACCGCAGCGCCCGCAGAAGCGGTGGTTCCGCCCCCACTCCACGATCTGCACCGCCCGCCCGCCGAGCGAGAAGAGATCGTCGTCGATCTGCCCGTAGAGGCTCCGCAACGGACGCGCCGCGAAACCGTCCGGCAATGCCAGCGCCACATCGGTGCCGAGATCGAGCGCCCAGGCGTCGCGGCCGTCCAACATCCCCAGGTAGTGCCGCGCCTCCGCGACCAGGCCCGCCTCTTCCGGCACGGGGAGATAGGGCACCTCGACCTCGTCACCCGTCCTCTGCACGATCAGGCGATCCCCGGCGAACGCGAACCACCAGGCCAGCGGCGTCGGTGATTCAGGTGCATCGACCGCGCCGACGAAGAGCCCCCGCACGTCCACTACTCAGCCTCCCCTATCGCGCGGCCACAGCGCCGCGCCGTCCTTCCCGTATCATCGACTATCGCCGGATCGCTGTCGAGTTCCGACACCCGGTCGGGCGCTTATGCCGCGGCGTCCCCATCCGGGGGTGGTTCCGCCGCCAGGGCGGCGGTCGCCGCGCGCGCGGCCTCGTTGAGGCGCACCAACGCCGCCGTCACCAGCGCCAGATCGTCGCCGAGCGCGTCGGCCACGCGCCCGGTGAAGCGCTGGCCCACCTCGGAGAGTTCCCCGGTCAGCGTCTCCCCTTCCGGCGTCAGATGCAACGAAATCTGCCGCCGATCGCTGGCGGCGGTCGCGCGCGCGACGAGGCCACGATCGGCGAGCTTGATCACCAGGCCGCTCGTCGTGGAGACGGTGATCCCCAGCGCGGTCGCCAATTCGCCGGTCGTCACACCCGGCTGTCGGCGGATATGATAGAGGACGCGCAGCTGGGGCAGGGTAACCCGGTGACGCTCCCAGTGGCGCAGGCGCACGCTATCCAGTTCACGGAACGATCGCCAATATTCGCGCTCGAATTGTCGCGCCGTCATCGCATCACATCCAAGCTCCGGCCCTCGCCAGTCACGCACCGGCACGTTCATTGTACGGCACCACCGTAGGGGTCACCAGGGCGGGTCGACAGTCATCGGGGGTTGACAGGGGGCCGCAAAGGCGCTACGATGCGAGCGCGGCTGTTTAGACAGTTCGCAATGTGCAAGCACCTTTCCGATCGCGCGATGACCACAGGGAGGAGGGTAGACCAATGACAGGGACTGTGGTAACGCGGCGTCCCCGGCGTCAGCGTCGTACCCTTCGGACTGTTCGGTAGCGCGGTTCCTCTCCGACACACACCAGCCCTTCCCGCACCGAATCAGTACCGCAGGCGCGACAACCGCTGACGGGCATCTTTGTGCCGTTTGCGGTCTGTTCCGTTATCCCAGACGTGAACAGCCTCCGACGCCTGGACGCCGACCCGCGATCGTGATCGCCGTGGTCGCGCCGCCGCGTGCGCGCTATAGCACCGACACTTCTTGAACCGGCAACCCAACGAGCAGAGGAGCGTTCACCCTTGGGGAAGAAAAGCAGGCAGGCCCGGATCGACGAGGCACAGGCGCTCACCGCCGCCGAGGATGCGGCGAACGCCACCATCGCGGAGGCCGCAGCGGTGGCGGCGGCGGCGGAAAAGGGCTTCATCGAAGGCTTAATCGTGGAGGGCAGTCGCGGGGTCTACCGGGTCGAGACGGCGGAGGGGCCGATCCTCTGCTCGATCCGGGGGCGCTTGCGCAAGCAGCTCACCTACGCCAAGAGCGGGCAGACCAGTATGCGCCACAGCGTGAAGTCGGTGAAGGTGCAGGGACACGATCCGGTATCGATCGGCGACCGTGTGCGCGTCCTGCCGAGCGGCGGCGGGACCGGCACGATCGAGGAGGTCGTGACGCGCGCGGGCGGCTCGTTCAGCCGCACCGACCCCGACAAGGGACGTGGCAAGCTGACCGCGATCGCGGGGCTCGACCAGATCGTCGCAACCTTTGCGGTGCAGGAGCCGACCCCGCACCTGCGCGTCCTCGACCGCCTGCTCGTCCTGGCGGAGGCGCAGGAACTCGCGGCGTCGATCTGCATCGGCAAGATCGACCTCGGCATCGAGCCGTGGCTGGCCGCGCGCCTGGAGGTCTACCGTGGCCTCGGCTACCCCCTCTACCTCGTCAGCGCGCAGACCGGCGAGGGCGTGGCGGCGTTCGGGGCGTCGCTGGCGGGGCGGACCTCGGCGCTGCTCGGCCCCTCGGGTGTCGGCAAGTCGAGCCTGCTCAATACCATGCAGCCCGGACTCGGCCAGAAGGTCAGCGCGATCGGCACGACGACACATAAGGGGCGGCACACCACGACCGGCACGCGCCTCTTCCCGCTCGAAGGCCCCGAGGGGGGCTATCTGGCCGATACGGCGGGCTTCCGCTCCCTGGCGCTCGGTCGCGACACGCTCGACCGCCTGGACTGGTGCTTCCGCGAGTTCCGCCCGTTCCTGGGCGAGTGCGCGCACAACGACTGCACACACCTCCACGAGCCGCATTGCGGGGTCCGCACCGCCCTTGCGGCGGGCCAGATCGACCAGGAGCGCTACGACAGCTACCGCCGCCTGAGCAACGCCGCTGCCGAGACCTTCGATCTGGACACCGAGGATTGAACGCGATGATCTTCCACACCCGCACTCGACAGCGCCGCCCCGGAATCGCCCGCCCGCGCGGCCCACCGCTAGCGACACTCGCGACCAGATAGCCGCGCCATCCCCGACGCCTGCGCGCGACCCGGCCCAACGGGCGACGACCGAGCGCCCGACATCCGAACGGCAGGCGATGAACCGGCGAGGTCCACGGCACGAGGCACCACGACGACGCACAAGGCGAAAGGAGCACACCATGACGACACCGAGTGCAACGAGGACGACGGGAACGGGACACCCCGCGCGCGGCGGTCGGCCACTCGCCGGAGTGGCCGACCACGCGGCGGTCGGTCGCTAGCGCACAGCCCTTCTCACCCCACAGGCGACGGGCCACGCAAGATCGCGTGCACCATGCTCGCGACCAGCCCCTTCCCTTTCGTCCACTCCAACGCACGATTTAACCGGCGATCGCTCGGCCTGCCAGCCGCAGGGCGCGCTTTGTGCTGCACTTCAGTTGGAGGAAATCATTTGGATATCGCACCTTTCGCCCATTGGCTTCGCATCGGACTCGGTCGCCCGATACTGCATCTCCGCGACCACGCCAGCCGTCCCTACAGCGAGACCATCCTCGACGCCTGCCTCCACGACACGGTCTACGACCGCCAGTGCGAGGGGGGCCGCGCCCGCTATCTCTTCGACGTGATCGCGGCGACCGGCGAGCCGGGTTATTACCGCGACCGCATCCTCGCGGCGAGCGCGCCGGAAATGCTGGATGGCGACGACGGCGAGCAGATCCTTGGCCTCCTCGGCCTCTTCGCCACGCAGGGCGACGCGGAGGCGAGGGCACAGCTCTACACCGTCTTCGATGCCAACAGCGCGACCACCCGCCCCGCTGGCGCGACCGAGATCGTGGAGGTCGATGGCGTTGCCGGACTGCTCGCGATCGTCGGGCCGCTGTCGTTCGATCCCGACGACGACTGGGAAGCCTATCGTTTCGTCCGCGATGCCATCGAGCGCTCGGGAGAAGCGGAGACGTGGGCGGCGTTGCGCGACGCCGCAACCGCCGATCCAATCGCGGCGAGCTTCTTCGCTCTGGCTCAACACGGGAGGGACCAGTACGAAGATCCCACGCTGACCGATCGAGAGCCAGCGCCAACCGCAGACTACGTGACGTTGCGCGCGGATTTTCTTGCCAGCGAGCCAAACGCACTCGGACAACTCCGACGCTGGGCCATCACGGCACCGGACGATCAATTGCGCCTCGTGGCAGCCGATGTGCTGACCGAGGACGATCCGAAACGCTTGGAAGCCTATCTTGCCCTGTTCAGGGAACGACCATTCCCGCTCGATCACACACGCCTGCTCACCCTGGCACGCAGTTCTGAGCGACGAATCATGGGCTTCTCACGCACGGCCCTTGCCAACCTCACACATTCAGACGTTCGTGCGCTCGCGCTCGCGCTCCTCGCTGAAGGAGATGGCGATGGCGCACGCCTCCTCGCCAACAACTACCAGGATGGGGACTTCGCACTCATCGAACGCCTGCTGCCCACCTGGACCGACCGCGACGAGATCCATAGTCTTGGTTTCGGCCTGCAACATCTGGCCGAAGCACAGCAGATCCCAGAGGCGATCGGTGCCCTCGCCGCCGCCTACGAACACGGACCCTGTTCATTCTGCCGAGAACATACCGTGGAACTCCTCGCGGCGGTGCAACCATTGCCCGCCTGGCTGGTCGACGAATGCCAGCACGACGCGAACAAACATTTGCGTGAGATGGCACACGAATACGCCGAAAAAGGGCAGACCGAGCGTGTTCGCCCACCAGCATAACGCCCTTGGCATCCTCTCTGCGACCATATAGAAGCGAGCGAGGAAAGCCCGTGCCGAGGCCGAGTCAGAATTATAGGAAGGGGTGAACGGATGGCTGACGAGAAGCAACACGACCATGGCAGTGTCGAGGCCGTGACCGAGCGCAACGTCGCGGGGATGCGCGAACTGCTGGCACGCAAGCAGCAGCAGCATCGGGCGCATCGCACGGAGCCACCACTGGAGGATGATCCCAACGAACCCACGCAGGAGAACGATCTGGCGAACTCGCCGAGCGGGGACAATGGCAGCACCGGCGGCATCCGCAACATGGGCGGCGGACGCCCCTAACCGACGCTACCAGCGTGTCACGGTGATATGGCGGGCGTATTCGACCGAATGCGCCCGTCGTCCATTATCGACTCATCCCCATCCGGCCCGGCCCCCTTTCCGGCCCCGCAATGCGCCAAAGCCGCCCCCGCGTGACCATTTGGCTATTGCCCCTGCCAAACCCGCCCTCTACGCTCTCCCTATCCGCGATCGACCTAGCGCGACCAGCGAGTGCCGAGCGCAGCGAGGCGGGGGTCAGGGCCGCTCCCCTACCCCAACAACCCCACAAACGCCCCATACGCCACATCCCACGCCGGATCGACCACCGGCTCATAGGTGCGCTGCTCGATCGAGGCGGCGATGGCGCGACGCCCCGCCGCGAGATCGGGGATCACACCGATCGCGAGGGCCTGCACGAGGCAATTGCCGAGCGCGGTCGCCTCGGTCGGGCCGGCCACCACGCGCCGACCGCACGCATCGGCGGTCAGCTGGCAGAGGAACGCGTTCTGGCTCCCGCCCCCGACAACGCGGATCGTCGCGATGCTCCGCCCGGTCAGCTCCTCGATCGCCGCGATCGTCCAGCGGTATTTCAGCGCCAGGCTTTCGAGGCAGCACCGGGCCAGCGCGCCCACCCCCTCGGGGGGCGGCTGTCCGGTCCGCTGGCACTGCGCGCGGATCGCGGCGGGCATGTCGTCCGGGCTGAGGAAAGCGGGCGCATCGGGGTCCACGAGGCTCCGCAGCGGCGGCGCGGCCTCCGCTAACGCCACGATCTCCGGCCACGAGTGTCCCTCTCCGGCGCGCTCCCAGGAGCGTTGACACTCCTGCAACAGCCAGAGCCCGCCAACATTCTTCAGGAGGCGGATCGTCCCCGCCACCCCACCCTCATTGGTGAAGTCGCGCGCGCGCGCCGCCTCGGTCAGGATCGGCGCGGGCAGTTCCACACCGACCAGACTCCAGGTGCCGCTGCTGATGTAGGCGCTGTGCTCGTCGAGGTCGGGGATCGCGGCGACCGCGCTGCCGGTGTCGTGCGTGGCCGTGGCGATGAACGGCGTCCCCTCCGGCAGGCCGAGTTCCGCGCGTACGGGCGGCAACAGCGCGCCGAGGACCGTGCCGGGCGCGACGATCGGCGGCAGCGGCGCGGTCGGTAGGCCAAGCGCGTCCAGCAGATCGGTCGCCCAAGCGCCGGTCCGCGCGTCGAGGAACTGTGTGGTCGTGGCGTTGGTATACTCCGCCACCCGCCGCCCGGTCAACCAGTAGCCGAGGAGATCGGGGATCAGCAGCAACGACGCGGCGGCGGCGAGCTGCAGATCGTCCGCGCCCAGGCTGGCGAGCTGGTAGAGAGTGTTGAACGGCAGGCGCTGGATGCCGGTCTGCGCGTAGAGCGCCCCCGGCGTGACGAGGGCATCGACGCGCTCCGCGACCCCCGCCGTGCGCCCGTCGCGATAGTGGTAGGGGTTGCCGAGGAGTCGGCCCTTGCGATCGAGGAGTCCGAAGTCGATCGCCCAGGTATCGATGCCGATCCCGGAGAGGGTCACGCCGTCGCGCGCCCGATAGCGCGACAGCCCCGCCTTCACCTCGTGCCAGAGGCGCAGCACATCCCAGTGCAGCCCGTCGGCCGCGCGGACCGGCTCGTTCGGGAAGCGGTGCAACTCCTCCAGCGCGAAGCGCACGCCATCCCAGCGCCCCAGGATCACCCGCCCGCTCGCCGCGCCGATGTCGACCGCCAGGAAATCGTGCCGCTCGCTCATCGCCCCCACCATACAGGCGCGCCGCCCGGGGTGGGCGGCGCGCAGCTATCCCGCTCGGTCGACGCCCGGAATCAGCGCAAGAACGCCTCGTGCAACCCGCCATCCACCGTGATGATCTGCCCGGTCGTCTGTCGCAGCCGCTCGCCGAGGAGGAGGAAGATCGCCTCCGCCTGATCGGCGGGAACGATCGGATGCTTCAACAGGGTACGGTCGGCGTAGAACCCGGCCAGCTTGGCGGTCAGCGACTCGGTCGGCTCGTCCTCGCTATGCGCGATGTCATACTTCGTCAGCGACGAGATGACCCGCTCGCGCGGGAACATGCCGCTCCCCTGCACCACTGTGGCGGGCGCGACGCCATTCACGCGCACCAGCGGCGCGAGTTCGACCGCCAGCTCGCGCACCAGATGGTTCGCGGCCGCCTTGCTCGTGTCGTACGCCAGACTCCCCTTCTTCGGCACGACGCCGTTGACGGAGGTCGTCAGCACCAGCGTCGCCGGGAGCTGCTGCTCGCGCCACACCCTGGCCGCCTCGTCCGCGACGATGTAGAGGCCGGTCACGTTGATCGCGAAGGTCTGCGCCCACCGTTCATCGGGGATATGTCCCGCCGCATCCGGCGACACGAAAATCCCCGCAGTCACCGCGATCGCGTCCAGTCCGCCGTAGGCCAGCGCCGCGTCGTCGAGCATCGCGCGCACGCTCGCGCGATCGGTCATATCGGACTGCAAGCCGAGTGCCGGGCCGCAACCCGACAGGCCGCTCCCCGCCACCCCGATGCCGACGCCGTAACGGTCGGTGATCAGCGCGGCGGTCGCGGCGGCGGCGGCGGGGTCGCGGTCGACGCAGACGACCTGCGCACCCTCCGCGACGAGCCGCTGCGCCACCTCGCGCCCGATGCCGCTGCCACCGCCGACGACCGCGATCACGCGCCGCGCCAATTCTTTCTCGGGCGGCATCCGCTGGAGTTTCGCCTCTTCGAGCAGCCAGTACTCGATGTCGAACGCCTCCTGTGCCGGGAGCGCGGTGTAGGCATCGATGGCCTCCGCGCCGCGCATCACCTCGATCGCGCAGCCGTAGAACTCGGCGGTGACGCGCGACTCGCTCTTGTCCTTCCCCCAGGCGATCAGCCCCAGGCCGGGGATCAGGATCACCGTCGGGTTCGGGTCGCGCATCGCCGGGGAGTCGGGCCGCTTGTTCGTCTCGTAGTAGTCGGCGTACTCGCGGCGATAGCGCGCCAGCCCGTCGATTAACAGCGTCTTCAGCGCCGCCACATCGCCGCTCGCCGGATCCCAGGCCACGTATAACGGCTTGATCTTCGTCCGCAGGAAGTGGTCGGGGCAGGAGGTGCCGAGAGCCGCGAGGCGCGGCGCATCGTAGCTGTCGACGAAACGCAGGATCGCGGCGTCATCCTGGATCGTGCCGATCATCCGGCGCGTCGGCCCGACCTGCCCGCGCAGCCAGGGGAGGATCGCGGCCAGGGTCGCGCGGCGCGGCCCCTCGGCCAGGGCGGCGTAGCGCTCCCCGCCGAACGTCCCTTCGCCACGATCGCGCGCGGCGATGAAGCGGGACGCGCGCTCGATCAGTTCGAGCGTCAGGTTGTAGCACGCCTTGTCGTCGTCGGCCCAGTTGATCAGGCCATGACTCCCTAAGATCACCCCGCGCGCCTGCGGATGCGCGCGGCAGGCCTCGCCAAGCTTCAGCCCCAGGTCGAAGCCGGGGCGCTGCCACGCCGTCCAGATCACATCGTCGCCGAAGATCTCGCGCGTCAGTCGCGCCGAGTCGCGCGCCGCCGCGATCGCGATCACCGCGTTCGGGTGCATGTGATCGACGTGCCTGGCAGGGACGAATGCGTGCAGCGGCGTATCGATCGAGGAGGGGCGCGGATTGAGATCGAAGGTGCAATGGCTGTAGAGGCCGACCATCGCGTCCTCGATGGCGGTCTTGGGACCGCGCTCCGGGACGCGCTCGTAGTGCGCCTGCAACGAGCGCACCCGCTCGAGGTAGAGCGAGGAGAAGTTCTCGCGTTTGGCGGTGCGGAGATCGCCGCCCGACCCCTTGACCCAGAGCACCCTGACCGGCGCGCCGGTCAGCGGATCGGTCTCGGTCAACTTGGCGGAAGTGTTACCGCCGCCGGTGTTGGTGATCCGCCCATCCGCGCCGAGCAGATTCGAGCGGTAGACGAGACGACCCACCGGATCGAGCGTGGCGGCGTGGGCATCGTCCCAGCCGTAGGTGACCGCCGTGAAGGCTGATGTCGTCGCCATCTCTCCCTCCTCTCGCTCAGACGCGCTGCGGCAGGATCGTGGCCTCATAGGCGCGGATCGCGTCCATGTAACGCCCGCCGACCGGCACGCCCTCTTGCAGGCAAAACTGATCCCAGACCGCGCCCCAGGGCAGCCCCTTCAACTCTTCGAGGAGCGCCAAGCGACCGCTATAGTCGCCCGCCCCTTCCAGCGCGCGCAACTCCTTGCGGGGCTCCAGCAGGGCCAGCAGCAGGGCGCGCAGCGCATTGCGCGAGCCGATCGTCCACGCCGCCACCCGATTGATGCTGGCGTCGAAGAAGTCCAGGCCGATGTGCGTGCGGTCGAGCGCATCGGAGCGGACGATCTCCTGCGCGATCGCCTGCAAATCGTCGGTCAGCGTCACGACATGATCGCTGTCCCAACGGACGCCGCGACTGACGTGCAGCAGCAATTCGGAGGTATAGAGGAGGGTCGAGGAGATCTTGTCCGCGATCGTCTCGGTCGGGTGGAAATGTCCCGCATCGAGGCAGAGGAGGACGCCGGGCCGCCCGACCGCATAGCCGAGATAGAACTCGTGCGAGCCGACGACGTAGCTCTCGGAGCCGAGGCCGAAGAGTTTCGCCTCCACCGCGTCGCGGTTCTCGTCGGGATCGATCGGCGTGGCGAAGACCGCGTCCAGTGCCTCGCGCAGCCGCAGGCGCGGCGTCAGGCGATCGACCGGCGAATCTTTCATCCCGTCCGGCACCCAGATATTGGTGATGGCAGGGGTGCCGAGCGCGCGCCCGAAGCTCGCCCCGATCTGCCGCGAGGCGATGCAGTGCTCGATCCAGAATTGCCGGATCGCCGGGTCGGGGTGTGCCAGCGTGAAGCCGTCGGCCGCGAGCGGGTGCGAGAAACAGGTCGGATTGAAGTCGAGGCCATGCCCGTTCGCCCTGGCCCAATCGACCCAACCGGTGAAGTGTTCCGGTGCCAGTTCGTTGCGCGGGATCGTCTTGTCGCCCGTCTCGGCGTAGATAGCGTGCAGGCTCAGGCGGTGGCGACCGGGGATCAGGCTGTAGGCCAGATCGAGATCGGCGCGCAGCTCATCGGGCGTGCGGGCCTTGCCGGGGTAATTGCCGGTCGCGGCGATCCCCCCTTCGAGCGGGCCGCCCGGATTCTCGAACCCCGCGACGTCGTCCCCTTGCCAGCAATGGACGCTGAGCGCGATCCCGCCAAGCGCGGCGAGCGCCCGCTCGGTATCCACGCCTAGTTCGGCATAACGCGCGCGCGCCGATACGTAGGCATCCTGCGCCGACCGATCCGGCGGTGTGCCGACCATCTTCCACCTCATTTTTCAGTTGCGTTGCGGGAAGTCCCCGCCGGGGTGCCACACAGGGCCGTGCCCCGGCAAACCCGGCACTTGCCGGAGGATCGCCGGGGCACGGCGCAGACCACGCGGGCGGCAAGGAGGGTGAGCAAGCGGCGGTGCAAGCACACGCACACTGGCTCACCCCACAAAAACCGCAGACTCCTACTCACCTACCCATTCCCATTTCCACGATACCAGACCAACGGTCATACGTCAAGCAATTTGTACAGTTTTCTCTTTCGCTTTTGTTTCGTTTGTCCATCACCGGGGCGTGAAAAGGGCGGCGATCGGCTATACTACTTTCGCATGTGGTGTGGGACACCGGTGGGGTGGGGGCGATGGTACGGGGTGAGCAGGCGATCGCGCCCGAGCGACGGCGCGAGCAGATTCTTTTGCATCTCAGCATCCGGGATCGTGCGGCGGTCGGCGACCTCGGCACGCTTCTCAGCGTCTCCGACGTGACGGTACGGAAGGATCTCGATGCACTGGAGGCGCAGGGGATGCTCACCCGCGTTCACGGCGGCGCGATGATCTCGGGGCGTGGGCGGCTGGAACTCCAATTCGCCGCGCGACAGCGGGAACAACTCGAAGAGAAGCAGCGGATCGCGACGGCGGCGGCGCGGCTGATCGAATCGGGCCAGCGGATCTTCCTCGACGCCAGCACCACCGCGCTGCAAGTCGCGCGGCTGATCAAGGATCGCGAGGATCTGATCGTCGTCACCAACGGCCTCTACACGGCCCTGGAACTGAACTTCTCGCCCGGTGTCACCACCGTCGTCGTCGGCGGCACGCTGCGCCCGCGTTCCAGTTCGCTCGTCGGCCACCATACCACCGAGTTGCTGCTCCGCCTGCGCCCGCAGATCGGTTTCTTCGGCGCGCGCGGCCTGACCGCGCAGGACGGCTTGATGGAGAGCGATCTCGATGAGGCGGAGTTGAAGCAGCGCATGGTCGTCGCGTGCGGCACGGTCGTCGGCATCGTGGACGCCAGCAAGTTTGGCGGGCGCGCCTTCGATGCCTTCGCCCTCCCCCATGAGATCGACCGGATCATCACCGGCACGGACGCCCCGAGCGACGTCGTCGAAGCGCTCCGCGCACAGGAGATCGTCATCGATCTCGTCTGACTTCGCACGTCCGGCGCTCCCGCAAAAACGCGCAGCCCGCCCTTGTTCCGGCGACCCGATCACGGTATAGGCCCGTATAATCGCCACGTCTCGAGGGCATGGCGCGACCACCACCCGCTATCTACCCTGCGTTCAGGTCGTGGCGTGTGTGCCCCGGTTCGGGCCATACATCGCAGCAAGCGTAAGGATGCCGACAATGCTGATCCAGTGGGGGACATCGCTCGCCGCGCATCTCGCCGTGCCGCTCCTGGGCGGGCTGCATACCGTTGCCCCGCGTCTCCCGCTGGGCGACGCGCGCACGGCGCGACTCGCCGCCGAGGCCGCGCCGCTCGCCACACCGCTCCTGTCGCGCGACCGCCTCGATGCGCTGGCGATGATCTGCCTTGCGCTCTTCACGCTCGTCTACGCTTCTGGGACCGTGCGTCGATGGCGCAGCGGTGGGCAGACGATCGGTGCGCTCTTCGGGCGCGTCCTCACCTTCGCGGGCGGCATCGCGATCCTCGCGATCGCCCTCCTCCCGCCGGTCGATCGCCTGACAACCCGGCTCTTCGCGATGCAGATCGGGCAGTACCTCTTGCTGACCACGGTGATCCCACCGCTGCTGATCCTCGGCGAGCCCGGCGCGGCGCTCTTCGCCGCCCTGCCCGCCGCCCGCGCCGAGACGCTCCGCGCGTGGTGGGCGGGACGCACGTTCGCGCGCCGTACCTGGGAGTTCCTGACCCTCCCCCCGGTCGTCGCTGCGCTCGACATCGCCCTCCTCCTGGCCTGGTATCAGCCTCGCCCCTTCGATGCGGCGCTCGCCAGCGGCGCGCTCCACCTGGGCGAACAGCTGAGCATCCTCGTCGCGGCGCTCCTCTTCTGGTGGACCGTGCGCCACCCGGAAGCCCGCCCGAGCCTCGCGCACGGTCGTGTCCTGGTCAGTTTCGTCGCCGCCTCGCTGGCGAGCGCCGCCTTCGGGCTGGTGCTCTTCCTGGCCCGTACGCCCTGGTACAGCGTCTACGGCGATAGCGCGGCGGCGTGGAGTCTCACCGCGATCGGCGATCAGCAGGTGGGCGGCATCATGCTCGGCGTCGCCCCCGAACTGATCGATCTCATCGCGGCCCTCTTCCTGATCTGGGGCTGGATTCAGGCGCAAGAGCGCCGGGCGACCGCCACCGCGCGCACGGAACGGCTGGCCCGCCGGGCGGCCCGCACCGCCGGACGCGGCGAAGAGTAGCGTGGCGACGGCGATTGGTGGGAAAATACCGCCGCATGACGCGCGGTGAGCGAGCGGGACGGGATGGTCGACGGACAGCCGGAAAGGTCAGGCAAGCAATCCGGAGCGCCCACCTCGCGGCGTGGGCTATTACGCGGTGCGCTCGCGGGGGTGGCGGTGCTCCTCGTCGGCGGGGCGGCGGTGGGCATCGGGTCACGCCTGGGCGGTGGGGGGAAACAGATCACCCTCCCGGTCGCGACGCTCCCGCAGGCGGGGGCCGACCCGCTCGTCAACCGCGACGGGAAATTCTGGCTGATCAATAACCCGGAGGGGGCGTTGGCCCTCTCCTGGGCCTGCCCGCACGCCGGTTGTATCGTGCCGTGGAATGAGGGCGAGGGACGCTTCCACTGTCCCTGCCACAACTCCACCTTCGATCGGCAAGGGGTCTGCATGGGGGGGCCGTCGCCGCGCCCGCTCGATCTCTACGGCCTCACCGTGGCGGGCGGGGTCGTGACCATCGATACCGGCGTGTTACGGCAGCGCCAGGGCTACGATCCGAGTCAGGTGACGCGCTTACCCGGTTAGTCGTGAGCCAAGGGGGGGGAGATGAGGCGCTGGGCCACCGTTGCCGCCATAGTAGGGGTGTTGGCGCTCCTGGCCGTGGTGTTCTATCTGCTCCTGGAGCCGTTGCACCGCGATGACGACGGCGCAGCAGCCGCATCGATCGTCGGTCATCTCGCGTTGCCAGACGACGCACCCGCCCCTGGAAAACAGGTGGTTCCGGGCGATGTCGCGGTTGCGGCGGGTCACTATCCCGCCAGCCGTGCGGCGCAACTCGGCGGCGATCCGGTCGTCAGACGCCGCGAAACAGGAGATTCGTGGCTTTGAACGAGGCGACCGGCGCGACCACACGGTTGTACGAGATACTGGGCGAGTTCGACATCTGGCCGAGTCAGCAGCCGCGCCGCGAGCGCGAGAAAGCGCACACCACTCTATGACCGCGATCGCACCGTTCAGCATCGGCTCGGCAACGTCCCGGCCCGGCGAATTGGCCTATGGTGACCTGGCGGTCCTCGATCTGCCGAGCGGCGGCCAGGAGCGCCTGCCGGTCATCATCGCGCAGGGGCACGAGCCGGGGCCGACCCTCTGGCTCACCGCCAACATTCACGGCGCGGAGTTGACCGGCCTGCCGGTGATCCACCGGATCATGACCAATGAGCTGGCCGGACGCCTGCGCGGGACGATCGTCGCGCTCCCCTCGCTGAATCCCGCCGGGATCCGCACCGCCGCGCGCCTCCCCTACTACAGCCAGACCGATCCGAACCGCCTCTGGCCGACCGAGTGGCCGATCCGTCCGGGCACGACGGTGCCGAGCCCCTACGAGCAGATCGTGGCGCGCGTCTTCGCGGAGTTCGCGCAGCGCGGCGACCTCGCGCTCGATCTGCATAATGCCGCGATCCGCACCATCCCGTTCACGATCGTCGATCGCGTCCTCTATCGCGGCGCGAGCGATCGGGCGCGCGCCGACGCGCTCGGCGCTCGGCTGGACGAGATGGCGCGCGCCTTCGGCATCTCGGCGGTGCGCGAAGCGGTCGCCGACCGCTACGTCACCCAGACCTTGCACCGCTCGGTCACCGGGGCCTTCGTCAATGTCCTCGGCATCCCGGCGCTGACGATCGAGCTGGGGATGACCGGCGCGGTCGATCCGGCGGCGGTCGAGGCGGGCGTCGTGGGGGTCTACAACACCCTCCGCTGGGCGGGGCTCCTCCCTGGCGACCCGGAGCCGATCACCGCCTGCGCGGTCGTGGACCCCGGCTACCCGACGAAGCGCGACGACTCCGCTCGGGTGCCCGTCTCCGGCGTGATCGTGCCGCAACTCCTTCCTGGGGAGCGTTTCGCCGCCGGACAAGTGCTGGCGGAGATGGTGGACATCTGGGGCCGCCCCCTGGTCGGCGGCACTGTCAGCGCGCCCGCCGAGGGCTGGCTGATCGGCTGGGGCAACGGCCTCGCGAAGTATGCCGGGCAAAACATCGCCTCCCTGGCGATCCGCGACGATACGCCGCTCGTGGGGGCGTATCCGAAGTAGTGGCGAGTAGTCAATAGTCAGTAGTCAGTGGCAGAGGTATGACTGGTACAGCGCCAGCAGCGAACCTTTCTGACTACTGACTACTGACTACTATTCCCCCCACCCCTCCAAATCCGCCGCGTACGGCAAACTCGGCTGCGCCCCGGCCTTGGTGACCGTGAGGCTGCCGACGCGCACGGCACGCTCGGCGGCCGCACGGAAGGTCCAGCCAGCGGCGAGGCCGGCGGCGAGCGCACCGGTGAAGGCATCGCCCGCCGCCGTGGTATCCACAACGATGACGGGCGGCGCGGTGAGGTGCGCGAAGGTTTCCCCCTGCCCGATGAACGCCCCCTGCCCGCCAAGGGTCAGCGCGACCGCGCCGGGGCCGCATGCCAGGATCGCGCGCGCCGCCGCCTTGGCGGTCGCTGCACCGATCCGCTCCCAGCCGAGGAGATCGGCCCCCTCGACCTCGTTCACGACCAGCAGATCGATCAGCGGCAACAGGGGCGCGATCGCCGGATCGAACGGGGCGGCGTTGAGGATCGTCCGTGCGCCAGCGGCGCGCGCGCGGCGTAGCGCCGCCTCCACGGTCGCCAGCGGGATCTCCAGCTGCGTCAGCAGCACATCATCGGGCGCGAGGGGGAGTTCGGCCACCATCGCTGGCCCGACGAGCGCATTCGTCCCCGACACCACGACGATCGTGTTCTCCCCGGCGTCATCGACAACGATCAGCGCCACGCCGCTCGGCGCGGCAGCCGAGCGACCGATCAGCGCCACATCGATCCCCTCGCGCGTCAGGTCGTCCAGGCGCGCGGTGCCGAAATCGTCGGTCCCCAGGCAACCGACGAACGCGACCGTCGCGCCGAGCCGCGCGGCGGCGGTCGCCGTGTTCGCACCCTTGCCACCGCCGACCGTCGCGAACGCCGAGCCGAGGATCGTCTCGCCGGGGCGCGGCAGGCTCCGTGTGCGCGCGACCAGATCGGTATTGATGCTCCCCACGACGACGACCCGCCCCATACTGCCCCCTGGATGAATGACGAATGGCGAAGCCGGGCCTACCGGTGTCATTGCGAACTTCGCCACCGCGCACACGACCCGTGGACGCGACGTCTATCCCCACGATTCTTGGGGCTCCGCCGGTACCGCGCGGCATTCGCAGCCGGGGACGGTACCCCTTGTAAGCGCTTCGACGCGCAGGTAGCTGTGCGCGCCAGCATAGCGGTGGCACAGTACGGGAGATCGGATGCGCCGTCAACGGGGCGGGCGATAGCACAGCAAAAACAAGGCACCGCCCCCACCAAAGACTGGCGAGGGCGGCGCGGTGTGTCGGGGGCTTACGCGGCGGTCAGTCGCCCCCTGTGGAAGGGTCGGGGCGACGGAACGAGAGGACCGACTTCACCAGCGCCCCGCGCAAGGAGAGCCACGCGCGCTGGATCAGGCGGAGTTCCTGCGCGGTCGGCGCTTTCCCGGCATAACGCTCACGGACGTAGAGATCGGTGATCTGGTCCAGCGAACGGCGCGCATCCGGCACGCGCTCGCCCACCTGTCGCGCCCACTCGTACGGGGTCGCGCCGGGCGGCGGGCGCACCCCGGCGAGGAGGCCGGAGCGCGTCATCCGCGCGTAGAACTGTCCGCTCGGCGACAGGCCACGCAGGCCAAAGAGCCAGAACGCGCTGAGCAGCGCCGCGATCACGGCCACCGCCGGGACGACGATCCGGGTGACTGCCCAGAAGCGGGAGGGTTCGGTCGCGACCGTGGTGCCGAGTCCACGCCCATCGGTGAGGCCGCGATCGGCGAAATCGTCGGGGAGGACGCCGCCCGGACCGGTGCCACCGCTGCCGCCATCGATCACCGTACCATCGTTCGAATCCGCAGCGGCTTCGGGTGCGGGCTCACGGTCCGGGACGGCGCGGGCGCTGGTCGGCTCGAAGCGGATCCAGCCGTAGCCGGGGAAGTACGCTTCCGGCCAGGCGTGCGCGTTGGACTCCCGATAGAGGTAGCCCGCCTGCGCGTCGTCATACTCGCCGCTGAAGAAGCCGACCGACTCGCGCGCCGGGATGCCGAGCGAGCGGAGCATCATCACCATCGCGGTGGAGTAGTACTCGCAATAGCCCTCGCGGTTCTGGAAGAGGACGTAATCGACCAGATTCTGATCGGCGGGCGGATAGTCGATGTTTTCGTTGTAGGTGATGTTGTCGCGCAGCCAGCCCTGGATCGCCAGTGCGGCGTCGTAATTGTCCTGGCCGTTCTGCAGATCCTTCGCCAGTTGGCGCGTCCGCTCGGTGGTGGAGGCGGGGAGTTGCAGATAGCGCTGCGTCACCCACGCCGGATAGCCGGACCCGGCCTCGCGGAGTGTCGGGCCGAGCGCCGTCGAGGTGCTGATGACCGTCTGATAGGTCGCGCCCCGCCCGACCGTCGCGCGCGGCTGGATCGACTCCACATCGCCGTAATTCGGCAACTGGCCGTTGACGATCAGCCGCACCGCCTTGCCATCCTGCACGACCGGGCGCACATCGACCAGCCGCGCGGTGAGCGCGCTACGTTCGCGCAAAATCATCGTTTCATCGCCAGATATAGGGGGCAGAACATACACCGGCGTCGAGGTAGGGCCGACGATCGTCGCGGTGCGGGGCGGGCCACCCCCGGTACGGGTCGCATTCGTGGCGGTCGGTGCCAGCACACGCAGCACATTCCCCTGCTCGTCGGTATTGCGGAGCGTGCCGGGCGCACTCTTCAGCAAGCCGTAGACGTTCCGCAGATCGGGCGGCAGATCCTCCGCCCTGGTCGTGTTCAGGTCGATCACCTGATTGCGATACTGGGTCCAGGACATCACTACGTAACTATCCTGGCTGTTGCTCACCAGTTGATCGGCGGTGAAGAGGGTGTTGCCCTTGTTCTCCAGCATCCGAATGGCGAGCGACTTCTGCTCGGTCCCCTGGAGTTCGGGGACGGCCAGCGGCTGACTTGCCGGCAGATCGACCTGCGGGGCATATTGCCGCCCGTCGTTGGTGTGGACGAACGTATCGTCCACGGTGCTGCTCCAGATCTGCCCATCGAAGTTGTCGTAGGTGCGCGCCTTGAGGTAGTAGGGCTGATCGGCCTGCATCACCAGCACGGGGGTCTGGCTCAGCTTCAGCGGACCGCCGAGGCGGAAGCGATCGCCGAACGAGGCGAAATTGCCGATGCCGCGCGCGCCGTTGCCCCGCAATGAGCCGAAGCGCGATCCGAACGAGGTTTCCAGCCGCTCCCACGGGCCATTGACCCGCCCCCACGCGGCCGCCAGGGCGGGGCCGCTGACGGTGAAGGGGGCACCCCAGCCGAAGCCGACCGTCAAGATGACGACGACCACGCCGATCCAGAGCGCGCGCCAGCCGAGGCTCTGCGGGAAGGCCACCCCATTACGCCGCCAATCGTCCTCGCGCTCCACCACATGGAAGCGCACGACCAGCAGCAGGGCACAGATGACGAAGAGGACGAGATAGTTGGAGACACTGCCCGTCGCGTAGCCAAGATTGACCAGGAGCACCGTTGCGGGGAGGAGCAGCGCGGGCCAGATCCAGCGCGAGCGGAAGAGCATCCAGGTGCAGGCATACGAGAGGATCCACATCAGCCCGGCGAGGCCGAGGACGAAGAGGTAGAAGTCGTCCGTATACGTGTCGGTGCCGGTGGAGACGTACCACGCTTGCGCGCGCGCGAACATGAAGCGCACCGCGCCCTGCCAGTTGTTTGCGTCCGCCGCGAGCGGCAAGAGGCCGGGCACCCCCTGCATCCGATTGATGATCAGCGCCATTCCGATCACCAGGGCGAGCAGATGCGCGACGATCACGGGCACCCGCTGCCACTTCGCCAGCGCCAAACCAAGGAACAGACCGCCGAACGTGATCGGCGTCAGGATCGCCAGGTCGTCGGTCCAATCGGCGCGCTGGATCGCGCCCGTCACCGTCAGGATCACCGCGCCGAGCAGGATAAAGGTGATCCATCCCTCACGGAGCCGAAGTCGTGCCATGTGCGTGTGTCCTTCGCCAACTAGGTCAAGTCAATCGCCACGCGGCCAGAGAGCGGAGCACGGCGGTGTGCTAGGAGTGCTGCGGTTCGGCAGGACGCCACTGTCCCTCGCTCGTCATCGGGGCGGGCGCGGCCATGGCCGCTGCGGGCAGCGCCAGGTGCGGATCGGTCCGCTCGGTGGTCTCAGCGGTCGGCAGATCGGGCGTGCCGTCCGCGTCGCCGGACAGGGTACGCCGCAACCGCAGCAACGTCAGCCAGCTCGTGACCGCCAGCCCGATCATGCCCAGCCCGCCGAGGATCGCCAGCGCGATCGCGACCGCGCCCGCCGCGCCCCCCACGCCGCTGAAAATCTGCGCCACCGAGAAGACCCCGGCGAAGAGATTCCAGGTCGCGTGCAGCCCGATCGCCAACCCCACCCCGCGCAGGAGCGCCCAGCCACCGGGCGCGCGCCGTTGCTGCGCCCAGCCGAATGCCAGCAGGGCACTGGCGGTGCCGTGCATCAGGGGGGTCACCGCGCGGACCACGATCTGGACCGGCCAGCCGGCGGAGCCCGCCTGTGCCGTGTAGAAGATATTCTCGGTGATCGCGAAGCCGAGCCCCGCCGTCAGGCCGATCAGGAAGATCGTGAGGGTGCTGTCCCGCACGGCGCGTTCGCCGCGCGTACGCCCGAAGAGGAGCGCCGCCCCGAACTTGCCCAACTCCTCCGTGACCGGGCCGGCGAAGACGACGACAAAGAAACCGATGATCAGCACCAGGGGTTGCGCCGCGACGATGCGGATCAGGGCGTTGGTCTGGTCATCGGTGAACGTCCGCCCTTGCAGTCGCTGGATGAGCTGCGTCAGGATCGTCAGGCTCTGCGGGTTGCCGAGGTTCAGGCCGATCACCGCCGCCACGAACGCGCCGACCGCCGCCAGGAGTTGCAGGGTGATCGCCAGGAGCGGCGTGACGAGCGCGCCCCACGCGAACGCGGGGAGGAGTCGCCGCCAACTGGGTGTCGCGCCGGATGGCGGCGAGCCGAGCCGCCCCACGACCACGAGCGGCGCGGTCACGGCGATCGCGGCGAACGGCAGGAAGAGCCACCACCAACCCAGGTGGAGCAAACCGACGCCGACCGCGACCGCGACGACGTAGGCGAGCGCAGCGATCCACCACGGCGGCAGCTTCACCGCAGGCTGCGCCGCGCCGTGCGCCGCCAGCCAGGTCACCCAGGCGACCGCCAGGCCGAGTTCGAGGAAGAGCAGGCCGAGCGAGAACGGGATCACGCTCGCGAGGAACTGCTCCGGCGCCCGCCCGCCACCGATCGCGCCGAACAGGCCCACCGCGATCAGTACGAGCCCGCTGGCAACGCTCAGGAAGGCGCAGAGTAGCGCAACGATTCGCTTCCCCATTTCACCCTCCTCCTCTCTCAAGCGGCGCAGCCAACGCCGTCGTTCACACGCGCGTTCGTCGCGTCGGGCTGGACGAACCATTCAGGGCCCGGGCGATGTCCTCGCCGCGCTTCACCAGATACGTCGGTACCGCGATCGCGGCCAGCGCGCTGACCAGCATGATCGCGCTCTCCGCCGCGCCGAAGGTGCTCGGCTCGATGATCACCACGACCACCTTCACCCCGCGCGACACCAGCCCAAGCAGCGCCCGCGCGATCATCTCATCGGTCGAGGCGGTGACGATCAACAACGTGCTGTGCCGCCCGAAACGGGCTGCCTCCGTCACCAGCAGTTCCGGCAACGGTTGCCGCCCCTCGGCGCGGATCACCGCCAGCGCCTCCATGATCTTCATCAGTTGGCGCGCGCCACGGTCGGTCGGCAGGATCTCCCGGTGCTGACCGACGGCGACCAGGCCGACCGTGCGGTTCTGATTGAGGAACTGCCGGGCCAGCGAAGAGGTCACGGTGACGGCGTATTCTTCGGTCGAATTGAGGAGGAGCCGCGCGATCGGATCCTCGTTCTCGGCGCTCGGCCCCTGGATCTGCCCCTGGATGTGCGAGCGCCCATCCATGTCGAGGACGAGCCAGACATCCGCCGTCGGGTCCAACTCGAACTCCTTGACCATCATCCGCCCGGTACGCGCGGTCGCGCGCCAGCTGATCCGGTTGAACGAATCGCCGGGGAGATAGTCGCGCACCCCGGCGGCGTTCGGCGTGATCTGCGCCGTCCGCCCCTGCGTGGTGCTGCCACCGGGCAGTTCGCCGGTCGGCAGGACGAAGCCGGAGACATCGACCGTCGCGGGGTAGACGACGAGTTCGTGGGTCTGGGCCATCAGGCGCTGCGTGGGGAAGAGGCCGAACGGGTCGCCGCCGTGCAGCGTGATCGGGCCAAGCAGGAAGCGTCCGCGCCGGATGCAGAGGGAGCGGGCCTGCCAGCGCGCGCTGCCGCGTGGCAACAGGCTGACGACCTGCGAGGCCGCGTGCCCCGGCACCGAGGAATGGTCGCGCACCTCGACCCAGAGCTTGCCCCAGCGCGAGTCGTTCTCGATCCGCAGCCGCTCGACGATCTCCTGGCCAACCTGCGCCCGATCCGCGCCGCTCTCGCGCTCGATCCGCAGGCCGCGCAGGCTCGTGCGGCTCCAGACCCAGGCGATCACCAGCAGCGCCACCAGCGTCAGGAAGAGCTTGTCCAGCAGACGCCAGTTGTTGATCTGCGCCAGAACCAGGATAACCACCGCGAAAGCGGCGACCTTCAGCCAGTTGTAGCGCGCGGTCGGGTCACCGCTCACGAGTCCGACCGCCGCCCGCGCAGGATACCGCCGCCCATGCTCACCGGGGCGGTGGCCGCCGTCGCGCGCGCGCCCGGCACCGGCGTGGCGGTCAGCAGCTCGCGGACCACCAGGCGGCTATCGACGTTCTTCATCCGCGCCGCCGGGCTCATGATCAGGCGGTGGGCTAGGCTAGGCTCGGCCATCTCCTTCACATCGTCCGGGATGACGTAGTCGCGCCCTTGCAGCGCCGCCCACGCGCGGGAGGTGTTGTAGAGGGCCAGCGAGCCGCGCGGGCTTGCGCCGAGGTAGACATCGTCGTGATTGCGGCTCGCCTCGACGAGCGAGACGATGTATTCGAGGATCAACCGCTCCACATGGACGTCCTTGATCGCGTCCTGCGCCGCGATCAATTCCTCCACGGTGACGATCTGTTCGAGCGCATCGAGCGGGTGCGACTTGCTCTGCCGCTCCAGCACGTCGATCTCGTTGTCGCGCCCCGGATAGCCGAGCGAGAGACGGACGAGGAAGCGGTCGAGCTGCGCTTCGGGCAGTGGGAACGTCCCCTCGTACTCGATCGGATTCTCGGTCGCCAGCACCACGAAAGGGTTGGGCAGCGGGCGGGTGATGCCGTCCACCGTCACCTGCGCCTCTTCCATCGCCTCTAAGAGCGATGACTGCGTCTTCGGGGTGGCGCGGTTGATCTCGTCCGCCAGGACGATCTGCGCCATCACCGGGCCGGGCCGGAACTCGAACTGGCCGCTGCTCTGATCGAAGACGCTGACGCCGGTGACATCCGAGGGGAGGAGGTCGGGGGTGAACTGGATGCGGCGAAAGGTGCAACCGATACTGCGCGAAATCGACTTCGCCAGGACCGTCTTGCCGACGCCGGGCACATCCTCGATCAGCACGTGGCCCTTACAGAGGAGCGCGACCAAAACGAGCTGGACCTCGCGGTGCTTGCCGACGATGACCCGCTCGACATTGCCGACGACACGATTGGCGATCGTCTGAGCGACTGACACGAACGTCTTTCTCCTCTCCCCGCGCGATCGTAGGCGATCACGGGTACCCACAGGGCGCCAGCGCGGTCGCGCAAGCGGGCGGGCGTTAGCGCATTGCGGTTGGAACGCAGGTAGACGCAGGCGACGCCTGGTACATTTCCGGGCGTCGCGGTGACCGACCGTGTAGCTCCTGGGGTCGGCCTCGGTTTGCTGCTGGTATCATGGAGATTTCGCCTCGCATCAGCCCACAGATCCAGATGCGCGTGTAAGGAAGTATACCAGCCCTTTCGCGGCACGAACCAGCGCTGTTCGCCAATCCTGCCACCGCCGTTACCAAACGTTCCTCCCGGTGAACGACCGGCGCGCGGGTGATCCCCCACCTGCCCGGCGATCTACATACGTTGTACTCTCGGCGAGCGGATTTGGTTGCAGGATCGGGGCGATCGCGCTTGCACTCCGCGCCAACCCCCGTACAATAGCGACGCGCCGCACGCGCCCCGACAAGGGCCAAGCGGCGCACGAAGACACCGTTTCGTCAGCATACGCGGGGCGCGAAGGGCGCGTCTGGCAGGGAAGGGAAAGGATCAGCCCGATGAACGTCATCGCAGCCCATCACATCGCCCTCTTCACCGGCGACTTCGCTCGCTTGAAGCGCTTCTACGTCGAGGATCTCGGCCTGCCGCAGGTCGGCTCCTTCCCCGGCGGCAAGACGATCTTCCTCAAACTCGGCGACACCGCCGTGGAGTTGATCGAGCGCGCGGACTGGCAGAGCAGCGAGACCGGCGGGTGGCAGCACCTCGCCCTCGAAGTCGCCGATCTCGACGCGGCGCACGCGGAGCTGTCCGCGAAGGGCGTCGTCTTCCACGTCGAGCCGAAGAATGTGCCGACGGACGAGCCGACCGTGCGGATCGCCTTCTTCAAAGACCCGGACGGCAACATCCTGGAACTCTTCCAGCCGCTGGGCGCGCGCTATCCGCAGTGGAGCGAGTGACGCCGCGCGACCGTACGAATGATGTCGCCGCGCTGGTGCGGGAGAAATCGGGTCAGCGTTGGACGCAGAGGAGTGAGCGATGACCGCGCAGACCTTGCCACGTCGCCCGTTCGGGCAGACCGGGATTATGGTGCCGCCCCTCTGCATGGGCTGTGCGCCGCTCGGGGACATGCCCCGCGTCTTCAATTACTCGGTCCCGGAAGACAGGGCTGTGGCGACCCTGCGCGCCGCCCTGACCGGCCCGCTGAACTTTTTGGACACGTCCAACGGCTATGGCGGCGGCGAGAGCGAGCGCCGGGTCGGCCTCGCGCTGCGCGAGTTCGGCGGCGTGCCGGACGGCGCGGTCGTGCAGACGAAGGTCGATCGCGACCCGGAGACGGGCAGCTTCAGCGCCGAACGGATGCGCCGCTCGGTCACGGAGAGCCTCGAACGGCTCGGCCTCGACCGCCTCGGGATCGTCTACCTGCACGACCCGGAGAATGGCTCGTTCGACGAGATCACCGGGCCGGGTGGCGCGGTCGAGGAACTCCAGAAGATGCAGCAGGAGGGGCTGATCGCGCATCTTGGCGTCGCGGGCGGCCCGATCGACCTGATGATCCGCTACGTGGAGACCGGCGTCTACGAGGCGGTCCTGAGCCACAATCGCTACACACTGCTCGACCAGAGCGCCGAGCCGTTGATCGCGCTGGCGGCGACGCGCGGGATGGCGATGCTGAACGCCGCGCCGTATGGCGGAGGACTCCTCGTGAAGGGGCCGGAAGCCTTCCCGAAGTACATGTACCGCGCCGCGCCACAGGCGTTGCTCGACCGCGCCGGGGAACTGGCGACGCTCGCGGCGGAGTACGACGTGCCGCTCCCGGCGGTTGCGCTGCAATTCTCCACGCGTGACCAGCGCATCACCACGACGGTCGTCGGCATCACCCACCCCGAACGGGTGGCGCAGACGATCGCTCTCTACCATACCCCGATCCCGGAGGAGTTGTGGACGCGCGTGGAGGCGCTGATCAAGTAGCCTGCATAGCGGGCATCAAAGACAAAACGAAGGGGGGGGCGGCGCGGGTGCGCCGCCCCCCATGACA
>JAABUM010001230.1_pt1 | contig 39168 bp, 37 predicted proteins | sample 5559161 | NCBI WGS metagenome assembly JAABUM01 (sample SAMN10711868, study PRJNA513369) | rock metagenome | isolation source: Antarctica rocks | place: Antarctica: Victoria Land, Siegfried Peak nord
CCCTCCGCGAGCGCATCCTGGAGTTCATCGCTTATTTCAACCGCACCGCCGCACCCTTCAAGTGGACCTACAAAGGCCGCCCGCTTCGCCTCTAACCCGGCACGCTCTTCCGCGACCCTGTACTAGTGCCTAGTGACTGCTGCCTACTCAATCACGACTCACGCCCCACGACTCCTCGATCAGCTATACTCCCCCCGATCCGGTCCGGCGTGTGCGGGGCTGACAACGATGAGGGCGAGGGACGCGGGATGGCGATGGCGCGGCAGACAACCCCCGAGCGCTTCCGGCGCGGCGCGGCGGAGCGGCACCCGCCGGAGGAGACGCCGGACCCGCCGCCCGTTGGCGTGCGCGCGAACCCGACCTTCGGGCCGGAATATTGGCCGCTCGGCCTCGCGGCGGCGGTCCCGGCGTTGCTGGCGGCGCTGCTACTGATCTTCTGCGCCGGTGGCCTGCCGGTCCTGCCCGCACTCCCGGCCGGCCCGGTGCTGATCGTTCTGCTGGCGCTGTTGGGCGCTGGCGCGCTGGCGGCGCACCGCCTCGGCTACCCGGCCTGGTCGCACCCCGGTATCGCGCTGATCCCCACGCTGGCCCTGCTGCTCCCGGCGGCGACGCTGCGCGGCCAGCTGATCGCGCACGTCAATGGCGACTCCGATCCGATGGCGATCTTGCCGGTGGCGATCGCGTGGCTGCTGATCCTCGCGGCGACGATCACGATCGTGATCGTCGCCGTGACGTTGGGGCGCTACGCCCCCTCGTTCAGCGGCCTGGCGATCCTGCCCGCCCCGCTGATCCTCGCCTGGCTCTTCGTACTCCCCGCACCGTTCGCGGAACGCCAGGCGCTGGCGGCGCTCGGCTCGGCGCTGGCGCTGGCGGCGCTCGCCACCTTCGCCGCCTGGGTCGCGCCCGCACGGCAACGCCCGCTGGTGCCGCTGCTGGCACTGGCGGCGCAATTCGGCCTCTTCTGGCTGCGGCGCTTCGGCTGGCCGAACTTCAGTGGGCTGGTCCGCCCGATCGCGGCGCTGGACATCGCCCTCTACGTCGTCCTCGTCGCGCTCGTCCTCACCGCCCCGGTCCTCGCCGCCTGGATGCGCCGGGCGGGGTGGCCCGCCGTGCGCCGTCTCCTCGGGTAGCACCAATCCTTACGATTGATCTTTAAAGAACCCTGATAAATGCGTCGATATCGTTCAGCATAGAATGTACTTCTTTTCGAGTTGGTAATTCCCATGTACCACCTGGTCGCTACGATTCATCCATTGTTTTCCTTGAGTGCCGCGTTCATCAAGTAAAGGACTCGTGGAGCGGGAATGTTCCAGGCGGTCGAGGATCCCCCGGTGCAACGCCTGCCAGACCCCGGCTACTTGCCGGTCGCGGAGGCGTCGCCAGCAGGTGCTCCCGCTCCCGCACAACGCGCGGCGATCGGGCAGCCACGGGCGACCGCCCTGGCGGTGCGGCGGGCGTGGTGGGAGGAGCGGCGCGATCAGCGCCCACCCGTCGGCGGGGACGAGCGTTTCCAGATCCATGGACAGTGAACGATCCGCCTCGCTCGTCGGTTATGCAACGAGTAGTTAGTGGCGACTACAAATACTCCTCGAACCAGCGCACGATCGCGGTTGTGGCGAAGATGCGGTTATCCGTCTTGCGGAAGCCATGCCCCTCATCGGGGAAGAGGATGTACTGGGTGGGGATGCCGCGCGCGCGCAACCCCTCCACCACCTGCTCGGCCTCCACGACCGGCACGTTGGTGTCGTTCGCGCCGTGCAGGACGAGCGTGGGCGCGACGACGCTATCGAGCCGGTGGATCGGGGAGAGGGCGTGCAGGAGCGCGGCTTCGGTGTCGGGGTCGCCGTACTCGACCTTGGAGATCGCGGCCATCCACGGCTCGGTGTGGGCGAAGAAGGTCGCGAAGTTGACCACGCCGTAGAGGTTCGCGCCCGCCGCGAACCGGTCCGGGTAGTCGGCCAGCCCGGCCATCGTCATGTAGCCGCCATAGGAGCCGCCCATGATCCCGAGGCGGGCCGGGTTGGCCACGCCCGCCGCGACGACCCATTCGGCGCAGGCCAGGATGTCGCGCACGGCGTCATGGCGGAGGACGCCGTTATCGAGGTTGACGAAGCGTTTACCAAATCCGGTCGAGCCGCGCACATTCGGCGCGAGGACGGCGATACCGCGCGCCAGCAGCGCCTGGTACGTCGCGTTGAAGAAGGGGCGCGCCTGCGCCTCCGGGCCGCCGTGGAAGTCGAGGACGAGCGGGCCGGGCGCGTCCGCCCCGCGCGGGCGGTAGAGCCAGCCACTCAGTTCCAAGCCATCGTGCGCGGCGAAGCGGACGAGTGCGGGCCGGACGAGCGCGCCGAGATCGATCCCCGCGTGGGGGCTGGCGGTCAGCCGGCGGAAGGTGCCGGTCGCGCGGTCGAGGTGCCAGGCGTCGGGCGGGGCGGTTGCGCCGCTGATCGTCAGGAGGAGCCCCGTGCCATCGGGCGTGAAGGCCGGGCCGCTCGCCACGTCGCCGGGGAGGGCGGGGGCGGGGGTCAGCGCGCCGCTCGCCAGATCGAGGAAGGCGAGTTCGTCGCGTCCGGCCATGTTCCAGAGGAGGGCGACGGTCGTGCCATCGCTGGCGAGCGCGAGGTCGCCGAGTTCGGCGTCCGGGCGCTCCGCGACGATCGCGAGCGGGCCGGGCTGCCACGTCGCGTCGAGCGCGATCCGGGCGCAGGCCAGCAGATCGCGGTCGCCATTGGAGACGAGGACGATCGTGCGGGCGTCCGGGGTGAAGCGCGCCCCGGAGAAGGTGCCGGGGCCGCGGTGCGGCGTCAGCAACGTCTCGCCGCCCGCCGTCAGGTCGAGCAGATAGAGGTCGTTGTCGCCGCGCGCGCGCTGGCGCGACTCGATCGCCCAGCGCCCATCGTGGCTGACATCGAGGAGGGCGCAGCGCCCGCTCGCCGCGCGCAGGAGTCGCCACGCGCCGGTGCTGGCATCGAGGAGGTAGGGGTCGAGCGCCGCGCCGTCGCGGCGGTTGGAGCTGACGCGCAGGGCCGTGCCATCCGGCGTCCACCCGGCCAGGCTGTTCGTCTCGGCCCCACCGTCGGTGAGGCGGCGCGGCTCGCCGCCGGCGGGCGACACGACATAAATCTGCTCGTTCATGCCGCCGCCGGGGGCGACGGTGAAGGCGAGGGTCGCCCCGGCGGGCGACCAGTAGACGCCACCGACCTGATCTTCCAAATCGGTGACCTGCGTTGGCGCGCCCCCGGCGACCGGCGCGGTCCAGACCTGGGGGGTGCCGGTGAAGTCGGCGACGAAGGCGATCTGTGTGCCATCGGGCGACAGCGATGCGCCGCGACAGCCCCCGATCCGTGCCAGCCCCGCGACCGCCGTTTCGAGCGGATCCGCGCCGCTCAGGATCTCCGCCAGCCCGATCTTCGCCCGCGCCGCAGCGTCAGCCATCGTGCTCGTTCCCTCCGTCTTCTTTCCGCTGTTCAGCCTTGATCGCGGGTATTGTCGTGTGGTGGGGGCGGACTGTCAACGCGGGCGAGTGGGGCGGGGATCACCGCAGAGACGCAGAGAACGCACGAGAGAACGAGAGAGGAAACGAGGAAGGGGACGGAACAGGAGGCGCAGAGGTACAGAGGGGACGGGAGGAGATGGGGTTGGGATGGTCCAGTCCGCGGAGGCGGACTTCGTGGCCGGAGGCCACTCAGCCGGGACTTCAGTCCAACGGCACTACTCACGCTAGAGAGAATCATTGCGCCGGTGCGGCCCTCACCCCGGCTCGCAACTGCTCGCCACCCCTCTCCCTCTCAAGGAGAGGGGACCCGTTATTAACTCGGGAGGATGCCGGATAGACCCTCACTCCCGGCTCGCTGCGCTCGCCACCCCACCGCCCAGAGGGCACCCGCCCATCCTAGGAGAGGGGGGATAGGGCATTGCCTGGGTTGATGATTGCTACGGACGGGGTGAAGCTCTCACCTTGGCTATGCAATTGCTCGCCGCCCCTCTCCCAGATTGGGAGAGGGGCGCGCTAGATGACGCTGCGGCGTAAGGAGACGGCTCTCAGCCCGTGCGCGGTGAGCGCATCCTGTCGGCGCGACGGAGACAGCGGTACGGTGGTTTTGGGTGTCGCGGGGGCGATCGGGCAGGAGCGGCGGGGGCTGTGTTACCCTTCCCGAGAAAGTGTCTGGCATACGCTAAATGCGCGGAGACGGTGCGCCGCTTCGTCGGCATATGACATGCGATACCATACGATGGCGAATAACGACGAAAGAGATAGCACGCACACCGCGATGAAGGGAGCAACGCACGATGGCAGTCCGCGTGGGTATCAACGGCTTTGGCCGGATCGGGCGCAACGTCTTCAAAGCCCTCTACGGCGAGTACGGGGACGAGATCGAGGTGGTCGCCGCCAATGACCTGGGCGATGTCGATACGATGGCGCACCTCCTCAAGTACGACTCGGTCTACGGGCCGTTCTTCGGCGGCGAGATCGAGATCGCGCGCACCGAGACCGGCATCAGCCTCGATGGGCACGAGCTGCGTATCCTGGCCGAGCGGGACCCGGCCAAGTTGCCGTGGGGCGAGCTGGGCGTCGACATCGTGATCGAGTCGACCGGCTTCTTCACCGACGCCGACAAGGCCAAGGCGCACCTGGCCGGGGGCGCGAAGAAGGTCATCATCACCGCCCCGGCGAAGGGCGAGGACATCACCCTCTGCATGGGCGTCAACGAGGACAAGTACGACCCGGCCCGGCACAGCATCATCTCCAACGCCTCCTGCACCACCAACTGCCTCGCGCCGGTCGCGAAGGTCGTGCTGGAGAAGTTCGGGGTGGTGAAGGGCCTGGTGACGACCGTCCACTCCTACACCGGCGATCAGGTGCTGGTGGACGGCCCGCACAAGGATCTGCGCCGGGCGCGCGCCGCCGGGATCAACATCATCCCGACGACGACCGGCGCGGCCCGCGCGGTGGCGCTGGTGATCCCGGAACTCAAGGGCAAGTTCGACGGCTTCGCGCTGCGTGTCCCCACGCCCACCGTCTCGATCATCGATTTCGTGGCGCAGGTGGAGCGGCAGACGACGGTCGAGGAGATCAACGCGGCGTTCAAGGAGCAGGCCGAAGGGGACATGTTCGGCATCCTGGGCTACACCGAGGAGCCGCTCGTCTCGTCCGACTTCCGCGAGGATTCGCGCTCGTCGATCGTGGATGGCCTCTCGACGATGGTCATCGGTGGCGACCTGATCAAGGTCATCTCCTGGTACGACAACGAGTGGGGCTACTCCTGCCGCGTCGCCGATCTGGCGGCGTTCATGGCGGAGCGCGGCTTTAACGACTGAGCGGATCGCGAGCGGCGCCTGTCGCGCGGCCTCGCCCTTGCCCCCGTGGCGGGGCGGGGCCGCGCGACAGGCGCTTTCGGTGTCCCCCGGACCAGATACATGTGGGTGCGTTGGCACGCGCCGATTACGATGAGGATGCAGCACAATGACCGCGCCGTTACGCTTCGGAACCCTGGTCACTTGCATCGATGGGCGCGTGCAGCGCCCGACGATCCTCTGGATGCGCGACCGGTACGGCCTCGACTACGTCGATGTGATCTCCGCGCCGGGACCGGACAAACTGCTGGCGGCGGGAGAAGAATCCGCCGAGGTGGCGTTGGTGCGCCGCAACGTCGGCTTCTCGATCGCCGCGCACGATTCGCAACTCGTCGCGCTCTGCGGTCACCACGATTGCGCCGGGAACCCGGCCACGGACGACGAGCATTGGGAGCAGATCCATCAGGGCACCGCGCTGCTGCGCTCCTGGGGCCTCGCGGCGGATACGGTCGGCCTCTGGCTCGGCGAGGGGTGGACCGTCGATATCGTGGTGCCGCCGACACGGCAGGACTGAGCGGCGGCGCGGCCTGCTCGGCCTCGCGCTGGCGCGTCTGGCACGAGTGCGGACGCCGTGCTGATACGGGCAGCGGTCAAGTGGTGGGGGCTAGGGGGCGATGGCGGGGTTGTTGACACGCGGACAACGGGTGACGGTGCGCGCCCTCGCGCCGGATGGTGCGCCGAGCTGGGCCTTCGCCGCCGAGACGCTGACCGATGACGGCACCGCGATTGTCCTGCGTGTGGCAGAGGGCGAGCCGATCGAGGGGCCGGAGCCGTGGCACTGGCCCGCGCTCGGCGATCTGCACCTCTGGCGGGATCGCCCCTACGGCATCCTGGTGACGACGCGCGCCCGCCGCTTCCCCTACTGGTACTGCCCGATCCATACCCCGGCGACCCCGCACGGCGACGAGATCCGCGTGACCGATCTCGGCCTCGATGTGCAACTCTTCGCCGATGGGCGCTACAGCGTCGGCGGCGAGGCCCCCGACCCGGCGCACTACCCCGACCTCGCCGCGCTCGCCGCGTCCGCCGCCGCCGAGGTGGTAGACCTGATGACGCGCAAGGCCCCGCCGTTCGATGGGCGGAGTATGCCCGGCGAGTCGTGAGTCGTGGGTCGTGAGAGGGACGGCGGTCGGCAGAAGGTGGTGAGTGGCGGGCGAGAATGCCCGCCCCGGAGACGAAGGGGACAACTAGTACGCGGCGCTCGAGCGGGATGGTGGTCCGACGGCATAGGTCTTTCGCCGCCTGCATCGGGCCGGGTTCGCGGCTACTCCGATTGCGACTGATACCGATAGTCGAGGAATGATCAGGAGGGAACGATGGCTGAGGCGCAAGGTGCCCCGCTCGGGAAGCGGACGATCCGCGACATCGACTGGGCCGGGAAGCGCGCGATCGCCCGCGCCGACTTCAATGTGCCGCTCGCTGGCGACCGGATCACCGACGACACGCGAATCACGGCGGCGCTGCCGACGATCGCGGCGCTGCGCGAGGGCGGGGCGGCGGTCGTGCTGATGTCGCACCTGGGGCGTCCGAAAGGCAAACGGGACGAGCGGTATTCGCTCGCACCGGTCGCACGGCGGCTGAGTGAGCTGCTGAAGATCGACGTGCCGCTGCTGCCCGATTGCGTGGGGCCGACGGTCGAGGCGGCGGTCGGGCGGCTCAAGCCCGGCGATGTGGTCCTGCTGGAGAATCTGCGTTTCCACCCCGAGGAGGAGACGAACGACGCCGACTTCGCGCGCGGGCTCGCCGCGCTCGGCGATGTCTACGTGGACGATGCGTTCGGCAGCGCGCACCGGGCGCACGCCTCCACGGAGGGGATCGCGCACGATCTCCCCGCCGTCGCGGGCCTCCTGCTGGAGCGCGAGTTGTCGGCGCTCGGACGTGCGCTCGGCGACCCGGCCCGCCCGTTCGTGACGATCCTCGGCGGCGCGAAGGTGTCGGACAAGATCGGCGTGATCGAGAACCTGCTCGACAAGGTGGACGCGCTGATCATCGGCGGTGGTATGGCGAACACGTTTCTGGCGGCGCAGGGGCACGGGGTCGGGACGTCGTTACAGGAGGCCGACAAGGCCGCGCTCGCCCGGCGGTTGCTCGATCGCGCGCGGGAGCGCGGCGTCACGCTGGCCCTGCCGACCGATGTGGTCGTGGCGGCGGCGATGAACGCCGAGTCGCCGCGCCGGACGGTGGCCGCCGACGCGGTCCCGGACGACCTGGCGATCTTCGACATCGGCCCGGAGACGGTCGCGCGCTACGCCGCGATCATCGCGGGGGCGCGGACGATCGTCTGGAACGGCCCGATGGGGGTCTTCGAGATCGCCCCCTTCGCGGCGGGGACGCGCGCGGTCGCGCAGGCGGTGGCCGACGCGGACGCCTTCTCGATCGTCGGTGGCGGCGACTCGGTGGCCGCGATCGAGGAGAGCGGGCTGGCCGACCGGATCTCCCACGTCTCCACCGGTGGCGGCGCATCCCTCGAATTCCTGGAGGGCAAGGAGTTGCCGGGGGTGGCGGCGCTGGACGAGTCGTGAGACGGGAGTCGTGAGTCGTGAGAGAATCCCGTCAGGGAGCCGCTGGTAGATGTCTGGCCCCGTGGCTGGGGAACTCTTCTCACGACCCACGACCCACGACCCACGACTACCTACACGGAGGTGCCAATGCGTGTGCCGATCATCGCGGGTAACTGGAAGATGAACACGACCTACGATGAGGCGCTCGATCTGGTCGAGGAGCTCATCGAGGGGTTGGACGGGCGCGGCGAGGAGGCGGGCGAGGTCGTCATCTGCCCGCCCTTCCTCTGGCTGCTGATCGTCGCGGAATACCTCGAAGGGACGACGATCGCGCTCGGCGCGCAGAACTGCAACGCCACCGATGCGGGCGCACTGACCGGCGAGGTCTCGGCGGCGATGCTGGCGCAGCAGTGCCGCTACGTGATCGTCGGCCACTCCGAGCGGCGGCAAGGGTTCGGCGAGACCGATGCGGATGTGGCCGCGAAGGCGGCGGCGGCGTTGCGCCACGGACTGCGCCCGATCGTCTGTGTCGGGGAAGAGCTGGCGACGCGCGACGCGGGCCATGCGGATGTTCATATCGCGCGGCAGGTGACGGCGGCGTTCGCGGATGTGGATGCGCGCCAGCTCGCGGATTGCGTCGTCGCCTACGAGCCGATCTGGGCGATCGGCAGCGGACGCGCGGCTGATGGTGCGGAGGCGAACCGGATCGCGGGGGTCATCCGCCGGGCGCTCGCCGCGCGCTTCGACGCGGCGGGGGCCGAGCTGGTCCGCATCCAGTATGGCGGCAGCGTCACCGACGCCAATATCGCCGAATTCATGGGCCAGCCGGAGATCGATGGCGCGCTCGTCGGCGGTGCGAGTCTGAAGGCGGAGGTCTTCGTGCGGCTGTGCGTGGCGGGGGTCGGCGGCCGGTAGGGGTGGGCGGTCCGCGGCCCGTGGTCCGTGGCGGGGCGCAAACGCGGAGACGGGCGACCACGTCGAGAGGGGGCGGCACCGGGACGGATCCCGGTGCCGCCCCCTCAATAATTGCTCGCGGTGCTGCAATTGCTCGCTGTGTTGCGATAGTTGCTGACTGCAGGACCGGTCCGGGCGCCGGGGCGCTCAGTGCTTGGCGACGGTGTAGCGCAGGTGCGTGACGTCGGTGGAGGGGATCGTCTCCGCGATCGTGATCGCCACTTTCTGGCGGTCGATCCCCTCGAAGAGGCGGATCCCCGCGCCGAAGAAGACCGGGGCCATCGCGATGGTGAATTCGTCGACCAGCCCCGCATTGAGGTATTGCAGGATCGCGTTTGCCCCGCCCGCGATCCGAATGTCCCGGTCCCCGGCCACCGCGCGCGCCCTTTCCAGCGCGCTCTCGATCCCATCGTTGACGAAGTGGAAGGTCGTGCCGCCCGGTCGCTCCCACGGCGCGCGGACCTGCTGGGTCAACACGAAGACCGGCGTGTGGAACGGGGCTTCCTCGGGCCAGTTGTGCTCGCCCCCGTCGAACATCCGCTTCCCCATGATGCTGACGCCGGTGCGCCGATAGGTCTCCTCCAGAAGGCGATTATCCTCCCCGGTCTCGCCGCCCGGGCCGAGTTGGAGGGTCTCGCGGAAGAATTGCTGCCGGAAGATCCACTGCTGGAGCGCCATCCACTGGGCGAGCCAATCCTTGTGGTTCGGGTCGGCGGCGTGCGGCAACTCCATCCCTTCCGGGGCCAGGAAACCGTCGAGAGAAATCCCCACGCTGAAGAAAACCTTGCTCATCCCCATCCCCCATCAAGCGGTAGCTACTTGCCCGGTACGACGCTCATTCCTGTGCGCGCAGCTCCTCGGCGAGCCGTTCGAGGAGTTCGCGGCAGCCCCTTTCGCGCCCCACCGGATCATCGACGCCATCGAAGAATGCCCCTTGCTCGGTGTAGACGAGGCGGGTGCCATCGTCCGTCGGCGCGAGTTCCACGGTCGTGAGGGAGACGGAGTGCCGCTCGTCGCCGACCGTCATCGTGTAGGCGAGGACGATGCGCCGGTCGGGCACGATATCGAGGTAGATGGTGTCGTTGCCCATCGGCGCGCTATCCCCGAAGCGGAAGCGCGCCGTCTCGCGCCCGCCGACGCGGAAGTCCACCGTGAACTCGTCCACCTCCCACCCCTCCCCCTCGGCAAACCAGCGGCGCTTGGTCGCCTGATCCGCGAAGGCGGCGAAGACGCGCGCCGGGGCGACCGGGTAGGTGCGCGCGATATTGAAGGTGCTGTGGGCCACGGGCTGGCCCGGTAGCGGCGGGTGCATCAGTCCTCCTCCGGTTTCGTTCGCTCTTCCTCCATCAACAGATCGCCGAGGCGATCGAGGCGGCGTTCCCACAAGGCGCGGCGCGCGGCGATCCACCCGGCGGCGGCGTCCAACCCGGCGTGGTCGAGGCGGCAGGTCCGCACGCGCCCGACCTTCTCGGTGCGGACGACGCCGCACTCTTCGAGCACCTGCACATGCTGCACAACCGCCGCCAAGGTGATGCCGAGCGGCTGCGCGAGGGCGCTGACCGACGCCGACCCCTGGCTCAGCCGCTCGACGAGCCTGCGCCGGGTGGGGTCGCCGAGGGCATGGAAGATCCGGTCGACATCGGTATACTTAAGCATGGACTTGAGTATAACGGCGATGGGGTCAATAGTCAAGTTTATGCTTAAGTATTGGCGCGGTACGGCACGGTCGTATGTGGGCGGACCCGCACGAGGCGGAGCAACGCGGCGACTTTTTCGGTGCGGCGACGCCGGGCGAACAGCCCTTGCCACAGCGCAATTGCCTCTCGCCACCTTGGGCAGCGCCAACAAGCGCCCCCGCACCTGCGATCACCCTACTACGGATCACGGACTGCCGACTGCCGACTGCCGACTGCCGACCACCGCTTTCCCCCACCGGTACGGCAGCACCACCGACCGGTGATCCGACGGTTCCTTCACGGTATTATCTGTGCGATACTGCGGCATAGGTGGGTGTAGGCCCGGGGCGGCGTGTCGCAACAGGTGCGCGGCTGGCCCCGGCGAGGGTGATGAGGAGCGTGGCGCGATGAAGGTGTTCGCGATGGTGCTCGCGGGAGGCGAGGGGAAACGTCTGTATCCCCTGACCGCCGACCGGGCGAAGCCTGGTGTCCCGTTCGGTGGCGTCTACCGGCTGGCCGATTTCGTCCTCTCCAATCTGGTCAACGCGGGCTACCGCAAGATCGCCGTCCTGACGCAGTACAAGAGCCATAGCCTCGATCGTCACATCGCGCAGACCTGGCAGCTGAACGCGATGCTCGGCAGCTACGTCACCACCGTGCCCGCGCAGATGCGGCGCGGGCCGCGCTGGTTCGCCGGCTCGGCGGATGCGATCTTCCAGAATCTGAACCTCGTCAACGACGAGCGCCCCGACTACATCATCGTCTTCGGGGCCGATCACATCTACCGGATGGACCCGCGCCAGATGCTCGACCACCACATCGCGAGCGGGGCCGGGCTGACGGTGGCGGCGAATCGCGCGCCCCTCAGTCAGGCGAGCGCGTTCGGCGTGATCGAGCCGGGCGAGGGGGGGCGGATCGCGGCCTTCCGCGAGAAGCCGACTGATGCGACCGGGCTGCCGGATGCGCCCGATCAGGTCTTCGCCTCGATGGGCAACTACATCTTCACGACCAGGGCGCTCGTCGATGCGGTGAACCTCGACGCGCGCGACGAGGAGAGCGCGCACGATCTCGGCGGCGATATCGTCCCCGCGTTCGTGGAGCGCAACGACGCGGCCTATTACGACTTCGTGCAGAACGAGGTGCCGGGCGCGACCGAGGCCGATCGCGGCTACTGGCGCGACGTCGGCGAGATCGACGCCTATTACGACGCGCACATCGACCTGATCTCGCCGGTCCCGGCCTTCAATCTCTACAACCGGGAGTGGCCGATCTTCACCTGGCACGAGCCGCTGCCCCCGGCAAAGATTGTCTACCACGATCATCCGGGGCAGGCGTTCGACTCGCTGCTGAGTAACGGCGTGATCGTGTCCGGGGGGACGGTGCGGCGCTCGGTGCTCTCGCCGGGGGTCCGCGTCGATCGCGGCAGCTACGTCGATGGCTCGGTCGTCCTCAGCGAGGCGCGCATCCAGGCCGGGGCGCACGTTCGCAACGCGATCCTCGACAAGAACGTGATCGTGGAGGAGGGCGCGCGGATCGGCTACGACCTGGAGGCCGACCGGGCGCGCTTCACCGTCTCCAAGAATGGCATCGTCGTCGTCGGGAAGGGCGTGCACGTCACGCCGTGAGGACACCGTGAGGACACCGTGAGCGTCCCGGATCATTTCGGGGCCTTCTGGGCGCGGCGTCGTGCAGCCTTGCCCGCCGGTGCCGCCGCGCCCCGCTACGCCGAGGCGTTCTCGTTCGGTACGGGCGAACTGGCCGATCGGCTGTTGGCGCTCGTCCTCGTCGGGGCGAAGACGGCGACCGCGATGCCTCTTTGGGAACGCGAAGCGCGCGGGTAGCCGTTGTGGCAGGTCGGGGACGAGTCGATCGTCCTCGACGGCTCCGGTGTGCCGCGCTGCGTGATCGCGACGACCGCGCTGCTGGTCCTGCCGTTCGACGCGATCGACGCAGGGTTCGCGCGCGATTATGGCGAAGGGGACCGGACCCTGGCCTGGTTCCAGTCCGCCGCCTGGGACTACTACAGCGGGGTCGTCGCCGGACTCGGGCGCACGCCCACGCGCGACATGCCGATGATCTGCGAGCGCTTCCGCATCGTCTAGCGTGAGTGATGCGGGGCGGTACAGTGGAGGGAACGATGGCGACCGACGCGACCGCCTATCTTGATGCGCTGCTGGCGCTTCCCGGCTTGAGCGGCCCGGACGTGTCGCCCGATGGTCGCTGGGTGGCGTGGGGTTGGTCGCGCGTGGGGCCGGTCGCGGATGTGTATGCCGCGCCGACCGACGGTTCCGCCGCGCCGCTCCGGCTGACCGAGCTGGGGCAGAATACCGCCGTCATCGGCTGGTCGCCCGATAGTCGCGCCGTCCTCGTCGCGCACGATCGCGGCGGCGACGAGCGGGCGCGGCTGCTGCGCGTCGAGCTCGACTGTCCGCTCGCCGCGACCCTCCTGACCGACGCCGAGCCGGACTATTTCCTGCGCGGTGGCGCGCTGACGCCCGATGGCCGCACGCTGATCTACGGCGCGAATTATGATTTCGCGGCGGGCCACGAGATCGAGGCGACCTGGCTCTACCGCCACGACCTGACCAGCGGCGCGCGGCAGCCGATCGCGCGGCGTGTCCGTCCGGGCGGCGGGCGTCCGCTCCTCAACAGCCTCGGCACCCACGTCCTCTACACCCGCCGCGACCGGCACCCGGCGGGGACGCAGGTCTGGATCGTCGGCAGCGACGGCGCGGACGATCGCGAACTCTTCGACTTCGGCGACGAGGTGAAGTGCGCCGCGTCGTGGTTCCCCGATGGGCGGCGTATCCTCGTCCGCGCCGACACCCCGACCCACGCGCGCCTCGGCGTCTGGACCCTCGGCGACGACGCGCCCCCCCGCTGGCTCCTCGACGATCCGGCGCGCAACATCGAAGCGGCGTTCGTGCCATACGGCAGCGACCGCATCGTCGTCATCGATGTGCAGGAGGCCCGCGCGCGCGCGAGCCTGCTCGACCCCGCGAGCGGCGACGAGTGGCCCTGGCCCGCCGTGCCGGGGGAGTTCCTGCCCCTCGCCCCGACGCCGGACGGCGCCTGGGTGGCGCTCCATGCCAGCTCGCGGCAGCCCGCCGACGTGGTGCGCGTGACGCCGGGGGCCGCGCCCGCGACGTTCGTCAGCCTCTCGCGCGTCTGGGAGCGGACGGCGCTGCGTCCCGCCGACTTCACCCCCGCCGAGGATTTCCGCTGGGTCGCGCCCGATGGGCTGCCGATCCAGGGCTGGCTCTACCGGCCCGGCGGCGCGTCGCGCGGCACGGTCGTCTACGTGCATGGCGGCCCGACCTCGCACAGCCGCGATCAGATCAACCCGCAATTGCAATACTTCGTGCGCCTTGGCTTCACCGTGCTCGATCCGAACTATCGCGGCAGTACCGGCTTCGGGCTGGCGTTTCGGGAGACGATCAAAGAGGATGGCTGGGGCGGACGCGAGCAGGACGACATCCGCGCCGGGATCGCGGCGCTGCTGGCGGCGGGGATCGCGCAGCCGGGGCGCGTGGCGATCACCGGCACGTCGTATGGCGGCTACTCGTCGTGGTGCGGTATCACCCGCTGGGACCGCGAGACGCTGGCGGCGGCGGCCCCGATCTGCGGGATGACCGATCTGGTGGTCGATTATGAGACGACCCGTCCGGACCTGCGCCCGTACAGCGAGGAGATGCTCGGCGGCACGCCAGAGACCGCGCCGGACCGCTATCGCGAGCGCTCGCCGATCCACGCGGTGGGCCAGATCGGCGGTGCGTTGCTGATCGTGCAGGGCGCGCGCGACCCGAACGTGACGCCGGAGAATGTCCGCGCCGTCCGCACGGCGCTCGACGCGGCAGGGATTCCCTACGACACCCTCGAATTCGCCGATGAGGGGCACGGCATCGCGCGCCCCGCGAATCAGCGTATCCTGTACACGCGGCTCGGCGCGTTCTTCGCGGCGAGCTTCAGCGAGTAGGGCCGGGCGGGGGCGACGATGCTCGTGCGATTGTGACGTCCACGCCGGACGGAAGGACAGGGGTGCCATGACGACCGGTGCAGTGCGCGAGTTGCGGGCGCGTGTGGCGTTCCGGGGGCCGGGCGAACAGGTCAACGGCCTGGAGGCGGTGCCGGAAGGGTTCTGGCTCTGCGACCAGCAGAATAACCGCGCCTACCTGATCGATTACAGCGGCGCGACCCTGGCGAGCTTCCCCGGCCCGGTCCGCAATGCGAGCGGCATCAGCTACGGGGCTGACGCGGTCTGGACCGCCGCGAACGTCCCCGGCACGACGATTTACCGGCACGATCCGGCGACCGGGCATTGCCTCGCGGCGGTCGCGCTGCGGCCGAGCGGCGGGGTCCACGGCATCCAGTGGCGGCCATACGGGGCGGGGGAGGCGTTGCCCGTCATCGCGGAGGCCGCGCCGGAGTTGCATCCCTCCGCACCGGGCGGCAGGCCGCACGGCGAGCCGGGGAGCAGCGGCACCCTCTGGGTGACCCGACCGGGCGCGAAGCTGATCGAGCATATCGACGCCGAGACCGGCGACCTCCTCGGCACCATCCCCTTCCCGACGAATCGCTCGCACGGCCTCTTCTGGGACGAGGCCGACGGCAGCCTCTGCGTCGCGGACACCAACACCGGCGAGATCCTGCGCCTCGACCCGCGCGACGGCACCGTTCGCGAGCGCTGGCACATCGCCGGGCCGGAAGTCCACGGCCTGACTCGCAGCGCCGATGGCCGCATCTGGATCGCGGACGCGGCCACGAACGAGATTCTGGTGGTGGAAAACTAACGATTGGGGTGTGCTGAAGGAATTGTTTATGTGACGGGCGATGCCACAGAGCCGCAAGCAGATGGGCGGCAGATTATCGTGCATGTGTGCAACGATGTCGGGAAGTGGGGTAGAGGTTCCGTGCTCGCAATCTCCCAACGTTGGCCGGAGCCGGAGTTGCGGTATCGCCGTTGGGCCGAAGGAGATGAAGATTCTCCTTTCGAGCTAGGCGCGGTCCAATTCGTGCCGGTCGCCTCCTAACTCTGGGTGGCGAATTTGATCGGGCAGCACGATGTTCGTCGCGCAGGAGGCACGCCGCCGGTTCGTTATGAGGCGCTGCGGCTTGGTTTGGCGAGGGTAGCTGCTTTCGCGGCTGAACAAGAGGCGTCGGTGCATATGCCGAGGATCGGGGCCGGGCTGACCGGTGGGAATTGGGAGATCATCGAAGGCATCATCCGCGAGGAACTGAGCGCGAAGGATACTTCTGTCACTGTCTACGATGATCTGCCATAGATAGCGTAGGAGAGGGATGGCGAGTAGCTGCGATCTGGGGTGAGAGCCGCAGCAACGGGGCAACTCCACCTTGTCCAGGCTCTATTCAATGTCAACACGGTTCCCTTGACAGGCCCATAGCGCTGTGCTGGTATGCGCGATCTGTCATGCGGGACACCATCCGCGCGACGCAGTCGGACTGCTCGCCCCACGAAGACACATGGCGCGTTCGAGGCAGTCCCGGTTCCTCGTCTGATCGTTGAACTTGAAAATAGGCCCTGCCACTTTGTCCGTGAATCCTTGTACGGTCAGGTTCCCGCCAATATGGTTCGCCGATGCCAGGGCGAAATCCAGTGCCCGGTACATAGGGTACTATTGTACTATAGCGCCCGGTTCGAAACTCCTGGTACATTGGGGGGGTCTTGAACGCGCGATAACCAGGCAGGCGAATACGATGGCGGGCTGAGCGGCACTGCGGGAAGGCCTGGCCGGCGATGAGCGAGCAACAGCGCGACGAACACGGACCGGCGGCCTTCACTTTACCCATCGACGATCTCCGGGCGGTCAATGAGTATCTGCTGCTTGCCGGGCTCCGGGAGCAGGCGCTGGGTGAGGAGGCACGGCAACTGGTCGCGGTGCTCAACCAACGTCTGCTCCGCGATCCGCTGACCGACCTGCCCAACCGGGTGCTGTTCGTCGAGCGCTTGGAGTTACTGCTCCGGGGTGCCACGCACCCGCACACGACGTTTGCGGTGCTGTTCCTCGACCTGGACCGGTTCAAGGCGATCAACGATACCCTTGGCCACGCCGCGGGCGATCTGCTCCTGCAGCAGGTAGCTGCACGCCTCCGCGAGACGCTGCGCGATGCCGATACGGTCGCGCGCCTCCACGGCGATGAGTTCGCTATCCTGCTCCCGGGTGATGGCGCGGCGGCGGCGGCGAAGGTCATCCGTAAGGTGCGCCGCGCGCTTGCCCTGCCGTTCCTGCTGCGCGGCTCGTCCATGCTTGTCGGGGTAAGCATCGGGTGTGCGAACTACCCCCTGCACGGGATGGATGCGGCGACGCTGCTGGCGCGGGCGGACGCGACGATGTATGCGATGAAACGCCGCCACAGCAAAACGTCTGGCGGCGCCGGCGCCCTGGAGTCCAGCGAGGCGCGCTTCCGGGCACTGGTGCAGCGCGCGACCGATGTGGTCACCGTGATCGATGCGAACGGTCGGATCGCGTATCAGAGCCCGGCCGCCGAGCACGTCCTCGGTGCCACCCCGGCGGCGCTGCTCGGGCACAGCGTCTTCGCGCTCATCCACCGCGCGAATCGGTCGCGGGTGCGCGCGGCGCTCGCCCAACTGCTCGCCGACCCCTCCCGGGTCGTCGTCGAGACCCTCCGGGTGCGCCACCGTGACGGCGGCTGGCGCGTCGTCGAGGTGACCGGGACGAATCTGCTGGCCGAGCCGGCCGTGTGCGGGATCGTCACCAACTTGCGCGACGTCACCGCGCGTGAGGTCGCGGCGATGGCCCTGCGTCACAGCGAGGCCAGCTTGGCGGAGGTGCAGCGAATCGCCCATGTGGGGAGTTGGGAGTACGACTACGCCACCGGCGCTTTGCACCTTTCCGACGAACTCTTCCGCATTACCGGGCACGCCCCCCACGGGTTTGTCCCCACAGGTGCGGCCATGCTGGCGCTGGTGCACCCCGCTGACCGCGCGCGGATGGCCCTGGCCCCGCTCGATGGTCCGGGCGTTCCGGCCCTGGCGGAGACGGACTTCCGCTGCATGCGCCCGGATGGGACCGTACGGATCCTCCATCAGTACGCGGAGAATCGGTACGATGCGGCGGGCCGCTTGTCGTTGCGCATCGGGACGGTCCAGGACGTGACCAAGTGGCGCGCGCTGGAGGGGCGGCTGGCGCACCAGGCGACCCACGACGCGCTAACCGATCTGCCCAATCGTGCCCTCCTCCTCGCGCGCCTGGGGGGGGCGCTCATCCGGGCCGCGGGGACGGGGCGACTCTGTGCGGTCCTCTGCCTCGACCTGGATCATTTCAAGCACGTGAACGATTCCCTTGGCCACGCCGCCGGCGACAGGCTCCTCGTCGCGGTCGCGGCGCGGCTGGGGGCGGTCCTCGACGACGGCGACACCCTCGCCCGCCTCGGCGGTGACGAGTTCGTGGTGCTGCTGGGGGCGGTCGCGGACGGGGCTGAGGCGGCGCGCGTCGCCGTGCGGCTCCATGCGGCACTGGAGCAAGCATTCACGGTGGACGGACAGGAAATCATGGCGACGACGGGCGTCGGCCTGGCCCTCGGCATCGATACGGTGGGCACGGCGGACGCGGCGGAGAACCTGCTGCGCTTCGCCGATGTGGCCCTGTATCGGGCGAAAGCGACGGGCCGAGCCCGCACCGTCACCTTCGCCCCGGCGATGGGCTCCGAGCCGATGGCGCGCCTGGGCCTGGAACGCGATCTGCGCCGAGCGCTGGCGCGCGAGGAACTCGTCCTCTATTACCAGCCGAAGGTGGACCTTGGGACCGGGCGGGTCACCGTATTGGAGGCGCTCGTCCGCTGGCGGCACCCGACGCGGGGCCTCGTGCCGCCCGGCGACTTCATCCCCCTCGCCGAGGAGAGCGGCCTCATCGTGCCGCTGGGACGTTGGGCGCTACGCGTCGCCTGCCGCCAGGTCGTCGCGTGGACGACGGCCTATCCCGGGCAGCCCGGGCCGCGCCTCGCCGTGAATCTCTCGGCACGCGAGTTCCGCGATCCCGACCTTGTCGCGAGCGTGGCCGCCACCCTCGCGGCGACCGGGCTCGCCCCGGACCGGCTCATCCTGGAGGTGACCGAGACGGCGGCGATGGAGCAGGTCGAGGCGGCGATCCAGACCCTCACCGCCTTGCGCGTGCTGGGTACCCGTCTGGCGCTCGACGACTTCGGGACCGGCCATGCCTCGCTGGCCTACCTCCAGCGGCTGCCGCTGGACACGCTGAAGCTCGACCGGGCCTTTTTCGCGGACACCCCGCAGAACCGGGCGATCGTGGGCGCGGTGACGACGCTGGCCCACGGGCTAGGGCTGGACGTGACCGCCGAGGGGCTGGAGACGGCCGGCCAGGTCGCCTGGGCGCGGGCGGCGGGCTGCGAGCGGGGACAGGGCTATTACTTCTCGCGCCCTTTGCCTGCGGATGAACTGGCGACGTTCTGGGCGGGGGATCGTACCTTTAGTTTCTCCGGTGATCGTGGGCCGGACCCTCCCCCTGCCGCGCTCGTGGTGGCCGCGTAACCCGCCGTTCCTCCGGCTTCAACCGCGTAGGTATTGTCAATTTAAGATGCGCCCGACGGGGAGTAGGAGGCGGTGCGCCGTGCGACAACAGGAGCGAAGCGGACCCGATGGCTTCCTGTGCCGAGCGAAGAAGCGATCGGTGGGGGAGTTTGCAGGGTGAGATTGCCAACGGCGTCCTTGTAGAGGGGTAGGCTGGTAGGGCTTCCATGCCAGGTCGTGTCCGTCACATCATAGGCTTTTGTCTGCGGTTCACCCTGCCTGGCGTAATACTCGTTGATATGATGTGCGAATGCTCCAACAGCCTGGACGAGGCGCGGCGCACGCGTAGCGCTGAAGAGTTGTGGCAGTTCCCGCAAACCCTCAGCGTCGATCTTGTGACCAAGGATAGCGGCAAAGTTGAGCCCCATCGATCGCCCTCCCTTACGCTTTTCGCCTCAGTGCTCGTGCGACGCGGCGTGTATGAGCGCGATGGTCGGAGCGGCGACGCGCACCTGTGGCTGCACGGCCGCGGCAGGCTGCGCCATGTCCGAGGGGCAGACGTGGATGACGACCCCGCCGAGTGACCGGATCTCCCCATGCAGGGCCTCATCGACCCGCTCACCGATCGCGTGCGACTCCCGCACCGTCAGCTCGGGGTCGACCGCGAGGTGCAGATCGGCCTCGATCTTGTGGCCGACCCAGCGCGCCCGGACGCGATGCACGCCGCGCACGCCGGACACCTCCAGCGGCGTGCGCTCCAGCTGCGTCACGATCTCCGGCTCGATGCCGTCGATCAGTCGCCGCCAGACCGCGCGCGCCGCGTCCTTGACGATGAAGAGGATCGCGATCGTGATCGCGATGCCGATCAGCGGGTCGAGGATCGGGAAGCCCGCCAGGATGCCGACCACGCCGATCAGCACCGCGAGGCTGGTGAAGCCGTCCACTCGCGCGTGCTGCCCATCCGCCACCAACGCCGCCGAGCCGATCTGCTTGCCGACGCGGATGCGGAACTGCGCGACGATCTCATTGCCGATGAAGCCGATGACCGCCGCCGCCGCGACCCAGCCGAGGTAGCGCACCTCCTGCGGGTGGAAGAAGCGCATGATCGACTCATACGCCGCGATGCAGGCGGAGATGAAGATGACGAGGACGATCAGGACGCCGGCCACGTCCTCCGTCTTGCCATAGCCGTAGGTGAAGCGGCGGCTGGCCCCGCGCTTGGCGAGGGCGAACGCGACCCAGAGGGGCAGGCTGGTCGTCGCATCCCCGAAGTTGTGGATGGTGTCGGCCAGGAGGGAGACCGAGCCGGAGATGACGACGATGATCGCCTGGAGGAACGCGGTGATCCCGAGGCCGACCAGCGACCACTTCAGCGCCCAGATGCCGAGTTCGTTGGACTCCATCGAAGCGTCGATCTTGTCTTCGATGCTGTGGGAGTGCGCGAAGGTGCCGCGCACCCACCCGAGTAGTCCCGTGCCGTGGTCGTGGCCCCCGGCACCATGCTCGTGATCGTGCTCGGCGGGGGTGCCTTCATGGCCATGATCGTGGTCGTGGTCGGACTCATTGTGGTCGTGCTCAGTCTTATCGTCGTGGTCGTGGTGACCCGCCATCGTTGCCCGCTTTCTTTGAGGAGGTTGTCGGAGGACGAGCCGGGCTAGCGCCGGCCAGGCATCCAGCTACTTTCGCATCGGCGGTGCCAACGCCGATTCAGCCTTTCGTCGGTAGCGGAGTAGGGGTGAGTCAGGCGTATTCTTGAGCGTGGTCGTGCAAACGACTGTCCCAGTCGATCGACTCCCAGTAGCGGTCCATCGTCTCCCAGGCGGCGCGCTCCTCGCCCGGCGGCGTGTCCAGAAAGGCGAGCAGCGCCGGAATGTCCTCGCGGAAGACCAGTTGGGCGCAGAGATCCTCCAGCACATGGAGCACAGCGATTGGAATGGAGCGATAGTCGGTATGGTCGTATTCGGGCCAGGGGTAGCCCTCGTCCCACATGTACTCGGCTTCGTCGTAGAGGGTCAGCCCGCCGATCTGCCCCGCTTGCCAGCGCAGGAGTAGGTCGCGCATCGCGGCGATCTGCTCGGGTGTCATGGGGGTCTTCGCTTCGATTTCTTCTGCCTGCTCGCGGAGAAAGCGATCAAGCATCGCGGCGATCTGCTCGGGTGTCATCGCTACCTCTGCTGGCCGTAGGCGGGATAGGTCGTGGTTATAGGGAGGGCGGCTACGCCGTGGCATCAAGGGCGGCGGCGACGTCGTCAAGGGTCCAGGCGACCTGCGGCGGGCGGGCATCCCAGGCTTCGAGGCGCGCGAGGAAGAGTTGCACGATCCGCCCGGTCGCGCCCCAGATCTCGTGCGCCTCATACAGATAGTAGAAGATGCGGCGCTGCACGCCTCGGATCATCCAGTCTGCCTCGTGGTAGGTCGCAGGGTCCAGCAGGTGCGGCAGCGGCACCTCGATCGTCTCCGCCACCTCGAACGGGCTGGGGATCAGCGTCGGCGGGGCGGCGAGTCGCCCGACGAAGGGGAAGATCAGCATCCCGGTCACGATCGTGTCGACCGCGGGGAGCGCGCCGAGCGGGGTCACGTCGCCGCTCGGGATGCCGACCTCCTCCTCCGCCTCGCGCAGCGCCGCCGCGAGCGGCGAGGCGTCGTCCGCTTCGATCCGCCCGCCGGGGAAGCCGATCTCCCCCTTGTGCGTCCCGACCCGGTCGGTGCGCTTGATGAAGAGGAGCTGCACCGCGTTGTCGCGCTCGTAGAGGGCGAGCAGCACAGCGCTCTCGCGCAGGCGGCGCGGCTGGGCTGAGGGGACGTTGCGCTCCACTGGTTACTCCTGGGCGGTGTGCGGCGCGGGCCTGAACGTTGCCTGTCCGACAACCTTACCACATCGCCGCGACGACCCCTTGCGCCCGCATACGTACGCGGTATATAATCGCGACGTACCGAACGTGGTGCGGCCCTGTGCTATACTTCGCGGCATCGATACGAATGGGGCTGCGCCGGGCGAACGGTGCCCGCGACGCCGAGGCAGCGAGGAGACGCGCGACTGTGCTGAATATTCTTTTCGTCGTCCAGACGATCCTGGCGGTGACGCTGATCATCGCCCTCTTGCTCCAACTGCGCGGGCAGGGGTTCACCGGCAGCTTCGGCGGCGGGAGCGACTCGATCTACCGCACCCGGCGCGGGGTCGAGAAGACCCTCTTCCAGTTCACCATCGGGATCGCGGTCGCCTTCATGATCATCGCCGTGGTGACCAGTATCTACAAGGGTTAGACGCGCCGAATAGAGGAGACGCACGGCGGCCCGCCTCGCATGGGCCGAGGCGGGCCTCCGCGAGTATGCTGAGTGAGTAGCGGGGAGGGGCATGAGGGCATTAGGACGCGGCGGCTGGTTCGCCCTGCTCGGCGCGGTCGTCATCATCGGGGCGATCGTGAGCGGCGTGGCGGTCGCGGTCGCGCGTGGCACGCTCGGCCCCCCCGCTGCGTTCGGCGCGCGCGCGGGCACCGCCGTCGTCGCCCCGAGCGGCGTCTACCGCGAGGCGACCGTCGGCACCCCCACGATGCTCAACCCCCTGCTCGCGCAGACCCGCACCGACCGCGATCTCAGCGCCCTCCTCTTCAACGGCCTGACCCGCACCGATGCGGCCGGGAACATCCAGCCCGATCTGGCGACCTCCTGGAAGGTCGAGCAGGACGGCCAGCGCTACACCTTCACCCTGCGCGACGGCGTGACCTGGCACGACGGCCAGCCGTTCGACGCGCGCGACGTCCTCTTCACCATCCGTACCATCCAGGATGCCGCCTTCACCGGTGACGCGGGCCTCGCCGATTTCTGGCGCACCGTCAGCGTGGAGACGCCGGACGCGCGCACCGTCATCTGCACCCTGCCGAAGCCGTACGCCCCCTTCCTCGCCTACACTAACCTCGGTATCGTCCCGCAGCACCTCCTCGCCCCGGTGCGCCCCGGCGATCTGGCGAGCGCGTCGTTCAACTTGCAGCCGGTCGGGACCGGGCCGTTCGCGTTCGGCGCGCTCGATACGACGACGGTCGAGGTCGCGTTGAAGCGCTACGACGGCTACTACGGGCAGAAAGCGCGGTTGCAGGGGCTCCGCTTCCGTTCCTACGCCAGCACCAGCGCGGCGATCGCCGCATTGGGGCGGGGTGAGGTCGATGGGATCGGCTACATCCCCCCGGCATCGCTGGCCGAGGTCGGCGGCGTCGCGGATGGCGTCGACGTCTATGGCCCCTCGGTGGCGGGCTACACCGCCCTCTTCCTTAACCTGAAGGCCCCGCAGTTCGCGGCGCGCGAGGTGCGGCAGGCGTTGGCGCTGGTCGTGAACCGCGACGAACTCGTGCGCGACGGCCTGAAGGGGTGGGGGACCGCCGGGGCCAGCCCGATCCTGCCGAACTCCTGGGCCTACGCGAAGCAGGATTGGCCGAACGATCCGGCGCGCGCCGCGCAACTCCTCGACGCGGCGGGGTGGAAGGTCGGGGCGGACGGCACGCGGGCCAAGGGGGGGCAGGCGCTCGCCTTCACCCTGCTGACCGATAGCGATCCCCTCCGCACGGGAGTGGCGACGATCCTGGCGCGGCAGTTCGGGGCGATCGGGGTCAAGGTGACGGTATCGGCCAAGGGGGCGGACGAGCTGGCGGGGGTGTTGGCCGCGCGCCGCTACGATGCCGCGCTCTCCGGTTGGGAAGGGCTGGCGGCGGACCCCGACCCCTATAGCGGCTGGCACTCCAGCCAGGCCGATACCGGCTACAACTTCGCCAATTGGGCGAACGCCGACGCCGACAAGGCGCTGGAGGATGGCCGCCTGACGACCGACCCGGCGAAGCGGCGCGCGGCCTACGCGACCTTCCAGCAGCGCTTCGCCAGCGAGGTGCCGAGCCTGATCCTCTACTATCCGCAGTATCATTTCGCGGTGGCGAAGCGGGTGAGCGGGCCGAACGCCGACCCGCTCGATGTGCCGAGCGACCGCTTCCGCACGATCGCCGAGTGGCAGGTCGCCGCGCGCTAGAGCCTGGGGCGGACTGCGGGCGGAGTCCAGGACAACTCCTCGCGGCGAGGACAGTGCGGCATGATGGAAACCCCCAATGCGGGCGCAAGGAGGGGTGATGAGCGATTCCGACGGGCGGCGTGACGACGAGCGGGACGAGGCCGCGCCCGCAGACGAGACCCCGGACTGGAACACCCCCGATCTCGGGGATGACGACGAGTTGCCGATCGCGGTGCGGCGCGTGCTGGCCACCGATCGGCACCTTTCCGAACGCCACGTCTTCTACGGGCGGGCCGGGGCCGACGACGAGACGCCCCGGTAAGGCTGGATCTGGCGCGATCGTAAGGACGCGAACCGGTCTCTTGTCACCCTGACCGGCGTGCGGCGGGTGTACGGTCGCGTGCCTTTGGTAAGACAGCGCGCAATTCGGCCTATCCCTCCCGTTCTTCCTGGGAAAGATGGCTCTAGTACCACCCCTGTCCGCGCGGCATACTGCATGCTAGCTTATCATGTATGCTATTGCGGCCCCCCAAATGGGGATCGCGGCGAGCGGTGTGCGAGGACGCGGTATGCTGAACCGGGTGGAGGAAAACGCGCCGGTCGACCTATGGGACGCGCCGCGCGGGTTGTCGTTGGCGCTCGATCTCGTCATGGGGCGGCGCGTCGGGCATTCCCAGGCGACCGCGCAGCTGAGCCTGGAGGTCGGGCGACGCCTCGGCCTCGGCGGGTCCGACCGCGCCGACATCGCCCTGACCGCACTCCTCAAGGATGCCGGTTGCGCCGCCAGTCGCGGCACCTTCACCGCCAGCGTCGGCATCGACGATGTCGCCTTCCACCGCCACGTTTTCGGGATGGACACGTATAGCCCCGTCACCTTCGCCGCGCTTCTCTGGAAGCTGCAACGTCGCCAGACCGACCGCGCGACGAGCCGGGTGAAGGGGTGGACGCACGCGCTCCTCGGCCTCAAGGAATATCAGAGCAAGTTCGCCGATCGGAATGCGGAGGCGGCGCGGCTCGCGGCGGAGTTGCGCTGCCCGATCAGCGCGGTCGGGGCGATCGGCGCGGTCGGCGAGCACTGGGATGGCTCGGGGAATCCGGGTCGCCTCGCGGGTGAAGGGATCCCGATCGTTGCGCGGGTCGTCCTGGCGGCGCAGCTGGCGACGATCTGGGGCGAAGAGGCGAGCCCCGTCGAGGTCGCGGCGCACCTCTTCGCGCAGGCGGGCAAGCGGCTCGATCCGACGGTCACCGCCACACTGCGCGCGGTACTGGCGGAGCAGACGACGCAGCACCCCGGCGAATGGCTCGATGCGCTCGCGGTCGAACTGGCCTTCCGCCCCTCGCCCCTGCCGGGCGAGCAGGCGTTGACTCCGCCGCTCCTGGCCGGGGTCTTCGCGGACATCGTCGATGCCAAGTCGCCCTTTACCGCGCAGCACTCGCACCGGGTCGCGGCGCTGGCCGGGTCGATCGCCCGGTTGGCGGGGGCCACGCCGTCGCAGACCGAGGCGGTGCTGCTGGCCGGACTCCTGCACGACCTGGGGAAGCTCGCCGTCCCGAATCTGGTGCTGGATAAGAATGGGCCGCTGAGCGAACCGGAATGGCAGACGATGCGGCAGCACCCCGCCGATAGTCGGCGCGTCCTGCTAGGGATCCCCGGTTGGGAGGCGATCGCTTCCTGGGCGGGCGCGCACCACGAACGCCCCGACGGGCGCGGCTACGATGTCGGGCGCAGCGGCGACGCGATCCCGCTGATCGGGCGCTGGCTCGCCGTGGCCGATGCGTTCGACGCCATGACCGCCGACCGCCCGTATCGGCAGGGGCTGGACCCCGCCGAGGCGTTGCGCCGCCTCCAGGGCGGGCGCGAAAGCCAGTTCGATAGCGTGGCGGTGGCCCTGCTGCACGATGTTGTCGCCGGGCGCATCACGCCCCTGTCAGACGCGCCCGCCCTTATCGTCCCGCTCCTTCCGCCAACTCCCGATGCTGCCCCCTTCGCCGCCGCCCCGCTCGCCGCCGAAGCGCGCCGCACGATCTCACTGCCGGAGTAGGGGGTGAGCGCCGGACAGAGCGTAGATCCGCCTTGAATGGAAGCGCTTGCAACGGCGATAGCCGCCTCTCCTCGGATGGGGAGAGGGGGTGCCGAACGCAGTGAGGCGGGGGTGAGGGTGGTCACAGGTACCCGCTCACGCTCTCAATGAGGCCCTGCCCCTTGCGAGGGGGAGGGGTGGCAAGCCAGCCGGGTGCCCCTTGGGCGACGAGCCTGGGTGAGGGCCGTCCCACGTACGTGGTTGGTGTCGTTGGGCGTGGGAGAGCCGTTGGACTGAAGTCCCGGCTAAAGACGGCTTACCGCCGCCACGAAGTCCGCCTGCGCGGACTGGGGCGGTGTGGACGTCGTGAGCGGACGTACGAGCGGTAGGGTTGTCGACGCTGTACCGGGTTGAAATATCCGTGAAGGGCACACTGTACCCATGCAGGGCGCACTGTACCCATGAAGGGCAGCCACTCTCGGCTAAGGGCGGCTACGCCGCCACGAAGCATCCATGGAGGGCGCACTGCCTCTGGGGGATACTCTACCCATGAAGGGCACACTGTCCCCTCCAGGGACTGGAATGCTCCAAATCATTTCTCTCCCTTTCGTCCTCTGTGCCTCTGTGCCTCCTATTCCGTCCCTCTATCTCTCGTCGTTCTCTGCGTCTCTGTGTCTCTGCGGTGATCCTCGTTTTTACACCCCGTCCACCGTCACCGGAAGTCGCCCGCGCGGTGTCAGTTCGCCGACGAGTGCCGCGCCGAGGGCTTCGAGCATGGCGGGGTCGGCCCCGTAGGTGGCGAGTGCGGTCGGCAGGGTGGGGTAGGCGCGGGTGTCGTAGGGGTCGGCGAGGGCGACCGCGACGATCGGCAGCCCCCATTCGCGGATCGCGGCGATCGCGGCGGCCTGCGCCGGGAGGCGATTCGCGGCGCGCGTGCCGAGGAGGATCGCGTCGGCCCCCACCGTGGCGGCGCGCGCGGCGGCGAGGTCATTCTTGGTCGGCGCGATGCCATCGAGCGTGGCGCTCGTCGCGTGCGGGAAGCGCCCCCCGAGCGCCGCCGCGAGCGGGCTGAGCGCGGGGCGCTCGCCCGGGGCGAGGTAGGCGGGCTGTTGGAGGAATTCGAGGATCGCCAGCCGCGTGGCGGGGCGCAGCGGCAGGAGCGCCGCATCGTCGCGCAGGAGGGTCAGGGCGTCGCGCGCAATGGCGGTGGCCCATCCCTGGTGCTCCGCCGCGCCGAGCCAGGCGGGATCGTCCGGCCCTTGCATCGCGAGCCAGGCGCGCAGCCGCGCCACGCGCCGGACGGACGCGGCGAGTTGCGCGGCGGGTATCCGCCCAGATTCCACCGCCGCCACGATCGCCGCGTGGATCGCGCGCTCGTCGCCGAGTGGCTCTACCAGATCGCCCCCCGCCTCGATGAAGCGCAGCGAGCCCTCCACGACCCCCCAACGATCCGCGATCGCGCGCATGTTCATCGCGTCGCTGACGATCACGCCCGCAAAGCCGAGCTCGTCGCGCAGCAGGCCGACCAGGATGCGGCGCGAGAGGGTGCCGGGGAGGCCGTCCGGGTCGAGCGCGGGGAAGACGATGTGCGAGCTCATGATCGCCGGGATCCCCGCCACGATCGCCGCCCGGAACGGCGGGAGTTCGACGGCCAGGAGGCGGTCGAGGTCGCCGGTGATCTGCGGCAGGTCGAGGTGGCTGTCGGTGCCGGTATCGCCGTGTCCGGGGAAATGCTTGCCGGTCGCCGCGACGCCCCCCGCGCGCAGCCCCGCGAGCGCGGCCACGCCGAAGCGGGACACGGCGGCGGGGTCTTCGCCGTACGAGCGGGTGCCGATCACCGGGTTGGCGGGGTTGTTGTTGACATCGAGGACCGGCGCGAAATCGAAGTTGAGGCCGAGCGCGCGCAGTTCGCGTGCGGTGGCGCGGCCCCAGCGCTCCGCGTGCGCCGGATCGCCGGTCGCGCCGACGGCCATCACGGAGGGGAAAGCGGTGGCGGGGTCTTTGAGGCGCCGGACCCGCCCGCCCTCCTGATCGACCGCGACGAGCGCGGGGAGGCCGGGCAGGGCGCAGCGTTCCTGGATGCGCGCGGTGAGCGCCCGCGTCTCGTCCGGGGTGCCGATGTTGTCCGCGAAGAGGACGACCCCACCGAGGTGACACGCCCGCATGGTCGCCTCGTACTCCGCATCGAGGTCGCCCCAGATGCGCCCGGCGATCAGCATCCCGACCTGTGCGGCCAGCGGCAGCGCAGCCAACTGCGCTTCGAGCGCGGGGGTGAGGGGCGGGAGGATCGTTGCGGTCATCGGTGCTGCTCCTGTCGCTTGTTTCGCGGCGTCCCGGTGCGTTAGCGGTATGCTACTACGCGAGCGGGGCCGGTGAGCGCGGGTCGCGTTCTGCTACAAAAACAGGCCGCTGGGTATCGTGTGTTGTTCGATAGAGGAGCGGATGCTATGGCCGGTGCGCGTCTCGTGCCCGAACTGATCTGCGCCGATTTCGCGCGCAGCCTCGCCTTCTACACGGACGTGCTCGGCTTCGCGGTGCGCTATGCGCGCTTGGAGGAGCGCTTCGCCTACCTCGAACGGGAGGGCGCGGAGCTGATGATCGAGCAGTCGGTGGGGCGCGCGTTCCTGGCCGCGCCGCTTGAATACCCCTACGGTCGTGGGGTCAACTTCCAGATCGAGGTCACCGACGTGGCGGCGCTCTATGCGCGCGTCGGTGCTGCGGGCTGCCCGATGTATCTCCCGTTGGAGGAGCGGTGGTATCGGCGGGACCGGGACGAGGTCGGCAATCGCCAGTTCATCGTGCTCGACCCCGACGGGTATCTGTTGCGCTTCTTCGAGAGTTTGGGGAGCCGCCCGCACACACGCGCCTGATCGTGCGCGGCCAATCCGGAGCGATAATGCCGTTGTGCTTGTGCGCACCGGCATGAATGAGACCGCGTCGATCGCTCCTGCCATGTCCGGTGATTCAACGGCTACGAACAATGGTCGGCGTGCATTGATCGGTACGGCGGCGTCGCCCGAACCTACCATGCGCCCGCATAGTCGACGCCGAACGGTTGGGCCTGGGCGGCGAGGAAGTGATACTGCAACTCGACGAGCTGGCGGAGGTGGAGGACGTCGTGCGCCGCCCACGCCGCGAGCAGATCGCCGGCCCGCAATACGCCCCCGGCGTTGCGCGGGATGGTATTCGACCAGGCGGGGGCGGTCAGCGCCCGCAACCACGCGAGCGACCGCTGTCGCTCATCGAGGAAGCGCGCCAACGACTCGGCGAGGTCGCGCTCGTTGTACCCGCGGGCGGCGGGCCAGTCGGCCGGGTCGTTCGGCGGCACCGCTATGCCCGGTCGCTGGAGCGCGGCATCGAGGCGCAGGCGGAAATCCTCGCGCTCTTCGTCGGCGAGATGGTTGATCACTTCCAGCACCGACCAGTCCTCCGGGGTCGGTCGCCACCGCGCGTGCTCGGGCGGGAACGCGCGCACGAGGGCGGCGATGGTCGGCGCGTTCGCCGCGAGGGCGGCGAAGAAGGTTGCTGGTGTCATGACCTCACCCCTCTATATTATGATCATGCAGCATCATGATCATGCGGCGTGCGTCGAGACGCCGGTATACCTGGCCGACAGGACCGAACCAGTTTCGGAAGCCGGTGAAAAGAAGGGCTGCGCCCCATGCGCGCGTCGAGGCGTCCGTCCGGGCCCCTGCGAGCGCCCCGTATGGAACTTCTTTCGGGGCGCTGATACACGTCGCCGGTGTTTGGTGTGCGACGCGTCCCTACAGTATCCGGTCCTCGATCTCCCACGCATGGTCGAGCGTGTGCCAGGCGGTGCGGCGCACATAATAGCGCGGCGTCCAGAGCTTGCCGCCGCGCGGCCCGTGCTCCGGGATTTCGCCGCGTGCCCCGGCGGCCAGTGCCGCGCGGATCGCCGTGCGTATGCGCTGCAATTCATCCTCGATGGGGGCCTCGTCCTGCTCGCTGAAGTGCCGCGCGAGGCTGCGGAGATAACCCGCATCGGACCCCAGGACGTGGCGCACGATCGTGTTGGTGTCGCGGCCACCGCCGCGCGGCCCCTTGCGGAGTTCTCGCCCTGCCGCCGCGTCGATGGCGCGATCGAACGCTCGCCAGATCGCCGCCAGGATCGTCGTGGATCGCGCGTGCTCGGCCTCGTCGAACGGCTCCCTATCCTGCTTGGGCGCGTGGCCCGGTGCCCCGAAATCGGTCGTGCCGTTGCCCGCGAGCCGCTCGGCGATCGTGAAGGCGTCGGGGTCGTCCGGCGGCGTGAACGCGAGTTTCGTCCGCGCGAGGAGTTTGGCATAGCGTGGCGCGTAGGCGACCAGCGCCGCGAGCGCCGCTGCCTCATCATGCCCGCTGCGGCACCAGCCCGGCCAGCCGAGCGCCCCGGCGAAGGTTTTCTGCTGCCCTACTTCCAGGTAGATCGCGATCGACGCCGCCTGCTTCGCCATCATTCCCCTCCCGACCCATCGACATGGTGCCCGGACACTAACCCGCCGTCGCGATCCGCCGCAAGTGGTCAGGCGGGCCGCGCGGATACCGGACAGCGCCCCGCCGCGATCTGCGCGACCGTGTCGATCGTCTCGGCGTCGAGCGGGAGGTGGTAGGCGGCGTTCCAGAGTGCGGAGAGGACCGCGCCGCCCACCGAGGCGGGGTCGCGCCAGCACTCGTGCGCCTCGATCTCGATGAAGTTCCAGGTGAGGAGCGCCCAGGCCCAACGGTAGCGTTCTTCGGGCTGCGCGCGATGCGCCATGAACCCGCGTGCGATATCCTGGATGGTGATCCAGACGCGCGCATGCGCCAGGGCTTCGCGCGACGGGTGCGCGCTGGCGTAGAGCGAGGAGAGGGGCGAATCCGCGAGCGCCATCAGCGGCATCTCGCCACGGATCACGCGCATGATCGCCGCCTCGCGCTCATCGTGCCGCACTTGTCACCTCCAATTGCGCCGTGTTTCTAAGATATAAAGTCTATCACGAGAATGCAACTGTGTATACCGGAACCATCTTCCGGTCGGACGGTGAGCCGGTATACTGCGGTGGCGCGCGACTCTGGCGCGGCGAGTTGTCGCCACGCCGTCCGCGCGCTGCCAGGAGGGCGACGATGAAGACGGTGCGATTCGGCGGCACGGGCCTGAAGGTCAGCGAGATCTGCCTGGGGACGATGACGTTCGGCAATCAGGCCGACGAGGCGACCGCGTTCGCGATCATGGACCGGGCGTTCGCGGCGGGGGTCTTCTTCTTCGATACCGCCGATGTCTACCCGCTCGGCGCGACCGCCGCGCAGGTCGGCGCGACCGAGACGATCATCGGCAACTGGCTGCGCGAGCGCGGACGGCGCGAGGAGATCGTCCTCGCCAGCAAGTGTCGCGGCGCGATGGGGCCGGGACCGAACGAGCAGGGTCTCAGCCGCAAGCACATCATCGCGGCCTGCGAGGCGAGCCTGCGCCGTTTGCAGACCGACTACCTCGATCTCTATCAGGTGCATCACCCCGACCCGGAGACGCCGATCGCGGAGACGCTCGGCGCGCTCGACGATCTGGTGCGTGCGGGGAAGGTGCGCTACGTCGGCTGCTCCAACTATCCGGCCTGGCGGCTCGGGGAAGCGCTGGCGACGAGCGATCGGGAGCGCCTGACCCGTTTCGCCTCGGTGCAGCCGCGCTACAACCTCCTCTTTCGGATGATCGAGGACGAGATCCTGCCGCTGGCGCGGGCGCGCGGGCTGGCCGTGATGACCTACAACCCGCTGGCGGGCGGGGTGCTGACGGGGCGCTATCGCGGGGTGCGCGAGGCGCAGCCGGGCACGCGCTTCACGGTAGCCGGGAGCGGCGCGATGTATCAGCGGCGCTACTGGAACGATGTGGCCCTGTCGGAGGCGGAGCGTCTCGGCGATTTCCTGGCCGGGCGCGGCAAGTCGCTGACGCAGGTCGCCCTGGCGTGGGTGCTGGCGCAGCGCGATGTCACCTGCGCGATCCTCGGCGCGAGCCGCCCGGAGCAGTTGGACGATAGCCTCCCCGCGACCGCGCTGACGCTGGATGCGGAGGAGCTGCGCGCCTGCGACGATGTCTGGTTCAACATGCCGCGCGAGCGCGATCCGCAGTTCGCGTTGCGGTGAGGCGTCGTGAGGCGTGGGTTGTGGGTCGTGAGAGAAGGGTCCGGGTCGTCCGTCGTCCGTGGAGGGTAGTCGGCAGTTGGCGGTGCTGGCGGGGCGATGTTTACCGTGACCGCGTTGCACTATTATGCGGTGCCGGAGTGCGAGGCGGCGGTCCTGGCGTACATGGGGCGGGTCATCGCGGCGACGACGGGTGTCCCCGGCCTGCACGAGTTCCGCGCCCATCGCGACACGCAGGGTGGGGCGTTGGCCGGGTTCAGCCGCTGGGAGCACGAGGCGGCGTTCCGGGCGGCGCTCGCGCCGATCGGCAGCCGCGCCGCCGAACGACGCCCGGAGTGGAGCGTCGCGCCGGATCGGCCGCTCACGCTGGCGGGGGCGTAACGCGGCGCGCTGTGTGCGCGCCCGCGCGGCGTGGCGGCGGGCCGGGAAGTTTTGTGCGGATCCGTGCGTTGTCAGTGGTATACGCCGTGCAACGTGCGTTGCACGGACGTATCCATATGGACTCGTTGCGGGGTCCGTTTTCTCCCATTGCTCAACCGTATGTCGACTGCTCTCCCCGGCGAAAGTGTAGCTGGGGCGCGGAAAAGCGCGGGGTACGGTATGATAATGCTGGTGCTGCGCGCAAGTGTCCCGCGCGCAGGATTGCAACACCAAGGCTGCGGAGACGGTCCGTGGCGATGCGACGAGGAGGACTGACAGCGTGGTGTACATGCGGATGATGGGGGCGCGCGTTCGGCGTAAGGAAGACCCCCGCCTGATTACCGGTAGCTCCACCTACGTGGACGATGTGCAGCCGCAGAATCTCGGCCATGCGGCGATTCTGCGGAGCATCTACGGCCACGCCAAGATCAACGGCATCGACACGAGCGCGGCGAAGGCGCTGCCCGGCGTGCTCGCGGTCTACACCGGCGCGGAATTCCAGAAGTTCACCGGCCCGATGCCGCACGGCGGCGGCGAAGGTGGCGGCGGGCCGAAGGGGATGGCCGGGATCGATACCTACCCGATCGAGCCGGAGATCGTGCGCCACGTCGGACAGGCGATCGCGGTGGTCGTGGCGACCGACCGCTACATCGCGCGCGACGCGCTCGAGCGCATCGTGGTGGATTACTCGCCGCTGCCGGTCATCGTGGACATGGAAGAGGCGATCAAGCCGGGTGCGCCGCAGCTCTACGACAACGTGCCGAATAATGTCGCGTTCCTCTGGAACAAGGTCGAGGGCGAACCGGACAAGGCGTTCGCCGAGGCCGATGTGGTCGTGACGCAGAAGATGAACAATCAGCGCGTGGCCGGGATCCCGATGGAGACCCGCGCGGTGCTGGCCCAGCCCGACGCCCTCAGCGGCGGACTGGTCGTCCAGACCTCCACGCAGAATCCGCACTCCGTCCGCCAGCAGATCGCCACCTGCCTCAAGATGTCCCCGCTGGACGTTCGCGTGATCGCGCCGGAAGTCGGCGGCGGCTTCGGCGTCAAGATCTCGTCCTACCCGGAAGAGATGATCATCGCCACGCTGGCGCTGCAACTGAAGCGTCCGGTGAAGTGGATGGAGGATCGCGGCGAGAACTTGCAGGCGACCCACCACGGGCGCGCGCAGGAGACGACGATCTCCCTCGCCGCGCAACAGGACGGCACGATCACCGGGATCAAGCTGCGCGTCCTCACCGATGTCGGCGCGTATCCGCGCGCGGCGGGCGTGGCGATGAGCACCAGCCTCCTGATCGCGGGCGTCTACAAGGTGCAGCACGTCGATCTGGAGATCAAGGCGGCCTACACCAACACCATGCCGACCGGCGCGTATCGCGGCGCGGGTCGCCCCGAGGCGGCGTACTACATCGAGCGGATCGTCGATGTGCTGGCCGCCGAGTTGCAGATGGACCCGATCGAACTGCGCCGGAAGAACTTCATCCCCAAGGACGCCTTCCCGTACAAGACGCCGACCGGCGCGACCTACGATAGCGGCGACTACGAGAAGCCGCTGGCGAAGCTGCTGGAGATCGTCGATTATCCGGCGCTGCGGCAGCAGCAGGCGGAGATGCGGAAAGCGGGGCGCTACCTCGGCCTCGGTTTCGCTACCTTCACCGAGATCTGCGGCTTCGGGCCGTTCGATAGCGCCTCGGTGCGCGTCGAGCCGACCGGGCAGGTGACGGTCACGACCGGCATCTCGCCGCACGGGCAGGGGCAGGAGACGACCTTCGCGCAGATCGTCGCGGACGAACTCGGCGTCTCGATGGACGATGTCTTCGTCGTGCATGGCGACACCGCCCGCACCCCCGCCGGACAGGGCACGATGGGCTCGCGCGGCCTGGTGGTCGGCGGCTCCGCGCTCATGGGCGGCGTCACCAAGATCAAGGACAAGGCGCTGAAGATGGTCGCCCACAAGTTGGAGGCGGCGGAAGCGGACGTGGTCTACGAGAACGGCAAGTACGGCGTGAAAGGTTCCCCGGAAGGGGCGCTGACCCTGAAGGAGATCGCCAAGATCGCCTACAGCGGGAGCATGCCGCCGGAGATCGGCACCGGCCTGGAGGTGACGGACTTCTTCGCCCCGCCCGGCACCACCTTCCCGTTCGGCGCGGACATCGTCGTCGTGGAGGTCATGGCCGACACCGGCGAGGTGAAGGTGCTGCGCTACGTGGCCGTGGACGACTGCGGCAAGGTGATCAGTCCGCTGCTGGTCGATGGGCAGGTCCACGGCGGCCTCGCCCAGGGGATCGGGCAAGCGTTGTGGGAGGCGGTCGTCTACGACGAGGACGGCCAGCTGATCACCGGCTCGCTGATGGACTACGCCATCCCGCGCGCCCAGGACTTCCCGATGTTCGAGACGGCCCGCACCGAGACGCCCTCGCCGCTGAACCCGTTGGGGGCGAAGGGGATCGGGGAGCTGGCGACGATCGGCTCCACGCCCGCCATCGTCAACGCGGTGGTGGACGCGCTCAGCCCGTTCGGGGTGCGGCACATGGACATGCCGCTGCGCCCGCAGCGCATCTGGCAGGCGATCACCGACGCGAACGCCGCGACAGCGGCGGCGGCAGACTAAACGGTCGTCGGTCGTCGGTCGTTGGAGAGGAAGGGAATTGCCGATGGCGGTAGTTCCCGGCCTTGCTCTGACGACCGACGACTTTTCTTTGCCCGCCAATAAAGGAGCGCTAACACCATGACCGTACGCTTCGGGACGTTTGCGCCGCAGGGCTGGCGGATGGATCTGGACGACATCGCCGATCCGGTGAAGAAATTCGAGGCGATGATCCGGGTCGCCCAGGTCGCCGATGAGGGCGGCTGGGACTCGGTGTGGCTCTACGATCACTTCCACACCACGCCGGTCGCGACGATGGAGGCGACCTTCGAGTGCTGGACCAGCACCACCGCCATCGCGCGCGCGACCAAGAACGTGAACGTGGGGCAGATGGTCGGCTGCAACGGCTACCGCAACCCGGCCCTCTACGCCAAGATCGCGTCCACGGTCGATGTCGCCAGCAACGGGCGGCTCTATGCAGGGCTCGGTGCGGGGTGGTACGAGCAGGAGTGGAAGGCGTATGGCTACGAGTGGCCGGAGCTGAAGGTGCGGATGGGGCAGTTCCGCGAGGCGGCGGAGATCGTCCACCGGATGTGGACCGAGGACAAGCCGACCTTCCACGGCAAGTACTATCACATCGATGGGCCGATCAACGAGCCGAAGGGGATCCGCAAGCCGCACATCCCGCTCTGGATCGGCGGCGGCGGCGAGCAGGTGACGCTGAAGGTCGTGGCGAAGTTCGCGTCCGCCTGCAATCTCGGCTACGGCAACGTCGACCTGATCCGCCAGAAGCTGCCGATCCTCCGCCAGCACTGCGAAGATCTGGGCCGCGACTACGACGCGATCACCAAGTCGACCAGCCTCAACGTCCACTTCATCGATGAGGGGGACGACGCGGAGGCGATCACGCGGCGATGGCGGCTCGGCAAGAGCCTCGACGAGTATAGCCAGGTGGCGGTCGTCGGCTCGCCGGACCGCATCCGCGCGCGCCTGCAAGCGGTGGTGGATGCGGGGATCGACTACATCATCATCTACCTGCCGGGCGTCGCCTACGATCAGGCCCCGGTGCGTCGTTTCGCTAAGGAGATCATCCCGCACTTCGCGTAGGCGCACGCGGCCCTTCGCTTCGTCATAGGCAGACGCAACCCCGCCCCCCCTGCGAGGGGCGGGGTTCTTCGTCGTGCGGCGCGGTTTAGGTTTCGTTCAGGTTCGGGGCGTATGCTGCGAAGACCAACCGCACCACCGCCGCGTGCGGGGCAGCGCCGCGGTAGTACCGTGCGCCGTAATTTGCGAAGGAGGGCTTTGATGATCCGTTGGCAGACGCTCACGTTGTGTCTCGCCGTCGCCGCGCTCGTCGCGTGCGGCGGGACGACGGCGGTCGCCCCGCCGAAATCGCTCGCCGAGGCGACCAGCACCAGCGCCGCCGCCGCCGCCCCTCCGCGCTCCGGTGCCCCCGCTCCGACCACGCGGGCCACGACCACAGTCGCGTCGCAGCCCTCCAGCCCCGCCACGATGACCGTTGCGGTGCCACGGTCCGCCGCCCCCAGCGCCGCGCCCGGCACCGCGCCCACGGTCGTGTCCAGTGCCGCGCCCCGCTCGAGCGCCCCGACCGCCGCGCCGACGGGTGGCGGTGCTGGCGTGACCCCGTCCGCCGGTCCCACCGCCGTGCCGCAACCGAAGGGCACGATCCCGGCGGGCTGGCTGACCTATCGCGGGCCGGTCTCTTTCCCGTTCGCCATCGCCTATCCGCCCGACTGGACGGTGGACGATTCCTTGCTGCCGGAACAGCGCGTGGTCGTCTTCTATGGCCCGGACTCGGGTGTCTACAGCGAGGAGATCTACATCGAACTCGGGCAGACGGAGACAGGTGCCGATATCGACGTGCAGCGCGACCTGTTCTTCTACTCGCGCACCGATTTCTGTGTCGAGCGCGGGATCGAGTACACCACCAGACGAACGCTCAGCGGGGTGCCGTTCGCGCTCCTCGGCGCGACCTGCGAGGGTGGGAACGCGCTCACCTTCTTGCAGGTCGCCCTGGGACTCAATGGGGGCGACGAGTGGAGCATCTCGATGCGGACGCCCTACGATCGCAAGGCCGAGCGCCTGCGCGACATCTTCGATCCGATGTTAGCGACGCTGAATATCTATGCGCGGGTACCGGAATAGCGCATCGCGACAGGCGCGCTATCGGCACGGCGAAAGGGCCAGGTCGCCAGGGAGCGGGGCCGCGAGCAGGGGCTAACGGCGCTCGTGCGAAGGCGACGGGCGGGGAAGGCGCTGTGGTATCATCCTCCCACGATACGCCCCTGCGAGACCCTTTTCAGCGGAACCCCTACCTGTAATATGAGGATGGTATGAGTCATATTCTCCAATCGGTCCCGGTGGGCGAACGGGTCGGCATCGCCTTTTCGGGCGGCCTGGACACCAGCGCCGCACTGTACTGGATGCGCCAGAAGGGCGCGCTCCCGTACGCCTACACCGCCAACCTGGGGCAGCCCGATGAAGAGGACTACGACGCGATCCCCAGGCGTGCCACCGAGTTCGGTGCCGAGCAGGCGCGGCTGATCGATTGTCGGCCGCAATTGGTACGCGAGGGGCTCGCGGCGCTGCAATGCGGCGCGTTCCACATCACCACGGCGGGGGTGCCGTACTTCAACACCACGCCGCTCGGTCGCGCCGTGACGGGCACGATGCTGGTCGGCGCGATGATGGAGGACGGCGTCAACATCTGGGGCGATGGCAGCACCTATAAGGGCAACGACATCGAGCGCTTCTATCGCTATGGCCTGATGGTCAACCCGGGGCTACGCATCTACAAGCCGTGGCTCGATCAGGCGTTCATCGACGAGTTGGGCGGTCGCCAGGAGATGTCGGAGCTGCTCGAGCGCGCGGGCCTCGGCTACCGGATGTCCAAGGAGAAGGCGTATTCGACCGACTCGAACATCTGGGGGGCCACGCACGAGGCGAAAGATCTGGAGTTCCTGAACGCGGGGATCACGATCGTCGAGCCGATCATGGGCGTCGCCTTCTGGAAAGACGATGTCGCCGTCCCCGCCGAGCGGGTGACCGTCGAGTTCGCCGAGGGGTTGCCGGTCGCGCTCAACGGCCAGCGCTTCGACGATCCGGTCGAGTTGGTGCTGGAAGCCAACCGCATCGGCGGGCGGCACGGCCTGGGAACGAGCGACCACATCGAGAACCGCATCATCGAGGCGAAGAGTCGCGGTATCTACGAGGCGCCGGGGATGGCCCTCTTCTTCATCGCCTACGAGCGGCTGATCACCGGTATCCACAACGAGGGTACCATCGAGCAGTACCACTCCCTCGGGCGGCGTCTGGGTCGGCTGCTCTACGAAGGACGCTGGTTCGATCCCCAGTCGATGATGCTGCGCGAGACGTTGCAGCGCTGGGTGGCGACGCCGATCACGGGTACCGTGACGATCGAGCTGCGCCGTGGCAACGACTACTCGATCCTCGATACGGTCAGCCCGAACCTCACCTACAAGCCCGAGCGCCTGACGATGGAGAGCGGCGAGTCCGCGTTCACGCCGCGCGACCGCATCGGTCAGCTGACGATGCGGAACCTGGACATCGCGGATAGCCGCGCCAAGCTCTTCGTGTACGCCGAGGCGGGGCTGATCGGGTCGGGGACGTTCGAGGGGATGCGCCTGCTCGAGGGCGAGAAGGCCGACGAGAAGGATACCGAGTAGTTTTCACCGCCCACCCGGCGAGCGCCGCGAGGCAGCAGGGTGGCGGCGCGACAGCATAGACCGCGCTCGAAGGGGGCCGTTGCAAGTGCAACGGCCCCCTTCGAGCGCATCCGGAGAGTGCGATACCATCCGCCGCTTCCTCTTCACGGTTCTACAATCGGTGATGGTGGTTCCCACGCCTGCCATGTATCACGACCGAATTGTGTGGGCTCGAACTAGGGCGTGTCCTCAGTTGTGGTAGGGTAGGGTAGCGGATGGAGGGCGCGTAGGGCGAGGGGGTAGCGGATGCACCGGTATGGGCTGCGGGACGACCAGTGGGCGCGGATCGCGCCCCTGCTCC
>JAABUM010001233.1_pt1 | contig 39150 bp, 42 predicted proteins | sample 5559161 | NCBI WGS metagenome assembly JAABUM01 (sample SAMN10711868, study PRJNA513369) | rock metagenome | isolation source: Antarctica rocks | place: Antarctica: Victoria Land, Siegfried Peak nord
TCGGCGTGGACGCGATGACCTCGCATTTCGAGATGACCTACGGCGAGGCGAAGCTGCGCAGCAACCTCGCCGAGTTCAAGGGCGCCTTCCTGGCGCAGAACGTGTTCCTCACCGACGAGGCGGCGTTTAACGGCGCCGAGGCGGCCGACCCCGATAGCGGGCGCGTGTTCAAGCCGTACGTGATGCGCGAAGTCGGCGGGCGACGCGTCGCCGTCATCGGCCAGTGCTTTCCCTATCAGCCGATCGCCCATCCGCGCCGCTTTGTCGCAGACTGGACCTTCGGCATCCGCGAAGCCGAGCTGCAGAAGGTCGTCGACGCCGTGCGCGGGACCGAGCGCGCCGACGCGGTGGTGTTGCTGTCGCATAACGGGATGGACGTGGATCTAAAGCTTGCGAGCCGCGTCCGCGGGATCGACGTCATCCTGGGCGGGCACACGCATGACGCATTGCCGCAGCCCAGCGTGGTCGCCAATCCCGGCGGGCGCACGCTGGTGGCCAATGGCGGTTCGAACGGCAAGTTCCTCGGCGTGATCGATCTCGACGTCGGCGAGGGCCGCCTGAGCAGCGTGAGCTACCATCTGGTGCCGGTGTTCTCGAACCTTCTGCCGGCCGACATAGCGATGGCGGCGCAGGTCAGCGCGCTGCGGGCGCCGGACGCCGCGATGCTGGACGAGAAGCTCGCTTCGGCCGGCGAGCTGCTGTTTCGCCGCGGCAACGTCACCGGCACCATGGACCAGGTGGTCTGCGACGCGCTCCGCCAAGAGCTCGACGTGCCGATCGCGCTGTCGCCGGGCTTCTGCTGGGGTCCGAGCGTGCTGCCGGGCGACGCCGTCACGATGGACTTCGTCTATGCCCACACCGCCATCAGCTACCCGGACGTCTATGTGCAGGAGATGACCGGGGAGGCGATCAAGACGGTGCTGGAAGACGTGTGCGACAACCTGTTCAACCCGGACCCCTACGTGCAGCAGGGTGGCGACATGGTGCGGCTGGGCGGCCTCGACTATGCCTGCACGCCGGGTGCTGGGATTGGACGGAGGATTTCTGCCTTGACGCTGCCCGACGGCACCCTGATCGAGGCTGGTAAGACCTACCGCGTCGCGGGCTGGGCGTCGGTTAACCTGCCGCAGGGCGGGCGTCCGGTCTGGGACGTGGTGGCGAGCTACCTGCGGCGCCAAGGCGAGGTCCGGCCCGGCCGTCCGGGCCGCGTGCAGCTCAAGGGCGTGGACGGCAACGCAGGCCTTCGCGCATGAACGCCCGGACCCTGCTGCTGCTGGCGTTTCTGGTTCCGATGCACGCCGAGGCGCAGGGCGCGTCCGGCATGCCGGACGAGCCGGCCTTCGTCGAGCATCGCCTGACCCTGCAGATCTCCGACGGCGACGCGGCCCGGCAGAGCGTCGTGCTGAACGTGGCCTTCAACGTGCTGACGGCCTACGGGCCGGACAAGGTGGCGATCGACGTCGTCGCCTTCGGACCCGGCATCGACCTGTTGCGCGACGGCAACCCGAACGCCGACCGCATCAGCAGCCTGGTCGCCCAGGGCGTGCACTTCGACGCCTGCATGAACACAGTGGCGACCATCGAGCGCACGACCGGCAAGCCCTATCCGCTGAACCCGCGGGCGCGCCGGGTCGAGGCCGGGATCGTGCAGATCATGACGCTGGCCGAACACGGCTACACGACGGTGCGCCCGTGAGGCGCGATTGGGAGACGATGATGCTGACACCCCGCCGCTACAGCCTCAAGGGATTGGGCCTCGTCCTGGCCGCAGCGGGGTTGGCTCGCGCTGCCGCCGCTGCACCGGCCGCATCGCTGATGCCCAGCGGGGCACGCACGCTGGACGCGCTGACCGGGCAACTCGCAGAGACGCCGCGCTGGCGGAACTTCAAGTCGGTGCCGATGATTCTCGACCATCGCGACCAGTGGGACGCGGACGCGCTGGATGCCGTGCTGCACTACGCCGGCGGCCCGAAGCAGAGCTGGGACAACACGGAGCTGCTCGGCCCCTGGCTGAACGTCATGCGCAACTCCATGAACGCCGAGATCTGGTCGTTCCGGCACCCAGATTTCCTGTGCGTGTCGGCGACCCATGGCAGCGCCCAATTGGCGCTGTATGACGATGCGATGTGGGAGAAATACGGCTTGGCGAAGCTCGCCGGACCCAATGTCACCCGCAACACCTTCGTGAAGGCGCCGGCGGCGGCCGAGCACGATCCCGTCGACTACCAGAACGCCAGCGGCGCGTTCTCGCCGCGCGCCAACAGCATCGAGGCCCTGCAGCGCCGCGGCGCGGTGTTCCTCGCCTGCCACAACGCCGTATGGGAACTATGCGAGCGTCTGATCGCCGCTGGGACCAACCCCGACCACCTGAGTGCTGAGGCGATGTGCGCTGAGTTCAGCAATCACTTCATCCCGGGCGTGGTGCTCACGCCGGGGGCGGTGGGCACGTTGGTCGAGCTGGCCACCGCCGGATTCTCCTATACCCGATGAGCAAGGCATCCTGCGCGGCCGCGCTGCTGGCTGTCTCCTGGTCCCAGGCGCTGGCGGCACCGCCTGGCACGCCTGCCGCGCGCCTGGAGGCGGCAGAGGCGCAGTATCCACCGTGGCAGCAGGGCCGGAGCAACGACGCCGCAAAGCAGGGACTGGTCTTCACCGTGCCGCCCGCCGACGTGATGGCGGATTTCCACGGCAGCCTCGATGACCCGGCTCTCGTACTGTACGCGTCCGGCAACTACTTCTTCGCCATGGCCGGCCTGGTGCGGGCGTTTGGCGAGGCCCATCCCGCTTACCGGGGGCGGGTGTTCTACGAGACGCTGCCGCCGGGCCTGCTGGTCAAGCAGATGGCGGAGGGCGGCACGGTCACCTCCGGCAACCTGACCTTCACGGTGCGTCCCGACGTGATGATGGCGGAACAGCGCGCGAGCGAAGGCTGGGTGAAGGATGGCCGGCTGGCGGCCCCGGTGGTCTCGTTCGCCACCAACGACCTCACGATCATGGTGCCGCAGGGCAACCCGGCGCACATCGCCGGCCTCGCTGATCTAGGTCGGCCTGATCTGGCGATCGTGATGCCCAATCCGGCGTTCGAGGGCGTGGCGCAGCAGATACGCGCCTCGCTGGTCAAGGCGGGCGGCGAGGCCTTGGCGCATGAGGTTTACGACAGCAAGGTCGCGGCTGGAACGGCAGTGCTGACCCGCATCCATCATCGCCAGACCCCCTTGCTGCTGATGCAGGGGCTTGGACAAGCCGGCGTCACCTGGACGTCCGAGGCGACCTTCCAGGAACAGCAGGGCCGCCCAATCAGCCACGTTGCCATTCCTGCGGAGCAGAACACGCGCGCCATCTACAGCGCCGCCCTCGTCACTGGCGCGCCCCATGCTGCGGCGGCGCGCGACTGGCTGGACTTCATCCGGTCGGACGCGGCGTTCGCGATTCTGGCCCCCTTTGGTTTCCAGCGCTTTGCCCAGTAGGCCCAGCGACGGGTGTTGCGGAGAGGACAGCGGATCCTGGCTTCTGCCGCGAGGCGGCGTCGGACGGCGTAGCATCCTTGCTTGTGCCGCGGCGGTGCCCTGGGTCGGCGGCGGTGCACAGGCAGAAGCGTACCCGCCGCTGGCGCAGGACCTCACCCTGCAGCAGGTGCCAGCCGCCCCGATCCACTACGCGCTGGGCCATCCCGGCGTCCCGAGCGCTGCCAACCAGGGCCACACCTCCAACGCCGGCTTCGTCGTGACGGACGAGGGGGTTGTGGTGTTCGATGCGCTCGGCACGCCGAGCCTGGGCCGCGCGCTGCTGCAGAAGATCCGCGGCGTGACCGACAAGCCGGTGAAGTTCGTCGTGGTGAGCCATTACCACGCTGACCATATCTACGGCCTGCAGGCGTTCCGCGACGAGACCGACGCGGTGATCCTGGCCCAGGCCAAGGCGCTGGACTACACGGCAGCTGGCAACCTCGACGACGAGGCTGCCGAGCCTCGACTGGCACAACGGCGGGAGGCGCTGGCCCCGTGGGTGAACGCCGAGACCCGCATCGTGCTGCCGGGCCTGGTATTCCGCGTGGCGGCCGAGCTGCGGATCGGCGCCCACCAGATCCAGCTCATCTATGCCGGCCCCGCCCACTCAATGAGCGACGTCATGATGTTCGTGCTGCCGGAGCGCGTGCTGTTCGCGGGCGACATCGTGCAGAACGGGCGCATCCCGTTCATGGCGAGCGCCGCGGTGAACACACGGAACTGGCTGGCCGGGCTCGACGAAGTCGCCAAGCTCCAGCCGCGGTTCATCATCCCCGGTCACGGCAATCCGGCGACCAGCGCCACGGAGGCCATTGCCTTCACGGATGGCTACATCCGCTTCGTCCGGCGGGCGATGGGGGAGGCCGTCGCGCAGTGGACGGAGTTCGATGATGCATACGCATCGACGGATTGGGGCGCCTACCAATCGTTGCCGGCCTTCGCCGCGAGCAACCGGGGGAATGCCTATCGGGTGTTCCTCGATCTTGAGGCGGAAACGCTGGCCGCCGGCGCGGCGGTGAAGGCTGCGCCGTAACGGACACTGGGAGTTCCACGATGAGCGACGAAGCCGCCGTCACCATCACACGCCAGGACAAATACCGGTTCCTGGTCGATTTCGGGCCTGGCATCGCGGACACGGTAGTGGACGAGCCCGCGCCACTTGGCAACGGGAGCGGTCCGTCGCCCTCGCAGTTGCTGGTGGCCGCAGTCGGGAGCTGCCTGTCCGCAAGCTTTCTGTTCGCCAGCACCAAGTTCAAGGAGGATCCGAGACGCCTGACGACGACGGCGAAGTGCCAGACCGGCCGGAACGAGAACAACAGGCTGCGCGTGACGGGAATGGAGATCAGCATCGAATTAGGCCTGGAGCCGGAATCGCTAGACCATCTGGAGCGGGCTCTGGCGCATTTCGAGGATTTCTGCACGGTGTCGCAGAGCGTCCGAGCCGGAATTCCGTTTACCGTGACGGTCAGGGGTCCCGATGGCCGCGTGCTGAAATAACCCCGGGACGGCAGCCACATACCCGGCCGTTCGAGCTTGAACCCACCCACGTCCACCGGGTGCAAGTGGTTCATATCCATCGCGGTATCGTCGACGATCCTCACAGGAGGCTCTGAGTGCCAACTTCGAATGCCAAACTTGCCGCTGAGGCCGCCGCGATCATCGAACGAATCGCCGGCGCGGAAGCCGTAAGGCGCATCGGCTACCCTGACACGACTATCCTTGGTCAAACTGTGCGGCTGATCTGAACTTGCCGGCCAGGGTCTATACGAAGTGCTATCAATCCCATCCTTAAGCCGGGGCTAAGAAATGAGCAGCACTCGATGTCGGGCCGCGGCGTGGTTGACCGCCTTGGCTCTCCTCGCGCCGCTCCCGGCCATGTCAGCAGACTTCACGCGGGAGCAAGTGGCCGAGCAACTGGCCGCCCTTCCGGCTGGAGGGCGGATCAATCTCGCGGGAAAGTCCCTGGGCGGACTTGATCTCAGCCGGCTGGATTTCACCGGCGGCGACCTGCACGGGGCGGACCTCTCAGGCGCGAACCTGTTTGCGGCGAAATTCCAGGATGCCAACCTGTCCGGCGCGAACCTGTCTGGGGCGAGCATGGGGATCATGAATGTAATCCGGGCCGACCTGACCGACGCGAATTTGTCCGGCGCCCAAATGTTTGGGCTCGTGACATCGAGCGGAATGGAAACGTCGCGCAAAGAGGCGCCCATCATGGTGCGCGCCAACCTGTCCGGTGCGCGCGTGGTGTCCCGCCTCGGCCACGCCGACCTGACCGGGGCCAACCTGTCGGGCGCCAAGATGAGCGCGGATATGAAGAACCAGTCGATGGGGCTGATGCGCGCCGAGTTCCCTGGCGCGAACCTGACCGGCGCCAACCTATCTGGCGCGGAACTCGGCAACGCGCTGCTTCGCTTCACCAACCTGACTGGAGCCAACTTGACCGGTGCCGACCTGCATCAGGCGGATTTCATCGGCGCGAACCTTGCTGGGGCTAGGGCCTGTTAGTAGCTGAATCCATCGTCCGTTTGCGCATTATCCTGCTTTTTGGCGGGGCGGGCTGGATGGTGACGGATGAGCAATGGGCAATGTTGGAACCGTTGATCGAGGTGTGCCGTCCGGCGGCGAAGGTGCCGCCTCAGCATCTGCGGCGCACGATCAGCGCCATCGTGTGGCGGCATAACAATGGCGCCAAGTGGCGCGCCGTGCCGGCCGAGCTCGGACCGTGGTGGATGGCGGCCCAGACCTTCATCCGTTGGTCGCGGCTCAACGTTTGGGAGCGCCTGCTCGCGCTGGTCCAGGAGCAGAGCGTGCAGCTTGGGATGACCTTCCTCGACGGCACCAACATCCGAGCGCACCAGAAAGCGGCCGGGGCGGCCAAAAAGGCGACACTTCAGCACAAAGGGACCATCGTGAAGCGCTTGGCCGGTCTCCTGGTGGCTATGAGCTTGTGTGATCACCGATGCCATCGGCCGGGCCGTGGCCTTCGTCCTGGCCCCGGGCCAGGCGCACGAACTGCCGCATGCCGTGGCCCTGCTCGACCAACTGCCAGGCGTGCCCGGCTGGGTGGTCGCCGATCGCGGCTACAGCAGCCACGCCTTTCACGAGCACATCTGGGACTTGGGCGCGCGACCCGCGATCCCGCCCCGCAAGACCGAGGCGCCGGTCGCCTGCCCGGATTGGATCTACACCAACCGCAATCAGGTCGAAAGGTTATGGGCGAGGCTCAAGGAATGGTGCGCGGTCGCCACACGCTACGAGAAGACCGCCAACTCCTTCATGGGCGTCCTCTGCATGGCCGCAGCCATCGATTGGATCAAAGGCTAACAGGCCCTAATCTCACGGGCGCCATTGCGACCGGCACTAATTTCGAAGCCGCAGAGATCAAGAACGCGATCGGGCTCGACAGCGTCAATGGTCTGGACCGCACCGGCGCCCGCTGAGCCGCTGTGACGACCGGAGCCGGGCAGAAACTATCGCTCGGAAGGCAGGCTTGGTTTGGAGATCATGATCTTATAGCCCCACATGCCCAGCAGCATGGCGGCAACGAACACGAACGCCTTCGGCAGCGCGAGCGAGAGCGCCGACAAGGCCGGGCCCGGACAAAAGCCAGCCAGCCCCCAGCCGATGCCGAACAGGGCGGACCCACCCAGCAGCTTCGCGTCGATGCGCCGGCTGCTCGGGATGTCGAAAGCTGCCGCAAGCAGCGGATGTTGCACATGGCGGGCGATAAGAACGCCCAGCGCCGAGACGCCAACGGCACCTCCAAGCACGAACGCCAGGCTTGGGTCCCAAGCGCCCGTGACGTCCAGGAAACCTTGCACCCGCACGGGATCGAGCATGCCCGACAAAGCAAGGCCGAGCCCGAACAGCAGGCCCGCGAGCAGTGCTGCGGCGATCTTCACGACACGCCGTCCAGAAAGACATGGCGCACCAGGAACACAGTAACAATCGCAAACGTCATGAACGTTGCGACCGCTGCGATGGACCGCCGAGACAGGCGGGCCAAGCCCGACACTCCATGCCCGCTGGTGCACCCGGACCCTAGCCGTGTGCCAAACCCGACCAGGATCCCTGCGAATACGAGCACTGGCCAGGACGCCAAAATGTGGACGGGCGGGCGATGGCCGGCGAGGACGGTGAACAGCATTGGGCCGGCCAAAAGGCCGACGAGAAAAGCTGCGCGCCACGGCGTATTACGATCCGGTTGCCTGAGCATGTTCCCGGCAATGCCGCTGATTCCTGCTACGCGCCCGTTCAGCAGCAGCAACACTGCGGACGCCAGTCCGATCAGGATGCCTCCGGCCAACGACGGCCAGTAGGCGGCCAACCCTGCGCCCGGCATCACTGCGTCACCGCTTTCGAGGGTTGTGACAGCAGCTCCTTGATGCGCGCGCGAATGGGCGCGAACGGCCCAAGCTGATGCTGCTGCTGGCTGAAGCCGTCGGCGTAGGGTCCATAGCCGCTATCGGCGGGGCGCTGCAGCGACACCGGGTAGTCGCGATCGAGGTTGGCCTTCTGCGGCCGGGGCTGGGACTGCATGTAGGCCCCGACATCCCAGGCGTCCTGCTCGGACAGCACCGGCGCCTGCCACGTCGTGCCGTTCGGCATGTTGCTGTGGATGAAGTTCGCCGCGCCGATCAGGCGATCCATGCCGGCGCCGTCGTTGAAGCTGTCGTCGCCCCATAGCGGCGGAAAGGTGTAGCCCTGGGCGTCGCCCAGCTCGCCCACCCTTTGCCCCAAGCCGTTGGCGCCGTGGCAGGCGACGCAGTTCTGCTCGTAGATTTCTTTGCCGTGCGCCGGATCGGCGGCGCGGGTCAGTTCGGTCATGCGGCCGGCGCCCCGGCCTGGCGTGGGCGCGCCAACCGGGCGTCCGTCCGAAAGGAACTTCATGTAGGCGACGAGCGCGGTCATCTCCGGGCCGGCCGGCGGCAGCGGCTTGCCGTTCATGCTGCGCGTCATGCAGCCCTGGATCCGGTCCTCGATGGTGCCGACGGCGCCGGAGCGGGCGCGATAGTTTGGAAAATCGGCGTAGACGCCCTGGAACGGCAAGCCGTATTGCTTCGTGCCGGCCTCCAGGTGGCAGCTCGCGCAGGCCAGGTTGTTGCCTGCGAAGCGATGCGCCGTATCGCCCACTTCGGGGCCGATCAGGGCGTAGGTCTTCGCCACGAGGTCACGGCCGTAACGGACCGTGCGTCCCCAGGCATCGTCCGGCAGCTTGTCAGCATCCGGGATCACCCAAGGAGTTTGCGTGGGACCGCTCAGCGTCGTGACCGCGACCGGCGTCGGGTTTATTGCCGGAAGTGCAGCGGCGGAGGCGGCCGCAGGTGAAATGTTGGCAGCGGCCGGCCTGGTGGCATCTTTCGATGAGGAGGCAGACGCTGCTTCGGGGGCCCGGGATCCGGGAGGCCTAAAGGCCGCAAGCGCCACCCCGGCCGCTGCCACGGTGCCGAATGCAACCGCCATCATATTTGCCATGCTGCCTCCATCCCTTGTTCAAGCCCCATCAAGGCGCGGCGGCCTGATTGACCAATGCTGCCATCTGGCTCTCGGTCAGCGCTCCTGGCGCCGCCGTCGATCCGACCACGAAGCCCGGCGTGCCACGGAAGCCGATCGCGTGCGCTTCCTCGCGGGTGCGGTTGAGCGCGCTTTCAATCTCTGCGCCGCGCGCAGCCAGATCGCGATCGAGCTGTGCCAGCTCCACGCCGGTGTCCGAGGCCGCCTTGCGTACAGCCGCCTCGTCCATGGCGCGTGGCAGGGCAAACAGCGCCTTGTGCACGGCAGCGTATTTCCCCTGCCATTGACTGGCGATGGCAACCCGTGCGGCATAGACCGAGATACCGCCGAAGATCGGCCAGTCCTTGAACACCAGCCGGACGCGCCTGTCCTTGGCCACCAGCTTCTCCAGGACAGGCTGCATCGTGCGGCAGTAGGGACACCGGTAGTCGAAGAACTCGGTAACCGTGACCGCGCCCAAGCCGTTGCCCGCGGCCGGCGTATTCGGGTCCTCCTGCATCCGACGAAGCAGGTCGGCAGGAAGCGCTTCGGCCTGTGCAGGCATTGCAACATGAGGAGCCTGCGCGGCCACCTCATAGGTAAGGCCGATCGCGGCTGAGGCGAGCACTGCGGTCGTTCCAAGGCTGCGCCTCGAGATCATTCTTTTGGCCCTATGATGCGATACAGGAGGTGGAGCAAAACTCGGGTGCGGTTGGGGCGCATCGGCTTAACCTCCGCTTGGAGATCAGGCGAGCGCCGACACGCTGCGGGACAGCATGTAGGCCGCAACGACGAAGATGAGCACGGCGAAGACCGTCGTCAGGCGGCCGGTCGTTCCCGCCAGGCGCTTCGCGATCCAGGTGCCGAAAACGCTGCCGATCACGCCGCCGCCGATGAACACGAATGCCAGCGGCCAATCGACCAGCCCGGACAGGGCGTAGTTCAGCGCGGTCGTGAAGCCGAATGCCGTGACCGCCACGAGCGAGGTTCCGATGGCGTTGAGGATCGGCATGCCGGTCGAACCAACCAGGCCGGGGACGATGAGGAAGCCGCCGCCGATCCCGAAGAAACCCGAGAAGACCCCGGTGCCCAGGCCGTAGCCCAGCACCTTCGGCGCGTTCTCCCGCGTGCACTGCGCCCCGGGCGTGCCGACGTTCCCTCGCCCGCGCAGCATGAGAACGCCGACGACGATCATGACAAGGGCAAACAGCAGCAACAGCTTCTGCCCATCGAAGCTTTTGCCGGCGGTCGAGCCCAGGAGCGCGCCGACGATGCCAGCGGCGGCATACATGCCCCCGCAGCGCCACTTCACCGTGCCTTCCCGGGCGTGGTTGAGCAGGCCGGTCGCGGCGTTGGCGGCGACCGCAAAGGCGCTCGTGCCGATCGCCACGTGCGGGTTGTTGACCCCCACGAGATACACCATCAGCGGAACCGCCAGGATCGAGCCTCCCCCGCCGACCAGACCGAGCGTGAAGCCGACCAGCGCACCGGAACCCGAGCCCAGCGCATACTGGAGCGGCTGGAGCGTCATGCGGACCGAACCTGGCTGCGCCGTTCAATCCGATGCGGGCTGGCCAGCCACTCGCGGCCCTTGAGCATGCAACGCCAGTAGACCTCGGGCAGCATGCGGCTCTTGAGCATCCAGCCGGCCCGGGTGGGCTTGGTGCCGTCCAGCAGCCAAGCCGGGAAGCTCGGCAGCAGGGTGCCGCCATAGCCGAACTCGGCGAGCACGACCTTGCCGCGCTCCACCGTCAGCGGACAGGAGCCGTAGCCGTCGTAATCCGCCACGGGCTCGCGGCCGTCCAGGGTCGCCAGTGCATTCAGCGCGACCACCGGCGCCTGTTTCCGCGTGGCTGCCGCGGTCTTGGCGTTGGGCGTCGAGCAGGCGTCACCCAGGCTGTAGACGTTTGGGTAGCGGACATGCCGCAGGGTGCTCTGGTCGACGGCGATGAACCCCGTCTCGCCGGCGAGAGGGCTGTTGGTCACGAAGTCAGGCGCCACTTGCGGCGGAACAGCATGCAGCATGTCGAACGGACGCTCGACGCGCTCGGCCGTGCCGTCGGCGGCGCGGCGCTCGAACGTCGCGACTTTTGCCGGTCCGTCCACGGCGACGAGCTTTGACCCGAACCGCAGGTCGATCCCGTATCGCTCCACATAGGCCATCAAGGCCGGCACGTAGGCGGCCACGCCGAACAGGACGGCGCCGGGATTGTGGAACTCGACGTCGATCTGGCCGAGGGCGCCCGCCTCGCGCCAGATGTCGCAGGAGAGGTACATCGCCTTCTGCGGTGCGCCGGCGCACTTGATGGGCATGGCCGGCTGGGTGAACAGCGCCCGCCCCCGCTTGAGCCCCCGGACGAGGTCACGGGTGTAGGGCGCCAGGTCGTAGCGATAGTTCGAGGTGACGCCGCCCTTGCCGAGCGCCTCACTCAGTCCCGGTATGCCGTTCCAATCGAGCTTCAGCCCGGGTGCCGCGACCAGCACGCGGTAGCGGACCGCCGAGCCATCCACGAGCACGACCTCGTCGCTGTCCGGTGCAAATCCTGTAGCCGCCTGCTTGATCCAGGTCACCCGGTCGGGCATCACCGCGGTCATGCTGTGCCGCGTCACCTCGGGGGCGAAGACGCCGGCGCCGACCATCGTCCAACCGGGCTGATAGTCGTGCGTTGCGGCCGGTTCGACGACGGCGATGGACAGCGACGGGCGGCGCCTCAGCAGACTGGACGCCGTTGCGATGCCGGCGCTGCCGCCGCCTACGACGACGACATCGAAGACCTTTAGCGTCGTGCCTACGCCTCCCGCGGCCTTCGCCGCCCGCGCCGCAAGACGCGGCCTGAGCGGGCCAAGGTCGTATCCGGCCCTCGCCGCGGTGCGCAGGATTGTCTCCGGATCGGTTATCCCAGCTTCGGACAGCGCCCAAAGCGTCGCGGCGCGCATGCCGGTGCGGCAATAGCCGAGCACCGGCCCCGATGCCCGGCCGAGCGCGTCCGCCATCTTGGCGACGTCGGCGTCGGCGATCGCGCCCGGGACGACGGGGATATGCTCGAACGCCATGCCATGCCGCGCGGCCAGTGCCGCCATGTCTGCAGCCGTCGGCTGGCCGGCATCCTCGCCGTCGGGCCGGTTGTCGATGATGGTGCGAAAGCCCTCAGCGGCGGCCTTGTTGACGTCGGCCTCGGTGAGTTGGGCAGACGCCGCGAAGTCCGGGGTCAGCTTCATGATGCTCATCACAGCGTGTCCAGCGGCAGCCTCAGGTATCGCGTCCCGTTCGCTTCCGGCTGCGGCAGGTGCCCGGCCCGCATGTTCACCTGCACCGAGGGCAGGATCAGCTTGGGCATGCCGAGGGTGGCGTCGCGCTCGGTCCGCATGGCGACAAACGCGTCCTCGCCGACGCCCTCATGCACGTGGACGTTGCCGGACCGTTCCGCGCCGACCGTCGTCTCCCAGACAAACCGGTCGCGCCCGGGCGCCTTGTAGTCATGGCACAGGAACAGACGGGTCTCACCGGGCAGCGACAGCAGGCGATGGATGGACCGGTAGAGGTGGCGTGCGTCGCCGCCGGGGAAATCGGCGCGCGCCGTGCCGTAGTCGGGCATGAACAGCGTGTCGCCCGTGAACACGACGTCGCCGATCACATAGGCCATGTCCGCTGGGGTATGACCCGGCACGTGCAACGCTATCGCCGGAATATCCCCAATCGAGAACCGGTCGCCGTCGTCGAGCAGCCGGTCAAATTCGGAGCCGTCGCGCGCGAACTCGGTCCCGACGTTGAAAATCTTGCCGAACACGTTTTGCACGGTGATGATCTCCCGCCCGATTGCGAGCTTGCCGCCCAGTTTCTGCTGCAGGTAGGGCGCGGCCGACAGATGATCGGCATGCGCATGCGTCTCCAGCAGCCATCCGACGGTCAGCGCCTCGCGGCGCACGTAGTCGATGATTGCGTCGGCGGAACCGGTCGAGGTGCGGCCGGCGGCGGCGTCGAAATTCAGCACGCTGTCGATTACCGCGGCCTGTCGGGTCGCTGGGTCATGGATGACGTAGCTCGCGGTGTTGGTGGGCTCATCGAAAAAGCTCTCGACAATGAGCTTGGCGCTGTGCTGTGCGGCGCGGACCTGTTCGATCGCCGAGGTGAGGTTTGGATCGGACATTGACGGCCTCCGCATTGTTAGTCTCATAGTTTCATATATCATGTATGTGTGTATTGTGGTTGCGTCAATGACTTTTCGCCGGCAAGAAAACGTGCATGGCACCAGACATGATTGAGAGCAGGCCTTCAGGCGCACCCCGGCCGCTGCGGATCGGCGACCCAGCCCCGGTTTTCCGGGCACGCACGACCTCGGGCGAGATTAGCCTCGACCAGTATCGCGGCAGGTGGCTGGTGTTCTTTTCGCACCCTGCGGACTTCACGCCGGTCTGCACCAGCGAGTTTGTCGGGCTGGCGCGCGCCGCCCCGCAGTTCGAGGCGATGAACTGCGTCCTGCTGGGCCTCTCGGTCGATAGCCTATACGCGCACGTCGCCTGGGTCCGGGCGATCCAGGAAGTGTTTGACGTCCTCGTGCCGTTTTCAATCGTCGAGGACCCGTCGATGGCCATTGGCCGGGCCTATGGCATGCTGGATGAGGCCGCGCAGGATTCGTCCGCCGTGCGTGCGACCTATTTCATCGATCCGGCGGGCGTGATCCGCGCCATGACTTGGTATCCCATGACCGTCGGCCGCTCGGTGGACGAGATGCTTCGGATGGTTGCAGCCCTGCAGCGCACCGCGACGGACGACGTCATGACGCCGGAGGGCTGGCGGCCCGGCGGCGAGCTGTTGCTGCCGCCCATGCAGAGCGCTGGAGGCCGGGCTCAGGGCGCCATGCCGGCCGATTGGTTCTATCAAACGCGGAACGACGAATGACCGCTGTTTATCAATCGCACGCGCGCGCTACCGAGGCTGCCGAAAAGCTCAAAAGCTACGCCCAGCCGCAACGGCTCATGATCCTGTCCCGCCTGCTGGATGGCGAACACACGGTGGGCGATATCGAAGAGGCGACCGGCATTGGCCAGCCGGCTTTGAGCCAGCAACTGGCTGAGTTGCGCCGCGCCGCGCTGGTGCAGACTCGCCGTGCCGTCAAACAGGTCTATTACCGCCTCGCCAGTGAGGATGTCGCGCTATGCATGCGCAGCATCGAGGCGATGTTCGGCAGCGGGCGCGACGTCGCAGAAGCGTTGGGGGAGGCTCTCAAAGGACAACCAAAACCGAGACCCACCGTGACACGGCTGGCCGGGGCGGCAGTCTTTGCCAAAATCGTCTGAGACAAACACTCTAAACGGTATGAGGGAGGTCAGCATGGCGGTGAAAAGCGTGAAGCAGCTGGTGGGGGACGCGGGCAGGTCGGTCGAGGCTCTTTCCGGACAGGAAGCGGCAAAGCTCGTGGGCGACCCGGGCGTGCTGTTCGTCGATGTGCGCCAAGGCGAGGAACTGCAGAAGACCGGACGGCTCCGGGGCGCGGTTCACGTTCCGCGCGGCCTGCTTGAGTTCCAGGCCGATCCGAGCAGCCCCACCCACAAACCGGAACTTGGGGGAGACAGGAAGCTGGTCCTCTTTTGTGGTTCCGGCGGCCGTTCGGCGCTTGCCGCGAAGACACTGAAGGACATGGGAATCGACAGGGTGGCGCATGTCGAAGGCGGCTTCCCGGCACTCCGGGTTGCCGGTGTCCCATTGGAACCCTGAGTGGATGGGCCTCTACAACGACCGAGTGTTGCCGCATCTCTTAAACCTCGCCATGCGGAACAAGGATTTGGAGACCTATCGGCGGCGCCTGGTTCCAGCCGCGGCGGGACGGGTGCTTGAGATCGGGATCGGCTCGGGCCTGAACCTGCCGTTCTATGGCCCTGGCGTCGTTGAGGTGATCGGGCTTGACCCCTCCGCGTCGCTGCTCCGGATGGCTGGGGGGCAAGCGGCCCGAAGCGGGATGGGGGTCAGTATGCTTGAGGGCTCGGCCGAGGCCATCCCGCTGGAGGACGCGAGCCTCGACACCGTCCTGACCACCTGGACGCTGTGCTCGATCCGCGATGCCACTGCCGCCTTGGCCGAAGTTCGCCGGGTTCTGAAGCCGACGGGTAATCTCCTGTTCGTCGAGCACGGCAGCGCCCCGGATGTCGGCGTGGCCCGCTGGCAAAACCGGTTGACGCCATTGTGGAAGCCCATCGCCGGTGGGTGCCATCTCAATCGGCCGATCGAGGCGTTGATCAGGCGCGCCGGCTTCGAGATCTCCGCTTTGCAGGTAGGCTACATGGCCGGGCCGAGGCCGTTTACCTTCATGTACGAAGGGCGCGCATCCAAGAGCTGATGCGGCCGGGTGCGACAGCGGAGAGCCAAGCCCCGCTGTCTTGCATGCTCCCGCCGGTTTTCAGCGCATCAAGGGCTAGGGGCAATACCGTTCAGTTAGGCCGCTTTCCAGACCATCGGATGGCTGGCCCGAAAATTCACGCGGGTGGGCCTGGTCCGGTGTGCTGATGTGCCATGGTGGGCTCAGTTTGCGGGCTTGGGGCGGAGCATGACGGCGTAGCCGAGGGCGTCGAGGCGGCGGACCAGGCGCTTGGCGATGCGATGCTTGTCGACGCGGTCGAGGTAATCGGCGCCGAGGTCGGCGAAGGCCACGGCGCGCTGCAGCATGTGGAAGGCGGCGACCAGGATCTTGTGCGCGACAGCGACGGCCGCTTTCTTCGTGCCCATGCGCGCCCGCAGCCGGTGGAACTTGTCGCGCAGGTATGTGCCCTTGGTTCGCGCACCACATACCGCGGCGGTGACCAGGGTGGCCTTGAGGTATGAATTGCCTTTGCGGGTGCCGCGACGCTTCTGCTTGCCGGCGCTTTCGTGGTTGGCCGGGCACAGCCCGGCCCAAGCGGCCAGGCGCTGAGCGGTGCCGAAGACGGTCATATCCACCCCGATCTCGGCGACGATGGCCGCCGCCGTCAGCGCGTCCACGCCTGGGATGGTCACCAGCAAGGCTTGCTGGGCGGCGAAGGGGCGCATGGCGGCAGCGATGGCCGCCTCCACCTCGGCGAGGTCGCGCCCGATCTCTTCCAAGCGCCGGATATGCATCCTGAGCAGCAGGCGCTGGTGCTCGGCGAGCGGGCCGTCGAGGGCAAGGGCGAGCCGGTCGATCTTGCTCCGCAACCGCCGTTTGGCGAGATCGGCCACGGCGGCTGGGGCTGCGCTGCCCTCCGCCAGGGCACGCAGCATCAGCATGCCGGAGACGCCAAACACGCTGCTCATCACGCCTGCGAGCTTGATGCCGGCGCTCTCGAGCAGCTTGAGCGTGCGGTTGCGTTCCGCGGCCATGGTGCCGACCAGGGCTTTGCGGTGGCGTACCAGTTCGCGCAATACCCTGATTGCCGGCGGCGGCACGAAGCTTGCGCGCACCAGCCCATGGCGGACCAGGTCGGCGATCCACTCTGCGTCCTTCACGTCCGTTTTGCGGCCGGGCACATTGCGCATGTGCGAAGCGTTGCCGACGATGACGGTGAAGTCATTTTCCAGGGCAGCGTGGACGGGCTGCCAGTAGACACCTGTGCCCTCCATGCCGACGTGGGTGACCCCGTTCTCCAGCAACCACGCGCGCAAGGCCGCGAGGTCCTGGCGCATGGTGCCGAAGCTGCGCACCTCCTTGATTGGCCGGCGCCCTGCTGGGCCGAGGATGATACAGGCCACCACCGAGCCCTGGTGCACGTCGAGCCCGGCGACGCGTTCGATAAGTGCGTCCATAACCACCTCCAACAACAAGGGTGGCGGACGCGGCGCCGCGGGACTGTAGACAGAGGCTGGCCCACGTGCTGACCGGGACAGGCCGGCCGCGACCTTCGGTGGTTCCTGAACACGGCACGGACCGATCTCTTATACGGGGTCGGATGCCACCTACCCATTACCGGCCTCCACACGTCCGCCAACCGCTATGTTGGAAGGGCCGTCCGCCGTTCCACTCCGGACCCATTTTCTCCTTCAAGGCGGTGCGCGGCCCGACGCGCTGGGCATCTCTTATCAAGCGGTTTGCCCACCATCGCCGGGCACCTAACGGTGCTAACTGAACTGTGTTGGGTCTAGCTCTGCGTAATGTGGGCCGAGCGCTCTCTACAATCTTGCGGCTGAGGGCGCGAAACGCCGATAATCGCACGGCGGAGCGCGGATGATCTCACATCGCCACAGCTAGACATCGCTATGCCGCTGCCGCAAACAAAGCATCGATGAGCGGACAGGTCGCCTGCTTGCCAGCGTCGCATTGCCGGACGGCTTGGGCAAGGACGCGTTCCATCGATTGCAGATCGGCGATCCTGGCGCGCACGTCGGTCAGATGCTTGGCCGCCAGCGTGCGCACTTCGGCACATGCAGCCTCACCCGAAGCGGCCAAGCGTAGTAACGCGCGGACCTCGTCGAGGGTGAAGCCCAACTCGCGTGCCCGGCGCACAAAGACCAGACGCCCGACATCGCCGGCACTATAATGGCGATATCGGCCGCGCCGACGCGGCTGCGGTAGTATGTCGACCCTCTCGTAGAAGCGGATGGTCTCGATGGCGCAGCCTGTGCGCCGCGAGAACTCGCCAATGGGCATGTCGTCGGCCGCCATCGAGCCTGCCTTCAGATTGTGCTTGAGGCTGTAGTCGCTACAGACCGTAGAGCGCGCTCGACCTGGTAGCAAGGAGATCACCCATGAGCCTATCCAAGACAGACCCGGCCCTGCACGGCCAGCCACTCCGGGATACGGGCGCCACGCTGCTGACCCTGGGCGGCCTGACAGCGGCGTTCGGAGTAGCGTCCTGCTGCGGCCTGCCATTCTTGCTGGCAATGTCGGGCGTCAGCTCGGCTTGGCTGGGCGGCATCGCTTTGCTGGCCGCACCGCACCGGCCCTTGCTCCTCTGGGCTGGTGCGCTGTGCCTTGCCGCTGCTGCGGCCCTCTTCTGGCGACGGTCGGCCGCAGTCTGCATTCCAGGTGCGGTTTGCTCCAAGCCAGCCGTGCGGGGTCTTACGGCTATTGGTTTGGTTGCCGGCTTGGCCCTGCTGACCATCGGCTACCTGTATGCATGAGGTTTCCACAATTGCGTTCTCCACGATCACCTGCCCGCACTGCGGCTTTTTCGCGACCGAGACGATACCGACGGACGCCTGCCAGTTCTTCTACGACTGTAAAGGGTGCGGCGCGCTGCTGCGCCCCAAGCCTGGCGATTGCTGCGTGTTCTGCTCGTTCGGGACCGTGCCTTGCCCACCGATCCAGGAGAGCGGCGGACAGGCACGCTGCTGCGCAAATGCCTGAAGGCGGCGCGGTTCAAAGCCGGCTTACAAGTGAAGCCGGGTTGACGCTTTCAGGAGGGACGATGGCACCCTGACGTTTTCAGGTGCGGTGCGAGATGGATCGATGTGCTGGCGCAGCGGCGAAGCTGCCGGAGAACGCCCGTGCTGGCCGGCGTCGATGCCGCGTCGACGTATTGCTATTTCCTGGCTGCGGAGGAGCATCGTGACGCGGACACCTGGGGCGTGCACCTGCTTGACGCCGCCCAGCAGGGGCTCAATCCTGACTACACGATCGCTGATGCCGGGCAAAGCTTGCGCGCCGGGCAGAAGGCCGCCTGGAGCGACACGCCCTGCCAGGGCGATGTGTTCCACATCCAGCGCCAGTGCGAAGGCCTCGCCAAGATGTTGGCGCGCCTCGCCACGGGCACCACGTCCCGGCGCAAGACGCTGCAAGCCAAGACCGGCCGCGTCGGCCAGCGTGGTCCCGACGACAAGCTTGCCACCCAGGCGGCGCTTGCGCGGCAGACCGATGCCCAGGCGCATGAGCTGGCCCGCGACATCCGAACCCTCAACCAATGGCTGAGCCATGACGTTCTGGCGCTTGCGGGCCCAGCCCTGGCCACCCGGCAAATGCTGTTCGACCTCATCGTCGAGGAGCTGGCGCGCTGCGAGCCCGGGGATGCGCGACGTATCCGCCCGGTGCGTGTCGCGCTGCAGAACCAGCGCGACACCTTGCTCGCCTTCGTCGGCGTGCTCTCGACGCCAAGCAGCTCGCTGGTGGAGAATCTCAACTCACGGCTGCGCACCTACTTCACCCTGCGCCGCCACGTCGGTGGCTCGTATCTCGACTTGCTGCGATTATTCCTAAATCATCGGCGGTTCCTGCGCAGCCGGCGTGCCGAGCGCCAGGGGAAAAGCCCACGGGAACTGATGACAGGCTCTGGCCATCCGCATTGGCTGACCCTGCTGGGCTTGGGACCGCTTCAGCCCCAGCGCGCTTGACCCGGGGAGGCGAGGCGCCTCCCGCACCGGACACTCTTCGAACCGAAACCCGACCCTCACAGGCCGGCCGTTTCCGCGCGCCTCGTGTAACCCCAAAAGGGCGGATTCTGAACCACGCCCGCGCGTCCAACGGCTGATGCGGCCGGGTGCGACAGCGGAGCGCCAGGCCCCGCTGTCTTGCATGCTCCCGCTGGTTTTCAGCGCACCGACGGCTAGGGCGTGAGGTCCTGGCCGCTGGTCACGTTGCTCACCGCGACGATGCTCTTGGTGGTCCCGGTGTGACCCGCGTTGTCAGTGACGCTCGCATTGATCGTGACGCTGTGTTTGCCGGTGGGAACCACGAGCGCGCCGCCAACCACCCAGTCGGCGGTGATGCGGACCGACCCCGAGGCGTCGATCTCGCTGCCGGCCACGTCGAACAGGCCGGCGAGATTGGTGCCGGCGGGGACCAGGTTGCCGTTGGGCTGGCGCAACGGCACGTCGAAGCTGACGGTCATGCCCGGGTAGTTGCGGTTGGGGCCGCGGCTTGCGATCACGCTGGGATCAAAGATCAGCCCGGTTGGGATTGCCGCGTTGAGCGGCTTGCCCTCGCTGGTCACGCCGTTCTCGCTGATCGCGATGCCGGCCGCCTTGCGGTCGACGGCCGACACTTGGATGAAGAACAGCGAGCCGTTGTCGGGAGTAAGGCTCGCGTCCTGCGGGCCAATCGCAATCGAGGTCGGCACGCGTGGCGCGATCAGCGAGACCTCGGGCCCTTGCCCGTCATCGACGGTGCTCGCCGTGCGCAGGAAGCTCTCTGGCGCAGGCGTCAGCGCTTGGCCCGACGTGCCGTTGTCAGCCACGTTGAGCTTTACCTGATCGAAGGCGACCCGGCCCGCGCGGTCGGCGAAAGCGACCGTCATCGTGACGTTCTTCGCCGACTCCGGCAGCGATTCGAGGACGTGCCAGCCCAGCCAGGTGGTGATCCCCTTGCCGGGCGTGTCGTCGCTGCCTGCGACGTTGAACGCGGCGGCGAAGTTGTTGAACGCCGGCAGGACCTGGCCGTCTGGCGTGGTAAGCGGCTTGTCGAAGAACACGAACAGTCCCGGCACATCGGGATTGCGAGCACCCCGATTGAGTTCGGGCACGTGACGGATGCCGAACACCGGCGGCGCCAGCGTCGCCTCGCGCACCTCGAGACCGACTTGGTCGCGCGTGACGACCTCGACGGTGACGACGAAGCCGGTGCCGTCGAAGCTGCCCTTGCCGACGCGGGATGTGCCGGGCGCGATTGCAGAGTCGGCGAGCGGCGAGACGATCCGCACGATAGGCTTCAACCCCTCGAAGCTCGGCTCGCGGCCGTGCTCTGCCTCCGGCCCCTCGGCGAGGGCGGGTGCACTCGCCAGCGCCAGCAAGGACACGCCGAGGCAGGCGCGACCGACGATGTGCGGCAGCCGTACGAAACGACGATGGGTTGTGGGCATGATGTCTCCATGGAGGCGCGTGTAGATGCCAAGAGATGCCGTCGCGAGTAGTGGAAGCTGCTCGCGGCGTTCTCCGGTAGGGCGAAGTTGCCGGCCTAGGCGGTGAGGTCGATCTGAGCTGCTGCGATGAACGGGTCCCCACTATGAAGGACACCGCCCATTGCATTTTATTCCAGTATTTTGGAAAAATGTTCTGAACGAGCGGGTCAGTGGCGTTACGCTTGACCCAGGGCCGTGTTCCTCGTGACCTCCGCCACCGGCTGGCATCGTCACCTCGGCAAAGGTCCGACCGTGGCGACGAGTGGCCTCGGAACACCATCTTTCTCATCCTCGTGCACGCCCCGTTCGTCCTGGACCGCATTGGTGAGCGTTTGGGGCTGGACGCAATGCTCAACCGCCGGAGATGTTCGATTCCGGTCTGATCGATCGCCATCCACGATCGAACCGAGCGAAACCTTGTGATGGTCTGCAAGGCCGGTGCGGCCCAAGTCTGGGGCAACACAGCAAACACGAGGCGATCATGTCCGACTCGACCCAGACGTCACTCATCGGCTTCAAGACCCCAGTTCGCGAGGCCGTCGGCATATTCGCCAGCCAACAGGACCTGCAGGCCGCGATCGATGACCTGCTGACCTCCGGCTTCGCCCGTTGCGAGCTGAGCCTGCGTGGGGCCGAGACCGACGCCACGGCCGGGCGGGCGCCGGAGGCCCTGGCCAACGACCCGGCGACACCCCGCACCGACCATTTCTGCACGGAGGCGCTCGGCGACGCCGAGGGTTCACTTATCGGCGGCTTCGCCGTGCTGCCCGCCTTGCACCGCCTGGGCTGGTGCGGCGGCCGGGGCAGGGTTCCTGGCTATTGGCGGCCTGACCGTCGTGAGCGGCGGTGCGGGCGCCGTCGTCGGGGCCGCACTGGCCGCCATGCTGGCTCGGCATCACGCCGCTGGGCTGACCGGCCAGGTTGCCGAGGGCGGGCTGCTGATGTGGGTGCGCACGCGCTCGTCGGAGCTTGAGGCGCGGGCACTCCGCATCTTGTCGAGCCACGCCGCAACCCACGTCCATTCGCATAGTCTTGCGGCGTGACCCCAGGCATCACGTCCAGCTCCAGTGAATACAGTGAGGAAACATCGATGCTGCGACACACCACGACCATCACCGCCGGACGGCGGGCGTTCCTGGGCGGCGTCGCGCTTGCGGCGCTAACGGGCCGCCGTGCCCTGGCCGATACGACCACGACGCTGCCGCTGCCGGGCGGCCCTGGCGAGCGGGCGATCACCACGGCATTCCCGGGCAAGGGTCCGATGATCCTGCAGCGCACCCGGCCGCCGCTGCTGGAGACGCCGTTCGAGGTGTTCGACCCGGTCTCCAGCGGGGGCGTGTTCACGCCCAACGATCGGTTCTTCGTGCGCTGGCACTGGGCGGTGATCCCGACCGAGCTCGACGTGAACGCCTTTCGTCTGGGCGTGACCGGCCACGTCAACGCGGCGCAGTCGCTGAGCCTGCAGGACATCCTGGCCCTACCGCGGGTGGAACTTGCCGCCGTCAACCAGTGCTCGGGCAACTCGCGCGGCTATTTTGCCCCGCGGGTGCCCGGCGGCGAGTGGTCCAACGGCGCCATGGGCAATGCGAAGTGGATGGGCGTGCGGCTCCGCGACGTGCTGGACCGTGCCGGGGTGAAGGCCGGCGCGCAGCGGGTGCGCTTCGCCGGCATGGACGACCCCGTCGTGGCGGAGGCGCCGAAGTTCATGAAGTCGCTCGGCATCGACCACGCGCGCGACGGCGAGGTCATGCTGGCCTACGCCATGAACGGCGAGCAGCTGCCGCTGCTGCACGGGGCGCCGCTGCGCCTGGTGGTGCCGGGCTGGTATTCGACCTACTGGGTCAAGATGGTCAACAGCATCGAGGTGCTGGACGGCCCGGACGAGAACTTCTGGACCAAGGTCGCCTACACCATCCCCGACACCCCGGGCGCCGACATGAAGCCGGGCCAGGCGGGGGTGAGGATGGTGCCGATCAACCGCATGGTGCCGCGCTCGTTCGTCACCAACCTCGCGGATGGCGCCCGGGTCAAGGCCGGACCCGGCCTGGTCCGTGGCATCGCGCTGGGCGGCGCCGTGGGCGTGCGAGCGGTGGACCTTTCGACCGATGGCGGCGCGAGCTGGACGCCTGCCACGCTCGGCGCCGATGAGGGCCGCTACAGCTTCCGGGCGTGGCAGACGACGCTCGATCTGCCGCCGGGCAACGCCGCGCTGATGGTGCGCGCCACCAACACGGACGGCCTCATGCAGCCGACGACGCCGAACTGGAACCCCAGCGGCTTCATGCGCAACGTGATCGAGACGACCCGCCTCGTGGCGGCCTGATCCCCATAGCTTCGAGGTTTGCACCGCCATGAATATCACCACTGTTGCCTACGGCGTCGTTTTCGTCGGGGGCCTCGCGCTGTTCGGCTTTGGTCACCCAACCGGTGCAGCGTCACCCTCCCCGACAACGCCGGGCTTCAAAGCCGTAGCAGCCGCAGCGCCTGTCCCGTCCGCACCAGCCGCATCCGCACCGCCCGCGGCAGCGAAAACGAGCGCCGCACAGGCATCGCCTGCACCAGCCGCGCCGGCGATGGCGGCCAACTCGGTCTCGGTCGGCGGTTTTGCGCTGACGTCTCTCAACGTGGAGCTGCCTGAGAGCGACCGCGAGTTCCCGCCGGGCCCGGGTATGGAGGTCGCGCAGGCCAACTGCGCCGCCTGCCACTCGGTCGGTATGGTGCTGAACCAGCCGGCGCTGAGCCACGTGACCTGGGAGACGGAGGTGCACAAGATGGTCGCCGTCTACAAGGCGCCGGTGAGCGACGAGGACGCCAAGACAATCGTCGCCTACCTCGACAGCATCAAGGGCGCGCGATGATCGATCGACATTTACGATCGGAATGAGCTTGAGACGGTGTTGGTAGGATCAGTGGCGGTGGATCAGGTTTGGGGAAGACGCAAGGAGCCCGACCCCGCCATGTCCGACAGTCTCGCCCTACCCCTTCCATCCCTGTCCAAGCAGCGCAGCAAGCTCAGCGCCGTCCGGAGCCTGGTGCCCGGTCTCCTACTCTGCGGCGCGGTCACTCTGGCCGCGACCTTGCTGCAGATGGCTGAGGAGCGCTTGTTCGGGCGTGCCTGGCTGGAGGCGCTCGTATTAGCGATCCTAATCGGCACGGCGGTGCGCACGGCGTGGACGCCGAGCGCCCGTTGGGATCGCGGCGTGAGCTTCGGCGCCAAGACGCTGCTGGAGGTCGCCGTCGTGCTGCTCGGCGTCTCGATTAGCCTGCAGACCCTCGTCGCGGTCGGCCCGGCACTGCTGGCTGGCATCGCTGGGGTCGTGGCCATCGCCATCGCCTCCAGCTACGGCATCGGCCGTGCCCTGCGGCTGCCGCGGCGCATGGCGATCCTGGTCGCCTGCGGCAATTCCATCTGCGGCAACTCGGCGATCGCCGCGGTGGCGCCGGTGATCGGCGCGGATGGCGAGGACGTCGCCTCCTCCATCGCGTTCACCGCCGTGCTGGGCGTGATCGTGGTGCTGGCGCTGCCGCTCGCGGTGCCGCTGATCCACCTATCCGGGATGCAGTATGGTGTGCTGGCCGGGTTGACCGTCTATGCCGTGCCGCAGGTGCTCGCCGCCACGGCCCCGGTTGGTGTGCTGGCCGTGCATATCGGCACCCTGGTGAAATTGGTCCGCGTGCTGATGCTCGGCCCGGTCGTGCTCCTGCTGTCGCTGTTCGCGAGCCGCCTGCGCGAGGAGACCGACGAGCCGGCGCCCCATCTCACCGCCGGCGACCGGCCCAAACCCGGCCGCATCGCCATCCACCATTTGGTGCCATGGTTCATCCTGGGCTTCCTGGCCCTGGCCGGCATCCGCTCGGCTGGCCTGATCCCGGAGGCGGCGTTGGCGCCGATCGCGGTCGTGGCCAACGTGCTCACCGTGCTGTCCATGGCGGCGCTCGGCCTCGGCGTCGATGTCCGCGTGGTGGCCCGGGCCGGAGCGCGGGTCGTGCTGGCGGTAACGGCCTCACTGGTTGCGCTGGCTGCCATCAGCCTCGGGCTGATCCGCGTGCTGGGGCTTGCGTAATGCCGGCAACGGCAGCGTCGCCGCCGCTGTCTGCTGAGAACAAGGACGATGCAGACGCGTCAAGACCGAACAAGCGGGCGTCTGGCGGAGACCCGGCCTTTGAGGGTGTCGTATGCCCACGCGAGCACGACGAAGAACAGGGTGTGCGCCATGGCATAGGACAGGAGGCCGCCAGCGGTGAGGGTACGCACACCGGCAATGCCTTCTCCCAGGAGCGGCAGGACGACGCAGGCGTTCAAAAGCCAAAACGGGACGGCTGCTACGAGGCCCTTTCGCAAGAAGCCGCCTCGAAGCATGGGCTCGAGCAGCAGGGCATAGGCCAGCGCCATCAACAAGCCGACCGTGACCTTGAAGCCCGTCTTGAAGACCGGCGTTTCCGGTCCCGGTAGGTCCAGAAATGACCAAACATCAAATATCCCTGACCCGACGAGCGGCGGCGATAGCCAGGCCCGCACTAGCTTCTGCAGGCCACCCCGGGCGGTGATGATGCCGGCTGCGTCGAACGCATCGAGCACGAGGATGTTCAGCACAATGGCAACAGTGCCGGCTGCCAGGGAGGCTGCAGCGATCATCAAGATACCACGCGGCGTGTCAGGAAAGCTCACCCGCCTACCCTGGTTCAAAGTGACGCCACGATCGCATTTGGGTCCGATGCGGTGCAGCGCTCGGTCTCGTTCGGCATGGGGCGGTCGTTTGAGGAGACAGTCATTTCCATTGGACATCCTTCGATTCTAGTACGGCAGGGCTGACCAGTCGGCAGAATGAGCGCCCACAGCCCGACGCCATCAGCGCGATCTACGTCAGGGAATAAATGGACCCACGCAGCGTTCGTGGAAAGCAACCGGCGCTCCTGCCGGCGGCTGGCCAGGAGTATCCCATGCACGCCGCAGCCCGACGCTGGCTCGCCATCGCATCCTGCCTGTCGCTGCTTGCCGCGGCGCCTGTCGGGCTGGATAGCTTTGCCGCCGTTATGGACACTGCCATGGCCCGGATGGACCGCGACATGATCCAGCCACCCAGCGGCGATGCGGACCGCGACTTCGCCGCGATGATGATCCCGCATCACCGGGGCGCGATCGACATGGCCACGGCAGAGCTGCGCTTCGGCCACGACCCGGTGCTGCGCCGCCTGGCGCAGGGCATCATCGTCGAGCAGCAGCAAGAGATCGTCGTCATGCAGCAAGCACTCGCCGCACTGCCGCCGGGCGCGACTCGACACCACAGCCACCCCACCAAGAACGGAATGCATAAATGATCCGACGTCTTGCCACCGCCTTGCTGCTCGGCACGGCCCTGCCCGCCCTGGCGGGACAGGCGCCCTTTGCCGCCAACGCGCCGGACTTCCCGGTCAGCCATCAGGACCGGTTCTACACCTCCGACCAGTTCTCCAACACCGTCTCGGTGATCGATCCCGCCGACAACAAGCTGCTCGGGGTCATTCGGCTGGGCGACCCCACGCCCGGCAACCTCAGCCCGCTGTATAAGGGCCAGCTTCTCGTGCACGGCATGGGCTTCTCGCCCGACCGGCGCACGCTGGCGGTCATCTCCATCGGGTCCAACTCCGTCAGCTTCATCGACACCGCCACGAACACGGTCAAGCACGTGAGCTATGTCGGCCGCTCCCCGCACGAGGCGTTCTTCACGCCGGACGGGCGCGAGGTGTGGGTCGCCGTGCGCGGGGAGGACACCATCGCCGTGCTGGATGGCACGACCTTCAAGGAGAAGGCCCGCATCGCCGTGCCGAACGGCCCCGGCATGACGATCTTCTCGCCGGACGGCAAGGTTGGCTACGTCTGCTCCTCGTTCTCGCCGGAGACGGTGGTGATCTCCACGGCGGACCACGGCATCGTCGGGCACGTGAAGCAGGAAAGCCCGTTCTGCCCTGACATCGCCGCGACGCCGGACGGCAAGCAGGTCTGGCTGACGCTGAAGGACGTCGGCCGCACGATGGTGTTCAACGCCGCCGCCCCGTTCGAGGTGTTGAAGGTCATCGACACCGGGCCGATCACCAACCACGTCAACATCGTGGGCAACGCCCAGGGCCAGTTCGCCTACGTCACCGTGGGCGGCCTGAACCAGGTCAAGGTGTTCCGCACCGACGGCTTCCAGCAGGTCGCGACGGTCGACGTGGGCGCCCTGCCGCACGGGCTGTGGCCGTCAGGCGACGGCAGCCGCGTCTATGTCGGGCTGGAGAACGCGGATGGCGCCGCCGTGATCGATACGGCGCAGAACAAGCTGATCGCCACCATTCCGCTCGGCCAGGGACCGCAGGGCGTGGCCTACGTGCCGGGCGCCGTGCCGGAGGGCGCAGGGACGGAGAACCTGCAGCCGCTTGGGGTCGCCGCGAACACGGCGCGGCTCTCGCTCGGCAAGCCGGGCGGCAAACCCGGCGACCCGGCGGCGACGCAGGTCACACTATTCGACCAGGGCCTGGTGCAGGTGTTGCAGGCGGCGGCCACCGGGCTGGCGCCGAAGCAGCCCTATGTGCTCGCTCTCGCCACCGAGCCGGGCGGCGGCGGCGCGCTGCAGCCGCTCGCGGGCTTCATGACCAACCCGACCGGTGCGGCGATCATCAACGCCATCGGGCCGATCCGCCAGGTGGTGCAGAGCGATGCCGGTGCGGCCCGCCGCTATCTGGTGATCGCGCCGGGGCTGCCGGGCGCACCGGGGGCGGCGGCGCAGGTGCAGCAGTGACCGAACAGCCACATCGGTGACAGCTCAGGTCACCCGGGCCAGCCATGCGCGACGCCGCCACCCTGCTCGAGCCGCAGATCCCGGCGCTGCGGCGCTACGCCTTCGCGCTGACCCGCGACCATGCGAAGGCGGACGACCTGGTGCAGGACTGCCTGGAACGCGCGATCAGCCGCTGGTACCTGCGCGCCGCCGACCCGGACCTGCGCGCCTGGCTGTTCACCATGCTGCATAACCTCTTCATCAGCGGGCAGCGCAGCCAGCGGCGCCGGCCGCTGCACGAGACGCTCGACGACAGCGTCGACGCCGCCGCCAACACGCCAGCCGACCAGGAGGGGGTTCTGCTCGGCCGTGATATCCTCAGCCAATTTGCCGCCCTGTCAGAGGACCATCGGGCCGTGCTGCTGCTCGTCGCCATCGAGGGGCTGCCCTACGGCAGCGTCGCCCGCATCCTGGGCATTCCCATCGGCACCGTGATGTCCCGGCTGAGCCGGGCACGCGAGCAGTTCCGCCGCCAGATGGACGGCGAACGCCCGGCGCTGCGAAGGGTGAAGTGACCGGCCCCATTCCCATCGGCGAAGACGACCTGCAAGCCTACCAGGATCGACGCCTGCCACCCGAGCGAGCCGTTGTGGTCGAGGCATACCTGGCCGCACACCCCGATGTGGCGCAGCGTTTTCGTAGGTATGCTGAGCAGGAGGCGCAGCTTGCCGCGGCGCTCACGGCCAAGCTCGAAGAGCCGATCCCATCCCGCCTGCGCATTGCCGCCGTCGCGGCACGGCGCCGAAGCAGGCTGGTCACGTCGCTTGGCCGGGTCGCGGCGGCGCTGCTGCTGGTCACGGCCGGCGCTGCCGGCCATTGGTATGCGGAGTTCCGGTCCCGCCCGGAGCCGCTCGGGGCCGCGACCGCCAACGCCGTCGCGGCGTTCCATACCTTCACGGTCGAGGTGCGCCATCCCGTGGAAGTGCGCGCCGAGGACGGGCCAAACCTGACGCAATGGTTGTCCAGCCGGCTGGACCGGCCCGTGACGCCGCCGGACCTCTCGCCCGAGGGCTTCCGATTGATGGGCGGACGCCTGCTGCCGACCGCCGGGGTGCCGGCCGCCCAGCTGATGTACGACGACGACCACGGCACGCGGCTCACCATCTACGTGCAGCCGATGGGCATCGATGGCGAGGAGTTCCGCCTCACGCGGCAGGGCGGCGTGCGAACCGTTTACTGGGCCGAGCGGCGGCTGGCGCTTGCGGTCACCGGGCGTACTTCGGACGCCATGCTCATGGCGGTGGCACGGCGCGTCCACGACGCGGTGGGCGCTGCCGGCCCGAAATAGGCGCTTGAGGACCGATCCCGGCCGGCCCGGTCGGCATTGGCCAACTCGACGACAAAGGAACGCAGCCATGTTCAATCCCTTCCGCTCCAAGCCGGACCTGATCGTCCATTCCGAGACGCCGTACAACGCCGAACCGCCGCTCGCCCGGCTGCGGGCGCGTTTCACCACCGCGCAGGCTGACTTCTACGTCCGCAGCCACGGCAGCATCCCGCATCTGGACGCGGCCACGCACCGGCTGCGGGCCGGCGGCCGGGTGGCGACGCCGCTGGACCTTTCGATGGCGGAGCTGCGGCAGCGCTTTCCTCAGCGCAGCGTCACGGCGGTGATGCAGTGCGCCGGCAACCGCCGCGCCGACATGCAGCCGGTGCGGCCGACCTCGGGCGACCCCTGGGCGCCGGGTGCCATCGGCAACGCCGAATGGACCGGCGTTCCCCTTGCCGACGTGCTGCAGGCGGCTGGCGCGGAAACGGACGCGGCGCTGCATGTCGCGTTCGACGCCTGCGACGAGGTGGAGATGCCGAAGGAGGGGCGGTTCACCTATGGCGCTTCCATCCCGATGGCCAAGGCGATGTCGCCGGAGGTGCTGCTGGCCTTCGCCATGAACGGCGAGCCGCTCGCGCCGGAGCACGGCTTTCCTCTCCGTGTCGTGGCGCCGGGCTTCGCGGGCGTGCGCAGCCCGAAATGGCTAACCGCCGTTACCGTGCAGCACGAGCCGTCCGACAATCACATGCAGCAGCGGGACTACAAGCTGGTGCCGCCCGACGCGACGGAGGCGACGGTGGACTGGGAGAAGGGCCTCACGATCTACGACATGCCGCTCAACTCCGCGATCTGCGAGCCGGCCTGCCATGCGACGTTGAAGGCCGGCAGCACGACGCTGCGCGGCTACGCCGTTGCCACCGCCCGCGACGTCATGCGCGTGGACGTCTCGATGGATGGCGGCCGTAGCTGGAAGCAGGCCGAGCTGGAGCACGACGCGAACGCACCCTGGAGCTGGACCTTCTGGACCGCGACGCTGGACCTGCCCAAAGGCGAGCACGAGTTGGCGGTGCGGGCCTGGGATTCTGCAAGCCAAACCCAGCCGGCGTTGCCGGAGGATACCTGGAACTTCAAGGGCTACCTCAGCGCCGCCTGGCACCGGGTGCACGTGTCGGCTGGCTGAGCAGATGAAGCGTCGCATGACCACTCATACCCTGGCGCTGCTGCGGTGATCAGCCGCTACACCGACCATGCTGCCAATGAACGGACCTACCTGGCATGGGTGCGGACCGCGATCGCCGTCATGGCGTTCGGCTTCCTGGTCGAGAAGTTCGACCTGTTCCTGGAAGTCGCCGCCCAATCCTTGTCCGGCAAGCAGCCCACCGCCTTGAACCAGGCGGTCGGCGACGTCGCCGGGCTGCTGCTCATTCTGCTGGGCGGCGCCATGATGGTCGTCGCCACCATGCGGTTCCGCCAAGTCGCCAAGGACATCGATGCGGCCGATGTCCGGCCGGGCCGGGGGACGCGGATGGACGTGACCCTCGTCATGCTCCTGCTCGCGTTGGGGGGCACGCTGTTCGCTTTCCTGATCTACACCGTCGTCCGCCGGATGGGCTGACCATGCCCCCGAGCACTTTCCTGTCGCGGCGGAATGATGCGGTCGCGGCGGTGTCTTCATCGATAGGGGCACGGCACCCGCGCTGGCCTCAATGGGAGAATGACGACCTGGAAGCCTGGGTCGCCAGGCGGGCTCGCCGGGGCGTGGCCCGTAGTACTCGAATGGATCAGAGAAGGCAGTCGTTTGCCGGTGGCTGTGTAGCCGTTGCCCCGCTGCCGCGGCTATGACGCCCCATGACACTCGAACAGCTCCGCGTCTTCGTGGCCGTAGCCGAACGCCAGCACGTGACCCGGGCGGCCGAGGCGCTCAACCTGGCGCAGTCGGCGGCCAGCGCGGCGATCGCGGCTTTGGAAGCGCGGCACGGCGCGAAGCTGTTCCACCGCGTCGGCCGCGGCATCGTGCTCACCGAGGCGGGCGCCCTGTTCCTGGGGGAGGCCCGAGCGGTGCTGGCCCGGGCCGAGGCGGCGGAGCTGGTGCTCTCGGAGCTGGGCGGCCTGAAGCGCGGGACGTTGTCGGTGCAGGCCAGCCAGACGATCGCCAGCTACTGGCTGCCGCGACATCTCGTGGCGTTCCGCCGTACCTATCCCGGCATCGACATACGCCTGGCGGTCGGCAACACGGCGCAGGTCGCTGCCGCGGTTCGCGACGGCGCGGCCGAGCTCGGCTTCGTGGAAGGGGTGATCGACGACTCTGCCTTGACCGTCGATCAGGTCGCCCGCGATCAACTGATTGTTGTCGTCGGCCCCGACCACCCGTGGTCGACGACCGACCGGCTTGAACCGGACAGGCTGATCGAGAGCGAGTGGGTGCTCCGCGAGCCTGGATCCGGAACGCGCTCGGTGTTCGAGGCGGCGCTGGAGCGCTTCGGCCTGGCTCCTGCCACGCTGCGGGTCGCACTCGAACTGCCTTCGAACGAGGCGGTGCGCTCGGCGGTCGAGGCCGGGATGGGGGCAACCGCCATCTCCGCGTCCGTGGCGTCGCCGAGCTTGGAAGCCGGGTTGCTGCATCACGTGCAGCTCAACCTTCCGGAACGCGACTTCCTCGTGCTGCGCCATGCCGAGCGCTACCGCACCCGGGCGGCAGACGCGTTGCTGGAGATCCTGTCCGCACGGGCCGCGCTAACACGCAGACGGTAGCGATAACGGTCGTGTTCTCAGCCGGTAAGACATTCAACGCATATAGAAGATCAGGTGACCTATGCAGCCAAGCACCCTGCCCCAGCTTCTATGGATTGCCGGCTCCCTGCCGGTTAGCTGCATGGAACCGCCCCGCATGGCATCGGGAGTCCTCGCTTACCACGGCCCGGTTGAAGAAAGGGCCGACTATGATCTGGCGCAACTTCGAAAGCTGGCACAAAGGAATGACAAGCCGCTGCCGCATGCGCCTCTGGGCTTCTACATCGGCGCCCTCAGCCAGAAAGTCGTGGTTGGAACCGAACGCCAGGCCAGCCCTGACGGAAGCAGGTGCGACTACTTGACGACGGTGACGGTCCGGCTGTCGCTCGTGGACCGCGTGATCGAGGTGGCTGCCGATCTCGACGCCAACGGCTGCAAACGCACTGCCGTCCTCAAGCACTATCGAAAACACGCCGCAGTGGATGATCGCGTGCTCAGCCTGTACGTTCAAACCGTGAACAAGGTGCTGAGGGATGCGTGGCCGCTGGTGACAGCCAAGCTCAGCCCTTTCGGACGCCCGGACGAAGACGGCATTCGGCAAGTTGTTCAAGGTGTTCTCAACCGCGCTTCTGGGAACTACAAGCCGGTCCGCGCAGAAGCCAATGCCGCCGTGGACAGTCCTGCCGAAGTGGAAGCTTTGGCGTGTGGCTCGAAAACGTAGGTTGCAGCAGCCATGAGGCAGTCTTCACGACGTGGCCGAGTGTGGAGGTTGAACCGCGACGGGTGTCCGGAAGCTCGAATTCTTGAAAGGATGGAGCCGTGACGGAGCAGACACCCTCATATTCCTCCGAGGTCTGGATACGTGCGGTCCAGGTGTTCTGGACCATCAAGGCGAGCAGGCCTCTCGATGGGCGGCCATGGCCTCGATCTCGGCCGAGAACGGCGGCTCGGGCGAAATCCTGCGCAACTGGGTCCGGCAAGCCATTGGCCTGATCCTCTTATGACCGTCGGAATCCTGCCCTGTCCCATGGCTCTCCTGACCTTGCAACGCCCGTGCTCGACTGGGGGCATCGACTAGCGCTAGTGCGGGGCGCCCGTATTGCGCGATGATCCGGCTTTCATTTCCACCACGGCCCTGTGCTACTGTGGGCTGGGTGACTGGCCATGTGGCAGGAGGGGGCCAAGTGCGACGAGCAGCTTCCTTGGACGACGAAGCCGGCCATCGCACGAACAGCCTTGCCAGCTTGGCAGCGGTGCTGTTCCTGGTGGTGCTGGCGCTGGTTGTGACGCGCAAGCTGCAGGTGCGCTCCATGATGGAAGCCTGCGACATGTCCCAACAACTCGGCTGCGAAGTGGCCGTTGAGCATCTTCGCGTTTCGAAGCTTATAGACCGTCTTTGGATCAGGTAGCCTGGAGCCGCGGCACCAATTATGGGCTGGCAACATTCACGGCACCTGCCAGCGAACCCCCGCGCCGCGTCTTGCCAAACCGGGCTGGCTGATGAACGGTCCAGCCCTGGCCGCGTGGCCTCATGGATCGACGAGGCTCGACATTGCGGTTTCCCACATCGGCCATGGCGGTTCTTTTGTCACTTGGGTGGATGCCTGTGGCCATGCCGGCCGCGGCACAGCGGGGCCCCGCCCCGCCCACGGTGGCTGCCCAGGCGCCCGCAGCGCAGCTTCCCGGTCCGGAAAACGTGCAGGCTGGCGAAGGGCCGGCCAGCGGGTCTGCCCCGGCCCATTTGCCTCCCGTTGCGAACTTGCCTGCACTGCCCCGGCTTCCCGCCCCGCCCACGGCGGTCATCGGCGTGCTGGTCATATCCGCGGCGATGCGGCAGTCGCTGGCAGCACGGGAAGCTGAACGCACCCTTGATGCCCGGCAGCAAAGGCTCAGGCAGGATGCGCAGGCCGAACAGGACACATGGCGCACCATGCAGCAAACGCTGGCTGGTCAACAAAGGAAGCTTACGCCGGATCAGCTCCGCTCCTAGAGCCATGCCCTGCAATCGCGCATCGTCGCTGCCCAGCAGCGCTTCCAGCAGCGCAGCAATGCCATACAGCAGGAAGGCCAGGTGGCCCTCGGCCACATCCGGCAAACGCTTGTCGCGGTTGTCCGCCAGATCGCGGAGAGCCGCGGCATGAACCTGGTGATCGAGGGAGAGACGACCGCATTGAACGCGAACGATTTCGACATCACCAAGGAGGCGATCGCACGGCTGAACGAGGTCTGCCGACCGTGAAGCAGCTTATGGTCGAAGGCCCAATGCCCCGGCGATAAGGCTTGCTGCTGTCCGAGATGGTCCACCCCGGCCACCGGCAGCAACCCTTGCTTGCCGAATCGGCGCCTGCGACGGCGCTCCCGATTGACGTGCTGCCTGCAAAGCTGCGCCCGGCCTTGGTCGGTTTGGTGCGGCATCCCCCGCCGGGCAGGTTTGCTCCTGGAGGCACCTCGCGGGTTTGCGTGCCCGGCGCTGTCTTGGCGGCAGGATCAACCCTGGATAAGGTCCGATGCCGGACCAAGGGAGCATGCGATGGGTAAGCTGCTGCGAGCGTTGGCTGCCGCGCTGCTGTGTGCAGGGTCCGCCCATGCGCAGGAGCGCGTGCTGAACGTTTACAACTGGACCGACTACATCGATCCCAAGGTGCTGGAACGCTTCACCGCCGAGACCGGCATCAAGGTGCAGTATGACGTGTATGACAGCCTGGAAACGCTGGAAGGCAAGCTGCTGGCGGGGCACAGCGGCTATGACGTCGTGGTCCCCACCGCCGAGCCGACATTCAGCCGGCTGATCGCGGCCAAGGCGCTGCTGCCGCTGGACAGGTCGAAAATCCCACACTTGGCCAACCTGGACTCCAAACTGATGGCCCGAGTGGCCACCAGCGACCCCGGCAACCGGTATGGCGCCATCTACCTGTGGGGCACCGTCGGACTGGGCACCATCCCGGAGCAGATCAAGGCGCTCGCCCCGGACGCGCCGCTGGACAGTTGGGGCATTCTGCTGAAGCCTGAGAACGCCAAGCGCGTCGCATCCTGTGGCATCAGCCTGATGGACAGCGCCATCGACACCATTCCCAGCGTGCTGAAATACCTGGGCCGCAATCCCGAAAGCGCCGACCCCAAGGACCTGGCGGACGTCGAAAAGACGCTGATGGCAGTCCGGCCCTACATCCGCACGTTCGCATCCGGCGGCGCAGTGGAGGCGTTGGCCGGCGGGCAGACCTGCCTGGCAATGACCTACTCCGGCGACGTGATCCAGGCCGCGGTGCGTGCGAAGGAGGCCGGGCAGAAGGAAGTCCGCTACGTCGCGCCCAAGGAGCTGGCCGAGCTGACCTTTGACATGCTGGCCGTCCCCGCCGACGCGCCGCACCCGGCAGAGGCCATGCAGTTCATCGATTTCCTGCTGCAGCCCGACGTGATGGCCGCGATCACCAACCAAGTACGCTACCCCAACGCCGCGCCCGCCAGCCTACCTCTGGTCAGCGCCGCGGTGCGGGACGACCCCAACGTGTTCCCGGACACGGCCACCCCTCGCTTCTTCACAGTGGGCGCACCGACCCAAGCGGCGGAGCGGCTGCGGACGCGGATGTGGGCGCGGTTCAAAGCTGGGCCGTGATGGGTTGCTGGACCGTTCTTGGCGACTCCCTGCTTGCTCCAAAATCCTGACAGCGCACGGAAGACGAACTTGAAACACCTTTGGAAGGCTTGGGCAGGCGCGTTCGCCCTGATGGTCGCGTCGGCTTCCTGCGGGTCAGCCGAAACGGTTCAGCGTCCGGACGGCGCATCCGACGCTGTGCTCCGGACCACGCTGTCGAATGGACTGCGTATCGTCATCGTGCCGGACCGGCTGGCTCCGGTGGTCACCACCAATCTCAGCTACCTCGCAGGATCGAATGACGCGCCGGAAGGCTTTCCAGGCACGGCCCATGCGCTGGAGCATATGATGTTCCGCGGCAGCGCGGGCCTGGATCGGGACCAGCTTGCCGAGTTCGGGGCGCTTCTGGGCGGCTTCTACAACGCCAGCACGGCTGAGACCGTCACGCGATACACCTACACCGTCCCCAAGGACGGCCTCGGCATGGTGCTACGGAGCGAGGCGCTGCGCATGCGCGGCTTGACCCTCAGCGAGGCCGACTGGGTGCAGGAGCGCGGCGCGATCGAGCAGGAAGTCTCACGCGACCTGTCCAGTCCGTTCTACAACTACCTGTCGCAAGCGCAGGCACTCCTTTTCCAGGGCACGCCATACGAGCACGACGCGCTCGGCACCCGGTCATCGTTCGACCGCACGGATGCCGCCCTGCTGCGCCGTTTCTACGAGCAGTGGTATGCGCCGAACAACGCCATCCTGGTCATCGCCGGCGACGTGCAGCCTGCCCAGGCGCTGTCGGAAGCGCAGGCCGCGTTCGGCGACATCCCTCGCCGTGCGGTACCGGGGCACCAGACCATCTTGGTGCAACCCGTGCAGCCGAAAACGCTGGCGTTGACCACCAACTATTCTGTCGGCCTGGTTGCCCTTGCCTACCGGCTGCCCGGGTCGAGGGCGCCCGACGCCGCTGTTTCCGACATACTGGGCGACGTGCTGGGCAGCCCACGCAGCGCGTTGCGAGGCCTGGTTCCGGCCGACCAGGCACTGACGGCGTACTTCGATTGCATGTCCAAGGCTGATGTCGGGATCGGACTGGCCGTCGCGGCATTTCCGGCAGGAAGCGATCCAGGACCCCTGCTGGCGAACATGCAGCGCATCATCGCCGGAGCGGCGCGGGACGGCGTTTCCCCAGAACTGGTGGAGGCTGCCAAGCGAAGGGAACTGGCCCGGCTCGCCTTCGAAAGCAACAGCATCAGCGGCCTGGCCAGAAGCTGGACCACAGCTCTTGCGATGCGGGGCGCAAGCTCGCCCGCAGACCTTGCGCGAGCCTATGCGGGCGTCACGGTGGAGGACGTCAACCAGCTCGCCCGCCGGTTGCTGCAACCTGATCAAGCCGTCACTGCGATCCTCACACCCAAAAGCACCAGCAATGCTTCGGCTGGCAGCGGCTTCGGCAAGGCAGAGTCGTTCAAAGCCTCACCTGACCGCTCGGTGACGCTGCCGGCTTGGGCCTCTTCGTCGCTGCCGGGCGTGCGGATGCCGGATCTGGGGGAGCCGCCTGATGTCACCGTGCTCCCGAACGGCATGCGCCTGATCGTGCAGCCTGAGCACGTCAGTCACACCGTCTCCGTATATGGCCATGTGCGGCAGGTAGCGGACATGCAGGAGCCGCCAGGACAGGAGGGCGTTGCGGCCTTGATGGGCCAGCTGTTCGGCTACGGCACCGAGACGCAGGATCGACTGGCGTTCCAGGCGTCTCTCGACGACATCGCTGCCTGGGAGAGCGCTGGCCCGAATTTCCGGCTTGAGGTGCTTACCCCGCATTTTGAGCAGGGCATGCAGCTGCTGGCTGAGAATGAGTTGCACCCCGCCTTTCCACAGGCTGCCTTCGTCGTGGCCCGCCGGCAACTGGCTCAGGGCCTCGCGGGCCTGGAGCAGGCACCCGACTACCAGTTCCAGCGAGCGATCGACCAGGCCATCGTGCCCGAGGCAGACCCGACTTTGCGCCAGCCCACGCCCGAAACCGTGGGCGCATTGCGGCTTGAGGACGTGCGGGCCTACTATAAGGCCGCGCTCCGTCCTGATCTCACGACCGTCGTCGTGCTTGGTGATGTGATGCCGGAGGAAGCACGGCGTATGGTGCTCAAAACGTTTGGGACGTGGCACGCTTCCGGACCGGCGCCAGAGATCGACCTGCCACCCATTGGCCCGAACGCTCCGTCGCGTGTCCACGTGCCGGACGCGAGCAGCCTGCAGGATAGCGTGCTGCTGTCGGAAACGCTGCCGATCGCCATGCCAGGCCGCTACGCTTTTCGGCTGGGCAACACCATTCTGGGCGGTGGTTTCTCATCCCGCCTATACCAGGACCTGCGGGTCAAGTCAGGCTACGCGTATTCTGTCAGCAGCGCAGCGAACTGGACCCGTACGCGCGGGCAATATACTGTGACGTTCGGGTCCGACGCGGACAAGGTGGAAAAAGCCCGGCAACTCGTGTTGCTTGATCTTCGGACAATGCAGACGACGTCAGTCAGCGATACGGAATTGTTGCGCGCAAAGGCGCAGATGCTGATCCGCCTTGCGATGCGGCGCTCGAGCGTGGAGGCGATGGCAGCATCGTATCTGCGCCTGGCCGATCTTGGCTTGCCATTCGACTCTCCGCAGACTGCGGCTGAGCGGTACCTGGGGACGACTGCGGATCAGATCAAACAAGCGTTCAACACCCTGTTGCGCCCCGATGATCTGGTCGAAATCGTCAAGGGTCCGCCCCTGACGCCATGACCGGCCTAAAACTGTGCGGCCAGACACATGTCTTTCATGCGGCAACAGCCAAAAGTCGGCATGGGTTGTTGCCTTCATCGGTAATCGTTGCAAAATCGATATATTCAAGAGTGCGCGCCTGGGTGGTCGTGCCTAGAAGCAACGCAAATACCAAAATCTACGAACGTATTGCTTAACCATGTATTGTGACGCTGTCTGAACTGATCTTTTGTATTTCCATTTGAACCAGCGCGGCTCGTTCAGCCATGTAATGCACTTGACGACTGACGTTGTCAAATCTAGCAAGTGGCCCATAATAGCCCCATCTGGCCGTTCTGGTATTCGGCTCGAAGTAGGGCAGGCCCATCATTCTGAAAACTTGGTCGAACAGATTGTCTTCGTAGAAAGCAACCGTGTCCAGAATCAGACAGTCTCGAATTGCGTTGCTCTTGATGGAAGGTGGACCGGCCAAAGCATAACAGTTCTGTATGTCTGCCACGACACCGGCCATTCCGGCTTCTTTGTCATGAATATAGCGAGCCGCCAGATCACGCATGCGCTTTTCGAATCCAGCCTGGGGCACCTGGGATACGGGTATCTGGCAGGCCGAAAGGCTGATCAATACAGCACATGATATCGCGAGTTTTCTGCGCCATAGGAGCAGGAACTGTCTCGCCGTCGTCCAACCCTTCATTGGATAGCTCCAACAAAAATGGCGCCCTCTCGCGTGGTGCTTACGCCCGGTATGTAGGATGGCTGGGGCCGTGCGACGTTCTGGCGCGGGCAGCCTCCCTCGGTCATTTGGCATCGGCTGACGATCGGTTCTGGGCTTCACGCCGGCGCTTCTCACCGAGCAGCACTGTTTCCACGAAGTTCGGCACGGATCGGTTCTCTTCCTCCGCAGCTTGCCTGACAAAGCTGAAAAGTTCCGGCTTGAGCCGCAGGGTGAAGGCGTCTCGCTCAGTTTTAGGCACTGCAACCTCTTTTGCTGAAACCGACAACTTTTTACCATTTTCAGTAGCACTGTTCTTTGCAAATGCAAAATCCGATCTGTTCCGCTATCTTCGGCATCAAGCCGAACCGGTTTGCACCACTGTTCCGGCCTATGTGGCGTTGGTGCACTTCGATGGTCTGAATGATGGTAGGATGCTTGTCCCTCTTTTTGGTCCTGACCGCACCGATGCCGCATAAACACAACGCCGACCGCCGTCACCACATCCCGAAGATGTCGTTCAA
>JAABUM010001234.1_pt1 | contig 39144 bp, 38 predicted proteins | sample 5559161 | NCBI WGS metagenome assembly JAABUM01 (sample SAMN10711868, study PRJNA513369) | rock metagenome | isolation source: Antarctica rocks | place: Antarctica: Victoria Land, Siegfried Peak nord
AGCGCCATCTTCCCTTGCCGCGTCGCCTCGCGCCCGATCCTTTGCTCCCTCCTCCCGCCCTGCCCTCACACGACCGCCCCCATCCTACCATCCCGCCCTTGCCCGTGCACACCTACCCATGAAAGCACCCCCGGCCCCTCTCCCTGACGCGGGAGAGGGGCCGGGGGTGAGGGCCGCGCCGGCGCGGCGAGAACTACATGACCCTGATCCCTACCAAAGGTGGGCGATAAAGCTTTTGCCCATTGGATGGCACTTACTAGGTGAAGCTTCAAAAACACGGCTGGTTCGGACCGGGAGTTGCACTGATTTGGACGGGACACGACGCGCACAGCAAGCGGAGATGGGCGCCCCCGATTCTTTCGAGGGCTTGATCCGGCGCTACCAGGACATGGCGTTCGGCTACGCCCTCTCGCTGCTGCGCGATTATCACCTCGCCCAGGACGCCACGCAGGAGGCCCTGTTCATCGCCTACATGAATCTACCCACACTACGGGAACGGGCGGCGTTCCCCGGCTGGCTACGCGGCATCGTGCATCATCAGTGCTGTCGCTACCTACGCAAGCGCCGCTTCGACACGATCCCGCTGGACGACGCGATCGGCGTGCCGGAAGCGGCCATCGGCCCCGCGCAGTACCTGGAACGGCGCGAGGCGCTTGACCATATCCTGGCCGCGATCGGGGCGCTGCCCGACGCGCAACGTGAGGTTGCCGCGCTGTACTACATCAAGGACTACGCGCAACGCGAGATCGCCGCCTTCCTGGACGTGCCGGTGAGCACGGTCAACAACCGGCTGCACGCGGCGCGCCAACAGTTACGAGGAGACCTACGACCAATGACCGAACATACGACTACCACGACCACCGCGTCCCTTACCCCTCCCACGCCCCTTGCCGGACAGGTCGTCCGCGCCCAAGGGCCAATCATCGACGCCCGGTTCGTGGGCGGCGCGCTGCCCGGCCTGATGGGCCGGGCCACGATCACGGACGAGGCGTCCGGCCGCGCGTGGACGGCCCAGGTGGTCCAACATCTCGACGATAGGATGATCCGCTGCATCGTCACCGACGACGCGGAGGGGATCGCGCCGGGCTTGGCTGTACGCGACGCGGGCGGCGCTGTGCACGCGCCCATCGACGCCGCGATCCTAGAACGGGCGCTGCCGCTGCTAGGTAACCCACGCCATGCCGCTATGGCCGCCGAGACACGAACGGAGCCGCGCACGGTACTGGAGACGGGCGTCAAGGTGATAGACCTGATGTGCCCGTACGTCGTGGATGGCAAGGTTGGCGTGGCCGGTCACCCGGGGTCGGGTAAGTTGGTCGTCATGGCTGAATTACTGCATGTCCTCGCGCGCCCCGATGACAACTTATCTCTGTTCGCGCTCCTACCAGTAAAGGAGACGTCGCTCGTCTACATGAATGAGGAGGAAGTACCCTATCCGACCGGCATGCTGCAAGCGCTCTACGTGTCTACAGCCCATCCGACCGACCCGACCGACCCGGCTTCGCTCGTCGCGTCAGGACTGCTCGACGCCATGACCTACACCTCGTATGCGCTTGGCGTCCTGGGCATCTGGCCGGCCGTGGACCCGCTGCTGTCGTGGTCGCGCCACCTCGACCCGGCCGTGGTGGGGCAGGAGCACTACGACGTGGCGCTGGGGGTGCGGCGACTGCTGCGCCGCTACCGCGACCTGCAAGAGGGGCTGGACGGAGGCGGAGCGCTCTCGCCCGAGGACAAGACGGTGATAGCGCGGGCACGCCGCGTGCAGCGCTTCTTCACGCAGCCATTCTCGGTAGCCGAGCCCTTCACCCAACGCAAAGGGCAGTACGTGAGCCGCGCCGAGACGGTGCGCGGGTTCAAGGCGCTATTGGAAGGCGCCTACGACAGCCTGCCAGAGGACGCCTTCCTGTGGTGCGGCCCTATCGCGCAGGCCGTCGAGCACGCCAAGGCGCTACGCGCATAGCGCGGTATCTACGGGGAGCGCGGACGTCAGTCCACTGACTGTCCAGCCGGCAGGTATTCACGGGCGAACCTATTCGCTGATAGCAAAGGACATGGCCGCGACCGTTTGCCGGCTAGAAGCCGGCGCTCCCAGTAGACTACGCTGCCAACGCTTCCAGCCGCTTATTCCCTCACCAATGATTGTGGTATACAGGTGGTTAAGAGAGGACGTGACGATGAGCTACAGCCTGCGCCCACCAATGGAGGATGATTGGCCGGGCATCCTGGCCGCCGCCGATGCTGCGGTACCATGGGCGGGAGAGGAGAACCGGCGCTGGTTGGCGAACCGGCGTGGCTACGCCGCCAGAGGATTGCCGCAACGCCACTATGTAGCCGAGGAGCAGGATACACGGCAGGTGGTGGGATACGGCGCCGTGGAGGGCGTGAAGACGCCAGGCTTGTTCAGAGTATTCGTCGTCATGAACCCTGCCTTGCACGCCAGCGAGTTGGGGCAATTAATGTACGGCAAGTTATCGGCGGGCCTTAGCGACTTGCGCGCCGACAAAGCGTTCGCCTATGAGTGGGAGTATGACCGCGATATCTTGGCATTTTTCGCGGCGCGTGGATTTAGCGAAGTCAGGCGGGATGTGCAGCCCGACGGAAACGTCTACGTCGGAGTGGAGCGCGGCCTCACCCCCTAAAAAGGTGATGCGTCGTTCCCTCAATACTCTGTGTGATATCGTGATGTAGAGGTGTGGCGCATCCTGCGCCGGATGCGCATCTTAGTGGCCCCGACTACCCGTACGACAGCTTGGAACCGCCGTGGCGGAGAAAGAGGGAACGCGTAGTGGCGCTCACGGCGCCTGGAGCAAGACGCGCGCTTTCGCGGCGTTCCGCATCGTTATGGCGTCCGGCCACCCTGCTTTTCTGGACGCTCTCGCGTCTCGTTCTTTTGTACAGCGTGGTTGTGTTGGGGCATAAGTGCGATCAGGTCTTCTGGACCTATGGGCACGATATAGCGGCGCTACACCTCATGCCCTACCGTGATTTTGGCGTTGAGTACCCACCCCTGGCCGTGGCCCTGTTCGCGATCCCCGGCGGCGCCCGCGATTGGCCGCACTACGCGGGTTGGTTCGCGGTTATGATGCTGGCCGCCAATTTGTTGACCCTCGCGTTCGTGCGCTATGCGGCCGAGACCCTTGACCTATGGGCCGACGGCTGGCGCGCGGCGTTTTGTTACGCCGTGCTCGCCTTTGCCACGACCGCCGTACTCAACAAGTATGACGTCGCTCCAGGGCTGCTCACGCTGGTCGCAATCGTGGCGCTGATCCGCGGCTGGGACCGTGCAGCGTGGGTCGCGCTTGCGGCGGCCGTCCTGTTCAAGGGCTACGCCGTGGTGCTGGCGCCCCTCTTCCTGCTCTACCGCTACCGCGTGCGCCGCGCCATGCCTTGGTGGCAGGGGCCATTGGCGGGCGCCCTCGCCACGGCCGTTGTCCTCCTGCCTGTCATCGCGGCCTCGGGACCGGCGTTCGCGCGAACGCTACTCTTCCACGCCAATCGCGGGCTAGAGATCGAGAGCATCTATGCCTCGGTCGTCCTCATGGCGCACAATATCGCGCATCTCTCCGTCTGGGTCACGGCGGGGAAAGCGGTCACCTCGCGCGACGTACACTCCGCGCTGAACGGTCCGCTGGAGACCGTGGCACCCGTGGCGTTGGCCGGGTGTTTAGCGGGCGCCTATGCCGCGGCATGGGTACGTCTATGGCGGGAGGCCACGCCAGAGGCGTTAGTGCTGTTGAGCATGGCCGCCATAACCGCGTTCACAATCACCTTCAAGGCGTTGCCCTCGCACTACCTGCTCTGGCTCATCCCGCTGGCGGCGGTCGCGCTTGGCTGCCCCGCGTCGCGAACCACGGGCGCCGCCAGCGCCGTCCTGTGCGCGGTCGGTCTCAGCGCCATCGTCCCACTTGTGTGGCTGCCGCTCAGACATTTCGATCCTGTCGCGGTCGCCATCATGGTGGGACGCAACCTCGCCCTCATCGCCGTTTTCCTCCTGCTCATCAGGCGATCCCTCACGAACCGGCGACAAAAAAGGCCGGGATGAGCGGGCGTCATGACGCCCGCTCATCCCGGCCCGTGGTTTTCGACTTTCGACTACTGCGCCAGCCCCTCCGTACTGCGCAGCGTGGCGTGGTTCGGCTCGAAGACGGTCTGCTCGGCGACGAAGCCCTGCGGGCTCGTCGAGGAGAGGATCGCGCCGTGGATCGGCGTGAGGCCGGGCACGAGCCTGTTGACGTCGAACGTGAAGCGCTGCGTGGGCTGCACGTCGATGTGCTTGGTAATCTTCTGCCCGTTGCTGCCGTAGAACGTGGCGTCGACGGGCACCGTCGCCGACGACGGGTTGTAGAGCAGCAGGAACTCGCTGTTGCCCTGCGTATTGCCGCCGGGGAAGCTCCAGCGCACACCCGCGCCGTTGCGCCCGAAGACGTCGGAGCCGGCGATGTTGGCGCCGTTCGGCGAACCGAAGTACTCCGGGCGCTCCACCACCACCGGCTGGTCGCTCGTGACCACGCTGGCGATACCGCTGGCGTTAACTGTATCGTTCAGCTTGATGTTGCCGCGGCTGAGCCCCGGTACGAGCAGCGTGCGGCTGCCCAGCGGGTTGCCAGAGCCGCCAAAGAAGCTGGCCGTGACCAGCGCTGGCGTCGCGTTGGGGTTAAGGATAGTCAGGAAGGTCTGGAAGCGGTTGACCGTGGTGCCCTCGGCGAACAGCCAACTCGTCGCGGCGGTGTTGGTTCCCGCGCGGGTGGTCATGCCATAGCCATTGCTGCTGAAGGTCAGCGTGCGCTCAACCACGACGGGGTGATCTGCAGTGGCGATAATGCTGACCGACTTGCCGGGGAATTGCTGGTTGATGTCCACGACGCCGTTGCTATGCGCCGGCACGGTAACGGGTACGCTCTTGCCGGGACCGCCGCCCAGGGGCAGGATCTGCAGCTGAACGTGCGCGGGCGCGGCCTGGTCGGGGTTCAGGATAGAAACGGTCTCATGGAAGGTGAGGCCGGTGTAGCCTTCAGCCAGATACCACGTCGTGCCCAGGCCGGTGTTGCCCAGCAGTGAATCGCCATCGCGGCCGGGGCGGTTGATGTTGAGCTGCGCCGTGATGCTGCGGTCGGCGCTCACCACTAGCCCGAACGTTCCATTGAACGGTTCGAGCGAGGCCACCGTCACGGTCTTCTGCGAACCGGCGTTGACCATCACGGTCTTGGTGTCGGTCGCTCCATTGTTGAAGTAGAAGGTAAGCTTGACGTTGGCGGGCTGTCCATTGCCGTTGAGCAAGTTGACGGCCGAGTGCGCGTCCGCTGTCTGCAGGCCGCCCGCGAAGTAGTATTGCTCCGAGCGCGACAACTGGCCGGTCAGCGCGCTGACGGCGCTCACGCGGCTTTGGTTGCCGATGGCGCTCACGGTGTTCGCCCCTTGCAGTAGGGAGCTGGGAGCCTTGAACGAGGCGGTGAACGCGCCGTTGTTCGTGGTGATCGGCGCCGTGGTCGAGATGGCCGCGCCGTTGAGCGCGAGCGTCACCTGCTCCAGGCTGCCGAAGCCCTTGCCCGTAACCGTCACGGTCCCGCCGGGGCTCGTCGTCGCGGGGTTGAGCGAGATAGAGGGGGTGAGCTGCTGTACCGTCACCTTGGCCTGCGACGAGCGCTTGCTGGTCGTACCGAGAGCGCTAAGCGTGTAGACGCCGGGCTTCATCCCGTAGGCGAAGGTGACGCCGGTAGGCGTCAGGGCGCCGGAGGCGCCGGCCTTGGCCGTCGTGGCGGTCTTCGATCCGTTGATGAGGATAACGACGGTTTCGTTCGCGGCGAAGCCTGTCCCCGAGACGGTCACGAGGCCGCCACGGTTGACGGTGGTCGGCGTCACGTCCAACGTAGCCGTGACCATGGGGGTCGCCGTGACCTTGGCCGTCGGCGTGACCGTGTGCGTCGCGGCCACGGTAGCCGTAGCGGCGGCCTTTGTCGCCGTCGGCGCGGGCGCTGCCTTTGTGGCCGTCGGCACGGGGGCGGCGGTCGTGGTCGACGTGTTCGCCTGTGTCTGCTGGGGCGTCGGCGACCCCGCAGCGAGCGCCAATGGCGCGGCCGGAGCCGCCATGACGCCGACCAGCGCGACGGCCAGCCCGGCCCCCAGATAATACCTCGAACTCATGATAGCGTGACCTCCTGCTACTATGCCCGGCGAAGCGCTTCACCGCATCCCATAACGCAGTCGTTGACACAACAAAGCGTAGAGCGCGACAGCACATCGCCACCGGGTCCGACCTCGCTTGGCCGGCGCCCATAGGCGGTACGGGTAAGACAGAACTCTCGTCTTTTCTATAGACAGGGGCTCTATCTTCACTATAGACAACAGGTAGCGAAATAGCATGATATAAAACTCACCTGTCGCACAAGTAGTGTAGGCAAGAGTGGGGCCACGAAGCAGCTACGAAGCGGCGACTTGACTTTCCCAGACCATGATGCTACGATCACGCTGAATGATCTTTGTGACCAATTTTATGCATTTGGTCATATCGTTCGAGGAGTCGCCATGTCCGCTCAACCGAGAAGGCAGTCCAGTACGCTGGAGGCGCGATCAAAGCACGACGCGCGCGCCGACCAGATCCTGGATATCGCCGCGCTTCTCATGCAACGGTGGGGCTACAACAAGACAACCGTCGACGATATCGCCCGGCACGCCGGCGTGGCCAAGGGCACGATCTATCTGCACTGGAAGACCAGAGAAGACCTGTTTGTCACCCTGTTTGCCCGTGAAGAGCTACGCCTGGCCGAGGACATCAAACAACGCATCGCGGGCGACCCGGATAGCCCGGCGCTGCGCGGCTTTGCCAAGCACACGACCCTTGCCTTCATGAATAACCCGCTGATGAGGGCCGTCCTGTTGAACGATACGGAGGTGCTTGGGGTCTGGGCTAACCGTGAACTCACGAGCGCCACTTTTGCCGGCCGGATGGCCGGCTACAACGTCTTTCTGGAGTTCTTGCGCGCGCACGGCGTCGTGGCTACCGACGTTGACGCGCGCGCGCAGACCTATGTCCTGTCCGCCGTCTGGATGGGCTTCCTGCTGGTCGATCGCTGGATGCCCCCCGGCTACACCTTTTCCGATGAAGACGTCGCCGCGATGCTGGCCGGCACGGTGGAGCGCGCCCTCGCGCCGCGCGAGCCGGCCGCGAACGCCGCGACGGAAACGATCACATTGCGGACCATAACGGACGCGTTCAACCGCTATGTCGACCAGGAAGTAGATGCCCTGAAGGCACTGCAAGAGGAGGCCACGGTATGAACGATGCGGAACCGGCTATTGCTATCGACAACCTTGTCAAGTCTTACGGCACGGTGACCGCCGTGCGGCAGCTCTCCATACGCGTGGAGCGTGGGGAGATATTTGGCTTCCTGGGACCCAACGGCGCAGGGAAGACGACCACCATTCTCTGTATGCTTGACAGCATCCGCCCGACCGCGGGGACGATCCGCATCGCGGGCCTGGACGCCCAGCGCGATACCCTGGCGGTCCATCGGTGTATCGGATACTTGCCTGGCGACGTGCGCTTGCCCGGATCGATGACCGGCAAGCAGGTCATCGCCTACTTCGCCCGCCTGCAGGGACGCGAGCCGGTGCGGCTGAATGACTTGATCGCCCGCTTCGACGTCGAGACAACGCGCCCCTTAAAAGGGTATTCCAAAGGTATGCGCCAGAAGATCGGCATCGTCCTCGCCTTCATGGGTGATCCGGACATCGTGATCCTGGACGAGCCGGCATCGGGCCTTGATCCGCTCCTGCAACGAGTGTTCAATGAACTGCTGCTGGACGAACAGCGGCGCGGCAAGACCATCTTCATGAGCTCACATATCATGAGCGACGTGGAGAAGGTGTGCCAGCGCGTGGCGGTCATTCGCCAGGGCGAGCTCGTCACCGTCGAAGCCGTGGAGGCGTTGCGACAAAAAGCCGGACAGCGCGTGACGGTCGAATTTGACGACGACGTCGCCACGGATGAGCTTGCGCGTATTCCCGGCGTGCGCGCCGTTACGCGCGGCGCCAGCGCCTATCAGCTCACCATGAGCGGCACGATGGACCCGTTGGTCAAGGCGATCAGCCGGCACACCGTGCTACGGCTGCAGGCTGAAGAAGCGCCGCTCGAAGACGTGTTCTTGACGTTCTATGAAAAGCCACAAGAGGCGCCGCCCCTGCCCCGGCGCGAGGCGGCGCCGGTGGCCTAGCAGGCCGCCTGACGAGTCGACAGTCGGAAGTACCGGCGCGAGGCGGCGCCGGCGGCCTAGCAGGCCACAACGCCGTACAAAGGAGATTCTACGATGGTTGCATCGCTACCGGCACGGGGGCGTCTGGTCGTGAGGAAACGCGGACAGGGCCTGACCGTGCTGCTACGCGGGCTTGGCAACGGCGCGACGCCGCTCGGCCTGGCCTGCTTCTATGGCGCCCTGATCGTGCTGCTGTTGGCCCCGCTCTATCCCGCGATATCGGGGGCAAACTTCCAGGCGATCCTGTCCTCAAGCTTCATGTCGGGCCTGCTGGGTGGGCATATCACCCATTTTTCCGGCTTCCCGACGTTCCTGGCCATGGAAGTCTACAGCTCCTTCTATGGCCTGCTCTTCGGCGGTTTCGTGGGCTGGATCGGAGGAGCCGCGCTGCCGCTGACGATGGAAGACGGCACCCTCGACCTCGCGCTGTCGCGGCCGATCAGCCGGACACGCTACTACCTGGCAAGCTGGCTGGCCGTGATGATCTGCGCCCTCATCATCGGTCTCGTGATCGTCGGCGCGGTCTGGATCGACACGTTCCTCGTACGTAACGCGGGGATTGACTGGCGCTGGCTGTGGATCACACAGTTCGTGCAGTGGACCTTCATGTTCTTTGCCGGCGGCCTCGGCATGCTCTGCGGCGCCTGCTTCAGCGCCAGCCGCAAAGCGGGCGGCGCCGCGCTGGGCCTTATCGTGCTGGGCTACCTGATCAATACGTTTGGGGGTCTGGCCACCCAGTTTGAGTGGCTGCGCAAGCTCGGCCCGCTGTACTATGCCCCAAGCATCGATCCGCTCGTCTTCCATACGCTGACGTAGTGGTATCCCTGGGTCCTGGTAGCCGCCGGCCTGGTGTGCGGCCTGATCGGCCTGCTGATCTTTAATAGGCGCGATCTGCCGGCCGTTTGAGCGCGTAGGCCATGTACCGTGACTCAAGACGAACGGCCAACGACAAGCGCGACAAAGAGCAGGTAGAGCGCGATGATGGCGACGCCGCCGGGACGCGTCAGGCCGCGCCGCCGCGCCAGCAGCGCCAGCGTGACGGCTGTCATCCCCAGAAGCCACAGCAGGTCGAGCAGGCCGGACCCGCCCCCGGAAACGCCGCCGACGATGAGCGCTGGCAGCGCGATCCCGGCCAGGATGTTGATGGTGTTGCTGTTGAGCGCTTCGCTCACCACCGCCGCGCCGCGGCCCTGTAGCGCCAGGCGGCTCGCGGCATAGGCGTTGGGCAGGCTGGTGAGGGCGGCCAGCGCGACCGTGCCGACCAGCGCGTCGGGGACGCGCCAGGCCGCGGCGAGGGTGAGCGCCGCCGCGACCAGCGCCAGGCTCCCCCCGACGATGAGCGCCAGAGCCACAGGGATGAACAGGGCCGGTCCCCACGGCCCCGCCCCGCGCGGGCCGGTAGCGACGCGCGGGTCCTCGGCGGCCTCGTGGTCGACCTCGCTCACAGCCAGGGCGAGCAGCCGCGCCAGGCCGCGCGGTAGGGGCAGGCGGGACAGACGGTGAGGAGACACGCCCAGCGCCAGGCAATAGGGGACGAACATTAGCAGCAAAAGCGCCGCCGCCGCGGCCGGCGCGAGAACGCCGCCGACGAGCCCGGCGACCACGAGCGTGGAAAAGACGGCCACGCCGCCGTCGAGGAGCAGGCCCGCGCGGCGCACGCGCACACGGCCGGCCAACAGCGCGCCGACGCCGAGCAGCGCGGCCAGATTGAAGATGTTGGAGCCAAGCACCACGCCGAGGCCGACGTCGCGTCGCCCCGCGTGCAGCGCCGCGAGGGCCGACGAGATCTCGGGTGCGTCGGCGCCCAGCGCGGTAAGCAGGCCAAGCAGTCCCTCGGACAAGCCAAGGCGCGCGCCAAGCCGGTCAAGCCCGCGCACCAGCGCCTCACTCGCGGCGAGCGTAACCAGTAGGGCGCCCGCGAAGACGAGCATGGCAACGGCGGGCGACAATGGGGTACCTCCGGTATGAGTTGTGCGAGTGACGAGTGGCGAGCGACCAGTTCTCGCCACTCGCGACTCGCCACGCAAACAAAAAGGAGTCACGCGTTGATAGGATCGCCGGACGTCGCCGTGTTCATCGGGCTGCTGATCGCCGTGGCCGTTGTCGCCGTCGCGGTACGTTTCGTCAATGTCCCGTATAGCGTGGCCCTCGTGCTCACGGGATTGGTGTTGGCGTTGGCCCCGAATGCCCCCAACGTACAACCAACGCCAGCTGTCATTTTAACCGTCTTTCTACCTGTGTTGCTTTTCCACGGCGCCTACAACCTCGATCTGGCCGACGTGCGCGCCAATTTCACCCCTGTAGCGCTCCTCGCCGTTCCCGGCGTGTTGGTCACGGCCGCGCTCGTCGGCGCGGCGCTGCACTACCTAGCGGGGCTGCAATGGGGGACCGCGTTGCTCTTCGGCGCGATCGTGGGCGCGACCGACCCCGTGGCCGTATTGGCTATCTTCGGTGAAGTGGGCGCGCCGCGCCGCCTGTCCACCATCGTCAGCGCCGAGAGCCTGTTCAATGATGGTACCGCCCTGGTGATCTTCGCCACCATCCTGGGCGTCGTCACATCGGGCGCGTTTAACGGTGGAGCAACGGTGGAGCGCTTCGTGATCGTGGTCGCGGGTTCGCTCGCGCTGGGCGCGGCCGTGGGTGTGCTCGGCGGGACGGTGATGGCGCGCCTTGACGACGCGCTGATCGAGACGACGATAACGGTAATCCTGGCCTACGGCGGCTACCTGTTGGCCGACCGGCTGACGGTGTCGGGTCCGCTCGAAACAGTCATGGCAGGGCTGATGTTGGGCGCGCGCGGCCGACAAGTGATGAGCGCCACGACGCTCCTCCAGGCCCGCGCCACCTGGGAGTTCCTCGACTTCCTGTTCAACTCGTTGCTGTTCCTGCTGGTGGGGTTGGCGGTACGCCCGCTTGGGGTCTCGGCCGTGCTGGGCTTCGGCCCCATAGTGTGGAAGGCTCTCGCCGTCGCGGTCGTCGCGGTCGTCGCGGCGCGCGCGCTCGTCGTGTGGAGCGTGGCTCATCTGCTCGCGCGCATGGGCCGCGCGTTACCGCGCGGGTGGCGGATAGTCGTGACGTGGGCCGGGTTGCGCGGGGCCGTGTCGCTCGCGGCCGCACTGAGCCTACCAGGCAGGTTACACGATCGCACGCTGCTGCTGGTCCTGACCTTCGGCATTGTCCTGTTCACCCTGTTGGGGCAGGGGCTGACGATCGGGCGCGTCATGGCGTGGCTGCGTATCGGCGGCGACGTTTCGCGCCACGAGTTCGAACTCACGGTGGGGCGGCTGCGCGCCGCCGAGGCGGCCCGGCGCGAGGTGGAAACGCTGCGTGACGATCAGACGATCGAATCCAGCACGGCGCGCCGGCTGGAAGAGGAGTACACGGAGCGTGAGCGCACGCTGCGCCAACAGGCCGCCACGCTGGAACACGGCGCGGGGACGCTGGAACACCGGCAGGAGGTCGAGACGCACCGGCGCCTACTGCGCGTGCAGCGCGAGGCCGTCCGCCACGCCTACGCGCACGGCCAAATCTCCAACGCCTCGTTGCGTGAGCTCGTAGCCGAGTTCGATGAAGAGTTGGCCAAGCTCGAGCCAGAGTTGGAAAATGAGTGATCAGGAGGCTGCAAGGAGCGAACGCGCCGCGCCGACGAGGATGAGCGAGCCGGTCACGACGAGGGGGACGCCGCGTGAGCGCGCTACCTCCTGTGCCTGGGCCAGCGCCGTGGCGGGATCGGGGACGAGGGTGACGTCGGGCGCGGGCAGGTAGCGCCGGACCTCCGCCGCGACGCGGACGGCGGCGCCGGCGCGGCGCTCCCACGGCGGCTCGGTAACGACGACGGCGCCGGCCAGCGGCGCCAGCGCGCCGACCATGGCCGGGATGTCTTTGTCGCCCAGGATACCCAGCAGCAGCACGGGGCGCGTCTCCGGATTCTGGGGCAGGATCTCGCGCAGGGCCGCAGCTAGGGCGCGCGCGGCGTCGGGCGTGTGCGCACCGTCGAGCAGCGCCGGCGGATCGCCCCCGATCCATTCCAGCCGGCCCGGCATACGTGTCTCGGCCAGACCCCGCCGCACCGCGTCCTCCCCCACCCGCGCGACGGCGCGGACGCCTAGCGCGTCGACGGCGCCGACGGCGCACGCCGCGTTGGCCCATTGGTGGCGCCCCAGCAGCCCCAGGTGTAGATCCTCGTAGGTGTGGGCCGGCGTGACGACGCGCAGGCCCGCGTCCGTGGCTGCGTAGCGCACGTCGCCGTCGCCTTCAGCGGGAGTGACACGCCATAGCGTCGCGTGCTGGCGGGCGCACTCGTCGGCGATGACCTGCAGCGCGGCGGGATCGGCCGCGGCGGTCACGAGGATACTATGGGGCTTGACGATGCCGGCTTTGTGGGCGGCGATGGCGGCCACGGTCGGGCCGAGGCGGCGCGTGTGCTCCAGCGACACATTGGTGATGACCCCGACGCGCGCGCTATTGACGACGGTGGGGTCGTAGCGGCCGCCCACGCCAACCTCGACGACGGCGATGTCAACGGCGCGCTCGGCGAAGTACAGCGCGGCCAGCGTCCACAACACCTCCATGAACGCGGGACGGCCCAGCGCGTAGCCCGGCATAGTATCGCCGGACATCTCCTCAATGGACGGACGCAACCGCTCCAGCAGGCGCGTCCAGTCCGCGCGCGCGATCGGCGCGCCGTCGACCCGGATGCGTTCGGTGTAGTCGCGCAGGTGCGGCGACGTAAAGAGGCCGGTGCGGTAGCCGGCGGCGCGCAGGATCGTGGCGGCCAGCGTAGCGGTCGAGCCCTTGCCGGCGCTGCCCGTCACATGCAGCGTGGCGAAACGTTCCTGCGGGGCGCCGACATGGGCAAGCAGCAGACGCGCGCGGGCCGGGCCGGCCTCGAACGCGGCCTGTACCGGCGAGGCGACCAGTCGCTCCAGATAGGAGATAGCGTCGTCATAGGTGTATAGCATACGCCTCATATTATCGCGTATTATCATGCACTCATCACATGAGGGCGACTCGTATCCGCTGAAAGGCGCGCCTCACGATAGTGAGACGTGGCCTGACCTTAAAAGGTCATGGCAGAGTACGGACCTTAAAAGGTCTCGCGGTCGGTGACCTCCGCGCCTATTTTTCGCACACGCGCCGGCCCCACAGACCCTTCAGGGTCCGTGCCCTGCCATGGTCTTTTAAGGCCAGGCCCAGGGCGCCAGCGGTCCCAATAGACATGGGCTGGCTGGCATGGAGAGTGCCAACCTGTCCTTGCTGGCAAAGCATACGCAAGTCGTAAGTAACTATTAGAGGAGTACGTCATGGAACTGTGGCCCGGTATTCATAGCCTCGACGCGTCGCGCGTGAGCAACGCCTACCTTGTGATGGGACCGCCCATCACGCTCGTCGACACCTGCCCGCCCGGCGCCCTGCCGCGCCTGCTCGCCGCGATAGAGAAAGCGGGGGCACGCCCCCGTGATATAAAGCGCATCGTGCTCACGCACTGCGACATCGACCACATCGGCAACGCCTACCACCTGAGCCTCGTCGCCGATGTCGAGATTTGCGCGCATGAGGCCGATGTCCCCTACATCACCGGGGCGCGCCCCTTCCCCGGACCCGCGCTGCGCCGCGCCCTCGAACTGACGTGGGGGCGCGTCCTGACGCGCCCACGCGTCGACCGCGTGCTACATGACGGCGACAGCCTGGATGGCCTCACGGTCGTGCATCTGCCGGGCCACACGCCGGGGCATATCGGCCTACAGCGCGAGAGCGTGCTCTTCGCGGGCGATGCCCTGTTCGGCGGCCGCAAGCTACGCCCCTCGCCGGCTATCTTAACCTGGAGCAAAGAACGGGAGCGCGCGTCGGTTAAGCGCGTCGGAACGCTCGATGTGGACCTACTGCTGCCCGGCCACGGCACCCCCGTCAACGACGGCGCGCGCCGCGCCGCCGCGCTCGACCCGTATCGGTGATCGCCGCCCCTTGATGTCAAAATTGATCCACATGGTTCCGGCAATATCACAATAAAACACAGACCGGCTATAGTCGGCGCCGACTATAGCCGGTCTGTGTTTTATGATAAACCACGATACCTACCGTGTTCCACCAGGTATTCGAGTGACGGTCACGTACAAAGAGACGCTGTGCCGTGGATCACCATGGGGCGGGAACACGCGATTGGTCGTCGTGGTAGATTCTTACGGCTGCACATTGCTGATGAAGGCACCCCAGTTAGCCAGAGACGTGCGCGTGCCGCCACACGTTGTATCCGCCTGGAACTGCGCGTCGGTGCAACTTTGACCAATGTACTCGTTGGCGAACCAGATTGAGCCGTCGGTACCAGCAACGGCCGCGGAGTAGTCGCCCCAACGAGCAATCTCGTTACCGCGGTACGCGCGATATCCGGTGAATCCATCTTCCGGTCCGACGCCTGCTCCGGATACAGTTATAGCGCCAACTCCGCTGACGGCATTGATCGGGGCGTACGCGGCGCTTGGATAGTAGTCAGGCCCCGAGAGGGTAAAGGCTATAACGCCCTTGCCCTGTGCGTTGACTCCGACAGACGGGAAGAGCACGTTGTTGCCGTTGGAAGCCGCGACATAGCCCTGGTTGGCCATAGTCGCGGCCAATGTCCCGGACGCCTCCGATGGTGCGACAATGAAGTAGGCAATCGCGACCGTGTTCGCGCTCGTGGCCGTGTTGAGGCCCGACCACAACTTGCCGTTCGCGAACACAACCTGGTTCATGCGATCGTCGTTGGCGTTGAGCGCCTCAAGGGAGCCGCCGACGGCATCGCCCAGGGGCGTGGGGCCGGCCTTTTGCGTCGCGGAGAAGGTCAAAGGCGCACCGTAGGCCTCGCTGTTCACGATTGTGTCGGTGAGCGACACGTTGGGCGCGGCGCTGTTGAGCGAACTTGTGTTCGTCAGCGCCCAGGCGGCGACACGGGTATCACCCTTGCCCAAGAAATCCAGCGCGCTAAGAAATACTCAGAGCCGCCACTGGCGTTCTCGTAGTTGCCGCCCGGTGGCGTCGTGGCTGGTTGGATAGAGTACCATATGCCGCCATCAGGGGCCGGCAGCGTCCCCGCGTTGATATGGACGACCGTAGGCGTGGTCCCCGTATGCGCGGCGTTCACGAGCCCGCTCTTGGAGACCGCGTACACTTGCGCTCCGTTGAAACCGTTCTCACTGAGCGGGAACTCATTGGTGCTGATATAGAAACCGTTCGCATCGGCGCCGATAAGTGGCTGATCACCGAAGCACGGGCAGCCAGCGTGATCGGGTGTGCCTGTGTTATCGGTGGTGTCGATGGTGAAGACTGACCAGGCGCCGACGGGGCTGGCGCCGCGGCTGACGGCGATATAGATATGGGATGTGTTACCAAACGCGCCATTCGCCGAGTTGGTGTCGATTTCCAGCGACGTGACGAAAAAGCGGTTCGTGTCGGGATCGTAGTAGCATTTGGGGTCGGTGACGAACGGGCCAAAATCGCCTGAAACAGCCGCGCCGCTACTAGTGCGGACGATTGCCGGCGGCAGCTTGAAGAAGGCGTTGAGCGCCGTTGGGCCACCCATGGCATGGTGATTGGCGCTATGCGCATTGTAAACGCTCATCACGTCGTTCACTGCCTCGAGAACAAATTTACTGTTCGTGCATAGGCCCTGGTCAGGCGGTTCCAGGCTAAACTGGTTGCCGCCGCTGGCCGTGCGTGAGTCGAAATGGTCGAGGCCGGGAAAGCCAGAGGAACTCGATGACAACGCGGTCACACTGCTTCCTGATGGGCTAGGAAGAGCAACCTGAGCGCCCGAATCCACCATTTTGTGGATGTCATTTTCAAGGGGTTGGGCGCTAATCTCCGAGGCTGTATTACCGCTAACGCCGCTGGCGAGGGTATTGGGGCCGAGCGACGTGTCTCCGACGTAGGTTAGCTGTGCGGTGACGCCTTGATGGGACGTGGCCGCATGCGTGCTACTAGGACTAACGAAAGAGGCGCCGGTGAGAATGGACAGAATACTGATGCTGCTCGCACAGAGCAGCGCGGCTCGTTTCGCTTTGCGCATTACGTTGTATTACACCTTCACTAGCCAAGTGCTGATTCAGTTACATGGCATCAATAGCACGATCTACGATTGGTTGCCCCCGCGGCCGCATCCACCAATACAAGCGTAAGCAGGCTCGTGGCGCTCACCCTGACTATCCTCTTATCTTCACCTCCTCAATAGCGGCCCACGGCTCCTAATGCTTTAAACGTTTGGCGTTAGGGCAATCGCCGTCGTGGACGTATGGGCGTCAACTACGTCGCATGAGCTTAAATCTACTCGCGACGAAGTAGAACTAGCATATAGCAACACGATGCTAATCGTCAAGGAGCGCCCATGGCCCGATTGCCCGGACGCGCCCCACGATTGTGATGGTAGGCGCCGCTGACCTGCGCTTGAAAGGTCATGGCAGGGACCGGACCTTAAAAAAAGGTCTCGCGGCGCCCAGCGGCGACCGCTATGGCCGCGAGGCGCTCGACGGTGGGGCGCGTCTCACGCCCAGACCGACCTTTCAAGGTCCCTCCCCTGCCATGACCTTTTAAGGTCAGGCCTCATCTCACAATCGCGGGGCGCACCCCCATTGCCCCATCAATAAATTAGGCTCGACGATCATCCCAATGAGGCACACGAGCTATGCATGTCACGCCCGCGACTGCCCTTGGAGAAGTCACAGACCATGGATGACCCTGAGCGCGATGTTACGCGTGACGCACTCGACCGTCTATACTAGTGATACGGTAGCGTCCAGAACGCGGGAGGAATATCTATGAACGTTTCCCTGAAGATGGCTCGAACACTAGTTGTGGCCGGGATGGTAATCGTCTCCGGCGCGCTGGCCGACGCGGCGCACGGCACGACAGCGCAAGCGCGCGGCGCCCCGTCGACGATGTCGTGCGCCGCGTTGGGAACGTACCATATTGGCTCCATCATCCCACGCGTGACGCCAGAGCAGCCGCGCACTGGATCAGGCGTGTCGTCCGTCTCGGGACGGCCGTCCCGCGACGCCCTCGCGATTGCGCCCTGGTTGTTGATCGGAACGCTCACCATCAGCTCCTACAGCGGCTGCGGCCAGTCCACGTCCGGCACATTCACGGTACAGCGATCTCTGCTGGGGCCGGTCATCAAACGGCCGGGGACGGCACGGACATCGATCGCCTGTGTCGCGGGCCCGCCCTGCGGCATCCCCGTCACCGGCGTCATCAGTGCGACCGGCTCCTTCGCGCAGGACATGACGCATCCGCAAGACCCCACGTACGTGACAGTCAGCGCCACGGTCGTCACCGCACGCCCTGGTCCACAGATGGGGCGACCATGCTCCACTAATACGGGCTGTCCGCCATCTACAGTCATCAGGTCCACGGTTACGTTCAACAATGTGACGGGGTATCTCCAGACGACGTCAGATGGGCAAACGGCGACACTGTCATTCCTGCCACCGCCCGCGGCGAACAGCGGGCAACCTCCCGCGGTCATGGCGCTCGTCGCCACGCGCGGCGTGCGGCCTTTGCCTAACCCCGCTCCCTGACAATAGAGGTCACACAAAAAGCCTGCGACTGAAGTCGCATGGCAAACGACAGTGACTAAAGTCGCTCAGGGCGCCACGCCAACGATACTTCAGTGTCCGTGGTTTGCCATGCGACTTCAGTCGCAGGCGCACCCGAACGCGTCGATTGACATTGACACGCGTCATGCATGTTTGATAGGCTACAGCCGTTCCCCCTTGTGCTGCCACGACTGTGCCCGCTCGTGCGGAGGGAAAGGCTGTAGCCCATTTTGCCTGCGCCACGTCGAACACCGCTCCTGCTGCTCATCGCTCTCCTTCTTATAGTGATCGGTCCAACTCAGAGCCGCGCGGCGCAACGCGCGCGCGGCGCATCCGGTGGACGCGGCGCCGCGACAGTGGCCGGGAAAGGGCCGCGTGCGGCGGCGCCACGCGTGCTGATGGCCGCCGCAGACTACGCCAACCACCGCGTCGACTACCGAGTCGTCGGAGCCTACGTGCAACGCTCGACCGACGGCGGCCGCCACTGGGCGCTCGCGCTCGACCCCGGTGGGCATCCCCGCCTGCGCGACCACTCGTGCCACCCCGCGCGCTATCAGACTGTCGAAAACCTGCGCGTGGCGGGACTCTTTCCGAACTCCCTGCTCGTCGCATCACGCGGCGCGCCCGGCAGCCCACCACGCGACAGCAGCGGCCTCGGCTGCGACGCCGCCACGGGAGGGCTCTTCGTGCTGCGGCCCGATGGGCGCGGCGGCTTGCGGGACACGGCCGCCCTGGCGTCGGGCTTGCCCTACACGCAAGCGCAAACGCAGGCACAAACCGGCGCGACCTCACGTACGGGGAAAACCGGAGGCCTTCCAGCGGTGAGCCGGAGCCAAGTCAAGAGCGCCCCGCGCACCTATGACCTGCTCGATATCGTGACCGATCCGACGAACCCCGCCGTGCTCTATGCCGAGGCGGATGGCGCCACGGGCGCGCCTGGTCCCGGATCACCGCCAGCGGGCCTCTATCGCTCGGCCGACAATGGCCTGCACTGGCGTGCGGCCATGCGTGGTCTGAGCGGACGCGTCGAGCACGCCTCCTTTGCGCTCGATCCCGCGCACGGCGCCACGATTTTCGACGTGGTGGGGTCGGCCATGGGTCCGGCGCTCTACCGCAGTACCAACTCTGGCGCCCAGTGGTCGGCCATACAGGGTGTCACGGCCACGCGTACCCTAAGCCTGTTCATCAATCCAGCCAACCCGTCGCTCATCTATGCCCTGACGGACCGCGCGCTCTACCACAGTCGTGACGCGGGCGCGACGTGGGCGCCGTTCCCGCGCGCGGGGCTGCCGCCCGCGGGCGCCATGCGGACGCTCGTGTTCGACCCGCGCGATCCGTCGCTCGTCCTTGTCAAGACAATACGCGGCGCCACGCTACGTCTACATGAGCAGCGCGCGCCCACGCCGCCGCACTTCGATCTAGCCCTGACGCTCACACCGAGTTCCTATGACCGCGTCGTGCTGGCCCTGCACGCCGCGCCGCTGGCGCGCGCACGCCTCGTCGTCGTGGGCGGCGCCAATGGGACATCCGCACGCCTCACGACCGACGGACGTGGCTTCGGCTACGCCACGGTAGCGCTCGATGGTCGTGTCACGCCGGCGGCGCTGCGCGTGCGCGTCGAACTGGCGGGACGAAGCGAGGTCCTGCGGCCGTGGACGCCGCCAAATTATACGCCGGGACGCGCGGCCCCACCGGCGACGCCAACCCCGACCATAACGCCGAGCGCGACGGCGACGGCCACCGACACACCCGCGCCGACAGCCACTATGACCCCGACGGCCACGATCACGCCGACCACGATCCCCGTCGCCACGGCCGTCGCGCCGACGCCCTACCCGCCAAGCACGCTCGATCAGGGCTGGCAGTGGCAGCAGCGCGTGCGTACCCTCCCGCTGTGCCCGCCGCCCTCCGCCGTGGTGGCGCCCGTTTCCGCCACGGCGACGCTTTCCGCCGCGACAGCGACCCCTACGATGACGGCGCCGCCCACGCCCGCGATTGGTTCGTCACTCACACCAACCGTACCCGCTGGCGTCACGTCAGCCACGAGCACACCATCGCCGACGATGACGAGCGCGCCAACCGTCACGAGCGTCCCGACCGCTACGCCCACGCCGGTCGGCCCGTGCGACGGGGGGCCGCCATCCCCGCGCCAGGACTACGCGGCGGGGTGGGACAATACCGACCGCAAGCTCTACGTTTTCGGCGGCACAGACAGCAAAACCGCCGCCGCCTACAACGACCTCTCCGCCTACAGCGCCATCACCAACGCCTGGACCCTGATCACGCCGGCTACGCCAGTCATCCCCACGGGGCGCTACGGCGCGAGTTCGGTGTGGGACCCTGGACAGAATCTCCTGCTCGTGTTCGGCGGCATGAGTGGCGCGGGCCCCTACGCGCACGTCATGGATGACGTGTGGGCCTACGCGCCGGCCACGAACACCTGGGCCAATCTCTCGCTAAACGGCGCGTCCGGCGCGCCTAGCCCGCGCGCGCACGCCGCCGCCGCCTGGGACGCCTCGAACGGGCGCCTCTTGATTTTCGGCGGCCAGACCAACGACCTCTACCCGTCGACCCTGACCAACGACCTGTGGGCCTTCACGCCGAGCGCTACCGGCGGGACCTGGGCCAACCTGTCACCGAGCAACAGCGACCAGAGTTGGCCACCGCCGCGCCAGTGGGCGCAGATGGCCTGGGACGGCGGGACGCTGCGCCTCTTCGGAGGCAAGAACCCCGGCAACGGCGCGTTGAGCGACACCTGGACGTGGACGCCGTCGACGAGCTGGTCGTTCCAGAACCTGACCGACCAGCCGCCGGGAGCCGCCTCGGCCGGCTACGATTGGGACACGACGCATGGGCGCCTCGTGGTTGGAGCCGGTCTGGCTATTACCGGCGCGAGCAGTGACGTGTGGGACTACGACCCCAACACAAGCGTGTGGGCGCAAGTCCCCATCGCCAACCCCTCCGCGCTGGCGCCGCGACAGATGGCGCATCTGGTGTGGGACACCGCCGACAACCAGGCGCTCGTATTTGGCGGTCGCCAGGGCGGTGGGCCGGGCGTGCTCCCCAGCGTATCCAACGATTTGTGGGCGCTCGTCCCAACCGGCGCGCCCGGTCCCGCGGCGCCTGCGCCGCCTGCGGCGGCGGCGGTAGCCAAAGGCGTCAACCTCGCCGATACCGTGCACGCGTACAACAACGGGCTCTACCTCACCAACAAGACCGTCGCCGCCACGGCGGCGTCCGGCGCGGCCTACGCGCGCATCTCCTTCTCCATCGGCGACGGAGCCACGGCCTGGACCGACGCGCGCCTGCACGCCTACGAGCAGGTCGTAAACATGCTCAACGCCAAGGGCATCGGCGTCCTGGCCGTCGCTGGCAACGGTATCACATCCGGCTGGTCGGCGGCCAGCTGGACGCAGGGAGCGCAGGAAACAAGCGGCGGGACCGGCGACAACCCGGCCATCCAGGACTACGTACAGAAACTGAAAGCGCTGGTCGGCCACTTCGCCGCGCCGCCCTACAATGTGACGCACTGGGAATTGTGGAACGAGCCTAACGTGGCCCTCGCCAACTGTACGCAGGGCGACCCGACAGCACAGTGCCTGCAACAGCCGGGCCTGAAGCCCTCCAACTTCGCCGCGCTGCTCGCGGAGTCATACAGCGCGATCAAGGGCGGCGACCCCGGTGATCTGCATCTGCAAAGCGTACAGATAACCTCGGGCGGCGTCTTTGGGCACAGCATCGCCGGGTCATACAGCGCGACCGCGTCGGGCGCCGACTACATCGCCCACACCTACGACGAGGGCATCAATCACATAGGAGGCGCCTGGGCGTCCATCAAAGCCAGCCTGGGAACCTATCCGCTTGACCTCGTGGGTGAGCACCTCTACGTCGACCAGGGGCAGCGCACCACGCCGGCGTTGATACGCGCGTACCTCAACTGGTTCCGCGCCGCGTATTCGGGGAGCGACCCATCTAAAGCGACATCCATCACCGAAGCGGGCTGGCGCACCGGCGACGTCAATGAGCCACACGTCACGCCGGACATGCAAGCCTACAACCTGGACACGATCTTCACGACGGCGCGACGTAGCGGCTTCGTACAAGACCTACTGTGGTACGAGTTGCAGGACAACCCTGGCGACGTCAACAGCACATCGTGGGGCCTGCTCGATAGCGCGGGCAATGGCAAGCAGGCCTACACGCGCTTCCAGGGGCAGTAAAAGCCCTCACGCCCAACGGCCCTCACCCCCAACCCCTCTCCCTGACGCGGGAGAGGGGAGCCGCCCCATAATGTCACGGGTCATGGCGAAACCCCAAGGGCGCCGTATGTATGATATGGCAGGGCGATCCGTTTCCCCCGCCCCATGCCTCGCCGGGCAGGTTCTTGCCAGTTCACACGACTCGCAGGGCGGCTCCCCTCTCCCGCGTCAGGGAGAGGGGTTGGGGGTGAGGGCCGTCCGGCATGATGTCTGCTATGTTCAATATCATCAAGAGCAAACTTGTGACCGTACAGGTACACTAATGGTATGACAGACGGTTGCTGGACACGGAACTATGAATGAGCGCCCACCGACACCGCGAATCCTCGTCATCGAGGACAATATCGAGATCGCGACTCTGCTACAGAGCGTCTTGGCTAGCCACGACTACCATGTGGACCTGGCGGATGACCTCTCGGCCCTACACGCCAGCCGTGAGCACTTGCCCGACTTGATCCTGATCGATCTCCTGATGCCCAGTATGGGCGGCGATGAGGCCGTACGGCGCTTACGCGCGTCGCCCGAGACACGCGACATCCCAGTCGTGCTGATGTCGGCGTCGCACGAACTCGCACAACGCGCGGCCGAACTCGGCGTCGCAGGCTACTTGAGCAAGCCATTCGACCTCGACGACCTACTCGGCGTGGTGCGGCGCGCCCTCGCCACAACCGCCGCCGCCGATTACTAACGGGGCATCGTTCGCATCAAGCGTCCCTACGTAAAAATTCCTGGGACCCGCTGACTTTTCACTGACCCTGACGGATCAGCGCCCGATGTAGAACAATTGGCGACAACGCGATGGGGGACCACAGCCGGTTGGCTGTGGTCCCCCATCGCGTTGTCGTGGAGAGTAATAGGCATGTCGCGCGTCAATTACGCGCCAGCGGGCACACCCACGGGAATGTCTTTAACGGAGTAGCCGTTGCTGTTGGCTTGGCTGCCGACCGTGCTCGTCGTGCTATTCAGATCATTGACGCTCGTAGTGTTGAAGGCGCCGTCTTTGAGCGTCGTTGCCGTGCTATGCGTCTTGCCAAGCAGGGCGTTGATCGGTGAAACGAGCGCGTGCAGCGTCTTACTGTTGCTCTCGTTCGCCCGTTTGTAGGCGGCCTTGAGGCGATTGTAGGCGATGAAGAGGACGACGCCCGCCGCGATGATGTGTTTGGTCCGGCCAGGCTCGTGGGCGCCGTAGTAGCCTGTTTCATACTTCTTGTAGACGTGGTGGATGCACCAGAAGGCGACGCCCATATCGACCAGGAAGCGCGTCCGATCGAATTTGGGGAAAGAGAACGCGGGCTGGGCCTGCGGCGCGGCGGCGACGTAGGCGGAGGGCGCGGCGGCGTTGGCGCGGCCAGCGAACGACGGGCCGGCGGCGCCGACCATGAGCAGGGCCAGTAGGCCGATGGCGAAAAGCTTGATCTTCATAAGTCCTTTGTATCCTTAGGTAAGCTAGCGTTCCACGCCGGGAACAATACTCCCGACGCTACAGTCATCCCCACAACGTCCGAGGCAATCTCGCACACGGCTAATTTTACCATATGCCTGAACCCCTAGCGTACGGGAATCTCCCCAGCGATCCAGTTGACCATGATAGAGTTGGCGCCGTGCGCCGTGGCCTGATGCAATTGTGCGCGGGCATTAGTGTAGCGCCCCAACTCCATGTCATCCCAGGCCAAGTTCAGATACGAATAGGAGCGAAAGTTTTCCCGCGTGGCCGCGACGCTCGTCGTGGGGGCCTTGCCGGTACGCAAACGCGCCTCCGTCTTGACAAGGTCGCCTTGGTATGCCCGTGTCCGATCCCAGCCCGCCGAGGCGAGCGTCGCGTTGAGTAAGAGCGCTTTCGATGGCGGGTACAGCACGATGAAGCGATTGTTGGCCACCGCCCATATCTTGTTGAAATCGGCGTAAGTGATGGCGTAGCCGGCGCCTCCGAACGGGTCGCTGGACACGAAAACACCCTGCCGATCATCGTACGACTGGATCGGCCGGTAGTGGCGGGAAGAGTCGGTCACGCTGTACGCCTGGTTGACGATAACCGGGAAGCCATTGCTCACCAGCGCCTTGACCAAACGCGGCGTGCCGGCGACGCCCACGAGCGCCCGCACTCCGACGCTACGCGCGTAGCCCGGCACGCCATACGGCCACATGCCACGCGGATTGTTGTCCGCGCGCAGCACGATTTGCGCTTGATACTGCGTCCGGTAGACACCCCAATACGAGAGCACTTCGGCGACCGAGGCGGGGCCGCAGTTATTGTAGGTCTGCCAGATGTGCGCCAGGTCTCCGACGCTGGCCGCCGGTCCGCTGGGCGCCACCGCTACGCTACGGCGCGGCGCCGTCCCATGCGACGCAGCGCTGGCCGGAGCCCCGCCCCCCGCGATTATCCCCACTGCCACAACAGCAGCAGCCACTCCGCGCATCAGTGTGCGCCCATGCGTGCCCATCTTCACCTGTCTCCCATTGCCGATCATGTCCGTCCTCGCCGTGATACGCGTCGATTCGCCGCACTAGTCGCACTAGTAGTCCGTCAAGGCTACTTTGAGCAGTTGTTAGGCTCCAGGCGAGCGAGGCGCAACTGTCAAAACGACGGCTGACAGACTCCTAGTGTAGTGCGCTAACAGTAGAATACCCTTAAACACGCTCAAAAGGGGGATTCAGTAGCGGGTGTACCCTAAAATCGTGAGAGGCGGCCTGACCTTAAAAGGTCATGGCAGACGATGGACCTTGAAAGGTCTGTCTGGACGCGTCACAGGCTCCCTGCGTCGAGCGCGCAGCCACGGCGGCTGTCACCAGGAGACCTTTTAAGGTCCGTCTCCTGCCATGGTCTTTTAAGGCCAGGCCATAGGAATCGCGCGTCGCGCCATAGTGCCTACACTCATCTGTTGGTCGCGCAAGGCTAACACCTGTTCATCGGGGAGAATGTCCACGGGCACGTCCGTTGCCGCGCGCCCGAGCCACTCCAGGAGTACGTCCTCCACGCGGCGATGGCTTTGCACGGCCACCGCTTGAGCGTGCCACGCCAGGTCGGAGGGAAGATCGAGTGTTATAACCTGGCCCATAGAATACCTCCCGCAATGGTGGCTGAGATGCGCGGGGCGTTTTACGCCACGGGCTCCGATTCGGGCGCCGGCAGCGCTTCGACGTAGTGGATGACCTCGCGGGTCAATTCGCTGGGGGTGGAGGAGCCGGCGGTTACGCCGACCGTCTTCACGCCGGCCAGCCACGCGGGCTTGATGTCGTGCACGGAATCGATCAGGTGAGCCGGACGTCCGGCGATCTCCTGCACCACTTGCGCCAGGCGGTTCGAGTTGTTGCTGCGCTTGTCGCCTACCACGAGCACCACGTCGGCGTTGCGGCCCTGCGTCACCGCCGCCTCCTGGCGTACCTGTGTGGCCAGGCAAATCTCGTTGTGAACCTCGGAGTGGGGATATTTGCGTTTGACCGCTTCTAACGTGGCCGCGGTGTCCCACTGTGAGAGTGTGGTCTGGTTCGTCGCGGCGATCTTGGGGGCGTCGAGTTGCAGCGCCTCGACATCCTCGGGGCTCTCCACGAGGTGGACATGCCCTGGGGCCTCGCCCACGACGCCTTCCGGCTCGGGGTGGCCGCGCTTGCCGACGTAGATGATCTCGTAGCCCTGCGCTACGAGCGTGGTGACGAGGTCATGCGTGCGCGTGACGTCGGGGCACGTCGCGTCGATGCAGTTGAGGCCCTTGGCGCGGGCGCGCGCCTTGACCTGCGGGGAGACGCCATGCGCTGTAAAGATAACCGTACCCTCGGTCACATCTTCAAGGATACTCAGGCGATCACCGCCGTCAAGCGTGACGATGCCAAACTGGTCGAGGTTGTCCACGGCGTGTTGGTTGTGTACAATCTGGCCCAGCACGTAGATCGGGCGCGGCGTGTTAGGATCGCGCGCCACCGTTTTGGCGAGCTTGAGCGCGTCGACGACGCCGTAGCAGTAGCCGCGCGGAGAAATCTTGATAACGTCCATATACATATAGTCTACCACCGTTCCGGCTATCTCCTATATCTTGTATAGTCGCTTGGAGAGGTTGTAGATTATCTACAGGACCGAGGCGCCCATCTGAGAGGTTTAGTGATGAGAAGATCTATCATGCGCCGCCGGACGCGGTTCCTCCAGCTTACCCTGGCGGCGGCCGTCCTGACGCTTGTATCGGTCATGCCAGCGCGGGCGTCCGAGCGCACCGGCGCGGCGCCGCCGGAGCTTACCCTGCCGGAGGCGCTGGCGCTGATGCCCGACGCGCCGAGCGTGCGCGCGGCCGGCGTGTGGTACAACGATTATACGCTCGCGCGGAGCACATACGCGCTGACTAAGACGATGACTATCAGCGCGTCCAGCGCGTCAGACATGCGACAGTACTTCCAAGCCATGCTACCGCTGCGCCCGGGCGTCGAGACGGGTGTCGCCGCGCTCGTCACCGGCCAGTGGCGCCAGCGATACGGCTACGACATGTTCCAACTCGGCGGAGACATCTACAGCAGGAGCGGCGATAGTTATTTCTGTCCCCCCAAAGGAGGAGGCGACTATCCACTGGCCGTGGCTGTCGGGGATTTCGACAGCGCGCTGATCAGGCGCGACCTTGTCGCCGACAACTACATCGTGACGAACACCGTGGGCAGCCGAGGCGCCTTGTTCATACGCCCGTCCCTCCTCAACCTGGACGCGCATGACTCACTGATGAACGCATTGGCGGCCGGCCCGCGCCGGCTCATCACGGGGGGACGCCCATGCGGCGTCGCGCGTGTGGCGCAAGCCCTCGACCAGGGGGCCGCGACCCTAGGGGCGGACGATAACTTTGTCGCGCTGGCGGAGGCGCTCGGCCGCGTGCAAGCGGCCTACATGGCGGCGAACGTGGCGCCGCCACCCTTCGCCCTCCCGCCCTTCCCGACTCCAACCGGGGGCCACGCCGGGCCGCCTCTGCATCCATTCGGGCTCTACGCGGTGGCCTACCAAGAGACGCGTCCCGGTGAGCGCTACATCGTGCTGGGACTGGACTACGCGCGGCGCTCCGACGCGCTGTCCGACGTCGCGACGTTGAGCGCGCGGCTGCGGCGGGAATCGCTCGCCATCTACGGCGCGCCCTGGCGTAACCTGGTCGACGTCACGCGTGCGAGCCTGACCGTAGACGGCGCCGTGCTGGTGGTCCGCCTGCGCCTACGCCCGACTACCCCACCGACGCTATGGCAAGATGTCGTGATCGAGCACGGGCTCTCGCTGCTGTCGCGGTAGTCAGTCGATAGTCGATAGTCGATAGTCGATAGTCGATAGTCGATAGTCGATAGTCAACTTCCGACTTCCGACTTCCGACTTCCGACTTCCGACTTCCGACTTCCGATAAACAGCCTGTCTTTCCTATTTGCGGAGCGCTCCATCCCGCGTACTCTAACCATATAGGCATGAGCCGGAACCACATAGGCGTGAGCCGGCTTGACGGGCGCGTTGCGCGTCCTTAGGTACGCGCCTGTATTAAACGGCGGGACACACCGCGCCGAGGCGGAGTAAAGATAATACCATGTCCCATGTGACGGGCGCGATAGTGAGCGGCGGGCACGTCCCCAGGTTCGTCGTGCTGATGACCATTGTCATCGTTGTTGTCCTGACAGTCCTGGCCGTCGCGGCGTTCGCGCTGTTCAGCGGCCTCGTCAGACAGCGCGCGCATGCACGCGCCGTGGAAGCGGAGGAGCGGTCGCGGCTCCTGACGCGCGCGCAGGAAGCGCGTGGTCAAGCCGAGCTAGCCCAACGACGCCTGGAGTTGCTCTCCAAGGCGAGCGATGTGCTGGCGTCGTCGCTCGATTATCCGACGACGCTCGCCACCGTGGCCCGTCTGGCGACGCCGGAACTCGCCGACTGGTGCGTCGTGGACCTCCTCGCGGAGGACGGCGCGCTGCATCGTCTCGCCACTGCTCACGCCGACCCCGTCAAAGACGACATGTTGCGCGAGCTGGCGCGTCTCTACCCGCCGGACCCGGCGTGGGGGCGCCCCACCATTGAGGTGCTCCACAGCGGGCGGCCGCATGTAGTCACGACCGTCGAGGTCCCTTTCCTGGAACATGTCGCGCACGACGCCGCGCATCGGCGCCTGCAGGAGGAGTTGGGGTGTGTATCGTACATGAGCGTGCCGCTGGTGGCGCGCGGACGTACGCTTGGCGTGCTATCGTTCATGTCGGCGCGGCCGTCGCGGCGCTACAGCGTGGCGGACCTGCCGCTGGCCGAGGAGTTGGCGCGCCGCGCCGCCCTGGCCGTCGACAACGCGCGCCTGTACAAAGAGGTCGAGGACGCGCTGCGCGTGCGTGACGACTTCCTCACCGCCGCCTCGCACGATCTGCGCACGCCGCTCACGTCGATTAAAGGGCGCATCGAACTCATGCAGATGCGTTTGGACCGCGGCAAAGAACTCAGCGACGAGTTCCTGCGCTCTCAGATAGGCACGCTGCGCAAGGGCGCCGCGCATATGCTCGCGGTCGTCGACGAGATCACCGATGTCGCGCACCTACAGATGGGCCGCCAGCTTGCCCTGAACAGGGAAACGTTCGACGTGGGCGAACTAGCGCGCGCCGCGGCGGCCCTCGTGGGCGGTGGCGACAGGGTGGAGCGCGCGACGGTCGTCGTCACCGCGGGCGCGGAGACGCTGGTCGAGGGCGACCGCATGCGCCTGGCGCGCGTCCTCCAGAACGTTATCGGCAATGCGGTCAAATACAGTCCGGCGGCGACGGTGGTCAACGTGGAGGTGCGGGACGGGACCGACGCGGTGCGCATCGTCGTCCGTGACCATGGCGTCGGCATCCCCGCGGACGAGTTACCGCGCATCTTCACGCGCTTCTACCGCGCCTCCACCGCACGGGGCATCGACGGCACGGGCATCGGGCTGGCCGGAGCCAAGGCCATCGTCGAGCAGCACGGCGGCCACATTACCCTGGAAAGCGTCGTCGGCGAGGGCGTCACTGTTACGATAACGCTACCGCGTGTCGTGGCCGCGCTCGAGCCTCTGTCGTCCGCGATTCCCGAAGCGATGTAACCAGGTGTCCCCCGAGATTGTGAGACACGGCCTGACCTTAAAAGGTCATGGCAGGCCACGGACCTTGAAAGGTCTGCGTGGGTACGCCATGTGTGGCCGCCGTCAATCAGGTGGACACCGTGCCGGGCGCGGAGAGACCTTTTAAGGTCCGTCCCCTGCCATGGTCTTTTAAGGCCAGGCCAGCGGCGGCCGCCATCACAAGCGCGATCCCCAAGGCGATGTAGCCTACGACCCGCATACCAGCGCATTCCATGCTATACTTGGAAGTGTAGAAGCCTTCGGGGCGGGGTGTGATTCCCCACCGGCGGTATGGTCAGCGCGTACAGCAAATAACGTCGCGTATGGCCGAGCCCGCGAGCGACACGTCCGCTATGGACGGGTCGCAGACCTGGTGAGACGCCAGGGCCGACGGTATAGTCCGGATGGGAGAAGGTTGTCTAGGCGCGCATGTATATAATGCGTCTGGATTGTCTGGTATGGCGTGCCGCTGCAGGAGTATGCCGTACTAGCCATCACTCCCATCCGTTTCCGTACCTCCAGAACAGGCTTCTGGGGGTTTTATTTTTGTGCCGAACAAACACGAGCACAGGAACACGGACACAGGAAAGGAAACGGGATGATGCTACAACGGGCGCGCCACGACGGGTGGACAGGGCGCCGGCCACCGACGAGCGCCATGGCCGTAGCGCGCGTTGACCTACCGACGGAAGGGGAGGGTAACCACCCCAAACAGACGCGTCACGATAACGGCGCGCCGGCGCGCACACACAAGCTGAGCGCGCGCGCCTTTTTGCCCCTGTTCTCGCTGCTGCTCTTCACGGGCCTCATCTACGCCCTGTGGGAAGCGGTGAGCCGGGCCGGTCTCGTCGACAGCTACATTTTGCCAGCGCCTGCGGCGGTGGCGCAAGAGTTCTGGATCGAACTAACTGACGGCACGTTGCCCGCCAACGCGGCCGTCACGCTGCAAGAGGCGTTGAGCGGCTTCGCGCTCGCGGCGGTCATCGCGGGGGTCGCCGGGTACGTTATCGCCCACGTCCGGCCGCTGGAGGCGCTGGCCGCCCCGTTCATCGCCGCCAGCCAGGCCGTCCCCGTCGTGGCCGTGGCGCCACTGCTCATCCTGCTCCTGGGCGGCGGGCTTTGGTCCAAGACGGTCATCTGCGCTGTCGTCGTCGTCTTCCCGCTGCTGATCACAGTTGTTACCGGCCTGCGCGGTGTCGAGCGCGACTACCACGACGTGGCGCGCGTCTTCGGCGCCTCACGGCTGCAAACAATCACGCTGGTCGAGCTCCCGCTAGCCGCTCCGACCCTGCTCAGCGGGCTCAAGCTCGGCCTCACCCTGTCCATCATCGGCGCGGTGGTGGGCGAGTTCGTGCAGGCCGACAGCGGCCTCGGTTTCCTGATCAACAGCGCCAGCGGCAATTTCGTGGCCGCCCCTAAATACGCGGCCCTGATCGCCTTGATTCTCCTTAGTATCACGTTATTTGGATGCGTAACGCTCCTTGAAAGGATTGTCTTACGATGGCGCGACGCCTGATCGCCGCTACTCTGCTCGTGACTCTCGTGACCATGACGCCCCTACTCGCCGCCACAAAAATCCAGGCCGTGCGGCCCGCGTCGGCGCCCCGCGCGCTGCGCACGATCATGCTGGGTATGGGCTATATCCCCAACGTCCAGTTCGCGCCGTTTTATGTGGCCGAAGGGCGCGGCTACTACCGCCAGGCTGGCCTGCGGGTCGACTTCGCCTATGGCGCCTCGCCGAACCAGCTGGAGCTGGTCGGGACCGGCCGCGTTACCTTCGCCATCGCCGACGGCACCGACGTGATCGCCGCCAGCGCGCAGGGCGTCCCTGTAACCGACGTGATGACGATGTACCAACATCTACCCGTAGCTATCTTTGCTCTGGCCAGCAAGAACATCCGGCGCGTGTCCGACCTGCGCGGCAAAACAGTTGGCGTGGCCGGCCGCTACGGCTCCAGCTACGCCGCGCTGTTGGCCGCGCTACGTCTGGCGGGGCTGCGGCCGGATCGGGATGTGACGATCAAAAACATCGGCTACAACCAGGCCGTCAGCGTCCAGAGCGGCAAGGTTGACGCCGCGGTTGACTACAGCAACAACGGACCGGTCATCCTGGCGCGGCATGGCGTCAAAGTCGATACGCTACAGATCGGGACGATAACGAACCTGGTCGGTCCCGGTGTCATCGCGGGACGCGCGCTGATCGCCCACGACCCGTCGCTGGTCCGCGCGTTCGTGCAGGCCACCTTGCGCGGCCTCGCCGCCACGATCGAAGACCCACGCGCCGCGTTCGCTATCGCGCGCACGGCCAAGGGGCTGCCGCCGCTGCGTGGGTCCGATGTCGCCGACCAGTATGCCGTGCTACAGAGCACCATTCCCTTCTGGCACGACGCCGTGACACGCGTGCACGGCCTCGGCTACGCCGACCCCGCACAGTGGAGCGAATCGGCGCGAACCCTACAGGAGATTGGCCAGATCGCGCACGCGCCAGCCACGACCTCGCTCATCGCCAATAGCTTCTCGGCGGGGGCCGCAAAGCTGTAGTTGTCATATATATCATCTGATTGGGCGTGACGCACGTCTCCGTGCACTCGGGTCAGCGCGGCCAGCAACGCGACGTCATCGACTTGTACAGCCGCTACGTGCTGCCGCAGGTGCGCGGCGGCGCCGTCACCGGCGTGCGCTCCAACACGGGGTATCAGGGCCATGTCGTTTTCCCCCTCACCCCCAACCGGCTCTCCCTGACGCGGGAGAGGGGTGGCACACGCGCGGCGGCCCCCCTCTCCCGCGTCAGGGAGAGCCGGTTGGGCTGTTGGAGCGCAGCGGAGAGAGCCCAATCCGCATGGGGTGGGGGTGAGGGCCGTGCCGTCGCCACGAGAACTACTATCGTTGCCTGCTCCCCCAGCCCCCTCTCCATCCCACTCGTCCTCGCCGCCAAGGTCAGCGCCTGAGAGGATTGCGCTAGACTGTGGGAGACATCATAGGGGACTCGGAGGCATCATAGTGAAACGCACGCTGCAACTCACCGCGATCATCGCGCGCGAAGGCGATGGATACGTGGCGCTTTGCCCGGAACTAGACATCGCGAGCCAGGGCGATACGGTTGAGCAGACACGCCACAACATTGTCGAAGCGCTAGAACTTTTCTTTGCAACAGCCGACCCCAGTGAAGTGGAAAACCGGCTCCACGACGAGGTGTTCGTGACACGCCTGGAAATCGCCGTTGGGTAAGCTGCGCGCGATGTCAGGACGCGAGGCGTGCGCCATCCTCGCTCAACATGGCTTTTCGCAGGTACGACAACGGGGAGACCATATCATCATGCAGAAACGTAAGGCCCTTATTTGACACGTACGGTTGCCGACCGTACTCTTTGTGTGAGGAGGGACGTATGCAAAGCACTGAGAGGAAGATAGCCCCACAACAGCGTGCGGTGCGCAAGGCGCGCATTGACGTGCGGTTGTCGCCCGCGAACAAAGAGCTACTGATGCAAGCCGCTGCCTTACGCGACACGAACCTGAGCGACTTCATCCTGAATAGCGCTCAGAAGGAGGCCGAACAGATCGTCACCGCGCACCAGATCATCGCGCTTAGCGAGCGTGATAGCCGCGCCTTCGCGGACGCGTTGGCGGAGCCGCCAGCGCCCAGTGAGCGAGCGCGCCAGGCCGCACGAGGTTACCTCGACGCCTACCACGAGTAGCCGTTCCGTGCCTCCCTACCCCATCGAGCCACTCGGTGTGGAGCACGACCGAGCGGCTTTTTCCTGTGGCGTCCCGCTGCTTGACTCCTTTTTGCACGAGCGCGTCGGACAATTCGCGCAGCGACATCTCGCCCAGCCATTCGTGATGGTTGATCCGGCGCGCTCTGGTGAGAAAAAGACCATCGCCGGCTACTACACGCTATCCTCACAAGGGCTGGACTACGACGAGATGCCCGACGACCTGAGGAGGAAACTGCCTAAGAGGATACGGGTCGGCGTCACGCTCATGGGCTACCTGGCCGTTGACCAGCGGTACCAAGGACAGGGTCTGGGCAAGTTGCTGTTGTATGACGCCTTATACCGCGCTCTACAAGCCAGCAGACAGGTGTCTTCGCGGGCCGTTATTGTCGATGCCATAGACGACGTTGCCGCCGCCTTTTATGAACGGTACGATTTTATCCGCTTTAGCGACGAGTCAAGCCGCCTCTACCTGCCAATGGGCACGATAGCGGCCATGTTCTCGCCGTCATAGCTGCCTTATCCTGTTCCGCGATTACCTACGCGGCCACCCGGATAACGCGGACGCACGCCGATGCGCAGCGATGAAGTAGAACCTGGTCAGGTCCTTCCCACAGCAATAGGCCCGAGTAAGGTGATGTGTGGGAGATAGGGCTGAGGACGCGCTACCTGAGGTTGATCCGTATTTTCAGCTACCACCGCCCCTCCTTACGCCCTTTTATCATATACTACCACGATGAAACTGCTTTACCTCGCCGGTCCGCTATTCTCCACCGCGGAACGGCAGTTCAATCAACAACTCACGGACAAGATCGAAGCCCTGGGCTACCGCGTGTTTCTGCCGCAACGCGACGGTGCGAAGCGTGACCGGCCGCCCTACGATGCCATGACACGCGAGGAGCGGCGCGCCACCATGTTCGCGCTGGATCGGGACATGATTCTGACCTGCGACGTGTTCCTTTTCATTCTCGATGGCCGCGTCCCCGACGAAGGCGCTTGCGTCGAACTCGGCATCGCCTACTGCCACAAAACGCTCCAGCACCCACACAAGAGGCTGATCGGACTGCAAACTGACGTGCGTGCGGCCTTTCTGGGCGCGAAGCTGAACCCAATGGTACGTGTGCCTCTGGAATACGTAGCCGACACAGAGGAGTCCTTGCTGGAGGCGTTGCAGGAATGAATCCCCCGAGTGATCCTATGGTCGTGGTCGACTACGACCCGACATGGCCGGCGCTTTTCGCCGCGCTACGCGCCCCCGTAGCCGCCGCGCTCGGCGACCTCGCTGTCGCGGTCGAGCATGTGGGCAGCACCGCTGTACCCGGACTCGCCGCCAAGCCCGTCGTCGACATGGATGTCGCACTCCCGTCCGCGTCCGCTCTCGACGCGGCGATCGAACGGTTGGCATCGCTTGGCTACGTCCACAGGGGTGATCAGGGCATCCCCGGTCGCGCCGCGTTCGACTGGCCGCCGCACGTACGACGGCATCACCTGTATGTCTGCGCCCGCGATAGCGCGGAGTATCGCCGCCATCTCCTGTTCCGCGATTACCTGCGCGCCCACCCCGATAGCGCGGCCGCGTATACGGCATTGAAACGCCACTTGGCCGCGCGGTATCGTACACAACGCGAGGCGTACACAGACGCCAAGGGACCTTTTATCGGCGACGTGTTGGCGCAGGCTGAGGATTGGGCGCGCGCGATTGGTTGGACAGCCGCCAACGGCAGTAGCGAGACATAGATATCGGAAAATGTTGTATATTTTGATCATAATAGACGACGTGGTGAGGGTGGAGACGGTGAAATGAGCGATAGGGCAACGCTGCTAGATGAAGTGAGCGTGACGGAAGCGCGCCAGATGCGACAGCATTACGACAACGTGGCGCATGGTAAGCGTCCCTTTCTCATCACGCGGTACCACGATCCCGGCGCGGTCGTCATGCCACGCGAGGATTTGGCCCGCACGCTCCAGCGCTACCGCTTCACCCTAGAGCTACTTCCCGAGGAAGATGGGTCTTTCAGCCTCTGGATACCTGAACTGAACGTGGGCGAATCCGGCAAGACAATCAAGGAGGCGCGGGGGGCGCTCGTCGATGCTGTACGGGCCTACGTGCAACAGTATTGGAAGCGATACGACGCATGGCAGCATATCCCCGACAAGAGCGGGCAATGGCCCTATGTCCTGCGCTTGAGCTTGGCCCATGATGACCAGGAACTCCTGGCGATGTTGCTTGAGTCGGTACCTCGACCAAACGCAACATCGGAGCCCGTAGGCGCATGAGCTGGCCGCGCTGGAGCGAGATACAACAGTTCTGCCGCAAGCAAGGGTACAAAGAAGATAGAACGACGCACTGGCAGTACGAGAAGATCGTCGCCCCCGGCTTCATGTCATGGACACAGATCTCGTTCAGCAAGCTGGACGAACAGATCGGCTCACATATGTGGAAGAAGGTTTGGCACGATCAACTTCAGCTTGCCCGAGAGGACGATTTTTGGGCCGGTCTGGGCGGACAAGAATTTCACTACAATCTCCCGCCCGCTCCGCTAGCGGCTGAACCGCTGCCGCGCTACTTAGAGTTGTTTCTCCGCGACGTCGAACATCTGTCCCCTGAGCACGTTGCAACCATGTCGCTGGACGAAGCAAAGGCGCGGTGGTTGGCCTATCACAGCCGTGAATTGCTCGACCCGTAGCCGCGCTATCGCAATCAATGCCTACATTTGCTGAAGATGATCTTGCTCTGGTATGAGTAGACCATGAAATACGCGAGGATATCGGTAACGCTGGAGCCCAAAGTGGCTGCGGAATTACGCGCGGCAGCCGGAACGCATGGTGTCTCGGCTTTTGTCAACGAGGCCGTGCGCCGGCAACTCCAAGCGCAACGGCTACAGCACATGCTGGACGAGATGGATAGGGAATACGGCCCCGTTTCTGAAGTGGTGGCGCGCGAAGTCGACGCCGTCGAATGGCCCGCTTGATCCTCGACAGCGGGGCCGTCCTCGCGCTGGCGTCGGGGAACGAGCGCGCACGCCGGTTCGTGCGGCGCGCCATTAGCGCGCGCCGCGGTCATCGTCCCTGCTGTTGTCGTCGCTGTTGTCGTCGCCGAGACGACCAGAGGCGGGCCGCGCGACGCGACGGTCAATCGCGTCATCAAAACGGTCGAGGATGTCGCGCCGGTCATGGAAGATGTGGCGCGTGAGGCTGGACGTCTATTGGCGGGAGCGCGGAAGTCCAATGCAACCATGGACGCCCTGATCGTCGCGTCGGCGGCACGCCGAGAGTCGACGATCATCCTGACCGGCGACATCGACGACATCACGGCGCTTGCGGCAAACTACCCGCATGTGCGCGTCGAGGGCGTGTAGTCTACCGCGACGCATTGCCCGGACTTCGCGCTTTCAGGCAGTCGCGCGCGTGACCAGCGCCACGCGCCCCTCAAGCTGCCTCTGCATGGTACTTTCTCCGACTGCGTTGGGACTCTATACGCCCTAACAACCGGCAAGACACATGCCGCTGCCGCCGACGGCTAGCGGTGGCCATGCCCGACCCCGATGTAGCGCGCCTCACCCGCGCCGATGTTGTCGAAGCGGTGGGGCGCGTCGGCCACAAAGTAGAGGGCGTCGCCCTCTTCCAGGTCGTAGGTCTCGTCGCCCATCGTGACGCGCACGGCGCCTCGCTCAATCAGTAGGTAGTACTCCACGAGGGTGAGGTGCGGGGCGAGGTCGCCCGAGCTGGACCCGGCTGGCATGACCACCTGCACGATGTCGACCGCGCTGCTGCCGAAGGCGGGGAACAGGCGCCGCTCGATGCCCGTGGCCGGGTCGAGGAAGGTAACACGCTGTTCCTTGGGCAACCGCAACGCGCGCCGCCGCTCGTCGGCCCCGATAAGCTGCGACATGGTCAACCCTAGCGCCCCGGCGAACTTGGCGGCGACGACCAGGGTCGGGTTGTTCTCGCCGCGCTCGACCTTGGAGAGCATAGCCTTGCTCACGCCCGCGCGCTCAGCCAGGGCGTCCTGCGTCCAGCCACGGCCCGCGCGCAGTTCGCGAATCCGTTGCCCTAGACGCCGCGCGTCCGCCGCGTCCACCTCGCGCGCCGTGGGCGCTCCGTTTTCAACCACTTGCGCCCTCCTTGTCTCTTATGTTACTATTAAATCAAATATGTGATCCAGGCTAAGGCGGACGAGCCGTCCCTGCCAGTAGTGTAGCAAAGAGGGGTGGAACAATGGTTGATGTGGGGATCGCGGGCGGTGGCGCGGACAGCGCGGGTGACGGGGCGTCGACTACGGGCCACGGCGAGTGGTACGACGTGGTGGTGGTCGGCGGGGGAGCCGCCGGGTTGAGCGGGGCGGTGGCGCTCACCCGCGCGCGCCGATCGGTGCTGGTGGTGGATGGGGGCCAGCCTCGTAACGCCCCCGCCGCGCATGTGCACAACTACCTGTCGCGCGATGGCGCCGCGCCGTCTGATTTGCTGGCCGCCGGCCGCGCTGAGGTGACCGGCTACGGCGGCCGGATCATCTCCGGCAGCGTCGCCTCGGCCATGCGCCTGGAGGGCCAGGACGACCACGGCGGCTTCCGAGTGACGCTGACCGGCGGCGCCGTCGTGTATGCGCGGCGACTCCTGGTGGCTACCGGGCTGGTTGACGAGCTGCCCGACGTGCCTGGGGTGGCCGAGCGGTGGGGACGTGACGTGCTGCACTGCCCGTACTGCCACGGCTGGGAGGTACGCGACCAGGCCATCGGCGTCCTGGCCACGGGACCGATGGCCGTGCATCAGGCCCAGTTGTTCCGGCAATTGAGCGCGGACGTGACGCTGTTCCTGCATACCCAACCCGAGCCGGACGCGGAGGAGGCGGAGCAGTTGGCCGCCCGCGGCATCAATGTCGTGCGCGGTGAGGTCATCTCCCTGGAAGTTAGCGACGATCACCTGTCCGGCGTCCGGCTGGACAGCGGACAGGTGGTCCCGCGTCAGGCCGTCGTCGTCGGGCCGCGCTTCGCCGCCCGCGCGGACGTGCTCACATCGCTCGGACTCGCGACGACCGAACTGCGCGTCGCCGGCCAGGTCATCGGCGCGTACGTGCCCGCTGAACCCAGCGGCGCCACCGCGGTCCCTGGGGTCTGGGCCGCCGGCAACGTCACCGACCTCATGGCCCAGGTCATCGGCGCCGCCGCCGTGGGCCTGATGGTCGGAGCGGCGGTGAACGCCGACCTCATCGCCGAGGACATCGAGCGCGCGGTTTCCACGTATCGGGGCCCCTCCCCCGTCGCCGCGGAGTCAATCTCCGTATAGTTGGAAGCCGGCGCGTGCGAACATGTGCGCGGCGCTTGTCGCCACGGCATATGACGACGTCGCCGTTGTGCGCCTCGCGGTCGCCTCACGCAGCCGATAAGTTAGAGCAAGAATGAGTCAAGGCAATAAAAGGAGGACCAATGATCAACGATGAGCCTCAAAGCGAGGGTGATGACAGCCAGGCCGAGCGGTTCTGGGAGGAGCACTACCGTACCTACGAACGGGTGTGGAGCGGGGGAGCGAACCCTGTCCTCGTCGACGTCGTCGGGTCGCTACCGCCAGGCAAGGCGCTGGACCTCGGCTGCGGTGAAGAGGGCGATGCGATCTGGCTGGCCGGGCGCGGCTGGCGTGTTACCGCCGTCGACGTGTCCGCCACCGCCCTCAGCCAGGCGGCGACGCACGCGGCCACGGCTGGCGTCGCGGATCGCATCGACTTCCAGCAGCATGATCTAGCCCACTCCTTCCCCGCCGGTACCTTCGACCTCGTCTCCGCCCAGTACTTGCAGTCGCCTGTGGAGTTCCCCCGCGACCGTGTCCTGCATGCGGCGGCAGGGGCCGTGGCGCCCGGCGGGCTCCTGCTGGTCGTCGCTCACGCCTCGGTCCCGCCCTGGTCGTGGGCCGACCCGGACACCCGCTTCCCCACGCCAGAGGAGGCGCTCGCCGCGCTCGACCTGACGCTCGGCCAGTGGAATATCGACCGGCTAGGTGCGCCCGAGCGGCAGGCCACCGGCCCGAACGGGGAATCGGCCACCGTCGCCGACACCATCATCGCGGTCAGACGCCTCACGCCGTGACGACCCCGCCTGCTCACTAAAAGCCGCGTCAACATGAATAGTAGAGGATAGACACAATGAGTATCGACACCCACCATGCCCATGACCATCAGGAGGACGATCTGAGAGCCTGTGTGTAAAGTAGTTTGAGAGGCTGTAGACTAGGAGGTATGAACAGACAAGCATACCCGTCCGACTTGAGCGAGGCGCAGTGGACGCGCATCGCATCGCTGATCCCTCCGGCCAAGCCGG
>JAABUM010001235.1_pt1 | contig 39127 bp, 74 predicted proteins | sample 5559161 | NCBI WGS metagenome assembly JAABUM01 (sample SAMN10711868, study PRJNA513369) | rock metagenome | isolation source: Antarctica rocks | place: Antarctica: Victoria Land, Siegfried Peak nord
ATGCATTAATCACATGCGGGTGTTAATAACAACGAATTCCAAACATGGCCTGTGTTTGGAATCTGTTAATAACATGTTAATAACAACCTTTGTTAATAACGAATTAATTACACTGCCCACACTGGCCGTTTGCATCGGGTGAGGGCAGGTTCAGGTGCAGCCCCCTCAGGCGTGCTGTACATGAGATCGCGGGCCTCAGGACACGTTCGCAGTCAGTCAGATCGGCAGACCGGAGGAAGGTCTGCGTCTACGCGAGCACGGAAGGCAGCAGGTAGGCACAACCAATTTCAGCCTGCAAACACCTGCGTCGACATGATGGAAATCCGTCTCACTGTGAGGCCGTCACCTCTGAATAATCACATTCCAACCATGGAACGTGTGACATCACGTATCCTTCGAATTTGCGGCGTTCGCGAGTCCTGGCCCTCGCATGAAAATGCTGGCTTCCCACCAGTGCAAGCCCGGTGCAGCTCGCTTTTGCCGTTCGCCTAGGTCGCTGCAGTTGATCGACTGTCATTCGGAAGCTTTTGAAGCATTTTAGATAGATCAAAGCGAAATAGAAATCGGCCATCGGCATCGGTCATGGTGGTCGCAATGCGCCACATCAGCATGCCTGCAAGTATTGAACAGCGCTCCTCAGCGGCTTGCACCTGGGGTGCAGGGAAAGCACAAGGTTGTCGCAGTCCTTCCCCCAGGTATGGTGCTGGATGTTGCCAGCATATTACCATGTGACGCATCTGCTGTTTCGTTGCGCGCTGCCGGCGAATGCGGTGCAATTCTGTCCTCCTCACACTGTGAACGGCAATGTTGATTTTCACTGTCGAGAGTTGGCACAGGGCACCATCCTAGCGGCGAGGCGCCGCCCTTTCATCCTCCGCGTGACACCTCCGCACAGCACAGTTCTCGCAGGCATTCTGACCGGGCAAATCCCACGCAGGCGGCGAGGCGGCAAAGGACTCTTGCTACACCTGCTGCGTGGAGAATGCGCTGAATCTGCGCAAGTTCCTGGAGGGCAAGGACTGCGACCTGATCGTGACAGACGATAAGGACGGCGATGACTCTGCTATTTTTTTTGCTGGTGTTTGTTCAACCTGCACAAGTTCCGGGAAATCATGCAAGTTCTTGGAGGGCAAGGACTGCGACCTGATCGTGACGGACGATGAGGCTGGCGACGACTCTGTGGTGAGGCACCTCGTGTTTACATCTGCATGCGGCAGACGTATCATTCCTCATGCAGTCGTGCATTGAGGTCCACTCTGGGAGCAGTATCACGGCGCCGCTCGAACCCATACCACGACTCGTAACGAATTGATCCTGCACTAAACCACTTCCGCAATGTTATAATGTGACATGGTAGCCGTCACAGAGTTCGAGAGGCACCTTGAGAATGCGGATATCGGTGTCGGCGCTGTTGATCCGTTCCTGTTTTGTAGTCCCTGTGTCCGGACCAGCAGTGGACGATAAGAACTTTCTTTGGAACTCTGGCTGCAGAGTTCGAAAAGCACCTGGAGGATGCGGAGATCATCATCACCACGCCCTTCCACCCGGCCTACATCACGAAGCAGCGGTTGGATAAGGCGCAGAAGCTGAAGCTGCTGCTCACCGCAGGCGCGCCGCCTTCTCATTCCTTTATTCGATCCCTCTTTATTGGCCTCATGCCAGTCCGCGTCCATGTAATCTGTGCCCGTCCATCGCCCTGCCGCTGCTGCTACACCTGTATTGTCGCTGCCTCCCATGCAACCCTCGGAAGATAGACAAAGCCTGGTGCGTCCAAAGGCCTCGTCACCAAGCGAAGGGGGCCGATAGAGGCCTGATGCCGCCCTGCACGGCCGTGCGATCAGGGCGTTCCAAAACTCCCATGCTTTCAGCCATCTAAAACGCCAATGCCCCGCAACTCCACCCCCCTGCGCAGGCATCGGCTCAGACCACGTGGACCTCGAGGCGGCTGCGGAGCGCAACCTCACAGTCGCGGAGGTCACAGGTACACCATTACATGCTGGCTACTGTCATAACCTATATGCTGGCTGCTGCCGTCTGCTTGACCCCTGCGCGTCGGCTGTGTGAAGCCTTACCCCCCTTCACGACGCCAAGCTGGCAGCAGTAGCAGTGGCGGCGGCGGCGGCTGCGGCTGATTTAGCCGCAGCCGCCCAGGAGTTATTGCTCATGCCATTTCCGCATGGCTTCGAGGCCGGTCCGCTGCGCAGTGTCTCCACCCCCCTGCGCAGGCATCGGCTCAGACCACCCACCAGTGAGGTCGGCCGGGCAAGCTGCAGCATCTCATTTGCATACCGCTGCACACAGCGGTGACACCACTGGCTGGGGACGCCAACACACAACCGCATTACTGTCTGTAGTCTCGTCGTGCAGGCAGCAACACGGTGTCGGTGGCGGAGGATGAAGTGATGCGCATCCTGGTCATGATGCGCAACTTCATCCCCGCCCACGAGCAGGCCGTGAACGGCGAGGTGTGACCTCTCGTATTCGATCGTGTATGGAATTAGATGTCAATGAAGCCGGTGCTTGCCACGAATCGCGACTCGGCCGCGGCCGGTGCGCAAGGGCATGGCACACATGCCTGATTGCGCGGCTTTTTAGTTTTGCAGCGCAGACTGCACACGCTTGCATTGCAGCAAAATGACCCTGCAAATGGTGAACTGATCTTGGCTTGGAACCAGTTCAAGGGCGTCTCAAGTTATGTCAAATGCCTGCCACAGTGGGACGTGCCCGAGGTGGCGGGCAAGTCGCGGGACCTGCAGGGCAAGTCCGTCGGCAGCCTCGGCGGCGGCGCCATTGGCTCACTTGTGATGGAGCGCCTCAAGGTGATTCCTGGTCCTGAATTGTCTGTCTACACGCAGTGGTGACGGCGACGCCGGCGGCCGACGGGTCATGCACTGCCTCACTGCAGTGCACTGCCCAACGCCAGATGGCGTGGCAATTGCCCTAGACCCTAAAGACTGTTCGCAAACAGTCTTTGGGCAATCATCGGTACCACCTGCGCGCGCAATCACCCTGGAAGGCCACCTGTGACGACGCTGTCGGGGATATCTATCGATGGCACCCTGAATGTTGCGCGCGCGGCAACCGTCTGTCTTGGAAGCAGGGCTCGGCAGCGCTCTACTGGTGCCGCTTCACTGCAGCAATGCATGCTGGGTGAACAGCAGAGGCGCTGTTGACATAGGCTTGCCATTTCGCCATCCACGCCGCCAACGCCGTCCACGGGCTGTCCCGCCGGCGGCCGGCCGCCCGGAGGCCGTGCAGCTGTCGTGGGGTGGAGCTTTCACCTTGTCTGAGCCGTAGATTTCCTGCCCGAAGACACCTGCTGCTTGCAGAACCTGCACTGCAGAATCCGCTGTTTTGCTGTTGCAGCCGTTTGGCGTGGAGATGTTCTATCTGGACCGGAAGGAGAATTCGGCAATGGAGAAGCTGGGCGTGCAGCTGGAGAAGGACATCGACGAGTTCCTGGGCAAATGCGATGTGGTGAGGTCACCCTAAACCCTATCCATCAGATGAGCCGCTTGGGTGCTGAGGTTTGTGCTGCAGGGTTCAGCCAGCTGCAACAGATGATTGATACGGAGGGGAGCCTATCATGATGCAGTGTTGCAGCCTTGCGCCGTGTTGTGCGCTGTTGGTCGATATGGGAGCTCTGGACTGTGATCATTTCTGCAATGTGGCTGCTGCCTAGATGTCAAAACTAGTTTCCGCCGCACACAGGTCACGATCAACGTGCCGCTGACGAAGCAGACGAAGGGCATGATCGACGCCGACAACATCGGCAAGATGAAAAGGGGCGCCTACCTGGTTAACAACGCCCGCGGCGGGATCGTGGACCAGGGCGCAGTGGTGGAGGCGCTCGAATCGGGGCAGCTGGCCGGCTACGCTGGTGATTCTCACTAGACACTTTTCCTTCACAATTTTCACAGACGCATGCGCCAGCTGGCCCGCTGCACAGGCGCATGCCAACGCATATTAAAATGCAAATAAAGTGTGTAGAACTCGGAGAAAGGGTGAACAGCACCCTAATCGGGGCAGTTGGCCGGCCACGCAGGTGCGCTGTGTTCAGACTATGGACGCATCGCAAAGCCGCCCAGCCACGCACCCTGCTATAGCAGCTCTGCTATAGCAGGCTGTAGCAGGCTGTAGCTACGGCTGTAGCAGGCTGTGGCCACGCACCCTGCTATAGCAGGCTGTAGCTACAGCCTGACTTTGACCCGCTCCCAATTTGCAGACAAGCTGCGTTGGGGAAGCTGCTGTTGTTGCTGCGGGTCAGTTCTTTGCCTTACGTACGAACCAACAGGTTTTCCCTACTTGCCGCAGGCGACGTGTGGCCCGAGCAGCCAGCGCCAACGGACCACCCGTGGCGCACAATGCCCAACAACGGTAGGGCTTTTGCAGGGCCATTGAATGACTGCTTGAGTGCCCATGCTACATGTCGAAAAGCGGACGTGCAGCACACGGACGCCTGTTTGCACAGCACGCCTGCAAAACACCTGACGCAACCGACAGGACGATAATTTCGGGTGCCGTGAGGTTTTAGGATCAATTACGTAACCGTAGCACCGTCTTTGCAGGCATGACGCCGCACACGAGCGGAACAACAATCGACGCCCAGGTTCGTTGGAATGCAAGAGCTGATCTTGCTCAAAGCGGCGTCCTGTTGTCGCTGCATCAGCTGCAGATGTTTTGCGGCGCGTCAGTTGTGTCAAGAAAAACTTCAGTTTTGTCAAAAGAGCCCTTCTAGCATATCGTTTATCAAAGCTTTTGTGAACTTGCGCTGTGCATGTGGCTTGCGCAGGCGCGCTACCAGAAGGGTGTGCAGACCATGCTGGACCAGTGGTTCAGCGGTGAGGCTCGGTCCTCCCCACGCGCATTGGTTTTGGTGCCTGTCATGCTGTTTTTAGTGCCTGTCATGCTGCTTTTACGAGATGCATGTGTGCAGCCTGTCATGCAGCACCACTTATTTTCGTTACAAACAAACCAGCTATCTGATCAATGAGAGCCCAGCAAGCCTTCGCTTGCATGAGATATGGGATGCGCTGCGCTATGCAGGCGACGCTTTCGAGGAGAGCAACTACATTGTGCGCGAGGGCGAGCTGGCACCTCAGTACAAGTGATGTATCGATGGGAGATTGGCGATGCCACACAGTCAGCACTATTTTCGAGGGATTATTTTTGAGGGATTGGACTTCATATCTGCGGTTCAGCCCTGTCGGTGTGAGTTCAGCAGATATTTACTTCGCCTGTCACATTGGGGCACGGGGCCGCCATCCGGGAATTGTCAAAGTAACACAGGGATGCTAAACCGTCAAATTTCTCCAGTCTAATCCATAGGCACTTGGTCTTGCGCACAGCTGAAAGCGCAGTTGTAGTGATGCATCGGTGGAACGACATGCGACGATAGGTTTTCGAGTTCCATGGCTACATTTGAATTTCAGCTCGCACACCTCAATTTCTCTCCGACATTTCAGAGAGAGAGATATTACACTGTTCCAGCCTCACTCAGGCTGATCAGCGTCAGATGACAAAAGCACATGTTGCAAACATTGTCGCCGAGCTGCAGCTCTGAACGTTCGTTCGCACATACACTCGATAGCAATACTGTCTGCATGCCGCCGCCAAATCAATGCAGCAGCACCCATCTGCATCACGGCATATACCCTCCCTGCCCTTCTCTCTCGACTGCCTGGCGCAAAAGTGCCAGACACTCTGATCGCGGGGGCTGCGCCGGGACTGTTTCAGGGAGAGCTGGGTCGGGACTGTTTCATGGGGATCTGGATCTGATCCAGCTCCTGACTGCTTTTGAAGTTACTATCAGAGGACACACGGCCAGGACTGCACCACAGTGAGCCGGCCAGTTGGCACCTCTCGGCTGTGACGAACGCCATCGCCAGACCTGCGGCGCGGGCTCAAAGGACCTGCGGTTGGGACTGGACCACAGAGCGCCGGCCGAGAGCTCCTCTGTGGCGAAGATTGCATCAAAACCCTACCGCAGGACCTGTGGTGGGGACTCTCAGAGGACCTGCGGCCGGGACTGCACCACGGTGAGGCGGCCGTCGGCCCACACGCCCTCAATGTCCTGTGGCGTCCCGCCGAAAGCGGCTTCCACCCGGCCCGCCGCTTCGGCGATGCCTCCCAGCAGTTCCTGCATGTGAAACCGTTTTGACCTTACAGCAGTTGAACGTTCTTGCACAGAGCGGTTTTAGGTTCCCACAGGCTCCGGGTACACCTTTCACAGACGGCACACAACTGTACAGATGTAGTGGGTGGTCGGACGGCAGCGTTTGTTCTGCGGTTCTTCATCCTCGATAGCACAGGTGACGCATGCCTTGAGGGGATCAAGCCCAGGTAGCACATTCACACCTGGCGGAAGGCGGCGTCCCACAGCAGGCGCTCGTTGGCGTAATCCACCGGCGCCTCGCTCAGCGGCGGCAGCGGTATGCTGTCGTACAGGCCTGCGGCGCAGAAGTTTCTTCGCTCGCCCGTGTGTTGCTGATCTCGATCACGTTCAAGGTGCCAGGTGAACATCACAACAAAGAGTGAGTGCAAGAGATGCCTTGAAGCCAGCCTGATGCGTACAAACGCAACCGTGCGTCATTGCATCAAACCGCGACCGCGCCTGCAACGGAGTCCAGGCCCTCGCCATTGCTGTCGGAGCGCACAATGAGCCAAATGCCCCTCGAGAGATCAGGTTGTCCTCAAAATCCAGAAAGGATGCGCACCTGCGCCTGCGAAGGATTCCAGGTCCTCGCCGTTGCTGTCAGAGCGCACAATCAGGGAGCCGCCCGGAGCGGCAAACAGGCCCAGCCGCTTGCTCGGCAGCCCAACCACGCTCGCGCCTGCGCAGGGGGACAGGCTTTGAATCTCGTGATGCACTTGACATATTATTGATATTATTGAGAAACCGGGGACACAGGCCCAGCGGCTTCCTCGGCAGCTGGGGCACGCCCGCGCCTGCACAGGAGTCGTCATGAACTTGATGCGGTGCCGCATAAATGATGTGTCCTCAGTTTTGAATCGACAGTGTGCCTGCTTGCTGGGGTGGGCTGCGTGTGCCGCGACACTTGCGTTTCGGTGGAGCCTTCCGGCCGAAACCCCGGGCAATTGGTGAGGCAATACAGGTCTCGCCTGCGCCGTCTGCCGCTGCCGGCAGAGAAGCCGGGCATGTCGCCGACGACCGCCTCACTCATCTCCCGAAACAATCCAGCGGGTCGCAGTCTCGAAACCACACGAGATTCCTGCCTGCGCCGTTGCCGCCGCCGGCGGAGAAGCTGAGCTTGCGGCCGGGCATGTCGCCGACGACCGCCTCACTCATCTCCCGAAACAATCCAACGGGTCGCAGTCTCGAAACCACACAAGATTCCTGCCTGCGCCGTTGCCGCCGCCGGCCGAGAAGCTGAGCGCGCGGCCGGGCATGTTGCCGACGAGCGCCTCGCCCATGCCCACCACCAGCTCGCCCGCCTGGACGCCCCGCTCCCCCGTGAGTGGATCCGCCGTGTGCACCACGAACGCGTACTCCGCGGGCACCACCTGCACATCAAATGCAGGACAGCTAAAGTCGATGAATACATGCAACCCTGTTTCTGCCGAACTGCCCACCACCAGCTCGCCGGCCTGGACACCCGGCTCCCCCGTCAGCGGGTCCGCAATGTGCACCACGAAAACATGGCCTGCCGGGACGGCCTGTTGTACAACACACGGAGTCAATGAAGATCGCCTGTTCAGGCTCGGATTGAACGACTATGAGCAGATGTGCAGATAAGCAGACGGAGCCACCAAGTCGCTGCACTTCAATGCTTGGGATGGCATAATCAGTGTGCGCCGGCTGCATGACAGCGGCAATGAAGAGTGCGAAGGTGTGGCACACTGCATGCCCAGCGCCTTCGTGTTTCGGATTCTTTCTGTTTGGTACGATCGATGTGCCTCCGTCAACCACGCACAATTTACAACTTCTGCCTGCAAACCTGCTGCGTTACAGGGGACAAGAAAAGCGCCGAGTCGGGCACGTCATGTGGTCCAGTGGATCGGTTCTAGTTACATATCTCATCCGTTCTCATTTCTGGTCTGAAGTGTTCGTCTGCACAACCGAGAATTGCATACCTGCTGGATGAGGGCTGCCATGAAAAGCGCGGAGTCGGGCACGCCACGCGCCCGCCGGCTGAGCCATGCGCGGTCGTTCCACTTTGACGCCCACACCTGCGCAGCGGCAGGGTTTAGGGTTTAGGGCAGGGATAGAGCGTGCTCGAGTAAGCAGGGGACGCAGCAACAAACGAGGGCTGACTGGTGCGCAGAGCAATGCTCGGCAGCACGCCAGAGCAACCTTCAGGCAATAACCAGGCACAATACGTGAACTTTTGAAACCTTGAAGCCGGTCTATGCCGGCAGAACGTGCACCATGAGATGACATGCAGGACGCCCGGCAGATAGTGGACCACACGCCGAGCCACTGCGCATCCCAGCCTCCACCCAAGAAACCCTAAACCCAGGCTCACAAAGCAGACCTGTCCCTTCGAAAGTGAGAATCGACACGTCGTTCCAAGGGCAGGAACCATCCGGGATGTGGGGGCATACCCGGCAGATGGCCGACCAGGTGCCGGGCCACTGAGCATCCCACTCTCCGCCGCCCCGTGCAAGACCCTCCGCAGCCGCTTTCGCGGCCAGCTCGGATGTGAGCGCATCGGGAGCTTCCAGGGAGCTCGCAACCGCGCGGCGTAGCTCGGCCAGCGCCGCCGGCACGCCCGGGCCCTTGTGCTTGTCCTGCGCAGCAGCATTGTCAGTTGGTGCAGGATCCTGGTGCGGCAGTCGGGTTTTCGTGCGCTGCAGTACGGTTCGGAAACTGTTGTGCAGCTCGGTCGGCGATGCCGGCAACCCCAACCCCAGTCTGCTTGTCCTGATCCAAGCAGCAAATCCCGCGAAAGTATATAGGCAGGCAGCTTCATGTGGCCCGAGGCATCAGACTGCCATTATGTCATGTTGTGCAGGTGTGCGCTGCTACCCGCATTCAGCTGAGCTTCGACGGGCAGCTGCACCGCATCCCAGGGCGGCTCACCAGCTGCTTCTGCAGGCCGGCGATGGTCTTTGCTGCGCCCGCGTTGGCCTTGTCCTTCAGCGCGCGCTCGAAGGATCCGAACGGCAGGGCCACAGACGCCGGCACCTTCACGGCCACAGGATGCAAATCAACACTCGCATTTGCAAAATATGCGGATAGGGATTTTCCCCCCATGGAACACGAGCAACAAAGGAACGCTGAAAGGCTTGACCTGTGCGTTGCACCGCGATGCTGTCTGTCAGTCTCGACCGCAGCGCTGCACGGGTTGTCGATTCTGAAACAAAGACAAAACACTTGTAGTGGGGTTTGCTGCACACCGCGATGCTGTCCGGCAGCTTGGACCGCAGCGTCGCCAGGTTGCGTGACTTGCCGCCGACCAGACCCTCCGAAAACTCGGCCTCGGCCAGCGCCCAAGCGGACGTCTGCTTCGGCGCCGGGATGCTGAGCTTGGGCTGCGACTTGCCCTGGCCCCCGCCTGCAGCAGTAGGGTCATCGCTGCTTGCACGCTGCGGTTGCTTCCGAATGGCATTTGCTCCCCAGACGCTTCGATGCGCCACCAGTGCGTCTGAGCAAACCCTGGCCAACTTCAGTAATCCCGCGCAGAAACTCACACCCAGACAGTTCAAAGCACACCTGAGCTGCCGGAGGAGCCGCCCTCCAGCTCGGTGGCGGTCACCTCCTGAGCTGGCGACACTGCCAGCGACACGTGCTTCCCGTCGAGGCCCTGCGGCGAATACAGCAGTCTGGTGGAGTCACAACCAAGGATATGGCACTGAAAAAGCATGCTCTCGCGCTAGAAACCTTCTAGAGTTTACTAGTAAGCATTAGATGGCAACTCTTGCAACGCCGACACTATCAGCAGCAGACACATGCTCCTCATTCCAGCGCCTGCAGTGTTGCATGCGTCTCTGGGTTGTCCGATTGATCCGAGTCCATTTTGTGCTTGCAAGCTCGAGCTGCTCGAGCCTGCAAGCATACAAGAAGCTGTGCATCGAAGCAGGCTGACCTAAATCTTCGCCAACACGACTCGGACGGAGGCCTGTCTGAGTTGGGAGGCTTCATGTCTCGCATCGTGCTGCAAGGCCATGGACAGCAGGATGTCTGCGCGTGCCTCATGCGCACCGCGTGAGCTGCTGGCCGAGGCTCCAAGCCAGGCACAGGCGTGGCCTGGTTGCTTTAAAGGAAGTACCCCAAATGAATCCCACCTCCCCAGCACTCCTCGGCGCATAATGGTTGCTTTCTACACTGCAGCGCTCCAGGGTGGCTGTGCATCATGTCGCAGTGTTGATCGCCTCCAGCTGCGCCCCTCGAAGCAGGAGGCGAGCAGCCCATGCTCAACAAAGCAGTGATCGCAGTTACCGAGTCAGGGGAGAGAAGGATTGTGTCTGCTTCGAGCAGCTTGAATTCACTACCGCCGCACCTTGAGCGCCTCCAGCTGCGCCTCGTCGAAGCAGGTGGCGAGCAGCACGCCCTGTGAGCGCGCCCGGATGGCGACGTGCGACAGCACATCCGTGGGGCTGGCAGTGAGGACCGCCGTCACGCCCGCCTGCGCAGCCGCTGGCAGGGTTTTGAGTCACATCATCGCGGGGATTTCCTCTCAGGGCTCAACGTGAGCAGCGCGAATGGCCACAAAGAGAAGACGGAGCCGCCAGTGGCACCGCTGGCAGTCCAGAGAGCATGAAACAGGGACGATCAAAGACGTGAAAGGCGCATCGGGTCTTCCATGCTGGCGGCGCGCTCTGCGATGAGGGCGCGCGGCTCGTCGTAGCGGCATGACTTTTCGAGAGGATGCACTGAGGCAAGGGTGTCACCATGGTGATTCAACAGTGCAGGCTAGGGTACATCAAAGGCATACCGGGATGTCCTCCATACGGCCAACGCGCTCCGCCTTCAGAACGTGCGGCTCATCATAGAAAATGTTTCGGCAGATGTTTCGGCAGGAGGCAGGAGGGTGAGCAAAATAAACATCGCACCAGAATGTCCTCCATGCCGCCGACGCGCTCCGCGATCAGAATGTGCGGCTGGTCGTAGTGGCTGCCCTGCACATCCGCCAGCGATGGCAGCACGAGCACCTGCCCCGCCGCCGGCGCCTGGCTCACCACCTGCACAGGCAGCAATCGCCATTTCGGTGTCATTTCTTCGGTTCAGGCAGTGTGCGGATCATCGTAGTGGCTGCCCTGCACGTCCGCCAGCGATGGCAGCACGAGCATCTGCCCAGCTGCCGGCGCCTGGCTGACCACCTGTGTCGAAGGCCAATACGATGTTGACAGGAAGCGCCCAAGCTGACATGTGCCGATGGGCCGCAGGAGGCCGACTAGAATGTCACTGAGGCTGCAACAGGGTTGCCCAAAACCAGAGTCGGAACTGCAGGCTGGTGCGCCAGATCCAACGTTGCAGAGCATCTGCCAAGCAGGGTCGGGATCAGGCCATGAACTAGTCAGACCAAGATAGACCTAGAGCTTCGCGCCGGACACGCTGGCACCTCCTGCAGCATCGGCGCCAGCCCCCGCAGCAGCGTAGATAATCGTGAGGTTTGATCTGTGCATCACCTGCCAGCTGGAGACGCCTGCAGACTCCCGCAGCATCGGTGCCAGCCAGCGCAGCAGCAGCGACAGGACGAACAGCGGCTGCCCCCGCACTACCTCCTCCCCAAAGTTGGTGATGTACGCCTGCGGAAAGGGACATGCGTTGTTGAGGTGATTGCTGTGTGTTTCTGTTGCATCATGTAGGCCTGCGCACCACGTCCTCCCCGACTTGGTGCTGTGAGCCTGCGGAGCACGAAGCACGATTGACTGAAACTGGCATGTTTCAGCACGACAGCTTTACTGCATGTGCGCAGCCGTCCGAGGCACTACAGGGCCAGAAAACGCCAGGCTGTTTCAAGTGTAAGGTGGTGAGAATCTGTTCGATGCCGCAAGCCTTTTACACCCTGAACCCTAAACCCTAAGAGGCCCCTGCGTGCGACTGCATGAGCCCCCTACAGCTGGTCCATGTGCATGTCGAGCACGGCAAACTTTTCAACTAGAATTCCTGTTGTTCCCACTCGGAGACTGAGGCTCTTTCAAGCTTGTTCAGAAGCGCGGCAGGCTGCCTCACAGGCAGCCTGCTGCCTCACAGAACCCCAGAAACGCAGCAGGCTGCCTCACAGGCAGCAGGCTGCTTCGATGCCGCAGGCCTTCTGGAGTGCCTCCGCGTGCAGCTGCATGCGGCCGTGCAGCTCCATGTGCGCGCCGAGCACAGATATAGTAAATAAACAGCGTTCTCTGACTTATCAATCGAGTGTAGTTCTGGCAGTTTCGGGCTCTCCTCACCTGGTCGTCGCCGCCGGCAACTTGAGTTGCCCCCGCGTGCGGCTGCATCGGGCTGTACAGCCCATGTGCGCGCCAAACGCTGATTTTCCAACGCTTTGCAGGAATTCGAGCCGCTAGCCGTAAAACGTAGCAGTCGTATTGCAGACACGTCGATCAATGACCTTCACCTGGTCAATGCCGCAGGCCCTCTGGAAGGCCTCCGCGTGCGGCTGCATCAGGCTGTACAGCTCGTCCATGTGCGCGCCCAGCGCCAGCTCCACCCGGTCAGCAGCCGCGAGCGCCAGCAGCCCCCAGTCGCCGCGCCACCGCTCGGCGTCCATCACCCGCTGCCAGTGGTGCGCGCACTGCAGGGTGGGAACACGGAAGTCATCGGGATGCGCTGCTTGTCAGAGACATTTCCGGCATTTCCGGCCGCAGCAGTCGGCCGCCGCGAGCGCCAGCAGCCCCAGTCGCCGCCCCGCCGCTCAGCATCTTTGACGCGCTGCCAGTGGTGCGTGCCCTGCGAACAGAAGTGTCAAACGTTGAGAGCCGGCTCCCGTTGCGGCGGCAACGGCGGTCCCTACAGCACAGTTGAGGTACATGAAATTCTGGTAAGAGCCAGCTTCACGCGGTCTGCCGCTGCGAGTGCCAGCAACCCCAAATCGCCGCCCCACCGCTCAGCGTCCTTCACCCCCTGCCAGTGGTGCGCGCGCACTGCAGAAAGATCACCAGTGGGCTGCCTAAAACACAGCCCTTAGCTGAGCAGACAGCACAGCCGCCGCCCTTGCTTGCTTCTGTTCAGGACGTGTGTTCTGCATTTTTGAAAAGTCGATTGCAGCTCCACGCGGTCTGCGGCCGCCAGCGTCAGCAGCCCCCAGTCGGCGCCCCGCCGCTCGGCGTCCTTCACCTGCTGCCAGTGGTGCACGCACTGCGGGGGGTGGGAATAGGGCACGCCTCAGACAGTCTTAGTCCAAAGCTGAAATTCCTGCAAAGCGGTCTGCGGCCGCGAGCGCCAGCAGCCTCCAGTTGGCGCGCCACCACTTACCACTTTTGACGCGCTGCCAGTGGTGTGCGCAGTGTGTGAGAGCGCCATGCATCGACTGGCAACCGTGCAGGTCCCTCCACCGTCGAAGTCGGTCAGCTGCTGCAGAAATGCGCATCTGGATTTCTGGATCATCTGGGTTCCGCTGCCAGCTTTGTTCGGCTCTGCAAACGGCGTCGCGGCGCCGTGCGCTGTATCAGTGGGGCTATCAGCGGCGCAGTTTGCATCTGATTGCCGCGGCTGGTCAGCCCGGGGCCGAAACTGAGACGTTTGAAACCAGCGAGTGCCATACGCCCAGCAATGCACTGTCCATACCCGTTTCATGCCACCCGCGCTGCGCGGATCAGCTGGCATACTGGAGGGGTGATGCTGCTAGAAGATGTCGACCTGATGTCTGTGTATCGGTTCAAAAAGACCCAGAGCTTGCAGTGCTCTGGCCAAACTCAGCGGAACTGCCGGCAATGCAGGCGCCGTGAGCCTCGCAGAACCAGCTCTCAAGAGGCTGGGATTGGAGACCTACAAACTTCAAAAATTAGTCTCAATTTCTTGGACCACCCGCTGAGAGCCGCCTACCTGGACGAGCTTGTTCATGTTGCCGACGACGCAGGCGCTGTCGAGCGCAAGCCCAGGCAATCACAGTGACCGTCCCGATTGCCGATATCACTCTGGGAAGGAGATGCAAGCTGCCCACCTGGCCGAGCTCGGCCGACTCGCCGGCGATGCAGGCGCTGTCAAGCGCGAGGCCGACCAGCTCCACCAGCGCGTCTCCATCCAGCGACGACTTCTCCTGCCGCTCCAGCAGCACCCGCAGCCACTGCTCCAGCGCGATGTCCAGCAGCAGCACGTCCCGCGAGCCGCCGTCCTGCGGCAGATGAAATCAGGCACTTGCAGGCTATCAACTGGTCTGTGCATACAGGACTTGGGCGTGCTTTGCTGCTTCAATGGCAGCCACTGCTCCACTGCGATGTCCAGCAGCAGCACAAACCGCGAGCCGCCGTCCTATGACAAGATCAGATGGGGTGCGGTCAGAACAGGAACTGTAACAAAAGTAGAGAAGGGAGCACCCATTGCGCTGCAGCCCCCAGCGCGGTGTCCAGCAGCGCACAAGCCGCAGTGCGCTTCCAGCCGCCGCCAATCGCTCTGCGCAGTTTTTCATCAGCAGCAGGACCCAGCAAGGACCGCACCCGCCATATGGGCTCCAGGCGGCGGCGGATCTCCACAACCTTGCCGGGCGCCCACCACGCGTTGCGGTTGTTCAGCAGGTCGTAGCAGTTCCATCTGCGGACACAGAGGCGGGACTTTGGCTGGACTCGGATGCGGCATTGCGTGGAGCGAGCACAGCCCCCGGTTTCCTTTGCACCGGCATGAGCTGACATGTGATGAGGGTTTAGGGTTTAGGGCTTCAAGCGAGGGTCACGTAGGCCATCTCTATGGCGTCCGTGTGTGGCTGAATGGCTCATCACTGCTGTTGCCCAGCAACACAAGCAGGGTAATAAACGGAAAGCCGAGTTGCAGGTCGCGTCAAGGGCAACCGTGGCCATATCGAGCATGAAGTTCAGGTGTACCGGATGACCGATGCAGCTTATTGATGTTCGCATTGACACACGAAAGCATCAGAGGCAAGCGCACTGCAGGTCGCCGTCGAGGGAGCCCTTGGCCATTTCCAGTGTCGAATCCAAATCGGCGCCGCCATGCGTGACCTTGAGGATCCACAGGTAGTGCTTCATGGGGCCGATCAGCTGCGGCAGGTGCATTGGGTCGCCTGCGGGTTACGGGCAGTGCAATGGAGTCAACAGGTCGGGCGCACCAGTCCAAGCCCTTCACACGTTACGTCACATGAGGTGACTTCATGCACGGCTGCGTCAGGAGCTCTTTCCAGCACGCCGCGCAGGGCCAGCGAATCTGTGGGTGGGAAACGGTGCTAGAGGTGGCGGTATCTTACTCGTGATAGGTTGATCCATGGCAGCCAAGCTCTCCCTTGTGATTTTGCCATTGTCCCACGCCACGCGCCAAAAGTCATCCATATTTCCCGACTCCAGGAAGGAGATGTACGCCTCGCAGATCGTGATGTCCTCGGGGTTGGTGTTTTGGTGCTGCGGAGGTGGCAGGCTTTAGGTTTTAGGAGGACGCAGCTGACCAGGCGGACCGGCCAAACGGACCGGCAGCACATGCTCGCAGACGAAGCCAGCAGCAAAGGTGGACAGTGCAAAGCCACTGTCAACACCGAAAGCCCTGTGCAGCATGGCACCACGCTACACCGTCGGTCACATAACACGGAACGAAGATGCGATGGTGCCACATGCAAAGAAATCCGCATGTTGCTCTGATGCGCAGTCCAGGGGCAAAGTCACCAGCTTCTGGTGCCACTGCTCGATGAATGGGTCCTCGATGCCCTGCACAAATCGATGAACAAGTCAGCACACATCGGATGCACCTTCACAGCACAAGGACACGCAGGTTTGTGTTTGGCAAGGGTGACAAACCACACTTGAATCCGCATCGCCGCAGCTCATTTCGGCGTCCAACCACTGGAAGAACTGAGATTTCCGGATCCAGATTTGCAGCTCGGAATGTAAAAGGCCACAGCGCGCACCGGTCGGTGGCCCTCCCGGATGCCGTTGTCCCGCATGATGTTGAGGATGCCGAGGCGGATCGCGTCGCCGTCGCCGCCGCCGCGCGGCAGCCCTGCGAGCGCCAGCCGCGCCAGCCGCCTGCACGCCGGGTGCTTGGCGCCGCGCGCCTGCAGCATGAGGAGAGCCAGTTTGTCGGGTGATGACGGCTGGTTCGTGATGCTGGAAGTAGCAGCTCCTGCACGGCCCCTGGGAGCGCCAGCCGCGCGAGCCGCCTGTGCGCCGGGTGCTTCCCGCTGCGCGCCTGTATGCCAAGGTCTGGTGGGGGATTGACCGATGGTCCAAGGGTCAAAACCGCACATCTGAAATGCCAAGTCAGGTCCGCGGGTACTTCGCGCCGCGCACCTGCACAACAAATGGTGAGCGTCCTTCGGGTCATAAGGGGTGCATTGGTCATTCTGGTCTGTGTGGCCAAGAGTCTTCAGCACACAGGTGGATGCCGGCAGCCACTCCATGTTTGAGCCTCCACGTTTGAGCCGGTCGTTAATTGGTGCCGCCGGCAGCAGCATCCTGAGTGGCACAGGTTCGAGGCAGCCCTCTCGATGGCATTGAACCTGCACACATTGTGCAGATGGACCACGCAATGCTCATGCACAAGCAATCAGTACAACACAGTGGTCACCCACAGCGCTCTAAAACGGACATACACACACCAAAAGCTCTTGTAAGGGCTTCAATAGTGGGACCGCACCTTGTCGGCCATGCGCTGCGCCAGCACCTTCTGAGAATGCGCAATGTCTTTGCCCTGGCGTGCGCTGCGACGGTACCACGTCAGCTGCTTGTTGCTGCTCAGCCGCAGCCATGTCGCGATGAACGCCATGCCTGTCGGCCCTGCGGCGGCGGGCACGGGCGATGCATCAGGCCAAGCACAGAGTGATGTGCGGCATCGGCATTGGAGGCCGGGGGTGCTAAACGAGGGCTCGAGCCCCGTTTGCATGCTGCACTGCTCGAGGTTGGAAGGGGCTCACAGGCATCGGACTTGCGCTGGATGTAGAGCTTGCGATGTGTGTCAGGGCTGCTACAGGCCTAGGCTGCAATCCTTAAACCCTAGACCCTGGCGCGCACCGGCGGCGTCTGCGGCGTCCAGCACCTCGTTGGCCAGCATGAGGCGCGACACCAGGCTCCAGTTGCAGTCGCTGCCCTCGATGCCCAGCACCTGCGCCGGTCGCCACGCACCGTGGTTCAGGAACTTTCAGTCATCGTCACGCGCACTTTGACGGCCGAGCGCTGCGGGCAGACTTGTGGTATGGCTATGGCGCCCTGTTGCGGCTGCCGAGAGCCTGAACCTTTCCACCGCAAGGCGTCGACGATGCCCACCCGGAGTAATCTTCACCAGGCCCGCTTGCCTGTCCAACGCGCACCTTGTCGATGGCCTCGTCCATGCCAGGCGGCACAAGGAGGGTGGCAAAATCGCGGCGAGCCTGTGAAAAGTAACGATACTCCTGCTGCAAAAAGCACCCGCCTTGTCGACGACCTCGTCCACGCCGGGCGGTTTGAGGTAGGCGGCGAAGTCGCCGCCGTTGCTGATCCACGCCTCCGGCTCGGTCTCTTTCAGCACGAACACCACGCGCTTGGGGCAGCCCTCCTGTGGGAGGTTGGAAACAAGTTGGCAGGTTACGATCGAAGCTGCGGGAACACGACTGCTGCTGGTGATCCATGCCTCCGGCTCTGTCTGTTGAGCACAAACGCCACCCGCTAGGGGCAGCTCTCCTGCAGGGTTTGTGCAAGAAACACCCTGGCTTCTGGAGATCATGTCAGGCAGAGACCTTGTGAGGAATATCACACCGCTTTTCGTGGAAACGGAGAGCAGTTGATCGCCGAATGACACTTAGTGTGACGTCAAAGCTGGAAATTTTCGTGGTGTACCTCGGGGAAGGTGAGGTGGACATGCGCATTGCCCTCGAAAGGCGTCTGCACCGCCTTGTCATCCACCTGCATGCCCGTCACTGCAGATTCCAGGACGCACGGCGCAGAGGTGCTACAGCTTGCAGGCACGAGCGCTGTTCCTCCACAATCGCGAGGCATGCGGCACCCTGTTGGCCACATAGTCCGGTGTCGGCTTGCGGCAGCAGTGGCATGCAGCTCGGACAGGCCGTCGCCGTCAGTGCAGGCGTGTAGCCGCTGCAGGGTCGTTTGCCGACATGGGGTGCAGCACGTGCTTTGCCACTTTACTGCTTTGCAGCGTTTCCGATCAGAGTCCCACTCGCCTGCACGGTGCCGGCGGGCTGCGACTCCGGCGGCGGCAGCTGCCAGTCGTTGACGGCCCAGTGCAGCACCATAGGCCGCTGCCGCTCCGCCACGATGTCCACCTGGCAGGGTCAGGCATTGCATTGACTCACATACAGCATGGTAGAGCACCATCTACACAGTGCCACTGGCCAGACCCTGGAAAGAAAAGCAGGTGCAGCCTGGCGTGGCGCTCACCTGGTACAGTCCACCCGCCACCGACACCTCGATAGTGATGCCGGGGCCATCGAACCTGCGCCAGCGTCACGCAATAAGGTCCTGAAACTCGCTGCGTTTTGTGGCCAGACGCTTCGCAACATCATTGGCCAACCCCGCGTTGTGCAGTGATCGCCTGCACCTCCGCAGTGCCGTGCACATTGCGCCGGCAACAACTTGGTCGGAAATGAAGGCAGGTATGACAAGGCTGCACCTCTCAAATGATAGCTGCTCGTGGGCAGCGGCAGGCGCCGGCGGCGCCTCAGTGGTCACTGCCGCTGTCAACGCTGGCTGCCGCCGCCGCTGACGCAGTGCGACGCTGCGCCCGCATGCTGCTGCGCAGCGGACTGCCGACTGGTCACGCGGCCTGCACCAGGCACGCTGGCGTCATGCGGGTTTGCGGCATGAGAGCGTCGTTGCGGTCGCGCGGGTCAATACCAGGCAACGTCACGGCAATACCGAGCGGCACGAAACAACGCCATATAATGTTTGCAAGGTCTGCAAGCAAGGTCTCGCAAAGCAGCCATGCACACAACATATGTCGCCTTGATCATCGCTTGTATGGTCAGGACTTGTTTGGCAAATGATCAGTACAAATGCGTCCGGCGTGAGAGGTCGATCAACGTCATGAACGTATTATGCATGAACCCAGCCCAGTGCGTCACCTGACACTGCCGCGCCCTGTCGATCGAGGTGCAACAGAGGACTTCTGAAGCGTCGGAATAGCTTGCCGCAGCACCGGCGACCCCACTCCCATTACCTGCGGCATATTTGCTGCAGTTCCATGCATGTTGATGTGCACGTCACCGAGTTGTGAGTTGTGAATTTGACTTCGCCCAGTCTGCCCTACACAGGAAGGTCAGAATTAGAAACTGTGTCTCCACTGCTGACGACAAGGAACGTCCTGGCAAACCATCCTGTTCACAGGTGATTCCTTCCAAAGAGCGATTGCGTGGCTGGAAAATATTAATTCGGCTGTTCTGAAGGTGAGACGGCGCATCGGATCACAAGGCTACCGCGACGATGTTAATCGGATTTATTGCATGCATTGCTTTTGCTGTCGTCCGTGGAGGAGAGCATATTGACCCCGGGCCTGTTTCGACGAGAATCAATTCCATATCATTTTGTGCCGTCAACAAACATCGAAATCATGCCAAAATCCTTGCATCTACCATGATGTCCCCGCCTGGACTCGTCGTCCTTTCGATTCCAACAGGTGCAACCCCTGGGAAAGGACGGTATGCAAACGCAACACACGTGAAACAATTGACAATATTCCTCAGACTGTTGTTTCGTCCCGCAGGGCGCGCCGAGCGTTCGCAAGTACACCAGCGCCGCCATTTTGGACCGGGTGCTCCAGCGGTCATCATGAAGCCAAAACGGGCGGCCCTCGGGCGAGAGGTGAGTACTTTCAGATCCAGCTGTTACAAAGGACATGTGTCAGTATCAATCATGCTTTCGAGTCTGTGATCCGACTTGCCGCAGCGTGTGCACTGTGCATACAAGTCGTAGCATGATGACTTCTGATGACTGCTATTTCCAAAGCAGTCAGGGCGGTTGCTGGGGACGACAAAGTCAGGCATCAAGCATCGATCTTCACGATGTCAATGCAGGCGTTCCTGGCTGTGCTGCTCCTGCTGCTGTGCGTCGCCGGACCAACGCCGGCGATGGCGGCGCGGCGGCAGCTGACGACAATGCCTGAGACGGCTGCGGCAGCAGCCAGTGTCGAGGCCGCGCCGGCCGTGGCGGCGCAAGGCCGCCAGACGGTGCAACGCGCTGCGGCAATCGCGTTGGCATCAGGAGGCGCCTCCATGCCCGCTCCCGCTGGCCAGCCTAGGAACTTTACGGCCGCCGCAGTGGCGGCAGGCATCCCCGTGGACACTATGCTCGTGCGGAAGCACCCGCAGATTGCGCGGCAGGTGCCGCTGGGGGCGCCGGCCACAGACGGCAGCATCCTGCACTTCGACACGGCTTTCTCCGCACGCAACGTCAGCGTCAACACGGGTGGCAATATTTTCTGGATATGCCACGTGATTCTGCATTCAGCACTCGTGCACTCAGCACTTTCTGCAGCATTGGATCGATCCACAACTCGTGGCTGCTGCTGCTGCTGCTGCTACTGCTGCTGCTGCTGCTGCTGCTGCTGCTGCTGCTGCTGCTGCTGCTGCTGCTGATGCTGATGCTGATGCTGTTGCGACTCCTTGGATCCTCCACACTCACATGATGCAAGAGCAGAAGCCTTCACCCTCTGGTGTGTTTGTAATTCGCAGAGGCGGCGCCGGGTGCCAACACCCGGGTGGCGTCAACGCCTTTCAGCCCCATCGTGGCGAACGCGCCTTTCGTGAAAACCAGCGGTCGCAACTTCACGCTCAACGGCAAGCCCTTCTTCTTCGGCGGCACATCGTGGTATGACGCGCTGGTGGTGAGCTCCTTTGTAAATTAGCGAGCCGGTATGCGATGAGATAGTCACAGCGCTTTCTTGTTGTGCCGTGCCTCCAATTTGAGTGTTGCTGGTGTGGGCCGGACGCTGTGAAGTACACTTCTCGAGCGAGACTGACACTGACATGGATTTTAGCAGATCAAGAAACAAGGGGGAAGGGCCATCGGATCGGGTGGTTGACGACATGGCCTTGCGATGCAGGTGGAGAGGTATACCGAGGCTCAGATCATGCAGATGCTGAAAATTGCGTTCCTCAATCCTCGCGTCAGTCTCTGATTCTTGCTTTGCATAACTGTGCATGCCGGTTTTGGTTGCACCCGCTGCCAGATGAAAGTGGAGTCGCGGACAATGGCGATGCCGACTGGCATGTGCAGCGCACTGGACCAACGGCGTGCGCGTGATCAGAATCTACGGCCACAGCGACGGCTACGGAACCTCCCTCAAGACGAAGAACCCCATTCAACCGAGACTAGGCGTCTTCAGCGAGACGGCGCTGCAGCGATACGACTTTTTTGTGGATGCCGCCAGCAAGGTGCTTTCAAACTGTATGTATCACCAGAGGTCCTCAGCTCTTGGACCACTTGTTCTTCTCTCTGTTTGCAATGTTGATTGCGGGACAGAGAGCAATGAGCACCAATCGCCAGGTTCCAGCAGCCAGACAAATCAGCACAGGACAGACGGTTGGGCACCTATGCTTTCATTCGACCCTGACACCCTGTTCTATCGGCTGTGCATTGCAGGTCGGCGTCAGGCTTCAGGTTATTGTTACGAATTATTGGTATGCCTTTGGTTTCTCTTGGAAAACGCTGCGCTTTTGATCACGACTGCAAAGAACACCACGATGAGCTGCATTAACTGAGATTTATGCAACCTTCGTAGAGCTCAGCTTGATCACCTCTCTTCTAACGCAAGGGATGGCTTTGGCGGCGCGCAATTTTATGTCAACAACACCATGGGGCGCGGCACGCCAGTCGACAAGTTTTACTCCGATCCACGCCCGAGACAAGCCTACAAAAACTGGGTACGCCATTGCTGATTTGGCTACTTTTAAATCAGCCACAGATGCAGATCCACATGTGCTCCACTGCAGCGGCACAGCAGAGTCACAGCATGTAATCACAGCAGCAGTGCACGTGCTCGTCGAAGACACATGCCTGTGCCCCGTCCAGTGTACCAGTGGGGAGCAACACCATCCTTCAAGGACCTATTTCGGTAGTGGGGCTCGCCCGGGCGAGTGATTCACGAATGTAGCCACATGTTCTCTGAGGGACTGTGTTTCTCTGCCTTTAATGATAGGTGAAGACCATCATGCAGCGGAGGAACACCAAGAATGGCCGCATCTACGCCGCCGACCCAACCATTTTCGCCTGGTCCCTCTGCAGCGAGTGCCAGTGAGTCAATCACCTATGAGTCAGAGAATGTGGTTTGAGTTGGTGCATTCGACTACAACCCGAATCGTGCAGATTGACATGGAAATACCTTCTGAATCCTGTTGACTATGCTGCAGCACCAAGGACAATTACGAGTCGCGCGTCACAAACACGACACCCGGAGGCCTGGTTCATGATTGGATGGTGCGCACTGCAAAATGTTCTCTGCTGCACGGCACAGTGATGATGCAACCTGCTCAGTGAAGCAGGAAGGTTGTGTGAAAGCATGACTCTTCTGCCTGCCGATGGCAACCCTTTTCCAATCTGGCGCACTTTACCCTTGATTGTAACGATGTTGTACGATCAATGTTGTGCAGCTGGAGATGGGGGCATATCTGAAGGAAACCTTAGCTGTGAAGCAGCTGCTCACCAACGGTGCGATTTAAACTGCTTATGTCGAAAAGACCTTGGACAACACGAGTTTTAGGGGTATTCCAGGCATTAGGCGCACAATCATGAGTGGACCGTGGTCTCGTCCTGCATTGGACGAGCACCCTGAACGCGCTCTCATCATGCAGGCAATGAGGGTTACCGCGCCGCCGGCAAATATGATCCGTATGCACCGCTCTCCTGGCCCATCAGGGGCTGGCTCAACAGTGGCCGCAAGGGTGCGTGATAGACACTGCCAGTGATGATACGTCCCCTACCTCTATTACTACATGAAATGCATGTCGACAAGATTGCAGATATCCCAGAGGTCTGGCAGCACATGCATGCCTCATTTTGCCGATCTTGGCTATGCACAGAGCCATGCGTGTGCATTCGACATTCACTGCGGGAGCGCATCAAAACTTTGCGCAATCTGCTCTGTGACTGCTCTGCGCAGGCGAGGACTACAACAGGCTGTTGTACAACCCTTATTTGGACTTCGCTACTGTTCACGTCTACGCTTATAATATTGGCGTGCCGCCGGCGAACTTTCAATGGGTCAACACAGGAGTGATCGGTGAAGATTAAAAAATATCGAATATTGTTGCACAATGCATGCGGCGCAGATTCTGACCACAGGATGTTCTGGAGCGACACACAACTGTCAGACAACGTTTTTGAACTGTCTGAAATTCGGCCTGCGACTGAGGTCGTGTGTTCTGCTGGCGCAGCTGACCGTGCGGCACTGGCGGCCGCCGCCAACAAGGTGAAGAGGACCGCTGCCTGCGGCATTGCATGCGAGCGAGAGCGCCTGCCTGCTTGCCCGCATGTTCGCCTGCCTGCCCGCCCGCCTACCCACCCTGTCTGCACCAAAGCTAAGCAGACGCCCGCTCAGTGCTGGTGCTCACTTCCAATCTCCAAACCGACTGTCCGTTTTCCTGGTGTTCCAGCCGCTGCTCATGGAGGAATTTGGCACGGTCCGAGACTACGTCATGCCACGCGACACCGTGCTCAGCAGGTGAGGGGCTGCCTCGCTACAAATGCAAACGCCGATACATCATCAACAGACGAAGGGTGTGTTTGTTGGTCTCTGGATCCACAGTGTTGGCATCTGGCTCCAGAGGCCTGGCGCACCGAGAATGCAGCAGCAAGCATTTCCAGCCCGCAGCCGCATATGAGGAGGCGATGAGGCTGCATCCTCTGAGCGGCAGCTCGATCCTGAATAACAATGAATTGGTTGGTGCACTGCTGATTGCTGTCGTGACCTGTCTGCAGTGTGCTGGGCGCGGCACACGCCTACGGCATTGCCGGCAGCCTCGTGTGGCAGGTCTGGCCGACATTCGGTGCGTTTCGTTCCGCCTGTGCACAACATCGGCTCTGCTCGACATTGCAGTCCCCATTGCCCACGAGCGCGCCATTGACAGCCCTACTCTACTGTTGCGAGCTCGCTGGCCGAGGACATTTGCCGAGTCCCACTCGAGTGAGACGCCTGAAATTAGCAGGTGATGGTTCTGACTCTTTGTGATATTCTTGACAGGTGACGACATCGAGTACAGCTTCAACTACAGCCAAGCGGGAGGGCCAACCATCCTAAAAGAGCTGGCTTTCCAGAACAACCGGGTGCGCACGTTATCGTGTATCATGCCGATTCATCTATGTACAATTTCGGTTGAGCGGATGCAGGACGGACCTGTCATGCATAGCGGCCGCATAGTGTGCACCTGGTTCATTCACACATTGAATTGGCCGCCTGAGAGCTCTGCGTGAAGCTTTCAATCCAACGACCTGCAGGGCGCCAATAGCCAGTCGCCATTCCCGTACGTCTGCCCCTGCACCGATACAACACCAAACTCCACCGTCTCCTGCGCCCAAGTGGTACCGTTTCTGACTATTGTCTGCCTTGCTGTTTCTGTACATGTGCTTGACGCTGCTGCTGGCATATCTTCAGCTTGACGCATTGCTGCTACCCGGCACCCAATGCGAAACGCAGAACACGTCGTCAGCGCTTGGCCGCGAATTTTCATGCCGCCAACACACTCATCAGCTGGACACTGGCCTGAACTTCACACAGAAACTGGTCATGTGTGTGTTGTGTGCAGGTGGCGACGGGAACCTGCTGCGCCCCAAAGATCCAAGCAGGAAACGCCAACACCGGCTCCGATGGCTTCTGCCAGACCAGCTGCAACCGCTGCATGTGTGTGCCCTTTTCCCTCGACCCAATTCACGGTCTTCGATTTCCATTTGCGTGCTGCCCTGCGGAACAGGGAAACTCGAAGCTCAGCGGCGCAAGTTCAGGTTGCTGCACCCTAAAACGCACGCTGTCACATTGGCGTTATAGTGGGCGGATTTCACTGCAGGTGCAACAACAAACCCGTGACGTGGTGCCCGGATGGTAGCGCTGCCGCGCGTGCTGAGGCTGCCCGTATCGTTCGGGTGTCTGTTGCGGCCGGCTGACCCCCCGCCCACTACCTGGCAGCAGGAGGCAGAAATGTTTCAAGCACGCGCAAGCCGCCAGCAGGTAGACGTCACCTTGCTGGGGACAGCGCGTTTCGCGAGATTGGACTTGCTGCTTAGTTTTATTCACACTGTACGCTACGTGGACTTCTGACTCCGAAATGAATCCACACGCTAGGCGGCATTGGACCTGTTGCGGCTTCATTGCAGTGTTTTTCACCGCCGTTTGCCAGCGCGCGACGAACTGGCCATCATCGTGCAGTTTTGGGTAACTAGACAGCTTGCGTTCTAGAAAAGTGTTTTGTTGCCTCGGACGATCCGTTGAATATTTTCTGACACCGCCGTCAAAGAGCTGGCGGAGCAGATTAGCAGGTCCATACTACTCATACTAGGTCATACTAGGTCATACTAGGATACTAGTTCGGTAATCATTTTGCCCGACTCTGCATGCACGTCCTCGGCCATGCTCGCGAGATATGAACACGTTTTTCAGTCAACCATCATTGTACCCATTCAGCTGCTCAGATCCCCTAGCGTGAAGACGTCTCACTTGACGGTCGGAGGACTGGCCAAGCTTGCCTTTCGCTTCAATCTGCCTCTAGCGCAAGTGTAGGCAGTCGAGGGAGAGATGTAGCTGCAGTGGGTGCTGTAATAGAGGCATCGCGGGCGTCACTCCGGGCCCAGCAGTGCTCTAACGATGGGTGTACGTAAACGGCACCTTCGGACGAGGTGCAGTGATGATAGACAGGCCCGATACGGGTCTGAAAGCTGGCTACATTCTGCGTATGCACGGAAAGGGCTGCATCCTATTCATACAGCGCTTTAGGCTGGATCTTGCGGACTTTGCTCCACCCTGCCATCTGCATGGATACCGACCCCTTCAATCAGGTGCCGACGTCAGCGGGAGGGAACAGTCGACTTATGTGAACACTGTTGATGCATAGGTGCAACGGCAGACCGCCGATGGTCCTCATACAATCGTGAGCACGCCGGTATTTGCCATGATGAGGGGCCGTGATCACGCAGCGATGGTGCGTGAAGTATCATTTTCTCTCATGTGCAACGGAAACAGCTGCGTCAATATGCAGCTGCTCGACTGCCGCGGGCTTTGTCACGACGAAACCCTGCCGTGCTTGCCGCTCACCCACAACTGACGTCACCGCAGGAGTGCGCAATCCTCCTTCTGGCATGCGCGGCGCAGCTGCCGGCGGCAGCGACCGCGCCGCGGTCGCTGCTGCAGGACGCAGGCGGCTCCGTCATGGCGCCACTGGCGGCGTATGCCGTGGGCGCAAACGCCTCCGCGACTGCGGCGAGCATCGCGAATGCGACGGCGAATGACAACGCCGCACCCGCGCCCGCAGGGCACAACACCTCCGGCAGCGGCGCCGCCAAGGCGGCTGCCGCTGGTATCCCCATAGACACGTCTTACCTGCGGGACCACCCCAATGTTGGGGACACCGTTCCGCTGGGGCCGCCGGTGAATGACGGCAACCGGATGAACATCGACCTCGCGTTCAGCGGCAAGAAGCCCGCCAGCACGATTCAAGGTGGGCCCCTCGCCGGTTTGGACCTCAGCACGCGTCAAAGTTTACAGACACTGGGCACGCCCAATCGCCAACGGCACAGCGCCGTGATTGCAGGAAGGAAAGGAGCCTGCGCAGCCGTCGCAAGAAGGCCACGCTGCCCACAGTCGTGGCCGACATACAATACAATTCGTATCTGCAGGCCCCGCAACTGGCAGCAACAGCCGCGCGGCGGTGGCCAAGACACCCTACAAACCCATCACTCCGTCGACGGGTTTCATCCGCACCAGCGGCCGCAAATTCACACTCGGCGGCAAAGTGTACTATCGTGAGTCGGCCTGCAGTCTGCCTGCCCTCTAACTTGCGCAGCTCGGGTGCCCCTTCGATCGTGTGCTCCCGCGCCCTCCCGTGCCCCTGCTGCGCTCCGGCTGCCCAGATTGCGCTGCGCCACTGGCTGCAATGAGGAAGTCCACTCTCTGACATTCTGTGGCTGCCGCCCGCAGCGTCGGGCACGAGCTGGTACAACATGCTGCAGGTCAGTGCCAAATATTCCTCCAGTGCTGCGGTGGCTGCATCACCCGGCCTGCCAGCACCGCATGCCTCGAACCCGCACCCGGTGCTGTGCACCACCGCCTCCTGTAATGCAACACACCATCCTGGCCTGCCGACGCTTGAATATTCATACATGTCATGGAACCTGCGCACAGCGGCTGACAAAAGCGTTAACCCACAGTCGACCAAACAGCACTCGTGTGCTGTCTCCTGCAGCTGGAAACATTCACGGAGGCGGAGATCATGCAGATGCTGCAGGTGCAGAACTTCATCAGAACTCACCTGAAACTACGAAACGCCTTGGAAATTCACGATACACACCGGGAAGCGCGCTGCTCTCCGTCTCCAGGCCTCGCTGGGCTGCCCTGGATCGATTGAACCCGGCATTCGCCGATGGCACATCGCTGACTCATGGGATGCCGATGCCGTGCGACGTGGTTTGCTGCAGGTGCATTGGCAGAACGGGGTGCGCGTGCTGCGCATCTTTGGCCACCTGGACGGCTACGTCAGCAGCACGCCGGTCAAGTGCGCTGCTCTGGATCCTGCTCCAGATGTTGACTTTCACATCCGGCAATTAGCTGAGCTGTCATAGGCTAGTCAGCCCTTGACTAGCTCTGCTGTTCTGTGCACCAGCTGCCATGAAGAGACAGCTGTCGGCAGGGCTTGTGCCGCTGGTTGTTGGTTCAACTCTACTGCGGCATGCGGCGCCATTGTTATCTCTGTCATAGCCTGCTGGATCTGGTTTGTCGGTGACAGAATGAATCTCCATCTCTCGCAGGAACCCGATCCAGCCATCGCTCGGCAAATTCTCGGAGACCGCACTGAAGCGCTTTGACTACTGCGTGTATGCGTCCGGCAAGGTAATGGCACCCCGATCCATCGAGTGACTTGCTCCACCTCGTCCTTGAGATCGTAGTGTATCCTTGCTGGCGACTTTGCCATCAATATCAGCTGGTCGTTCAAACTGAATGGGCGCGACTCTTTGGTGTGCTTTGACCCGCATCTGGCAGTCTCTGGCGTGCAGCAGCAAGTGTTCACATGCGGCCCTGTTGTTTGACAGGTCGGCATCAGGCTCATCATCACCCTCACAAACTTTTGGGGTGACTTCGGTGGCGTAGGTAACGGAAATCTGCTTTTTTCAAGCTGCATCCACACGACAGACTGGGCCTTCACATTGTGCTCACATGTCCATTTTGCAAGCAGATGCCGCATGTCTGCACCCTCCGATTCGCTTGACCAAATTTCTTAACGGACCACTGCTATTTCAAATTACGCAGGGTTCTACGTCAACAAAACTGTGGGCGCCGGGCGCGCACCGGAGAACTTTTACACGAACACAAAAGCGAGATCCGCCTTCAAAGTGTGGGTGAGTGCCGCACTGCCAAGCCCTGTACACTTCTGCCCTGCGTCACCTTGCTGTGCATCACAGATGCCCAGGAGCTCATTCGCAAGGCTGCCCGCCTGAGGTGCTGCTCGCCCCGATGTGCCCGCAGCTCAAGAAGATCACGCAGCGCAAGAACACGCGCTCCAATCGCGTGTACGCCAACGACCCCGCCATCTTCGCGTGGGAGCTGTGCAATGAGTGCCAGTGCGTCTCTCGCAGTCTGTTCTGTGCTGTTACACGGTAAAGCAGCCGGATCGATCGCCACTGTGGACGGTGTGATGCAGCATGTGATGCTGCAAATGACGGCGAGTCACGTGCCCGCACACCGTCCAATACACTTGCGAACCCTAAACCCTAAACCCTTGCGAACTGCCGTGTGTCATCACTGACGGCCGCATTGTGTATGTGCAGCACTACTGACAATTTCGAGATCAACAGGTGCGCGTTTTGGTGTGAGAGTCTTGAGCGCACTGCGTGCTTTGACGCATGTCTTAGCGCCCTATGGCCTGTCTGGCAGGACCTAGCAGCTGTGGCTGGATATACCTGCTCCAAACTTGTTTCCCAACTTGTTTTTTACCATGACTGCCCAGGTATCAGCAGCCAGGTCAAATGGTGTACAATTGGCAGGTGAGATGGAGACGTAATATATGTTTGCTCCGCCACGCCGAGTATGGCGCCTTGCATGGTTCATATTGTGCAGCCTGCTGGACGTGAAGTATCGCTCATCAGAAGTCATTGTGCGTGTCCAGGTGGAGATGGCAGGGTACCTGAAAACCAACATGAAGGTCAAGTCTATGGTGACGAATGGCAACGAGGTAGGTGTTAGAAATTGGAGCTGCGGATCGGACAGCCGGCCCAGTATGGCCTGAATTTTGAATTTACTCTTCTGCGTACGGTGTTGACCTTCAAATGCGATGCAGGGCTACCGGGCTTTGGGAAAGTATGATCCGTATGCTCCGGTCACGTACCCCTGGCGCAACTGGTGCCACCCCTGACTCTTGGCATCTGACAGATGGCGTGTGCCTCATGCCTGGCAGCATCTGACTGTCCCGGAGTTGATGAATGAAATGCTCGAAATCTCGCAAATTTTGAGGTTTTGGAAGCCTGCTCCTGGCATCGGCGCTGACGGAAATGCCATGTCCTGACGCTGTCTCGGTCCACCCCTGCAGGATGAACACAGGACTCAAAGGTCCCTTTCTTCCTGTTTTTCGCACCTTTGATTGCATGGCGCATTTCTCCAGTGTGTTGTGCGCTTTCCTGGCAGATGGCTGCTCCTCACATCGCATGACTGTCCCAGCGTTGCATTGCACCCGCCTGAATGACGCGCAGCACAGCAGCGCGCTGCAAATGCATACTTCCGGCTCTATTAATTGCTTACCCTGACCTGCCTTTGTAGGCGAGGACTTCAACCGCATGTTATACAACAAGTACGCTTGCCGGACACCATAACCAATTTGCCATTTTGCGCCATTCTTGCATTTCCGTCGTGACAACGTCAGCTTTGTTCTCTACACTTTGAACCACATCAGCTCTACAGGCAGATGCACCGGCAAAGCGTCCAGTACATCGATGCTGCTGCTGACAAGGCGGAACTGTGCTTGCGCAGGTATCTGGACTTCGTCACCCTGCACACCTACGCCTACAATCTAGGCATCCCCGACACGCAATACTCCTGGGTCAATGAGGCAGTGGTCGGCGACCGGGCGACGCTCGCGGCGATCGCCAACAAACCGCTGCTGTTCGAGGTGGGTTCCATCGGCTTTGCAGCTGCCGTGTGGCTGCATCTGTGTGCAGGTTGCGGCATCTGCTGCTCGTGAGGGCGCCTAAAAATGCAGCGGCATGGCGCACAGCTGCGCCGTGCGCGCCCTGGAAACTTTCACTGCTAACGGATGCCGCGATGAGAGATTCGCTCCTGAGCGCGCTACCATGCCAATCTGTGAAAAGCGCTTTCGTCATGCGGCACAGGAGTATGGGTCTCCAAAAGCCTATGTCGCTCCGCGCGACACGCTCTTCAGGAGGTGTGCTGCTGTGGTGTGCGGGCTCCAGCGATTTCAAAGCTTCTGCCCGTCGGCGTTTGCCAGAACTGCTAGGATCGTCACTGCTGCACTGCTCATATGCACAGAGGCAGCCCCTTGACGTACCCCACATTGCGCCTGCAGCGTTCTAGGCGCTGCCGCGGCGTATGGGGTTGCCGGCACAGTGGCGTGGGAGGTCTGGCCGCGCTACGGTGAGCATTGCACGGGCGGTCCTGGCGGCTGTTGCCATTGGCAGCTGCCCTCCCCTGCTCTTGACATATCACGCCTCAATGCTGAGTTGACGTCGCCTGACAAGCATTGCCCTCGTTGCTGAGTACCTCGACATCCACCTCGTGTGAGTGTCGAGGTCGATTCGTTCTCCCGACTCCAACCTTCCAGCTGACGTTCTGAGGTGCGCAGCATTTCATCAGTCTTGTCACTGCTTACTAGCACCTGCCTGCGACGGGCAGGCACCGACTCGGGGTACGATTTTGCGTACACCGACGCCGGGGGATCCACAGTGCTCCAGGAGTTGGCGTTCAGAAAGGGCCAGGTGCGCTGATTGTCGAGGCGGGCAAGCACACACGCGTGTTGCTTCATTGGATAACATAGTGGCTAATGTATAAGATTGCAAATCTTGGAACGACAGTTCAACTCTGTCTCTAACCTTAACTAGTCTCCGTCTGTATGGTGGTATGAGCAAGGCTCCTGTTTGATGAGTGATTACTTCCTGAAGACTTCCTGAAGACTCTGGTCCAAAGCGTGTGCAGGCAGCCGGCGCCGCGACGCCGTTTCCGTACGCCTGCCCCTGCTCTGATGTTCCACCGCCCACCGGCGTCACCTGCGCGCATGTGGTGAGTGGCGCAGACTCTGCCCTGCAAGTCTGACATGATGATCTGATAAGTAGATGGACTTCGACCTACTGCCCTGCGCAACTGTGCACTGCAGCCAGGCATACTGCCTGCCATGTGTGTTCCACATCACGTGTCCTGCATGCGCTTTATTTCCCTCCGCTGAGTGTTTGCTCGCTGCTGAACAAGTGGGCACTTTCTGGCACGCAGAAGGCGGCCGGCAAGTGCTGCGCGGCAGCGCCGCAGGCGCCCGGCGACACCACACCCTACGGATACTGCCAAAAGACCTGCGGTCGCTGCCTCTGCTCCGGCGCAAAGTTCACGGCGTGCCCTGACGTGGCCGCTGCCGGGCAAACGGGCGCGGCGCCAAAGTGGCCAAGCCCGCCACCTCCCCCGCGGCCGCCCAGCCCGCCGCCGCCGCCGCCTCCCAGCCTGCCGCCGCCGCGGCCGCCCAGCCCGCCCCCGCCGCAGCCGCCGAGCCCGCCGCCGCCGCGGCCGCCGCCGCCGCCGCCGCCGCCGCCGCCGAGCTCCGGCATGGGCGGCCGTCCGCCGCCAGGGACGCAGCTGTGAGCTTCTGGCTCGAGGCAGGCAAACAACGTTGCTCGATATTCACAGGGCTCGGTAATTAGGGGACGAGGCAGCTGTGTGGCCCAGGGCCCGAGGGTCTGCAAGAGGCCTGAGTGATTAATTGAGGGCACTCAGTCGAGGAAAGCATCTTTACAAAAATCAAGTTGGGAGTGTACTTCCTCGGGGAGGGCGCGGCCTTCTTTCATTGCGGACGGCGCCCTGGCAGAACCCTGAACTGCAGGCGAACTGCGCATTGTTTTTGGCGAAGTCATCGACTGAGGGTAGCTTGCAGTAAGGAAATGACAATATTTTTTGAACATCGCTTCGGCGTGAACCGGGATCTGTGCGCCTCTGCCAGATGCAGTGCATGGCGGCGGGTTTGAGCTGCGTGTGCAGTCCCGAAGTTTGATGGTGGCTGATATCTGCTCAGGTAGGGAAGGGTTTGAGTGGCATTCATTTACAGGCACAATGGAACTGCTGCTGTTTTTGCTGTTGCTGATCACGTTGTCCGTCTCTGATTTCATTTTTACGCTGGTAATATGTAGTACTGGACGCTGCGCGGCCATTGCTAAACATTGATTGGCAACTCAAACCCTGTCTGCGGTGCTGTGACACGGAACCTACTTCCAATAGGTGAACACTTGAATGCCCGTTCGCCATGTGCACCAGGGTATACAAAGTTCAAGGGCGAACTTAGGATTCCATGTGCACATACTTCGAGGCACTTCCAGACGCCATATTCAGCGGCGGGCACGACGTTCATAAATAAAATCCCAGAAGCAACGGTCGAAGCTTGGTGATCCGCATTGCGCCTCCCCGCGCAGCGCGGGAGCTGCATGTTTGTACTCCTGGCGCGATCCGCAGCGTGCATGTTTTCAGTTCGCAGCGCGGGCCATCGCAGCGGCGGGTAATGGCTGTAGAGCCCTCGTGTTTATATTCGGACAAAGCGGTATCAGCGGCGCCGGCAGGGTATTGGCAGGCGAAGCTTGATTCCCCGTGGTTGCGGCATGCTGCCGACGCACATTGTTGCAGATGCCAGCCTTCCTGCACCACATCATCTGCAGACCCGCAGGTTGCCTGCGCGTTACCAATAGAATTCTGGTCAGGATGACCACGCGATGACCGTCAAGCATCGACGCAATATGCGAATCAGGAAGAGCTTCATTCTGTCAATGCTGCGGCAGCAGGTGCAGGTGAGGGCAGGCAGCTGATGGCTGGATTGGATACATGTGCCGGCTGGTCTTGCTCAAAAACACCAATCAAGGGCGGCCAGGGGCGCATTTGTGAAGCAGTAGGCCTTCAGCTTGCCGCGCTGCAGCACACCCGTTACGTGCACAGTCCTCCCCTTCTGCCTCCTGCGCGACAAGCAAGGATGTACATCTCAATCCAACTGCCGTGCCATAGTGCCTGCTGCGCGATCATGTTGCCCAGCCACAGCCGCAACAGGGCGGGACGTGAGGGGCAGCAAGGCACAGGGCTGCAGTTATCCATATGACTATTTTGAGTGGCATCGAGAATCCAGATTAGAAAAGGGACAACATTCTGAAACGCACTTGAGGATGTAACTATTGGCGCTGAATCCCTTGACCTGGCTGGTTCTGGTGTGCAGCCGCACGGTGACGACCTGGCGGTTGCTGTTGATGCAGCCCCCCGAGACCGTGATCGGCAGCACTATCGGGGCTGCGCCAGCAGGTAAAGCGGCTCAGCAACGGCGCAGATATGATATGACAGTTCTGGTTACATTCACACTGCAGGCGTTGGGGCTGCTGCGAGCGCGATCACATCAGCGTAACTTGCTTACAACTCAGTTGAGGTCCAAGACACGTCGGCATAAGCTATAACTACAAAAACCGCACTGCATTTCGTGGACTTTGCCGACAGCGTCGCGGGGTTGTGACAGGTGCAGCTGCCGACGGTTCGGCGGAAGGGGCTCTTCGTCCAAACGCAGCCCCGGCAGCCGAACAGCGTCCGGTACTGCGTTTTCTTGGAGCAGGCCTTTGGAAGGGTGCGCTTGGTCGGCTTTTTTGTGGGTTTGTTAGTCGGCTTTCTCGTGGGCTTTTCCGTGGGGGTTTTGGTGAGCGCCTTTGTTGGCGCCTTGGTGGGCCCCTTGGTGGGCGCCTTGGTCGGCGCTGTCGGTACCTGCCATCCAAAAACTTGAGTAGCTTGGACGTGGTATGCTTTGCTGTCAATATTAAAGTTAGGGTTTAGGGGTTCAGGGTTGAACTGTATATATACGCAGTGCATTCCTGCAGGAGCCGCATGATTACCAACAAGTCAGCAGAACGCGAGTGCGCATGGCAGCTGGAGGCGCTCGAGCTCCACCATGATTACTTTCACGGCCACACAGTTCTGTGGTTCTGTCAAACAAGATCTGCACTGTCGGTGGCAGCCTGGCTCCTTCGTCATTAGCCCACAAGACAAGTTCGCCAATTGGGCAGCTTGCACATTGACTAGGCGCGCACGCTCGTCTTCCTACTGCTGCGCTCACCAGCATCGACTGGCGGGCAGGAAAAAACACAGATAGGTGGACATCCGCAATCGCACTGCAAGTCCACCGCACCTTTGTGGGCGCTGTTGTTGGCTTCGTGGGTGCCGTCGTCGGGCTGCCCGCCGGAGGCGGCGGACTTCTTGCTGCGGCCGTCGGAGGCGGCGGGGAGGCTGTCGCAGTGGCGGTGGGCGCGACTGACGGCGCTGCTGTGGGCCCTGTCGGTGCAGCGGTGGGGCCTGTCGGCGCGGTGGCGGGGCTTGCCGGTGCGATCGTGGCCGCAGCAGTGGGCGCAGCAGTGGGCGAAGTGGGGCCAGCCGTCGGGGCAGTGGGAGCAGATGTCGGCGCCGTCGGCGCCGTTGGTTCGGCAGTTGGGGTCGTCGGCACTGTCGGGGCCGTCGGCGAGGTAGTGGGGATCGTGGGGAGTGGCGCTGTCGGCGCCGTCGGGGAAACTGTGGGGACGGTAGGCGTTGGTGCTGTGGGAGATGCGGTCGGACTGGCAGTGCCCGTGGGCGGTGCCTTTATTGGAATGGCAGTCGGCAGCGTGAAAGGCGGCGGCGGCGCCTTGATGGGCGCCGCGGTCGGCAGCGCGTCAGGGGGTGGCGGGGTCCTGGCGATCGTCGACGGAGCGGCCGTGGGAGATGCGGAGGGCGAGGCTGTCCGTGATGTAGGTGAGGCGGTGGGCGCGCCGGTGAAATTTCCCGAGGGCGGCGCATTGAGAAGGACGGGCCTGGCAGCCAGGCCGATGTTGTCGATCACAAACTGGCCAGAGGCCTGCTGCAGCTTGCGGGCCGTGCCGGTGAAAGGACCAGGCTGCAGGAGGTGTGCACACAGGTGTCAGTGTTCGTGAGCAGCCAGGTGCGTGCTCATCGACAGCCAGCAATGGGCTCCCCTGCTCGCACATCCCACGCACACGACATGAGAATAGGCGGCATGCTGGTGCGGATTCTGTGGTGGCGTCTGGTGTCAAAGTGAGTTGCCCTGTGCGGCAGCGCACTTTGTAGCGTAGGCGTCACTCCCATGCGGTGCCATGGCGGTGGCCAGGCCCGCTGCGGCTGCTTGCTTTCGCGCAAGGCCGCCGCACCGCCATCTGCCGCTGCAGCCGTCGCCGCCAATGCGGGCTCTGGTCTGCAGACAGGAGTGCGGCTGCTGTGAGTACTACTAGTAGTGCGTGGGCCTGCAACAGGGCTGGGCCTGTGGGCGCGTCGGTAGTGCTTGAAGACGCATGCGGAAAACAGAATTGCTCACGCGGGAGGATGCAGCGGCGGAGGGGAGCATCAGTTAAGAAGGCCGCCTTCTTCGCCTGGCGATCTCAACGAAAGCAGATACTGCATGCACTACTACTCGTGTGGATTTGGGGAGAGTATTTGTTGGGAGGCGTGCCCTGGTGACGCAGGGTGCGAAGGAGGTGACGGCGGCAACAGGCGCGTCATTGATTCCTTAACCGGAAGGTGGACCGCATGGAACACCTGGCAGAGGACCCTCGGAGGCCAAAGCGGTGGCCTTGAAAGGGGGCTTGTGGGGCAGGCACTGCTGGCGTATGCACCATGTAGCCGGACGAAGCATGAGCGGAACCCTCATCATGGGCCTAAAGCTGCATTTGAGCTGCTGTAGAGCACAGAATCTATTGGGGTCCCACATATGATGTGGCGCTCACTAGAATAGACTGTCAAAAATCACGTCACCATTACGTCATGAGTGATCGTCAGTACGACGGTTGACTTGCCAGTGACACCGATGTAATCGTGTCAAGCTGCGATCGGACGGAATCTAAGATGCCGACATTGCCAGCTGGCCCTGCGTTGCTCAGTTGCTGGTACGCCCCCATCAGCAGGGAGGCGATGGCGCAGGCAGCCGCTGGCGATCCTGTCTGCCGGCCGTCAATGACGGACAGGTGATCGAGTTTGAGCAGCAGGTGCGCCGCCCGCCGCCGTGCAAGATACCATGGCAAAGTGACGTGAGCCTGGCCGCGCAGTGGACCTGCAACAGGAGCGCCGCCTTCCCAACTCAGTGCGACAGTTCCTGGCTGGAACGGTGGCCTCGGCAGCGTTTTGATGGCGGTGAAGAGGCGGTTTTATTCGCAAATGCAGACTCTTTTCAACGGGAGCAAACCCTAAACCCTGCGCATGCGCCCGCATAGACCCTGCCGCTCCCCTTTAAAAGCACTACCACAACAGCCAGCGTGCCCTAAGTGTGTGAATACAAGAGAAGCTGTATGATTTAAGAAGAGTCGGAGAGAAGGGCTTGTGTCACAGTAATGGTCATGGTGGTGCTGCTGCGGAAGGAACGACAGTACGGGAATGTTGCAAGAGCGTTTATCAGGAAGGGAGCAGGTATGATCCAGTGCTTTACATGCTCGAAGGTGTGTGGCTTTCCACTGCAGCAGATACCTACATACATCCGTGTGTTCACAGGGGCACATCCCGCACGCTGCCTCTGCTGAAGTCGGGACCACAATGCAGCCTGTGCAGGACTCCACACAAGGATTTGCCAAACAATCAGCAATGAAATGAAATCAAGTCGATGCCTCTGCGTGTCTCTACTCGACCTGGTGCTGTGCCTGCGGGCAGCCGCAGGCACACATGTATCGGCGCGCAAACACACCCGCCCTGCTGCTGCAACAACTTCCTGCACAAAGCGCATGATCATGCTAGCAAGAGTGCTCTCTCTGTCACCCAAACAAAGATCCGAATGTCTGGGCCAAGCCACCCCGGCAATGCTCGCAAGCATTGCGGGGCGCTCCAGCGTACACCCGAAGCTGTGTGTGCGATATAAACCCTAGAGGCTGCGCGGTGAGCTGCAGCGCTCATGGCGGCGCGCGCTCGGCAGCAAGCGTGCGGGGAATCAGGCCCACGTGGCTGCGCCATGGGCAGCAGAAGGGCAGCACCGCGCGGGGCTCTGGGTGCTGCTCCCGCGCCTGTGGCGGCTGTTTTCACAAACGTTTCTGGTTTTCTGGCAGCGGGCGGCGCCCGCGGCTTCACAGTGCGCCGGCCGGTGCGGGGGCCGCCGCCAGCCGGGCTGCCGCTCTAGCACACCTTCAAGTATGAAACGAAGCAGTAGGAAAGAAGGTTCCCGCCCCGGCGGAGAGTGCCGGTCAGCTGCACCGTCTGGCCGAACTTCTTCAGCAGCGTGCGGTGGGAGTCGGTGAAGGTGAACCGCAGGCGCTGGTTGAAGCCGCTGAAGACTCGCTCGCCGTTGGAGAAACCGTTGCGCGCAATCACGCCTGCACGAGGGAGTCACTGGACTATCAGGGTGTGTCGGTGCTTGCAGAGCCGAGCCGAGTGGCAAAAAGGCCTGTAAAAGTGTGCTTGGTCACCCCCAAAACAAACAGCATGCATCAGGAGCGAGCAACTCACAGCAGCAGGTGAGAGCACATCCAGTACAAGGCTGGCAGGTGATGGCCATTCAGCAGCCATTCAGCAGCAAGGACGAGAAACCAAGATCGAGCAGCAGCAGCGAGTATCAAAAACGTCGGGATCTCAAAAGCCGCACCGTTCAGGCGGAGTGAGGCGCCAACGTAGCTGCCGGCGTTCAGGAACGGCAGGTTGCTGTTCTTGAGGGGGAGGAGCAGCGTCACCAGCGGCTTCTTGGGGTTGATGCACCGCACGGTGCGCTTCTTGTTGATGTTGCTCTGGATGAACGCCGGCAGGACCGCGGATGCTGCGGGGCAGCAAGGGGGCCATGCCAGACAAGTCAGGTGGTGGTCCGGCATGGAGGAGCAGCTGTAGGGTGTCTTAGGCTCAGCCGGCAATGCAAGGGAAAAAAAGATGAACAGCCCAGCAGCCTGCAAACATGCACCAGCAGCGGGGCTGCAGATTCAGTTGCGCCAGTGCGTCTGGAAGTCATGTGCGGAGAGGATCTGTCAGCAGGCAAGATTGATCGGATGGGGAAACGCACTGCAGACAGTAGAGCGCGACGACAGGGTCGTGGGCGGGTAGCACACACTGCCGACGGTGGAGAACTGCTTGAAGCGCGACGATCTGCAGCAGGTGTGGCATCAACATTGAGAAAAAACATTGACGGCAGCTCTGCCAGTCTTGCAACACGCCTTGCGGGAACAGCAGCACAGCTGAGGCATCACAAGGAGGCACGGATTTCAACACAGCAGCGTCAAAGAAGATCATTTGAACGCACCGCGACACGCAGCGGGCGCAGCCGAACTGCGAGCGGTACTGGCTGGAGGCCGTGCAGGAGGCGGGGAAGCTTGTTGGCTTTGGGGTGGGGCGGGCGGTTGGGGTCTGAAAGATGAAAAATCCGAGTTTCCTATTGTACCACTGTTGGATTGACTGGACGACAACGTGACATTGAAGCAGTTTGAGCAATTTTCGACTTGCACCAACATCAGAGCTTGACTGCAGCCATGGTATGTTTTTTTGGTGGGCACCTTGGTGGGCACGGCGGTCGGTGCGGCAGTCGGCATCTGCGTTGGCGCGGCGGTCGGGGCAGACGTCACACCAGGCGGCGGCGCCTTTGTTGGCACAGCCGTTGGCAGCACAAAGGGAGGAGGGCTGACTTGGACGAATGGAGGAGGTGACGCCTGGACAAAGGGAGGGGGTGACACCCGTGTAGGCACGGCAGTGGGGGCGGCGGTTACTCCAGGGGGAGGTGCG
>JAABUM010001236.1_pt1 | contig 39126 bp, 73 predicted proteins | sample 5559161 | NCBI WGS metagenome assembly JAABUM01 (sample SAMN10711868, study PRJNA513369) | rock metagenome | isolation source: Antarctica rocks | place: Antarctica: Victoria Land, Siegfried Peak nord
GCCCTGCTCAAGCATGCTCCTGGCCTCAACGGCGTGTGAGCAGCAGACTCCCTGGTGGCCCCGCCTCGTCAGCCCTGCTCAAGTGCGCTGCCACGCCCCCGCAGGGCGGACATAGCGACCACAGGCTCACCGTTCTCGATGAAGCCCACTTCGTGCGCCTGCAGCCGCGCAAAGGCCTTGCCCTGCGGTACGTTGGGGTCTCCCGGCACCGCCTCGTACAGGTGCACGTCAAAGGGCTGCGCTATCTCTGGCGACAGCGTCACCAGCGGCTGCTCGCTGCCCGCCGGCTGCCCCACCCGCAGCTGCGGCGACGCAACACAAGAGTTCAGGTTATCTTTGTGCTCGTAGGTATGTACGTGATATTTGCTGATATCAAGTATCCTACGCCAGCGTCACCAGCAGCTGCTCGTTGCCAGCCAGCTGCCCCACGGCAGCTACGGCGACACAAGCACCAGGAGGTTGGATGTTTGCTGATGTTTGCCATCTGCTTTAAACTTCTCCTTCTGGCGCATCTGTTTGATGTCACGTCAGCAATGCAACAAGGCAGAACGCGTCTTCTGATGGCCACATCTCATGCTTCACTGCATCGCTAGAAGAAAGTGCTCAAGGCACAATAGCCGGGTGTTTCACACTGCACTCTGATGCACAGTTTCCGCAGGCTGTAACACATTTTCCGTACACTACCACAACATGCACGCCAGTCGTGCATGACAGATGAGGCGCGCTGATGGCCGCTCGCTGCATGATCTCTGCAAGTACCCCAATCAATCTCAGAACAGCTCGCGCACCTGGAAGGCGCCCATGCCGGCGCCGGTGACCCACCCTGTGTCGCTGTCCTCCATGGTCGGCTCAAAGCTGTCGTGCACCACCCTACAGTTCAGCGAAGCCAGCTTGTGAGTGCAGGGTGGCGTTGCATCGTGGACATGCATGCGTTGTCCAGCTCTGAGGCCGTGCAGCGGCCATCGTCCCGAGGCCATGCATGGTGCGGCTGCCAGCAAAACACTGACACCGCCAGCCTGGTGCGCCAGCCTGGCACAGGCAACCGCGCTTACGGTGCAGGAATTCCCTCCGCTGACACAGCACTTTTCATGCAGAAAGCTTTATCACCCGTCCGTCGGCGGCTTATCCAGCACGCGCGGGCACGAGTCCCAGATCAGCGGCCGCGTTGTCGGCGACACGCGGTGGCCATTGCCAACATACTTGTACTGGACGGGGAAGCTGCAATGGACGGGGAAAGGAGCTTGGCGCTGATGTACGTAGCGGAAGGATTAAGCGGAACTTGGAAAGGGATGCAAAGGCGTACAGGCACCTCAGCCGTTTGCCATGCACCACGCCGACGATCAGACTGAAGGGCAACAGTGGGGCACCTTGTGATAGGCACGGCGATGGTCTCGCTCTTCCACAGCACCCCGGAGCCGCCTGCACAGAGGATGCAGGCACGTCAGCAATGCTGCAGGCCTTCAGCAGTTCCCCAGTGCTGCTGTTAAGTGCTGTGTGCTGGCGCCGCTAGTGCGAGTGCTGACTGTGCACCGGCGGTCTGACAGCGCGGACGGCACCGCCTACTCAGCCTGCAGGCAGGCTGCCCTGTTGTGTACATGCACTCTTCACCCCACCTGGCAGCTGCTCCTGGTGCAGCGTCAGGGCATGCTGCAGCCGCCAGTTGCCCAAGCCCTCAATTTCTCCGACGACTGCGGCGCAGGAGGCATGGCGTCAGATGGCATGGACTGCAGTGTTGGATTTATCAGCGGCGCATCCAACCCAGCACATAACAGCTTCCATGAGACAGCTTACCTTCGATTTTGCTGCCGATCAATCCAGGCTGGGAGCGAACTTCCCAGGCCACATCCACTGTGTAATTGGACACCTCGCCGCTCTGGATCGTCTGCATGTGGAGCTGCGACCGGGGCTTCAGTGAAATTGGTTGCGGCGACATGGCTCCCCGAAAGCTGGCTGCGCCTCAGCGCGACCAGACGCCTGCGAGCGCTGTGAATTCCAGAGCGCGAGCTGAGTCAGAGGCGCGTTTCTTTGGGTTTGCCGCGTTCATGCCACCTGTTGCGTATCAATACATTGCGTGTGTCGTGCGGAGCGCCCAGGCCATGATCCATGTGCACACGCAGCCCCAAACAGTCTCTGAATACGACACTCGATCAGTCAGCTGCAACTCCGGCACGCGGCACGGGCACTCAGCACTCGACAAGAGTATTCCGCGGTGTGAAGGCAATTGCAGTATGCAAGATGCAGAGTGCACTGCAAGACGCAAGAAACTGTGAAGGGCATGTGGCCAAATCTGCCCGCCCACGAGCGTTTTTCCATGGTCTGACTGGTCCGCCGGAGTAACCGCCGCGCTTCGCTTCCCTGTGAGCCCCTTCAAGCCCCTTGTATTGAAGCAGCGTTCTGCAGCACTGTGGGTCCGATGCATACCTATGCTGCCACAAGGATCGGTGCAACAACAACAATAAAATGTTGAGGCTGCGCAAAGCTGCAACGTTTAACGCCGGCGCGGCACACCTCGCCCGAGTCGGATTGACTCTTAGTTGCTGGCTGCTGTCAACATGCTGACGTTCTTATATATGATGTACAATGACCTCGATTCACACGTGAGGTTCTTCGCAGGCCGCAGGCAAGTCCTGCGTCCGGCACCAGAAACTGATCCGCCTCGAGCTGCCCCTCGAGCCGTTCCTCAGTTCGCCCCGGGCGGCAGGCGGGCATACTGGCCGGCGGTGCGGCCGGGCGCCGCGCTCAAGAACTCGGTCGCCATGGCCTCCCCCTCCTCCGGGTCGTCCAGCTCCAGTCCCGCATAGTTGACGCCGCGGCTGGCGCTGCCGCGCCGGAACGTGCCACTGATTGCATTCTGCACCTGCGTGTGCGCAGGGGGGACGGTGCTGATACATCAATCATGGCCTTCCCTGGGATTGCATTGGCATGCTGGCAGCTGGAGTCGCCATGCGTGATATGAGCTCAACAAGCAGTGAGCCAGTACACAAAGCAGCAGGCAATTCCTTTGCAGACGACGGGAGGTGAGGTGTGCAGGATATCCAGCAGGACGCACCACGGGCCAGGCGCCGGCAATGGCCGCGCGGTTGGCAAACACGGCAGCCGCCAGCAGCCCAGAGAAGGTGACGCCCACGATGCAGGACAGCACCTGCCGAAAACAGGGCCACAGCCTCAAACCAATATGCTTTTTACTTCCCGTCATTCAGCAAGTAATTGACCATGCCTCATACACTCTTCGAGCAATAGCTCCTGAACTCACCGCACAAAGGCTTTCAGCTGCTGAAAGAAGCGCACCACAACCGCGACGGTCTGGCCGGTGCTGCCGCCAGCGCCGCCGCTGCCGCCGCCGCCGTGCGGCAGCCAGCCGCCGGGGTGGCCGTCGGTGTGCACCGCGCCCGCCTCGCCGCGGATGCAGGTGGAGGGGTTCATGCCCGTGCACAGCCAGCCGTCCTCGATCTGCGGCAAGGCATTCCCATCACAAGGCATTCCCATTGGCACCATCATACATTATGGTAACCACTGTGTGCGCCTGTCTTCAGCCGCCTCAGCCTCTCACACAGCAGCTGGGTGCGAACAGCAGGATCGGGCCGTCATGAAGAACGCCGCAATTGGTTGTTGCCGTGTTGGCAGAATATATTTCCAACCATCATGGCGGCACACACTGTCTCACACCCGCAGATGCTCACGGAAGGCAAGATGGGGGCAATGGGGCCAGCTGATTCTTGGCGTCGTAGCCCTCGCTTTCGGTGCGGGTGCCGTCTCCTGAGCAGCCGATGGCAAACAGGCACCTGGAACTTGGCGGTGCAGCATAAAACGATGCAGCACCTGGCACTTGGCGTTGCAGCCGCCGCCGTCGGTGCGGGTGCCATCATCGCACTCCTCGCCACCCTCCACAATGCCGTTGCCGCACACCGCAAAGGGAGTCTCCACCGGCACCCACCTGCGGGGTTCGAGAGTTGTAAGGGTTTTGAGGGATTATGTGATTCCAGAGCTTTCAATGTTTTCGACAGGACTAGCTGCTAGGGCACACCTGGCAGCCGCAGACGTTGCCATACACTTGCCATACACTTGCCAGGTGCCGAGATGGAGCACATCGCCAAAAGACTTGCCGCGAGCCAGAAGCTGACTTGCTGGGTTATGCGAAGGAAAACTACACAGTTCCACCTGGGCTCTGCGGTGATGCTGAGATGGTGGCCACGCCCCGATAAGTCGTGCACCACGTACCCCGTTCCTGCATGAACAGAAATGGAAGGTTCATTGAACAAAGTCGTGCTAATAAAATGCCTTTCATGAAGAGTCCCAGTCCGGACGACTATGCACTGTGCATTGAGGATACAGTGCATCTCTGAGCCAGGGATCTGAATGTCGCTACTTATATGTCACACCACAGGTTTCAGGCTCCTGACGACATGGCAGGCGGGACAGGTCTCGCACCCTCGTCGAAGCTCCACATGGCGACCAGGCCGTTGCTGTGGGGTGAGATGGGCTTTCTGGCGGCCGGCTTGCCGTCGGGGCGCGCGATGCGCGCCATGTCGACGGCCAGGCCCTGCGGACACAAGGGTTTAGAGGATAAGCCCTGTATATCCATTCTTCTCGGCAGACATGCATGACAGATGGAGGTGTGTTTTCATTTACGCTTATGGGCACAGTTTCCACAGCGCCACGACATACGACGAGGCCTTCTGCAGCCTGGCTGGTGATTTCCACCACGACCGTTGTTCATGATGAACCTGATGTTGCAGATTGCGGCAGGGTCACCTGTCTGATGTCCGCCGCGCTGCGCACATGGTCCCACACACGCATCTCGTCGATGAGGCCTGTGAAGTCCTGCGGCCAGAAGTTGCAAGGGCGTTTTCAACAACGATGATGCCAGAAGATGACTTGAAAGTGTTCATTCGGGGTTACTGATGTGCCCTGCATGGCTGCTGGCCTGTACAACAGCGCCGCCAAAGTGTAGGGTCTTGCCTGGGGGCCGTACTCCTGATCGAACACCTCCTGCGTCTTGCCCTTGGCACCTGAGGAGGAGATGCAAGTACCGTCAGATATGCTTGTTACCAGAATTGGAGCTTCAAGACAGGATCAGGATGAATGTCAGATGATACCAGCAAATCAGCGTCATTGATGAGGAGCAGGGCGCGCATGCAGCACTGGCAGCTCGAGCGCACCATAGGCAGAGTCGAAGCAGCCGCCGGGACAGTCTGCGGCCAGCAGCTGTCCATCATTGTTCTGCTGCTGAAATGGCATCGCACGCTTACACAGCATCGCATTCTGACAGCAGAATTCAGCAAGCAAAAGAATGCGTCACAGCGTTTTGGCAAGTTTGCTCCCACCTTGCTCCCTGCCGACGACCAGTGTGCCGCCGCTGGGGATGTGCTTGCCCTTGCCGCGGACCACCTCCCACACCAGCCGCCCGTTGTCGTACAGCAGCGTCTGCCCTGTGTCGCTGCGCCAGGTGACCGCGATGTGATGCCACCTGTTGCAGCGAAGCGAGATTAGATCACATGACATGGCTGCGCCGCATCATGAAGCACGACATGTGTCGCTCTGTGCCGCATTGGAGACTAGGACAGAAACTAGAGCGGAGCTGCAGGAGCGGTCTGCACAACATCATGTCTTCTGGTGTGGCGGTGTGGCTTGGACGTGATTCCAAAGGCCGCACCTGCCGTCGGTGGCTGCGATGCCGGACGTGTGGTCTGCCAGCGTTCCCTCGTCCTCCATGACAGAGATGCCCCTGCAACACAAATATTGCTGTCATGTTGCCTACCGGCTATCGCTGTGCATGCCCCACGCCCAAGTCCGCATCTCTGCTCGTTCTTGAGCCTGCCGCAGCACGCGCCTCGCTGCAGCTGCCAGAGCGCCACAGCCAGCCTCAGGTATATATGCTGTCAAGTGTGCAGCAACACATTTCCAGCACATACAGAGGCGGCAAGTGTGACATGAGCCACGGAACCCACCAGTCAGAGTAGGAGAAGATGAGGAAGGCGTTGTCGCTCTCGTCATAAGCCCCCGCGGCGTAGGAGAAGGGCGTGCCTGCAGGTTCAGACTCCCCATATAGATCCACCCTTATATCACGCTCCATCTAGAAACCGATTTTGTCTTTTGTGACGTTATGTGTGGTGTAGTTGAAACACGGTGCAACATAAGACCATCAACACTGGATTTGAGCAATAGAGGGAACAGGGCGCGCCTGAGCGGCAGGAGTCAGAACTCAGCATCCAGAATTCCACCGTGAGCGCCTTGGCGGGGAAGGCCTTGAAGTTGGAGTGCATCACCACCTGCGGAAAGGCGCATACATAGTTTGATTTGCATTTCCATTGCAAATCCCCATTGTGAGCGCCTCATACGCCAAGACTACCTGAAGCTGGAAGTGCCTGATCAGCACCTGGTGGGCTCGCTCAGTCATCGCTAAAGACTCGAGAGAATTTTATCAAGGATGCTCTCCCTTTGCAGACAGGCAAAACGAGCGCGCCTGCTGGTCGTTGAGTGCCAGGGCGTGGCCAGCCAGGCCGACGCGCGGCGACGGCAGCGGCAGCCCGTTTTCATCAGACAGCGGCACCTCCGCCGCGACCCACAGCGGCGCGTCCGCACCCAGCTTCAGGTCATTCTTGCCGTCCGCGCCGACCGAGTTGGGTACCACCTGCTCGGCATAGACATTCTCCTGTTGCCTGTTTTCAGCTCAGTCTGGCAACCCGCAGTGGCGAGTCCCATGGGGCAGGTCGTTCTTGCCGTCCGCGCCGACCAAGTTGGGCTCTACATGCGTTTTCACCGACTTGCGTGCATGCCAGGTGCCTGTGGCTTTGAACTGTCGAAGGTTGAATGCTCTGCTGCCCGCATCCCTGCCTGTGGTGTACGCTGTCACAAACGATTCCATTCCATATTTTTATAAAAATATGGTCTGCACCACTTTTTTCTGACATGACAACCTGGCAGATGATGAGGGTGTGCAGTCAGCGGCTTTCAGACGGGATTGCAAGCCGATTTCACTTAGTTGCGCAAGGGTAACACTGCCGGAACTTTCCCAGACAATGGCGCACCATCATTGGGCCATCGTCCCTCGTCAGGGCATCGGGCGAGAAGTCGTATGCCAGCTTCAGCCCGCTCCTGTCTGCCGGACCCTTGCTCCACACTTCTGCCTTCACCTCATCCTGCGGCAGCAGCAGGAACACACTGCATCAACAAGGAGGCCTTGATTCGATGCCTCAATTGGCGGCCAGCTCAAACACAAAACCAAAGTCACACATGCCGCCCAAACGAACCCTTCCCATGCTGATTGGCTGCCCCGCATCACTGCCGGCGCAATCGCAGCTGACTGTGACGCTTTGGGCGTAGATATCAGTTCACACCAGGAACGTGTCCAGGTGTATTGCCTGTTCTGTCTCACCTCCATCAGGCTATGGTCCCAGACACGCAGCTCTGCCATGTTGCCGTTCAGCTGAGATCCTGGCGAGAAACACCCTGCGGCGGCAGCAGCAGTGTAGTCTCACTGACAGGGCTTGTTGGCACCCTGTAATGTGGGGCCAATAACAACACACAGCACAAAGGCCTGCATGAGCAATGTGTGGAACGACGCCTGCTCGGACTCACCGCCGAGGCACTCCTGGTTCTGTCCCAGCACCAGGCTGCCTGCATCAGGGCAGGGCTTTGCTGTGTGAGGAAGCTTGCGTATGCGCTCAGTCTTTGAGATTTGAGCATGCAGCAAGACATGCTGCTGCACCGCTTGTCCATAAGACAATGATGATGCGCAATGTATATGTGCGGCATTCACAGGCAATCGCACGGAACCCCCAGGTCCTCCGTCAAGGGGCCATGCAGTAGGGTCATATGCGTATCAACTTGAAGGAGGAACGCGCCTGAGGAGGCGCGCGTGCTGCCTGGCGCCATGATGGTGTCGGCCTCCAGGCTGGGCTTGCGGATGTCGATCACGCCGCTGTCGCACACCTGCGGCAGAACGTGTCAGTAACTCGTTATGGCGCTGGCATTTCAATGGCATTTCAATGGTTCAAGGGTTTGTGCTTTCCTTTTGCTCCCTGAGGAACCATGGTGCCGGTGATTCCGCTCTGAACGTTGTGTCACCAGAAGAGTCTGCACATGCGTCACGCTACGCAGCAAACTGTGCCTTGTGACTCACCCAGAAGGACGGCTGTGGGCTGCTGTCAAAGTACAGGCTCGTCCTGCCAGAGCGCTTCTCCCAGGTGACCGCAATGTGATGCCAGTCGCTGTCCTTCCTGCAGCAGAGCACACGTCTTCGTCAGTGCACAACAGAGCCTTCTTCACATGTGTGCCTCGACCCGTGTCCACTGCGCAGCAGGGTCTGCATGTACGCACCTTCCTGGCAGAGCCTCCATGATTGCTCTGCCGTAAGCTGCCAACTGTCAATGCCCCTGCGCCAAAACTCACCAGGAGACGGCAAAGTCGGCCCAGTGGTCGTTGTTGCCGCCGTTACCCTGGCGGTTGGCATTGATGTGCACCGACACCGATCCTGCCGTGCTGACGTCCTCGAAGTCCAGGAAGCTGTGGAAGCAGCAACCAAAGCCCATTCTTCATCTTGAAGAAGAATGCGCCCATGTTGAAGGGGCGTCCTGCTCAGAATGGCATGACTCCCGTGGAGGCAATAATAGATAGCGGCGCAGTACGCATGTCGGTGCGCGTGAATGGCCGTCGACTGAGACCGCTGTGGCAGGCGGATGCAGATTGCGACCAGCTTCCTGCACCTGAGGCCGCGGTACTCCTTGTCGTACTTCTCGATCAGGATGGCGTCATCCACAAATGTGTGTGCCGCCTTGGTGTCTGCACCAAAGTGAGCCACTGTGTTAACACTGCCGGCAGCAAACAGCAGCGTTTAGCTGTTTCAGACATGCATAGTAAGGTTCGAACAGCTGTAAAGCAGTGCCGCACCATCGCAGTATTATGCGGTGCGCAGACGAATGCACAAGCACGAGACGATGAAGATCTGGCAATTAAGAAGCAGCTGACATAAGTGCAGGTGCGCCAAACTTGTGGCCTGTAGCATCCCGAGCTTCCTGCAAGAACCGGAAAAGTAGCACCCGAGTTCTCCAGGTGGGTGGCGTAGGAGAAAAGCTCCGCTCGGCCGCTGCCCGGCGGTGCCGAGTCGTTGACGGCGGGCGTGCGCGCCCAGAACGCCACCTGTGTCATTTACAACGGTGATGTACTTGGATGCAACACAATGATTTTCAGGCCTGACTTGAAATGCTACACGCAAAACGCGAAGTTTGAACATGCACTCCCATGCTCTTGTCCATGGAGCGTTCCAGCAAGACTACAACAAACGACACAGGTCACGATCGTTCTTCAACTCACCGTGAAGTCTCCCGTCGGCATGTCCGTCATCGCGGGGTTGATGGCGTAGTTGTTACGGAAGGACAGTGCGCCCGTGCGCAGGTCCGTGTGGCCGTCCTGCAAACATCAGTCAAAGCAGTTGGAGCCGAAGGTGTGTGTGAAGTGCGCTCACGCCTGTCAAGACAGTCACATGCATTCATCATGCAGGATGCCCTTCCTGAAAGCACCCTGGTGTAGTGTTGTACAGCCTCATATACGCACAGCTTTGGGTATCAAGTGCCGGCATTAAAGTGGCCACGACGACGACCCAGAGTCGAGACGTGAGGAGCCGTCGGGCTGTCGGGCTGCACAGCCCCACCTTGGCATGGATGAGGACGTCGGCGGCCCTTGGGGGACTGACGAGCGGCAGGTCGTTGCCGCGGCCCGAGGAGTCCTTGGCGCTCAGGTGCGGTCGCGAGGCGCCGCCGTCCCCAAACTCCACGCCGTCCTCAAACTGCCAGTACGCCACCAGGTCCCTGTGTCATGGCCAGATCGAGAAATCGCCAACGTCTACAACGTCCAACAACATCGACCTGACTGAATACCTTGCAGTCCTGAAAGCCGCTCTGTGTGGCACACACACACAACACGCACAGAACGAGATGTCTGGGGGTGAAAGTGACTCACGGGTGGTTCTCGAGGCCGCTGGTGCGCCGCATCCACTTCAGGATGTCCTCCTGCGAGCGCGCCTTTGTCCAGATGCGCACCTGCTCGTCGTGCAATGAAATCGTCGAGCTAGTTGCAAATTATCATCCGTGAGCACATGGTCATGCTGCGCAGACTGAAAGGACAGGTAGCGCGCCAGCTGGGGTTACCTCATCCATGTAGCCGTAGAACCTGCAACATCGTGACGCGAGCTCAGTGCTGTCTGAATGCGCAATGATGGATTTGACTGAAGGTGCACGCCCCACAGGCAGTGGCGGGACATGTGCAATACGGCACATTGCAGATGCGCCAGTCCTCACCCCTGGTCTGCATCAGTGCACCCTCCAAAGCAGTCCTGCAGCGTGCACCACAACCGACTCTCAGAGTCTGAAGGTGTCAGATCGAATGCGGGAACACACCTTGTGGCAAAGGTTGCATGCCGAGCACTCTGACGATTTTGTGAATGTCCTAGAGGAGGCTCAACCGGGAGTTCATGGCACCTGTTCCCCGCCGAGCATGAGGGCGCCGCCAGCCTGCAGCGGCTTGGTGTTGCCGGTGCGAGCCTCCGCCATCTTGAGGCCTGCGTCGCCATTTCGCCAGGATTTGACATCGACAGGGCAGCATCCCGCCTGGAAGCAGAAAACCTGCGCCCGTGCAGGTGCAGGATGCCACAAGACCGTCTGTGCAGCGATGTTGTAGGCGCTTCCACATCTTTCCAGGCAGCTTTGAGAGCGCAGGAAGCTCAGCCTGCCATGGCGAGAACTATAGAAAGGGACGAGGCTAAGGCTGCTCACCGTCTTGGTAGATGGTGGTGAGGCCGTCGTTGGCCGCGGTCCATGTGACTGCCATGTGCGTCCAGGCGCCGTCGCGCTTGACGAAGTTCGCCGTCTCGTCATGGTTGAACTTGGCCGCGCAGCTGACGCCCCGCGGATCCTGCCAGGCATTCAGTGAAGCACTGGCAGCCCTGACGAGATGAGCATCGACCGCTCCATCGTGCGGTGCAACTTCCTTTGATGATTTGCATGGCATGGGGGCCGGAGACTTGCCAATCAAGCAGAAGACACATCAAACTCCCATGTATACCCTCATCAAACCCCGCACCGGCATCAGGTCGATGTACTCAAAATCATGGCAGGCCAGCAGGTTTTGCGCATCGAAGATGACGAAGTGATTGAAGTCGGCGATCCACTGCGCCTTGTCCGTCGCGCGCGAGTCCAGCGCGTAGCTCAGAACGGCGCTGCGGTGGCAGTAGTCCGACGTGGACACCCACTGCACAGGAAGGCAGTGGTCTCGTCAGTGCATCACGCTGCGTAAACAGTTTCAGATGCCTTGGATGCATGTCCTTCCGGTGGCCCTTCCAGTTGTTGCCAAAGCCGTGAATGGCATGCTCACTCCTGTGCAGGCTGATGGAGAAAATTGGTCCATGTCAGATGTCGTGCGCGGTGCCGCCGTTCAGGTTTGACTGAAATGCCAGCCAGTATGCGGTCTGCCAGTCAGGGATGGTGTAGAAAGCCGCACCGCTTCAAAGGTGAACGCTTCCCCAGCCAAACCCTGCGCAATGAGGACAGCTCTCACATGGCGTCATTGTCGTGCTACATTGGACATTTGCCGAAGTCCACTGCACGAGTCTGTGCTCACGAAATTTCCTTTGATCGCAAGCCATGCAAAAACGGGGACTGGCTGGCTAGATCTGTACCTTCACGGGCTGCACGACGACAGCATGGTCGTGGAAGAGCAGCGCATGGTTTGATTGCGCCGCACCGCCGCTGACAACGGCAGGACCTGCGCGCCACAGTCTAGCTGTAACATGTGGTGTGAGCGGTCAGTCTTTCGCATGACGTCCATCGAGTGCTATTAAATGCTATGCAGCAGAGTGATATGCGGCAGCACCGTCCGCAACCTTCTCCATACGCAGAACGTGTCGAGTCTGGCAGAATGAGCTGCTACCCTGGGACGCAACGAAAAATGAAGTGACAAGTCGCATGCGGGCCGGCTACTCGAACCTGCATGGGCGCAGAGTACAGTCGCGCCAAAAGTGAGCAGCAGCAAGGCCTGGGGCAAGCTGGCTGCCCGCGTCCTTGCCATCCTGGTCAGCCGCGGACGCTGATTTTTGCCCAGCCGCCTGTTTTCCCGCCGGGTCAACGAAGAATGGCTTTGTCTGAAGATTTGCTCCTTGCGAACTGCATCTGCGCAAGTGATGCTGTGGAGCCCGATTCAGAGCCGAAGCTGCTTTACGGAGGAAGCAGGAGGGCAGGAAGCAGCTGTTGCGTCCCAGGATCTCGTCCCAGGCTCGTCCCAGGCTGCAACACTTTTGAAACTGTATGTGGCTCACAGCTGCAAGGTTCTTGAACGTTTTGCCGGACAAGAATCCGTGTTGCACTCAACAGATGCATCATTGACGCGCATCATTGACGTGCACCTCCGTGGTATTTGTCAGCGGCGCACGCATTGTCATCGAGCTCGGCTATGGTGTTGCAGCCACGGCAGGTCATCAGTCACTGCCCTCTGACGCACTCTATGGCCATCGATTTTTGCAGCTGAGAGCCCGACGTCCATCCCTCCTGCAGCAGGGCTCGTCCAGAGGGCAGGCTGAGTGTGGCTCCTTCAGCCCGGTAGGCAGGCGCTAGGGTCCCAATGTCTGAGGCTGTGTTCAGCCAGGAGGCAGTCGGCGAGACCAGGGCGTGGCTGGAGCACATCCACGCGGAGCTGGAGAAGAAGCCTGCCCGGGAGCTGTTCGCTCGCTTCAACAGGGACCTCACGGTGCGCGGCGGTCATGAGTTTTTCTACAGCAGCGGAGTCTGCAGAGTATGTAGATTTAATACACAGCAAACAGGTCATCATGGAGGCTGCACTACTCGGTGCAGCTCATACATCAGCAACCCAGCTGCCTGTCATTGGATGCCGCGCGGCGTGCACACAGTTGCCACCTCCTGCGCTTCACATAACATCGAGTTTGCTGCATGGTCGTCACAGTGCTACTTGCGCCACCGGCTTCGGCTGACTCCTCTGTTCTGCTGCTGGCCGCCGGTGCCGCAGATCCAGGTGGTGAACCAGGCGTCGCAGTTCATACAGCGCGCGTTCGACTGGCGGGCGGAGGAGGGGCAGCAGAAGATCGATGAGGCGCAGTTCCGCAAGGCCAAGTGCTCCCTGTACCTCTACTACAAGTGCGCAACCGGCTCAAACGAACCTTACTTGATACCTGAGTCAACACTGAAGTGCGATGTCTGGCGAACAGCCCTTGAGTGTCGTCAATGCCGGCGTGTCTTCAGGCTCCATACAGGCGTTCCTTGCCGCCTGCAGTGCTCAGCCAAGTCACATCTCAATCTGCGAGCACGAAGGGGAATCCAGCAGCCCATCCAGCCCATCTGAAAGAGCTCGTGCAACGAAAGTGATCATCCCTGCCAGTTTCAATTTCCGTGCAGGGTGCTGCAGGGCGTGCTGCTAGGGGAGCGGTTTGCGACGCCGGAGGGCGCGCAGGGCCTCGCCGACAACACCCCCTTTGTTGAAGCGCTGCTCCTCGTGGCTGTCGAACTGGTGAGCAGATTTCATTGCGATGGCTTGGTGTTGGAAGGGTCTAATCGGCCAGTAGAGCCTCGCCGACAACACCCCCTTCATGGAGGCGCTAGTCCTCGTGGCTGTCGAACTGGTGCAGATTATTTTACATCGGTTTCCCTGTCTTGGCAACGTTAGGCGGGGACCAAGCTTTCATTGAAACAGATCTTTGGAGAGGCTGGGGAGTCTCGACAGCAGCAGCCAGATCCGAGTGCGACGCAGACCATCCAACCCTGCAGGGGGGCTGCGACCGGGGTGGAAGTTGGTTTCACTGAAAAATATAATCCTGCAGTTGCCAACCAGCTGCAGAGGTGAAGCCACGGCTGCCGAACAGCATGATGCAATTACGAGATATAGCACATTGAAACTCGGGTGAGCTACGTGTGGCGCGGCGGCGAGGCGCTGATTCCGGCGACCACGAGAGAGAGTCCGCAGCTCGGTGTTGGACACAGACATTGTAGTGAACATGTGTGTGATCGCAGGTGAGCTATGCATGGCACGGCGGCGGGGCGCTGTTTCCGGCTACCACGCTGCGACTGGAGCGGCTGCACCTGGCGTTCGACATGTGGGAGGCGACGGACCTCTTCCGGCAGCACCTTGGCAGCGCCGACACAGCAGGCGCGCCCGGATTCAGGGTCCCGGGCACGCATCACGGTCCCAGTCGGACCCATATCTACTAGAAGAGGCAGCACCGTGCATCGAGTCTGGCCTGCATTTGCACTTGTTCCGGCCATTGGCCCAGAAACTGTCGGGATCTTGCCAACGGGAATCTTGATGCTTGGAATTTCTGGAGGAGCTGCACAGAAACGATTTCTATTGTGCTGCAGGCGCGGCGAGTCCTGCGGAACACGCAATGGCAGGCGGCACCGCAGGCGCAGGCGGCGTAATGCCGGCGGCGGCGGCAGAGTACCTGGGCTACATGCGGGTTCGTGCTTCTGTCCACTATCCGTGGTGTCGTCTGTGGGGTACACGAGAAGCTCTGAAGTACGCCTGACCGGCAGAGGGATGGCAGCATCATTTGGCATCGGCGCAGCTCGAAGTGCACGCTTCCTGGCTTGAGGTGACATCGACACTGCGCATTGTTGCCCCCCAGGTGCGCATCACGGAGGAGTTCGCGTTCCTCAACGGCAGCACGCTGTACGCCGCCATGCTCGCCGGTGGCGGCGGCTCCCGTGCCCCAGGTCGAAACATCATGGGCCTTATGCCCAGGCAGTCCCTATGTGTAGATGGAACAGGATGAAGTCCGAGAAAGTCGGAACGTTCTGCCCAAGGCTCCCGACTGGAGGGTGTACAATGTGCGCAGGCGACAAGTCGCTGGTGGCGGATTTCATCGCCACAGCGGCTTTCCTGGCGCGCGAGCGATGCTTCAGGGTGCGGCCGCTTGCATGCTCCGCCTGTCGTTCCTACCTACATCCGCTGTGCTGGGTTGAGCTTGAGCTGTGCCGCTCAGCCGTCCTGGCCTTTGGGCTCCACGTCTTCTGGCCGACGCTGACGGCAGCAGGGTAGCGTGCTCAGTCCTCAACCGTGCCTGCTGTCTTGCGCCAGGTGTGCATGGAGCTGGCGGCCACGGTGGCACAGACGACATTTTCAAAACCCTCTGCAATACCCTGCATGTAAGCGCAGGTGTGCATGGAGCTGGCGGCCAGTGTGCCGGCGATCAGCCGCCTCGCCGGCTTCGAGGCGCAGGCGCAGGCGCTGCTGGACCACACCCAGAACACCAACTACCAGGTGCCCTCCCGGTTTTCGTGACTGCACACACGCATACCGCTTTGGCAACGAAAGGCTTTCAGCACAATGAATACACCAACTACCAGCCGGCAAAAACGGCGGTTGAAAGGGTGGCTCTCTGCGTGCCCAGCTCAGTGATTCCCCACCGCTGAGCCGCCTTTCCCGACGGCAGCAGCAGTACACTTCCCCTGCAGTTTTGTGGAAGCAAACACCAGCCGCTGACAAGGTATTGGGCTTTCAATTTCTAACGTTGAATCACGATTGAACGTGGCGTGTCTTGCGTCGTAGGTGCTGTTCAACCAGCACCAGCTTAACATCGTGTCCTGCTGCGTGTCCGCTACCGCGCGCGTGCTGGGCGCGCCGCTGCCCTTCAAAAAGGTCCGTGCAGCTTCTATCAATCTACTCTCTCAGGTGTGTTTCATTCTTGCATTGTCGCCCACTTCACGCAGCCGGAGCTCCACAAGCCCGTCAGCTTGACGAGCCCTGAGCAACATCTAGGGCAAGGTCACTGCCGCAGAACATACAATCCAACACACTATTCGATTGCAGGTTAACGAGGCCATCGCGGCCGTCTTCCCTTCGCAGCCGCCTGCGCTGTTCACGGAGGCCGACCTCAATGGAGCCGCCAAAGGTCCGCCCAGCTTTGAAGCAAAACATCAATCCACGATCTTGCAGCAGTGCACAGCAGGACAGCAGGGTTGGGCACTGTGCGCGTCCGGCTGTTGCATTGCTGTGGCGGCAGCTGCCGTACTCCACCAGGCCTCATTCACAGCGCTCACGACATGAGCGCTCATACTTGTCCGGCGCAGAAGAGGTGCGACTGGGTGACACCCGGGCGCTGTACAACGACATCTTCCTGCCCGCCATGGAGGTGCGGTGAAGTCTGCCCTTGTGGATGAAAAGACATCATTCGTGCAGTCTGTGGTGCGCCTTTTGACACTCTGTGGCGCTCAGGGTGATTTGTGGGTGGCCGCAGAAAGTGGCCCAGTCTGGCAGATTACTTTACTCTCCTCCTGCGTTGTCCAGGACCATCTGCAGGCGCTGGCGGCGACGTACAAGATACGGGGGCTGTCTGCAGGCGGCGCCGACGCCGAGTCTCCTGTGCCGCCGGCGAAGCTGCACGAGACCGCGCGGCGGCCGGTGGCAGACGCGGCGGCGGCGTCGGGCGGGAAGCGCCACCCGTTTGCCGCGCTATCTACGTCGGATCGCAACGCCCGCCGCAACAGCAGCATCCTGTGAAGGCTTCTCTGCCTTGGCAGCCAACAGTCTGTGGGCGTCAATATAGGGAACAGCCGCGCCGCTGCCGGTGGGTGCTACCTGCGGTGGTGCTGATGTTCCGCCTGTTGCTGCAAGACGTGGCGAGATGAAGAACGAAGTGATAAGTGATTACACTTCCGTCATCAGTGCTGTGAATATCTGACCTGGCTGCCTCCTGGCATAGCCGATACTGAAAATAATACCCCACAATAAGCAAATGTGGCAGAGGGAAACAATTGCTACCCACAAATCTACCTGGGTCAACTCGAATCAGCACTGATGCTATCGAAAGGAGAACGCTGCGCAGCATGTCACGTCACGCATGGTCTGCACAACGCCAGATGGCTGCAGCATCCACGACTGTTAGATCGCATCACGTTTGTACCGCCAGCATCTGCGGCGTCAGAACAAACACACAGGAATGAAATAAACTGCTTTTAACAGATGCTGCCTCACAACGCACAAACCACAACCGGCTCCGCATGCAATGCTTGATGACACGGAGAAGTTCCCCTGAAAGGGGGCGTCAGGAATACCGATCCGCCTTACCTTGCGGCCTGCTGAAGCCAGCTGCTTGGCCGACTTCTGGACCAGGACGACACTCCCGTCGGGCGCAATGCTCCTGATGAGCTGGTCGCCGCTCTTCGCCGGCACCACCGCGGCCTGCAGCACGGCATGCAGACATGATGCTGCGGCACCAGGCAGGAAGGCTGTGGGCTTTCAAATGCATGCGGGGGTCAAGTATAATACGGCCGCTTGACGAAGTCAGACACGAGAAAAGGCAGAGGTGGTTGACGCTGGCAATCCTGCCGCGCAACATGGAATCTGTGGTGTGCACCTCAGTTTGGCCGCCGGGGCCGTTGCAGGCGCAATCACATGTCGGTGCCGGCGCCGCCGCTGGCGCTTCCATCGGCGCGATCTGCCCCTCTGCGATCTCGCCCTCTGCTCCGAGGCTGTCGCCGGTTGGCTGCATTGCCGCCGCCGGCGCTGACGCAACACCACCTGACATTGCAAGGAGTTCTGCGTTCAGAGCCCTTCTATTTTACTGCCAGCCAAACTCGGGCACTTCGAGCTTCAGCTCACCAGGGCACAAACGTCATTCGAGGAAGTTCGCGTTGGCATGGCATCCAACAGAACAGCACAATCTTCATCTTTGTCTGAGAACCTTGCCAAAGTGGACTCCGCAGGAGCAGGTGAGATGCACATATCTGGTCTTGTTCGATAATGCATTCAGCAAAGTGCGAGCAAGCGGTCAGGCACACGCCTTCGGTCTGCAGCTTTGGAGGCGGGCGGTTTTTGGGGGGAGGTGGACCGCGCTTGGGCGGTGGCGGCCGCCGCTTTCGAGGAGGCGGCGGTTTCTTCACTGCAAAGGGGGATGTAGGGAGGATCAAACCTTGTTTTGAAGGAGGCACATCAGATTTTGAAGCGGACTCCCCCTAGATGATAAGACCAGAGCATGCCAGATTCACGCACCATCACGAACGCCTGACATGGGTGTGATCCTCGGCGGCGACGGCGGCGGCGGCGAAGCGCCGCCGGCCCTGATGACGGTGGTGCTGCTGGAAGGCTGGACGCGCGCGGGCGCCCTCGCCGGCACCAGGGCCACAGCGCTGGTGGCGTTGAGCCCGCCATACAGGATGTTCTTCGGGCCTGCGGGTCAAGATTTCATAGTTCAGCAGCTCAGCGAGGTTAGTGAGGCTCCACTGGATGTTACATGCACACACGCTCGCACTTGACCGCACAGCAGGCATCAGGCATGGATCATGATTCCCAGATTCACCCGTGGCAGGCTTGGACACCATCACATGTCTGGTTGTGATGCATCGATGGGCAACAGATGCGGCGCCGCACCGGGCAGCCTGTAGGACGACTGTATGATCGCATTCTTGAGCTGGGCCGCCAGGCCCACTGAGGGGAACCTGGTCGTGATGGTGTACCCGTTGTTGAGGAACCTGTTGGCGCCGCAACAACGCACTGTAAGAATCGGCGAGCGCCATACGAGACTCCTTGTAGCGCTGTACAAGCAGCGAGCACAAGTGGGAGGCTTTGCCAACTCTGGTGCAGGCGCCAGAATGTGCAGGTAGTGGGCAGCGTCATGCGGCCCAGCAGCCACCACGACATGCTTGCTCTCCTAAAGCGTTTTGCAAACTCAACACCGGCGGAGGCAGCGAGCGGAGAGGTGTAGTTGATCAGAGCCAAAACGTCGTTTCAATTGAAGAAAACCTGAAGTAGTCGAGCTCACTTTGCGAGGAGGATGGCGGCGACGCCGGTGACGTGCGGCGTCGCCATGGAGGTGCCGGTCATGCTGATGTAAGCGCCGCCGATGGCCAGCCCCAGCACATTGACGCCCGGCGCCGCAACATCCACGGATTGCGCTCCTGGGAACACACAAGCACAAGCCATTGTGAAAGACGCTGTCAAGCTGGCTGTAGTGCCGCCTCACGAGGATGTTTTGAGGAGACAGTGGTGTGCTGCAGCACTCTTGCGGTATATCGTGCCACCGGATGGGTCACGCCGCATGATGGGTCTTCAAATACAGCCTCACCGTAGTTGGAGCCGGCCCAGAAGGTGCCGTCCTTCTGGGTGGCGCTGACGGCGATGACGTTGGGCGTTGTCAGCGTCGACGGCACGTGCGGGCTGGTGTCCGTGTTGAGGTGGTCGTTGCCGGCGGAGGCCGTCATCAAGATGCCACGTGCGTTCAGCGCCTGCAGTAATGCCCGGGGGTACGAGTATTGCTGTTGTGTTCTGACATTCCGAATTCAAGTTTCAGCTTCTGATCTCAGCTTCTGAAATGTAGTTGTGAAGTCCGGCTTCACATGCTGCCAATGGCGCTGCCGCCGGCAGTACCGCCCTTTGACCGCACAACTTGCAACACATCAGCCTGCAGGGCGGCAGATGGATGAAGGGAGAGGAGAGCTGGTGCGCCCACCTCGGCGGCCGCCTGCAGCGCCGCGGAGGTGGAGTAGACGCCCCAGGAGTTGCTGACGATGTGGGCATCCTGGCGGGTGCAGTAGTCGTAGCACCGGATGGCGTCCGAGATCCAGCCATTGCCGCTGGCATCCATGAACTTGCACCCTGCGGCAGAGCGGACCAGGTGATTACAACTATCATGACCCCTTCGTCTTGACTTGTGATACATCTATGTGCATCTGAGGCTATCTTCCCCCTCCGGCCGCCGCCGACGATCTCCCCCTAGTCTAAAGACAGTTTGACTTTCCTTCATCAAGATTCACGCGCAAACAATCCGGTTGCAACACCTCACACCCCACCTATGATGCTGGCGGCCTGGGAGACGCCGGCGGTGCCCATGGCGTCGTTGCCGACGGCGCCGACGACGCCCGCCACAAAAGTGCCGTGCCCGTTGTCGTCATACGGGTCGCCGCTCTTGCCGCCCTGCACGAAGTTCACGCCGTGCACGTCGTCCACGACGCCTGCAGTCAAAAAGTGAGGGGCGCTGTCTCGGAAATCTGGCGTCCTCAGCCTGCACTGGTCGCGGCGCCGACCCTGCCGCCCTGCGCGTCGGCGCCAACCACATCTCACCTATGGGACATGGACAAAACCCTCAGCACCTGTCACCTCTCCTCAAGGAACTCAGGGTGCAGGGACATGTCTGTTGGAGAGAGTTTGGCTGTAGCTCGACGGACATGTTGCAGCGTAGCAGGGTCCCACCGTTGTTGTCGTCATCGATGCCGTTGTTCGGGATCTCGTTGGTGTTGGTCCACAGGTTCGCCGCGAGGTCGGGGTGAAAGTAGTCGAACCCGGTGTCCACCATGCACACGCGGACCGACTGCATGGCAGACGCAGAAGGGCTATAGACCTTGATCACAGCACGAGGGGCACATGCGCAGCAGCCGCCCACCAGATCGTCCAGCGCCATCAAGCTCTGCGCCATGCTTCACAGGCGCGCCGGCCCTCCAGGAATCCTGCGAAGGCGGTGCATGTGCAGCGCTGCAAAGCGGCCAGTGACAAGCAAACAAGTGATATCGATTGAAATACCTGACTGCCCAAAGCTCCAGCGCCCCAGGCGCCCGAGACGTTGATCGCCGACAGCGCCCACTGCTGCGGGTACAGCGGGTCGTTCGGCCGAGCGGACGGGCCGTCGATTTTTGTCGGCTTGTCTGGCTCACAGATCTGCAGGTCTGTGTGTAAGTAAAGCAATTTGTCATGCTGACGGCGCTGCGGCAGGGGCGCACTGTGCCCGTTTGGACGGGCTACCGTTCCATCAATGCCGGCGGACTGGCGGTTCCTCTTCAGTTGAGCTCCTTGCTGTAACAATGTCGCAATGCATGCTGCCACAGCTGGGACGATTGAACGGATGCATGAACAGCATGCCCGGAGAAGACTCTGCGCGTGAATTTGCTCATGCGCTAGACAATACAACTGATTGTGCACAGGTCTTGAGGAGGGTAACTGAGGTCCTCACTGGGATTCTCCGCCAGGAGCTCGCGGCAGAAGGCGGCGATCTGCGCCTCCTCGCGGCTCTGGTTGGTGCCGCCGAAATCGTCGGAGAAGGCCTGGATTCCGCCCAGATTCAGCGAGCTCACGTTGACCGTGTAAACCTGCAGGTTTGACGTCGCTGCCGTGGCCTCGATCTGCAGGCTGGGCGGCGTATTGGATGTGGAGTTGCCCTCCGTCGTGTTCTGCCCCCTGAACGTGCCGCTGAACACCTGTGAGGTGCAGCACATCAAATCGGTGTGCCTCAAGTCGAGAGTTCACCGGTGTCAAGCATTTCGTTGGGTGACAAGGATTGCGCAGGACAACTGCAAGTTGACGGTTTGTCAACTCACCTGGCCCTGGGCGTTCTTTTGCAGGATGATCACCCGCGGCAGGCGGCCGCCGTCTGTGCTTGGTGCAGGCGCCTGAGCTGCACCTGTATCTGCGCCTGGCGCTTGTGCCTGAACCGCAGCACGCAATGCCATCGGTGACTGTAGATGGCAGCTGCTGCCAGGACATTTCGCGGGTGCTTGTCCGTCAGAAGGTTGGTGACCAGGAGGCGTCGCGTCAAAGTGCATTACATCTTAATAATCAGTTTCTGGCATCGCGCGTCCTGCAGTTGCGACACTTCATCAACTGCACCTCAGTTCAAATTCGCAACGCCATCGTCAGATGTCACGGTGAGACGTATCCGACCCGCAGGATACGCGAAGTTAGGCGCTGTGAAAATTATATACGACATCTCCTTAATTTTGCTGAATGATCGAGAACGTACACGAAACCGTCCAAAGCAGGGTCGGTTGGTCTTACCTGGGCGGTGACGGCAGCCAGCAGGAGCAGCGGCAGAGCTACCGCGCAATGCCAGCGCCTCATCTTGAAAACGGCTTCAATCCACGAAGATCACGCTGTCATTGCGGGGCTATGGCTGGCCAAGCAGGCCAACTGCACGAGGAACCTCTGATTCATTTCAGCGATGGATTAAGTATCTAATGTGATTGAGCACGTAAGTTCACGCACCGCCTAGTGCGGTGGCCCGGTGTGGCCTCACAGGTGAGGACAGGTCTGTTTCCAACACAGGTAGCTCTGATTCGCAACAAGGACCTCAACTAGGACTCACAAGATAGGACCTTCACCAACCGCATGCTTGTATCATGCAATATGTGTCTTGCTCACACAGCAAGGTTGTCGCCACTCCCAAGCCACAGGTGGGGCGGCTGCCTGCTTCACAGGCTGATAGCTACTGCTGCTGTAGCAGTCAAGACCTCCTGTAACGCCTGCGCCCATTCCCAGTGCGACGGCAGCTGGCTGTGCCATGCTGGTCGCACAACCCATTGCCACCGTGGAGATTATAAACGCCGTTACCGAATGCCCTGCTGCGGCGCGCTACATGCTGCTGCGGCTGCTGCCTGCTGCCACAACGTTCCAAAACGAAAGGGAACTCGTTGAAAACAAAAGCAAGTTGTCTGGCGCATGGGCGCGGCGGCGCCGGCTCATGCGGCATCGCCGCCTCACCGCCCCAGAATGGCGGCAGACAGCCAGCCGCGCCCGGGCGGCTGCGCCGCGGAGCACAGCGCCACCGAGAGGCCCACCGCCAGCGCCGCTACGAGCAGCACGACTATCGGCCCCGGCAGCTGCGGGCTGCTGCAGCCGGACAGCTGGCGCCACCACACGTGCAGCGGCTCCTGCTTGCAGGCTGTGCGGTGCGCCGCCCAGTGCGCCCGCTGGCACCTGCGCGGCGACACATGGCTCAGTGGCCGTACTTAGGATTTGCAGCACCATGTCGGATGTTAGGTGGAGGCGTTCATCGACACAGCGAGGTGGCCTAGCAGCATGGATTCCAACACCAGCCAATGTCCCACAGCGCGAGTATGGTATGGTGTGCAAAGTCCAATGCTGCAAGCAAATGACACCCGAATGAAATAGAACGATCTAGATGGCTGGCAAGCTGAAAAAAGACAGTGCACACCGTCGTGAGCAGTAGGTGACTCGTCGGCAGGCAGAGCATTTCTTTAGGCGCCCATTCCACTCGCCGGTGTCGGAGCCGCACAGCGCACACATGTGGACGTGCCGGCTGCGCGGCATGGCACCGGTGTGCAGCTCTGCTCGTGCCTCGGTGTGCAACTCTGCTCGTGCCGCTGTGCCACAACCCGCGGAAAGCGCGTCACCCAGCGGCGAGCTGCATGAGAGCGAGAGCTGAGACGAGGATCTCGTCAACCCCCTTGTAATAAACTGATCGCTCATCGGCTATCGGCACATGCAGCCTGCCAGCTTGTGTCATGCCGTTGCAGCGCAGTGCTGGTAGCCACCCACCTGCCCCTCAGCTCTCCTCCGCCAGCGCAGCGGTGGCGCGAGCCGCGCACGCTACTGAAAGCGTAAAGCCAGTGTGCATGAACCAGGCAAGCTGCGTGGTTTGCTGCTGGCCAGCCTGATGCGGCACACAGAAGCTTGCGTCCTGAATTCCCGAAACCAAGAATATATCGATGGATCCTGTGGTTGCCCGCCCGCTACCTCAGATGAGAGCACGCCAACTTCAAGGGATCATGGTTTCCCGGACTTCAACGAGACACCGAAACGTGTTTCCTGTGGTGGCCAGTCTGGGAATGTGGTGCTGAAGTGTTACGAGTGCGCAGCACGACAGTGGGCCAACGCCCCGGACAAACTCTCTCAGCAGATCGACAGGAGCCAAACAGTGCAAAACTGCAAATGAAACTGCTGCGTTTTGCGTTACGCATCTGTGTCTTGCACTCGCGTCGTGATGCCTCCTTGACCTGAGCGTCCGTCTTTGAGTAGAAACAATCCCACAACCTGGCGGAACTTTCTGCGGCGATGTTTTGAACCACCGGCCCATGAACTGATTCGAGACGCCGTGGCTGGGAGAGGCGAAACCCAGAGACTGCCAGCGTAGCCTTCGACCTCCAGAGCCGCCACGATGCCTGGGATGACGCACAGTGACTCAGCACCAGAGTGGGCGGCGCCTCCCTTGGCAGGAGCGCCGCTGCTGTGTTGAGTGAGCAGCTGGCAAACGACAGTGGACATGGCTGCAACAGATCATCGCATATGGCGTTAGTGCTTTCTATGGGCACCCAGTTGTTGTTGGGTGTGCACACACGTGTGTGCCCTGGCCATGACGCCTTTTCAGCTCTCGCTGTAGTCTCCCGCAGCCGCAGCCGCAGCAGTACCGCACACTGTTGACCGCTTGAGACCGCCGCCGCCCTGGGTGTTTGTTGTGCCCCAGTGGTCCGCTGATCGCCTGTCAGCCTTCGCTGTGCACCCAAAGCGTTCCCATACACATTGCACATGTTGAGCCTGGGATGCAATGCCGCTCAATCAAATGGCCTATGAAACTTTGCTTCAATTCCATAGTTGTGGCCATGAGATCGTGCGCAACTCGCCTGCAACGTCTCTTGGGCAAACACGCCTGACTGCAGCTGCAATAACCTGTCACTGAATTTGCCGCACTCGCGCATCAACTGGGGCCGCGAAAGGATGCACTTCGTCTCCTCCTGTCCAGGGACACTCTCAACAGGCTTCCAAGCTAACATCCGACCCCACCACGAATGGCGGCCGCCACTCGCAAAAGGAAGGCGGCCGCCCCTTCACGAAAAGAAGTAGGTGGAGTCCTTCACTCCCTCCAGGTCCAGGTCTCCCCGCGGCGGCAGCGGCGGAAACTCGACGCCGGGGTGCTGCTCCTGGAAGCTGGCCAGCAGCTCCTCCAGCAGCGGCTGCGAGTGCAGCGCCACAAACTGCTCCCGCAGCAGCTCGTTCATGCGCGGCACGCTGCCGGCGTGCGTCCAGAAGGAGTCATGCACGCCTGCAAACGCCAGGCCTGGGGCCAGCGGGGCACAGAGTGTCAGTGGGCAAACAACTGTTGGCATTCTTTGCGAGGTTGCGAGCAGGGTGCTTGGCAATGAAGCTCACTGCGCTGTCAGGTTTGGCAGGCACGGCGGCACACAGCACGGAGCAGAAGAGCGGGGCTCCAAGCATTGCTCCACGCGGGGCACAATATTTGTCGCACACCCTCCTCGGCGCAGGCGAGCGCGGTGAGCATCATGTGCGACGAGTCGACGGAGTGGATGAAGTTGGGCGGGAAGGCGGAGCGCTGCCGGGCCTTCATGACCGGCAGGTTGTCCGAATGCCGCTCCAGGATCACGCTCTGCAGCATCGTCCGCACCTGCCGCTTCCGCATGAGCCTGCGCCACACATGGTCAATCCGACCAGTAAGGACCCCAGCTCTGGACGTGGGAGGCCGATTGCAGCAAAGAGGTGCGTGCAAGTCCATCAGTTGCTGGGGCTGGCCCAGCCTCAGCAGGGTGCAGGACGCAGCCACAGATTCGACAACGTGCCACATGCGGGTGACAGGAGGAGGGGCTCAACCCGCAATGCGGCTGCCCTCCCTGCTCTGGAAATGCACAGCTAGATTTGGACCGCTGGAAGTAACCGATGACTTGCACGGAGGAGTCTGCGAGGCGTGGCCTGGAGGCAGCAGGGGTTGACCAGAAAGGCCGCACCGGTAGGGCTGGATAACGGGCAGGCCGAGGGGTGTGGCCCACTTAACGGGCTTGTCCTCGCCGGCGACGACAGAGGCGCAGTCTGCAAGCCAGCCCATGATGTCCTTCGCGCTGCGGAACATGTCCAGCAGGCTGTCCAGCGTCACCTGCGCGGCAGACGGCGGGTATGAACAACTGGTCTGGCCTTTGCTGCACAGTTGTCTGTAGGATTCAGGTGGTCCTCATTCCGACAGCTCAGGTGCTTCTTCACATGGCGCAAAGGCGGCGAGGGTGATGAAGGAGACAGAAGACGAGAAAATAGACGGAGAAGGCAGTGGAGGTGCAGGCTGGGGAAGGTGAGGGGGCCAACATTGCTGGGTGAGAGGGGCGCACCCGGGCGGCATAGGAAGCTGTGCGGAAGATGGCCTCGTCGTCCGTCCAGCCCTTGTCCTTCAGCCGGTTGGACATCTGCTGCCGCGCCCCCACATAGGTGATGCCGTACACCGACGTCATCACCGTCTGCTTCACCTGCAGGAGCCATGCGCGGGACCGTCATCACATGCATGTGCCACGGTCGGAGCGCAACGTCACCTGGCCACGCCAAAGAGTTGGCAGCTTGATAGTCGCCATCCTTCTGGTTGAAGTGGTTGAACGCTTGTGTGGGTGCGCTGTGCAGCTGCCTGATCCCAGAGTCGAGCTGGATCCTGTCGCAGGGCAGGCCGCTGCGGGTTTCAATACGGGTTTAGAACACTGCCATGTGCAGTCCACAGCCAGCTACCTGGTCTGAAGTCTCAGAGGGCACACTCGTAGGCCTGAAGAAAGCGAAAACCGAGGCCTAAAGAAAGCAAACATCAGGTTTCAGGGGGGGAATCACCAGCTTGCGGTCAATGAAGTCGTGCAGCAGCGGCGCCCACGGGTTCCTCTCCTTCGCGCTGTCCGCCGCCACCTTTTTCCGCACCACGTTTGCAATTTCCGTGTACACGTCCTGCGGGGGATGCAGCCAGACACTCTCGGCACAAAAGTTGTCCTTGCCAGGCCGCGTCATTGACAGTTGCAGGCAAAGGAAGAGGCAAATTGCACGCCCCAATATGTGAGCAGCTACACCATATCAGAAAATCCCCCTCATTGTGGTTTGCCCCGCAGGCGAAGCACAGTGCAGCCAGGCTGCAGGCGAGCCCTAAACAAATCGCAACTGCGGCCCTTCTGTGGGCGTGAGGTTCACGGCATAGCAAACCCAAGTGTGACGCCAGCAGCCTTGAAACCCTAAACCCTAATCGAATCACACCTGCGGCCCGTCGGTGGGCGTGAGGTTGACGGCGTGGCCGCCCCAGGCGTCGCGCCCCAGCGCCGCATAGTGCTGCAGCCCGTTGCAGGAGCCGTCCTGGTGCACCGGCAGCGCCGACAGGTGGGCCTCGGGGTTGCCAGACCGCACCGCCGCCGCGATGTCGATGCACGCCGCCAGCAGCTGCCACGGCTCGTCCGCATCCAGCCACCTTTTGACGCAAACAACAGGATGAAAATCGGGCTATGACTGAAGATTACAAGGCAAGGCAAGGGATGTCGATGCACGCCGCCAGCAGCTGCCACGGCTCGTCCGCATCCAGCCAACTTTTGACGCAAACAACAGGATGAAAATCGGGCTATGACTGAAGATTACAAGGCAAGGCAAGGGATGTCGATGCACGCCGCCAGCAGCTGCCACAGCTCGGCCGCACCCAGCCACCTTCCAGCAGGGGAGGCAAGATTGCCGCCATCTGAGTAGGTTTGTGGCGCGCGCCGCCGCCGCAGTTTCAAGAGCATCGAAACAAACCGAAAGCAAGGACGCACCAGGTCGTCTCCGGCGCCAGGGGGTCGTCCGCCGTCTGCAGGATCTGCTCCATGTACTGCTCCGCAAACTCCGCCCGGCCCTCCATTGGCAGCTTGTCCGCGCCGCCGCCATACAGGTTGGCCACCTGCGCCAGGTTAATAGGGTTTGTCAACAGGGTGTTAGGCCTGTTACAGGTTTATAGGCGGAACATTGAAAACATCAGGAGCGTCTAGGATTGGTAGGAGCTGGTTTGTTCCCAATTTCCAGAACCCCAGCTCGACGCCTCTTTACTGATGAATTCAGTGATCTCACTTGTGCTGCACAAACCTGTGGCTCGAGCTGTTGAGGTCTTGGCATTGTTTTGGGCGCAGGACAGCCATCACATGTCACCAGCTCAGCAGCAGGAGGCGGTTTGCGTCTTGTGCGACAGGAACCAGCATTGCTACCGGCTCTGCAAAGCAGGAAGGGAAAGCCAGATCACAGGAGCAGGAAGGGGAAGCAGCGCATCACTCACCGAGACCTTGAGCCAGAACAGCCCGTGCTGCCCCAGCGGCCGCGCCTGCGCAAACTGCAGCAGCCCGCGGCACACATCCGCGCCCTGCATTTCAGGCAGGTACTTCAGCAAAGGTTTTGCGATTCCGGCCCCGTCGCACCCAGACTGTCATGCGCATGCATCACCGTCTCTTTACAGAAACTGGCCCATCTTTCGTATTTCATTCTGAGGTCCGCTCACCAGGTGGTTCAAGTGCGGGTGCATCGGGTAGGCGCGCCCGCGGAAGTCAAGCGAGTGCGGGTAGTAGAACGCCGGCTCCTCGGCAAACTCTCGCGCGACGGCCAGCTTGTACTCGATGTCGCAGCGCTGTGAGAACTGTAGAGTGGACACGACACAGCATTCTCATGTGAATGAGCCGGCATATGATATTGCAGCGCCGCAAGAAGGACAAGATAAGGGGAGGCACGGGGCAGAGCTGACGGAGGCTGAATAACGGGGTGGCAGCAGAACTTGCACATCGGGATGAGGACACAGCATGCATGCCGGCTGTCGTAACTGCAGCCCAGGATTCTGGGCACAGAAAGGCGGATCTGAAGTGGTTCGGCAGACTCTACACTCTGTCATATACGCACCGCCTCGTCCCGCTCCTTCTTCGCCCGCAGGTACTCCCACCGTACTTGCTTCGCCTCGTACGGGTGCGCATGCCCGAACTGCGTCGGCACAGCGAGCAGAATTTATCGAGCTGACACTGCAGCGGTTTGAGCAACCTGGTCTCTTGCAGCACGACTTGCGAGCTCAGTCGTTGAAGGTGTTCATAGGGGTAATCACATGTCAACATAGTTGCGTCACTTAGTCATCCCGAGTGTTCATCAGGGAGCAAGCCATCTGCGTCATCCGGCGGGCTCGGGACACCACATGCACACCCCAATCAACACGAGGCGGGGAACTCAATGGATGCAGACGACACCCCGGATCAGGTAGGAATTTTCGAATTCCAATTCCAATCACATTGCCGGTTTGTCAGCGTTGCTCACGTTGGCCAGCAGCTGGTGGAGCGTGTTGACGGTGCGGAAGCGGGCCGCCGAATGATGTTCTTGCAACTTCACTTCCTTCAGAAGTCGATTAAATATCTGTTGCTCACGTGGGCAACCAGCTGGTTGGGGGTGTTGACGGAGCGGAAGCGCTGCGGCAGGCGGGGCTCCACGAGCGGCAACGGAATGTCGCGCGTCGGCAGCCCCGCGTAGCTGCCGCCGGCGTCCCACGCCGCCTGCGCCGCCGTCAGCACCGGCCCGTTGATGCGCCACCCCACGCTGCCCAGTATGTTGAGCGCCTTGTACACCTGGAGACCAGAATTTCACCGGGGTTCGACCAGGGTGTTACCAGCACAAGGGCTTCAAGTCCCAAAAAAATCGGCTCATGCGCCAGCTACCGCCGTCCAGTATGTGTGAGTGCCTTGTTCACCTGAAATCGGAAAATTGTCAGGTTTCTATTGTGTGCATTCATGGTGCATTCAGGCTTCTACTGTGTGCATTCAGACTCGAGCGTCTCGCGGGGCAAAGCCAGGTGGAAGACACTGCCGCATGCTTCATCGTACGAGTAGTGCCAGCAGGATCGCAGACTTGGCAATTCTCCAAAGCGCGACGCCAAAGAAGCACGGCACTAGCATGTTCCTGGCCTCGTTGGCTCGCGATGCCAATAGAAAAAGGCTACATGCGCCAGTGCCAGAAACTCGTCTTGTGCCATTGCAGTTTGCCAAGCCTGCCACTGCATGGCATGCAGCCTAGCCTGGCCACAGTATGATTGGTTTTCAGAGCAACGAAAACAATTTGGCCTGAGACACGCTTCAACATACAGCAGAGCATGAGAGCTGCACCAGCCTGAATTCTACAAAAACTAGAGGGGCGCACCTGGGATTTCTCTGGGGCCGCGGCCAGCGTCCATGTTCCCGCCTGGAAGGTCTGCCGGATGTGCTGGGCTTTCAGTTGGAAAACATTGGTTAAAGAACTACACACCAAGGAGGCCGGGCTGCGGCCGGCGGCCATGTCACGGTCCGCCTCCTCCAGCAACTTGCAGTTTTGAAATGCCACAGATTTTTGAATCCGGACCTATCTGGACTGTAAACACACCTGGGAGGCGCCGGGGCCGCGGCCGGCGACCATGTCGCGGTCCGCCTCCTCCAGCAGCTTGCGGTTGGCCTGCTGCTCGCGGGTGCGCATGACAAAGGAGCGAACGGTGAGGTGCGCCCCCGTGCTGGCGTTGCGCCATGGCACCGGCTCCACCAGCATCGGCTTGAACTTGGGGAACGCCGTCTTGGCGATCTACGGCAGAATGTCCCGATGTCACCTTCAAGAAGGATGTGCAACAGTTTCGAGGATGGCACCAGCTCCAATGGCACTGGCTTGACTGTGGAGGATGCCATCTTGGCACTTTGCGGCGCACAGCGGCCGGGATCCGTAGCTGTTTCCCGTTGCGTGGCCTTGACCGCCAAAAGTGCACAGCAGGCACCGACAAGGATTGGCAGCAGATGCACTGGTGACACATGCATCTTCCTGATGTCAGGCCCTCTTGGTCCTCCACAGCAAGAGCCCAGGATGTTCGACAACTGCTTCAGCACATTCCCTGCCACTGCTCGTGTGCTCACCAGCTCTAGCTCGAAACTGTTGGCTGCCAGCTATCAGGTCGCCTGCATCAATTTGAAAGCATACCTCCTCGTTGGCCTCGATCTGGCGCAGCACTGCGGGGTTGGCGACCAGGTAGCCCATCTTCTGCACGCGCCCGGGGCCGCGCTCGAAGACGGTCTCCTGCCAAAAGGCACGCACGCTGGAGCCGTTGGGCAGCGGCGTCACCGCCGCATCCACCAACAGCTCCGCCAGCTTGCCGCCCACCTGCACGTTTACTTTGTGCTGAAACTGTCTTCGCCTCAAAGCTATTGGGCAGCGGCGTCACCGCCGCATCCACCAGCAGCTTCGCCAGCTTGCCGCCCACCTGTCTGGCAACAACATCCACTCTGATGAGTATGGAGATTGCTTCGGCTTTCAGCGATTTTCGAGAGTGGTTTCGAGAGCGCATTTGAACCATTGCTTAGCGGCACTCCCGCCGCATCACTAGCAGCTCTGCCAGCCTTGCCGCCCGCCTGCCGGGGCAGACAAGGATGCCTTGATGAGCCTCAGTGCGGCCGATTAGTTTGAGAGCGGCGTCACTGCCGAATCTACTGGCAGCTCCACCCGCTTGCCGCCCCACCTGCCAGGTGAAGAGGCGGCCTCTGGCGAGCCCCAGAGGTTGTGCTCCTGGCGCACAGGGGAAACATCACCAGTGATGCTGAGATAATGCAAATAGTAGGAACCACTGACGCAGCCCCCACCTTGATGACCGCTGTGGGCGGCCACACGGCCTCATCGCCGAGGGCGATGCGAGCGTGCTTCTTCAGCGCCCGCGCCGCCTCGCTCTTGCTGCTGCTCTTCTTCGGGGAGTAGGCCTTCGCCAGCGCCCACCGGCTGCGTGTCTGCTTTGCCCGCTGCGCAAACTCTGCGTCATCCTGTGGCGGCGGGAACATGCATGTCACCCGGTGGGAGTTCAAAGTGGGAAGGCATGCGACACGTGCGACTGGCAAGCCCTCGACTCGAGAGAAGATGACCTGTGTCCGGAACGGCGGAGTGCAGCGAGCTGTGTTGTGTGCCCAGTGGGTGCACCAGGTGGTTTGGACGAGACGCATCATGCAGGCCCAATCTGCGAAACCTGCGGGTCACCTTGGACATTTGATGTGAGTCAGTCCTTGGCAGCCGGCGCAGGGAGACTGCGTCGCGGCTGGGACATGCAAAGTGACGTGGTAAGAAGTGAAGTGCCAGTGTTCTGACTGTACAAACATGTAGTTTTACTCACCTTGGACACCTTGAACCAGGCCTTGACGTCGGGCGGCAGCGTCTCGCCAAGCTCCTGGAAACGGGCGCGCCACGACTCGGCATCGTATGGCGAAAACTCCGCGACACCCTTCTCCGCCAACGCCTCCTTTGCCGCCTTGCCCTCCTGGACCAGCCTGCAGACGGGGAGACTCCATTCAACACGACAGTCTGAACGCATGTTGATCTACTCGTTGAAATCCGCCAGCGCCTCCTTCGCTGCCTTGCCCTCCTGGACCAGCATGATGCCAGGAAGACTCCATTCTAGAGAACATGGATATCTATACTGAAGTTACTCTTCTCATCTGCGGCCTTCTCCGCCAGCACCTCCTTCACCGCCTTACCCTCCTGCGCCAGCCTGCGCAATGGTGCCCAGCACACTTCGGCAGGCGTCTAAACATAAAACCGGATCAGGACTACATCCAGGAACTACTTCCAGACACCCTTTTCCGCCAACTTCTCCTTCGCCACCTTGCCTTCCTGGACCAGCCTGCGGCGCGAAAAACTTCAGGACACAGAGCTTCCGGATTTTTACGACCCAGGAAGTCAGGGAGTACGAGAAGCTCTTCGAAGACGCGCACCTGGAGAGGTCGCGGCGGCGCTGATTGTGAGAACACACAGCCCCGACCTGTCTGTGCATTGCTGGCTACACGACCCTGATCATCTCTCACCCCCACGTCGAGAGGGTCTAGAAAATTGAAAGGCGCACCTGGAGAGGTCGCGGCGGCGCTGGTTGTCCTCCCGCACCTTCTTCTTCAGCTGCTCCAGGTGCACCTGCTGCTGCACCGCCTGCGGGCCACACCCACGAAATTCGCACTCGTTGCCACAAGGGACAGGCGCATTACTTGGACCGTAAAGCTCGGTGCACATGCACCGATGCAGCTGGGCAGAGATATGGGTCGCAGTGGGGGCAATGGCAGCAGATGCTGTGTGCCCTGCAGCTGCGCCTGCCGTTCAATGGAGAGCACACCTTGCCCAAGGTGGTGGTCAGCGCCGCCATGCGCACTCTGCCGTTTGCCGCCTCGCTCCGCCAGTGCGATAGGATCGAGTTCAGCGTGTCTGCGGTCAGCACAAGAAAACGCCTCACTGCTTGTTGCCACGAGTGCTTCAGATGGACATCAGCCGCAAAGAGCAGCAATCGTGTGTGCAGCCGTCACATGAGCTTCCGATCATGCAGCAATGCGGCAGGGGGGGCGCAGACTCAGTGTTGCAGTACGTTGCCAACTTGCTGCTGCCTTCCAAACTTCGGATGTCTGGAAGGGAAGCCACTAGCAATGCGTCTCGAAGGAAGGCCCTGGAGAATGATGAGGCAAAGCAGGGCCACAGGAAACAGGCGCACAGTTGATGGCGATCACAGCGAGGTACTTGGGCTCCAGCAGGCAGAAGTAGGGGCCGTAGACTGAGACGTCCTGGACCGGCGAGCCCTGCAGGATCTGCGTGCGGAGCAAGGACAGGGGCCTCGCACGCCGCTGCGACAGCTGCCAGCCCAGACCGCATGGAGCATTCGTGCGGCAGGGATGAGGCGTGCATAAGTACAAGAAGCATGATGCGGTTGGCACCACCGATACACGATGAGGCGTTAACAAACCAAATTACTGAATGGTACGCGGGTCCGCAAGGCAAAAGGCACGCGGGTCCGCAAGGCAACAAAGATATGACACTGCAAACATGAATACGCACCTCATCCTGCTCCCGCTGGATGCGCGCTGTGACGGCGGGAAACCAGTGCCGCATGACCTCCTGCGAGGGGCCCATGGCGGCCGCGTCCGAGCGGTCCTTCGCGCTCGCCGACGCCTCCTCATACTCCCGCACCTGCACCACAGTGCGGCGCCATCGGACGCTGTCCTGCCAGCCTGGACTCGCCCATCGGCGCCTGTACACTGACCGACGCAAGGGCTGCCAGGAGCTGCCAAGCGGCGGCCGGCAGGTTGCCCCGAGACTGTGCAAGCGCTTTTTGCGCGGCAAATTGTTCGTTTCGTAGAACAAGGACCAGTTGTCGCGGCCCTCGTGACCGACCATGCCAACGCTTATCAACAAACCGACAACAGAGTAGCACTGGAAAGCCGCAAAGGTGCACTGAAACCCTGAAAGCGCACCGCGTCTCGCAGCACCGATGTCTCTTTCTCCAGCTGCCGCCCCCACTGCCGGAAGTACTCTGCCCGCGACTCCTCATTCTCATGCCGCATGGTCTGCATGAGTGGGGAAAACCATATAGGCTCATGGCCATGATCTTCTTGGGCAAGCAGCAGAGGACTTGATGGTCTCGTCTGTAGAACCCCTATCGGAACCTGATGGGGCCCAGCTCCGGAACAGAGTTAGCGATGCAGGGATCAGCACTGCCGGTGCCAAGCCCGCAGCGCGCCGGTCTGTGTCAGGAGCGGAGTGCCGCACCGAGATTGGCGCGATGCTGTAATGCATCTCATTCTCAGTGTGGCTGTGGAAGCGGCCCTTCGCATGCCGCTGCGTCTGGCCCTGGAACTCGTGTAGCGCCGTCAGCAGGGCAAAGCGAGCGTCGCCGACCTGCAGCACGGCCATGTGTGGATGAGGTACAAGCTGCGCAGTGCGACGCGCAAATGAAATGCCAAGATGACTCAGCTTGTGCCTGCACCTGTCAGGCATGATCGGGCAACGGTGTTTGCACGCGAGTCAAAACGACGCGCATGATGGCACAATTCAAGCACTCTGCAAAGTGCAGGGCGAGGCAGGTCAACCAGCCAGCAGCGGCCGAAATTTTGTCATGCCGCATGACTACGCTTACCTGGCCGGGATCGCCCAGCTGCTCTTCCAGCTCCCGGTCCCGCTGGTCCTCATGCGGCTCGTCCGGCTCCTCAGGCAGCGTCTGCGCCGCCGGCGCGGCGCTCGTGGACAACCCCCGCACCGGCGCGCCGCCGCCGCAGCCGCCGCCATGGCCGCCGCCGCCGCCGCCGGGCTGCCGCCACTGGCCGCACGAGAGCGCCTGCTGCAGCGCCGACCGGGCTGCCGGCTCGCCTGATGATGCTGCAGACGTCGAGGTGCTGGCGTGCGAGGCATGACGGGCCGCTTGCGCCAGCAGCCCCGCGGCGCACCGGCCGACGCTTTGCCAGCCGCTGCTCATGCGCCGCCACGGAAGGGGGTACTATCGCAGGCGCAACATTGCTGCTAGCGTTGTGCTGGGCTTGACGTGGCGGCGACGCGCCTCAATGAGCCTCAGTGGCAGTTGCCCGGTGTGCCGGTCGAAGCTGCTTGCACGTCGACAGCGCAATGACATCGGCCGCACGAGCTGAGGTTTGTCCTATCGCTCTAACGGGATCTTTATATTAGGGTTTGCTAATGCTTACAACTCTCTGTGTATCGCAGCGTTCTCGCGAAGTCGAAAGCTTCTTCAGTGACATGCAAATCCTGTGACTTTTGTGCGTCCAGCACGAGAGACGTCGCAGATGCACAACGAGCCTCAAGCAGTCGATCGGCTGGTCGAATGTAGAGCCTGAATACTGTAATGCACCCGGCCGGCGTTGCATTTCGCAACACACTGCACAGCGGCGGGGGCAAGGGAAATGGAGCAACACCTGAAACTCCGACAGTGCTGGTCTACAATTTTGCGTGCATGCGGCGCATGCCATGCGCGATGGCACGGCATAGTACGTGCAGCAATGGATTTTGATTCTGAGTGGGACGTCGAGGGCACTGCGCGCTATCTAGCGCAGCGGCAATTCAAGCGGCCGGCGCTGCAGTTCCCGGACGAATTCTTGGCCGAGTGCAAAGCAGTTGCGGACGCCGTGCGGTCGCGCTGCGAGCAACTGGGACATCTTGCAGAGGTGAGAGTGATCTGGAAATGCAGCTGCTTGTCTGTATCTTGCTGTGGCTGCACCTGGCAAGTACTGAAATTCTATGCATGACCCGCCGCTGCAGGTGTTTGTGCTGGCGGACACATCCTACAACAGCTCTGGCGTCGATGAAGTAGCAGCGGAGCATGCAGACGCTGACTGCGTGGTGCGTGTGCATGTTGCACCTGCTGGCACCGCCTAACGTTGCCACATGAGACACTCCACCTGCACACTCGAGCAACTCAATCTGCACACCGTCGCCACAGCATTCAGCAAAGATGGTGCCCGGTCAAGCGTGTCGTTTTCCTTGCAGGTCCACTATGGCCCGGCGTCGCTGAGCGCCCTCTCGCGGCTGCCGTCCTACTTCGTGTTCCGGCAGGCGTCACTCGACGTGACCGCCTGTGCGCAGCAGATCACGCGGCATGCGGCAGATACACCGCAGAGGGGCAGCCATGCAGCGGTCCTGGTGCTGCTGGATCAGCCGTATGCACACGCAACAGCAGACTTGCGGCTGCGCATTGATGCAGCTATCCAGTCGGCAGCCGGCGCGGCGCCGGCGCCGGCAGGGGACTCGGCGGCAGAAATCGCAGCTGCTGGGGCCGCGTCCGCCCTACCAGTCATCGTGGCAGACACGTGGGCAGGGCCGCTGGAGCCCACTGGCGCATCAGCGGCGTGGCAACGTCGGGCCTCAGCTCAGGCAGCCACAGCTGCACAAGACGGCAGCTATGGGTGCAGACCGCCAGCTGTAGCGGCGCCAGCTGCAGCAGCCTCAGGGACAGCGAGATTGGCGCCAGCAGCGGCAGATGCTCCGGGCCCGCCTAGCGCAGGGACGCAGGCTGCAGGCATCTCGGCAGCGCAGACGGCGGCAGCACAGCCCGATGCCTGCTCAGCACCGCGCCCCGCATCGCCGCCGCAGGACGGTTCCGGCGCCGCCGCGGCCGGCCTGTCGTGGTCGCTGACCGACGGCGTTGCCTTTGAGGACGTCCTCCCGGTGTGGGTGGGCGCCGCCGACTCGCCGGGCCTGCGGCAGCTGCAGCTGGTGCACAGCCGCGCCGCCTGGTCCGTGCTGGATCCCGGCCGGCTAGCGTCCAGCGCCGCTGAGTCAGGTGGGTCACGGTTGAAACACGGAGGAAAGCATGGAGGAAGCAACGGAGGAACGGAGGAGGTGCACCGTGCTTGTACGCGTTGCGTGGTGGCATGTTTGGACATCCTGTGCATCCAGGGCGGAATTGCCTGGTTGAAGGGTCGTCAAAGCGCTGCAGTCATGCCTCTTCCACGACCTGCCCCCAGGCGGCGCCGGCGCCTGGCAGCACGGGGTGCCACACGAGCTGCGGCGCACGCTACAGCGGCGGTACTACCTGGTGGAAAAGGCGCGGGACGCAAACATCGTCGGCATCCTGGTGGGCACGCTCGGCGTCGCGGGCTACCTGGAAGCCATCGAACGCCTGCGCTCGCTCATACGGAGGTGGGAGCCCATGAAGGGGGCATAAGCTGTGACGCAGAACGTGTCATGTCAGACAAATCGGGTGTTTGTCAATTGTGGAGACTTCCGGATGGACAAGCCCGAATCAACAGTTGCCGTTGAAGTTTGATATGGGCTCTGCTGCTCCATGACCCTGTTTGTTGGGTCTAAACTTGCAGCGCGGGCAAGAAGACGTACACCTTCCTGATGGGCAAGCCCAACCCGGCCAAGCTGGCCAACTTCCCGGAGGTGGAGGTCTTCGTGCTGGTCGCCGACCCCGAGGGCCTCATCCTGGACAGCAAGGCGCGCGAAATTGTTATTATGTCACCATCCCATTACCAGTCCGCAACGTGGTCGGATCCGGTTGGATCCGGTGTGAGCACTTGTGCAGCTCATGCTGGCTTGGCAGCACAGTCCAGAGCCATGGCCCACAGCTGCACAGCTGCGAGGTGCACGCAGCACTTGACCGCGCTCGCAGTTCAACCTTGCTCATCACTATGATACCTACAGCAACTGTATGATTGTGCCTGTGATGCGGTGCCCACGACTCCAGGCGCTCAACACCTCTTTCTGTGGTGCCGGCAGGACTTCTATGCGCCCATCATCACGGCGTACGAGGCGCACATCGCGTTTGCGCCCGGCCAGAGCTGGACGGGTGACTACCGCACAGACTTCGCCTGCCTGTTGGTGAGTAAAATTACAACTACACAATGGCCAGAAAGGGACAGCATGCGCATGCCTGCTGGTAAGGAGGGTCTGCTAACAGGGCTCGAAAGGAAGGTTGAAACAAGGGTGGCTGCCTGCTGAGCCTGTCTGCTGGATCGGCGTCCCCGCAGCACATGGATCCCCGCAGCGCATAAAGCTTCCTCGAGGCAGCGTCCAGCACTGAAACAGGCATGCAGCAGAGCCATTGCTGCTTCAGCTCATGGGACAGCACTGGCGTTCAATTGAGGCCGGCATTATGCAGTGCGCATGGAACACTGACGTGCTGGGCATCCTCTGCAGGATCAGACGGCAGCAGACGGCGCGGCGGCGGACGCTCAGAGCCCCAGGTGGTCGCTGCTGGACGGCCGCCTGCATGGTGATTCGGCAGAGGCGGGCGAACAGCCTGCCACCGGGGCCTCGGCGCTGGTTGCGCGGCCGAAGCTGCAGCTGACGGCCGCCGAAGGTGCGGTGTTGGCGACACGCTTGTCTGGAAGCTGTCTGCCAAGGTGTCAGAAGACGTGTACACAGCCTGTCACATTTCTAGGGCCCATGCGACTTCAGGTGCTGTGTCGACGCAAGAAGAAGAAGGTGTACACGCTCGAGCCTCACTCACGCTGACAAGGGTTGTAATGATTGATTGTTGTCATCCGCAGATGGGTCGCTGGAGGTGACGTCGGCGGCAGAGTACCTGCAGGGCCGCCGCACGTACCAGGGCCTGGAGGCAGATCCGTTGGAGGAGCCTAAGGCTGTGGGTCCCGTCAAGCAGGGCCGCACCGGCAGGGCGGCAGTGTATCAGGCAGAGGGCCAGCAAACATGAATGTCTGTGAAGATCAGTGTCGAGCCTTGACTTGCGTGACTAGGAGTTACAGATCAACTGGTGATAGAGATCAACTGGGCATTGGGCAAATCAACAACGTGCGTAGGAATCGATCCAGGCACGCACATCCGAGCCGACAACTTGAACAACGTCAAAAGCCTGAACACAACAACACGCAAACATGGCCACATGCACACACACAACGTGCTCGAGATATTCTACAGACTTACAGGCGCCGCTGTTGGTGGGCTGCACCTCTCCTTTGCCTTTCAGGGTGAAGCTAGCATGCACCAGGTCACAGTTTTCTGACTCACACAGAAGTTTTGCATGCGGCAGCGCTTGTGCCTTGCTGCTGATCTTTGAAGCTCGCTTGATATGCTTCGCCCATCATGGTTGCCCGCTGGCATACTGGCGCCACCACGCAGCCTCAGCAGCAATAGCTCAAAATGCAGCGCAACTCTAGTGCGGGGCAAGGGTTGTTGACGATCTCGGACACCCTGTCGAGCTCCGGCCGCACACGCTGCAGCACCGTGCTAGAGGCCCTTGCAGCTTGCAGTGCTCAACATCAAACTCTGTAGATGCCAAAATCCCAGTGTGGGCAGATTAATTCACTCGGTGTGTTTGTAATTAATTAATTAAAAACACGATGTTATTAATTATGTTACTAATCCCTTCCTGACCGCCACTGAAGCTGAAACACCTCGGGAAAA